>Ga0315540_10002133_pt1 | contig 11190 bp, 8 predicted proteins | sample SalMarSW160110MG_FD_203677 | JGI IMG/M metagenome (GOLD analysis project Ga0315540, IMG submission 203677) | Salt marsh sediment microbial communities from the Plum Island Ecosystem LTER, Massachusetts, United States - Salt Marsh Sediment SW1601-10 ... | reverse complement strand
CCGCGGCGCGGGCATCCCGTGGGAGGGCAACTACTCGAGCTGGCTCGAGCAGAAGAAGCGCCGCCTCGCCGAGGAGGAGAAGACCGAGTCGGCGCGGCAGAAGACGCTCGAGCGCGAGTTCGAGTGGGTCAAGATGGCGCCGCGCGCCCGGCAGGCGAAGAGCAAGGCGCGACTGCAGGCCTACGAGAAGATGCTGGCCGAGGAGGGGCGCGAGAGACTCGACAACGTCGAGATCTACATCCCGCCGGGACCGCGGCTCGGCAACGTCGTCATCGAGGCGACGAACCTGCGCAAGGGCTACGGCGACAACCTGCTGATCGAGGACCTGTCGTTCAAGCTGCCGCCGGCGGGCATCGTGGGCGTGATCGGTCCGAACGGCGCCGGCAAGACGACGCTGTTCCGCATGCTCGTGGGCCAGGAACAGCCGGACTCGGGCACGCTGCGCATGGGCGAGACGGTGAAGGTCGCCTACGTGGACCAGAGCCGCGAGGCGCTGCAGGGCGACCACACGGTCTGGGAGGAGGTCTCGGGCGGCAACGACCTTCTCACGCTGGGCAGGCGCGAGGTGAACTCGCGCGCCTACTGCTCGTGGTTCAACTTCCGCGGCGCGGACCAGCAGAAGCGCGTGAAGGACCTCTCGGGCGGCGAGCGCAACCGCCTCCACCTCGCGAAGCTCCTGCAGAGCGGCGGCAACCTCCTGCTGCTCGACGAGCCGACGAACGACCTCGACGTGGACACGCTGCGCGCGCTCGAGGAGGCGCTGCTCGCGTTCGCGGGCTGCGTGGTCGTGATCTCGCACGACCGGTGGTTCCTCGACCGCATCGCGACGCACATGCTGGCGTTCGAGAGCGATTCGCAGGTGGTGTTCTTCGAGGGCAACTACCAGGACTACGAGAAGAACCTGCACGAGCGCATCGGCGCCGAGGCCGACCAGCCGCACCGGATCAAGTACAAGCGGCTCGTGCACAGCTAGAGAACGGCGATCAGATCCGGGGTCCGGGTCCCGGGCTCGCGGACGGAAGGCCAGCGGTGCCCGGCGGAAGCCGGGCGGTCCGCCGGATCTTCGGGTGGTTCCGAAGCGCTATCGCCGCGGCGGGAGGACGGCGATCGTGGCGAGGAGCGTCAGGCCGACGTTCTCGAAGAACTTGCTCGCGCCGATGACGCCGACGCCGGCCTTGCCGAAGCAGCCGCAGTTGAAGTCCAGGCCGCGGGCCCAGGCGGCGCCCACCGCGAACGTGAAGAGCAGCATGAACCCGAGCACGACCACGGCGCCGGCGCGGCGGCGGGGGCCCAGGACCAGCGCGACGCCGGCGACGAGCTCGACCCACGGCATGACGGTGGCGATCAGGTTCTCGGCCCAGAGCGGCGCGAGGTGGTAGTTGTGCACCTGCTGGGACACGTAGGCCGCGTCGCCGATCTTGGCGAGGGCCGCGGCCACGAACACGACGCCAACCACGAGCTGCGCGGCGCGGACGACCGCGGGGTGGGCGATCTTCGCGGCGAGCGCGTTCACGGCTGCGCCCCCTTCGCGACCGGCAGGCCGGCCTGCTCCCACGCGGGCAGGCCGCCGTCGAAGACGAGCACGCGGCGCCGGCCGGCGTCGATGATCGAGAACGCGAGGTTGCGCGAGAGGTCGCAGTCGCCGCCGTCGCAGTAGGTGACGACGGGCCGGCCGCGGTCGTCGATCTTCGCGGCGAGGTCGGGGTCGCGGAAGACGTCGTCGAACGGCAGGTTGACCGCGCCGGCGATGTGGCCCTGCGCGAACTCCTCGGGAGAGCGCGCGTCGAGGAACAGCGCGGCCTTCGCCGCGTAGAGCCTGCGCACGACGTCGAGCCCAGCCTCGATGGGCTCGCGCGATTCGGGAATGACGGGCACGTCGGCGGCCGGCGCCGCGGTCGCGGTGGAGCCTGCGGACGCGGGAGCCGATCCGGTCCCGTTCGTGCCCTTCACCCCCGTCGCTGCGCCGGGCGTTCCGGACGGGCGCGCCGGAGCCTCGGCGGGCTTCGCCTGCGACGCCGCCGTGTCGGGCGCGGCCGCCTTGGCGGAAGGCGGGTTCTTCGGGGGGGTCGACCGGGTCGCGCCGGCTGGTCGGGACGGCGCGGGAGTCGCACCGGCGGTGGGCACCTCGGCGGCAGCCGCGTCCATGGCCGTCGTTCCGGCGGGCGGGTCCGCCGGCGACAGGTCCTGCAGCTTCACGACGCGACGCTCGGTCTTGATCCAGGGCAACCCGCGCCCGGGGCCGGCCCCGAGCATGTAGGCGTTGTGCGTCACGCCGAGCACGAGCCCGACGAGGACCAGAAGGGCCACGTCGCGGGCGAGCGATGGGCCGCGCCGCGGCTCGCCGCCGTCGGGATTGCGGGGTGGGTCGGTCATGGTCGTGCGCGGGCCCCACGGGAGCGTGGCCAACGACCTACGAGGATAGGGCCCACCCCGGGGGGCCTTGCAATGCGGGCGTCAACCCTCCGGGAGCCGCCGGGACCGGTCGGGGGCGGGTCGGGAGGACCTGAATCCTCCCGCTGGCGAGGGACTCTCACGGACGGGGCCGAACGGAAGCGAGGGGAGCCATGAGCCCGTACGACGTGACGGATTTCCAGAAGGACGTGATCGAGCGCAGCCGCACCGTGCCGGTGCTGGTGGATTTCTGGGCCGAATGGTGCGCCCCCTGCCGGATGCTCGGGCCGGTGCTCGAGCGCGTGGCCGGCTCGGCGGCGGGCCGCTGGGCGCTCGCCAAGGTGGACACCGAGCGCTTCCCTGAGGAGGCCTCGGCGTACGGCGTGATGAGCATCCCGAACGTGAAGCTGTTCGTGGACGGCGAGGTCGCCGACGAGTTCGTGGGCGCGCTGCCCGAGGGCGAGGTGCGCCGCTGGCTCGAGCGCGCGCTGCCCTCTCCCACCACGGGCGCCGTTGTCGAAGCGCGCGAGAAGCTGGCGGAAGGCGACGCCGCCGGCGCGGCCGAAATCCTCCGCGACGTGCTGGAGGCCGATCCCGGCAACGCCGTCGCGCGGCTGGCGCTCGGCGAGGCCCTGCTGCGGCTCGACCCCGCCGCGGTCGAGCCGGTCGTGGCGCCGCTCACCGACGAGATCGCCGACCGCGCCGAGGCCCTCCTCGTGCTCGCGCACTGGGTCGCCCGGGCCGACCACCTGCCCGAGGGCGAGGCGCGCGAGCCGTTCGCGGCCGCGCTGAAGGCCATCCGCGACGGCGACTGGGACGCGGCGCTCGAAGGCTGCGTTGCGGCGCTGCGCGCGCAGCGGGGCTGGGCCGGCGGCGCCGCCCGCGAGGTGGGCCGCTCGATCTTCCTGCTGCTCGGCGTCGAGCACCCGGCGTGCGATCGCCACTACCGGGCGTTCACGAGCGCGCTCTACGTCTGACGGCTGACGTCCCTCGCGGCTCGCGCGACGGGGGTGCCCGGCGGGCATCGCTCACCGGATAGGGCCCCGTCGCTCCCTTCCCCGCCCGGGAGTCCCATCCCCGCGCTCTCGCCCCATCCGGCGATCGACGCCCGCCGGGCACCCCTGCGTCGAGCAGGGTAGGGACGGCCCGAACCTAGATCTCGATCTCGCGTCCCACGCCGCGCTCGCGGGCGCGCGCGATGAGCCAGTCCGCGGTCGCGAGGTCCTCGCACGCGAGGCCGAGCGACTTGAAGAGCGTGATCTCGCGCGCGTCGCCGCGGCCCGGAGCCACGCCCGAGAAGAGCGCGCCCAGCTCGCCCACGACCTCGTCCAGGCTCCAGCGACCCTCGCGCTCGGCTTCGAGGAGGTCGCCCGCTTCCACCTTCGCGGATGCGAACGAGTCCACCCACACGCGCGAGCGCCGCACGGCGTCGGCGTCCAGTTCGCGGAACTGCGCCGTGCTCGCGCCGACCGCCGCCACGTGCGCGCCTTCGGTCAGCCACGCGCCGCGCACGACCGGCTCGCGCGCCGGCGTCGCCGTCACGACGAGACCCGCGCCGCGCACCGCCTCCTCGGCCGAGGCCACCGCGCGGACGCGCACGCCGCCCTCGCCGTCGTGCGCGCGCGCGAAAGCCTCCCGGTGCTCCACCGTCGGGCTCCAGACCCGCGCCTCGGCCAGCGGCAGCACCGCCGCGTAGGCCTCGAGGTGGCTCGCCGCCTGGACGCCCGAACCGACCAGCGCCAGCGTGCCCGCACCCGGAGCCGCCAGGCGGCGCGCCGCGGCCGCCGAGACCGCGGCCGTGCGCTTCTCGGTGACCAGCCGGCCGTCGAGCAGCGCCGTGAGGGCGCCCGTCACCGGGTCCAGCACGAGGATCGTCGCGAGGTGCGTGGGCAGGCCGCGCGGCGCGTTGCGGGGCGCGAGCGTGACGAGCTTGAGGCCCGCGGGTCCGCCGTCGGGCATCGCGCCCGGCATCACGCCGAAGCCGGACTCGTGCTCGGGCATCCACACGACCGTGCGCACGGGCTGGCGCACCCGCCCGGCGGAGAACTCGACCAGCGCGCGCTCCATGAGGTCCACGAGCGCGGGCGCGTCGAAGAGCGGGGCGAGGTCGGCTTCGGTCAGCAGCAGCGGCATGGTGCGCACCCTAGCCGGTCGGGCGGCCGTGCGCACGGACGAAGGCGACGACGAATTCGGGCCGGGGCGGCGCCGCGGATCGCCGCTGGGTTTCGCAGCGCGCGTGCGCTAGCGTCCCCGCCCATGACCCGCGCGACGGCCGCACGCCCGTGAGCCGGCCCTTCGATCGGCACGCCTACCGCGACCCGGCGCCGGCGCCGTGGCTCATCCGGCTGCTCGGGCCCGTGAACCGGCACCTGCTCCTGGGGCCGCTGCTGCGCGTGCGCCGGCTCGACCTGCCGGACGAGGACCTCGCGCGTCTGCGCGCCGCGGTGAATCCGGGCACCGCCGCCTTCCTGGGGCCCAACCACCCCGAGTTCCTCACCGACTGGCTGATCGACAAGGAGATCTCGCGCCGCGCCGCGCCGCTCATGGCGCACTGGGCCTCGTACGAGATCGTGAACGGCTCGCCGCTCTCGCAGCGCTTCTGGCTCGCGAACAACCTCGTCGCGAACGCGCCCGGCGGCGACGGCAGGGCCTACTCGATCCGCTGGGCGCTGGCCGGCCACGGCGTGCTGCTCCACCCCGAGGGCACCGCGACCTGGCAGTGCGAACGCATCGGACCGCTGCTGCCCGGCATCGCGGACATGGCGTGGGAGGCCGCCGCGCGGCTGGCCGAGCGCGGCGACCCGCGGCCCGTGTACGTCGTGCCGCTCGTCTGGCGGCTGCGCTTCCTCGCCGACCCCCGGCCCGGGCTCGCGCGCGAGATGGCGCACGTCGAGCGCGCGCTCGGCCTGCCGCCGGGGCCGCGCGGCGTCGAGGAGCGCTTCGGCGCGCTGATGGGCCGGCTGCTCGCCCGGCAGTGCGAGCGCCTCGGGCTCCCCGCGCCCGCGTTCGATCCGGCCGCGCCCGGCGCCGCGTACTTCGGCGCCCAGGCCGCGGCGCTGGCCGCGCTGCGCGGGGAGCTGGCGAAGGTCCACGCCCCGCTCGACGACGATCCCACGCGCGCCCAGCACCGGCTGCGCCGCTCGATCCACGCGCTCGAGAAGGTGGACCCCGAGGGCGCGAAGCGCGACCGCCGACGGCTCGCGGAGCTGCAGCGCCTGCACGGCTTCGACCCGGACCTGTACGACCGGCCCTCGCTGGCCCCGGAGAGGATCGCCGAGGTGCTCAAGCGCCTGCGCGCCACGCTCGTCACGCGCGGGACCGCGAACGCGATGCACAACCTGGTGCCGGTGGCGGTGGCGCCGCGCGAGGCGCACGTCCGGGTGCCGGAGCCGCTCGCGGCCCACGAGGCATTCGCGGCCGGCGGCGAGGAGGCGGACGCGAAGTCCCGGCTGCTCGGGACGTTGCGGGACCGGCTGCAGGCGGGCCAGGACGCGCTGCGCGAGCGCTTCGCCGCTTCCGACCGCGCGCGGGCGCTGCGGAACCCGCTGGCCTCGGGAGCGGGCGGGGCGAACCGTTCCTGAGGCGGCCGGCCGCGCCGGGGACTCAGCTTCCGCCGAGGCCCCGCAGCCGCGCCGCGAGCGCGGCGTGGCCCTTCTCCTCCGCGAGGTCGGCGGCGGTCCGGCCGTCGTCGGACCGGACCCCCGGCGTCGCGCCGTGCCGCAGGAGCAGGTCGGCCAGCGGCTCGTCGCCGTGCAGGCCGGCCGACATGAGCGCCGTCCAGCCCTGCTGCTGGCGAGCGTCCACCGGCGCCCCGCGCTCGAGCAGCAGCCGGCACGCCTCGTGGCAGCGCGCCGCGACGGCGCTGTGGAGCGGCGTGACCCGCGTCGGGTTGCGGGCGACGGCGGCGGGATCGGCCCCCATCACGAGCAGCCGCTCGGCGATCGCCGGCCGCGAGAAGAACCCCGCGAAGTGGAGCGGCGTGAAGCCGTCGCCCGACCACGCGTTGGCGAGCGCGGGCTGCGCGGCCAGCAGGTCGAGGGCCCGCTCGTCGTCTCCGGCGGCGACGGCCTCGAACACGTCGAGCGAGGGCAACGCCGCGCGCAGCAACTCGAGCACGGCGGCCTGGCGCCCGTAGCTCGCCCACATGAACGCCGAGACGCCGTTCTCGTCGCGGCTCGCGGCCAGCGACGGCTGCGCCTTGAGGGCCGAGGCCACCGCCCCGGTGTCCCCCCGGCGGACGGCTTCGAGCAGTTCGGTGACGGCTGGTGTCATGCTGGGCGCCCCCTGTCGCCGGCGCGCGCCGTCCGCGCGCAAAGGACACAGGCTAGCAGACCGGGACACGCGAATCCCGCGGTTTGACGCTGCGAAGACGGCCCGCCTACCCTTGCGCCGCATGCCTCTCGTCCAGATCGATGACACCCGCCGCAAGCCGCGCCGGAAGACCGTGACCTGCTTCGTGGGCGGGGTCCCGGTCGGCGGCGGGCACCCGGTCGTCGTCCAGTCCATGACGAACACCGACACCGCCGACGCGGCGGCGACGGCCGCGCAGGTCGCCCTGCTCGCGCGCGCCGGCTCGGAGTTCGTGCGCGTCACGGTGAACACCCGCGAGGCGGCCGCCGCGGTCGGCGAGATCGCCCGGCGGGTCGAGGACCTGGGCGTCCGCGTGCCGATCGTGGGCGACTTCCACTACAACGGCCACCTGCTGCTCGCCGAGTACCCCGAGTGCGCGCGCGCCCTGGCGAAGTACCGCATCAACCCGGGCAACGTGGGCGCGGGCCACCAGCACGACGAGAACTTCCGCCGGATGATCGACGTGGCGGTCGCGAACGGGAAGCCCGTGCGCATCGGCGTCAACTGGGGCTCGCTCGACCGCGCCCTGCTCACCTCGCTCATGGACGCGAACGCGCAGCGGCCCGAGCCGCTCCCCGACCGCGAGGTCGTGCTCGAGGCGATGCGCGAGAGCGCGCTGCGCTCGGCGGCGCTGGCGGAGGGCTTCGGGCAGCCGCACGACGCGATCGTCCTGTCCGCCAAGGTCTCGGACGTCCGCGACCTCGTGCAGGTCTACCGCGCGCTGGCGGAAGCCTCGGACTACCCGCTCCACCTGGGCCTCACCGAGGCCGGCCTCGGCGCCAAGGGCATCGTGGCCACGACGGCGGCGCTGTCGGTCCTGCTCTTCGACGGCATCGGCGACACGATCCGCACGAGCCTCACGCCCGCTCCCGGCGGGGACCGCGCCGAGGAGGTGCGGATCTGCCAGCAGATCCTCCAGTCGCTGGGGCTGCGCCACTTCACGCCGCAGGTGACGAGCTGCCCCGGCTGCGGGCGCACGACGAGCACGTTCTTCCAGGAGCTCGCCGCGCAGGTGACGGCCCACATCCAGTCCCGCATGGCGGAGTGGCGCGACCGGCACCCGGGCGTCGAGGAGCTGAAGGTCGCGGTGATGGGCTGCGTCGTGAACGGCCCCGGCGAGAGCAAGCACGCCGACATCGGCATCTCGCTGCCCGGAACGGGCGAGGACCCGCGCGCGCCGGTCTACGTGGACGGCAAGCTCCACGTGACGCTGCGCGGCGGGACGATCGCGGCCGACTTCGCGAGGCTGCTCGACGAGTACGTCGCCAGGCGCTACGGCGGCTGACGGGGCGGCGGGCGCGCTGCCCCGCCGGCCGTGGCGGGTCGTCCGTACGGGCTCGTGCTCACCGTCGCGCTGCCGCTCGCCGTGGAGGCGGTCCCGGCGCCTGCCCGCCGCAGAGTGCGGCGGGCGGCACCACGTCCGGTTCGTGCCCGGTCGTTGACCGGGCAATGCAAGGAATGACGAGGCGGGGAACTTCCTCCCGTTCCGCGCGTCCACAACACCGGACATGCGCGTTCCCGCCCCACGGGGAGCGCCCGCCGAGGGCGCGACCCGGGAACGGAGCACCGGCGACACCGGCCGCTCGAGATTCCCGATACCGGAGGGGCAGATGGAACGGCAACACCTCCCGCAATCCCGGCACCGCGCGCCGCGCAGCACCGCCTCCGCACTCCAGTCCTCCGGCGAGCCCGGAGTCGGAGCGCCCGCGTCCCGGCCGGCGCCACGCGCCCTCCCGCGTGTGCCCGCACGACCCTCGGGCGACGAGTGGGTCGTCCTGCTCGCGGGCGGCGACGGCCGTCGCCTGCTCCCGCACACGACCACGACGGACGGCGAGCCGGTGCCGAAGCAGTTCTGCCGCTTCCGTGACGAGCGGACGCTGCTGCGCGCCTCGCTCGACCGCGCCCGGTGCCTCGTTCCCTCGGAGCGCATCGTCGTACTCGTGCGCGAGGCCCACCGGCGCTGGTGGGAAGGCGAGCTCGCGGGACTGCCCGCCGGCAACGTGATCGCGCAGGCCGAGGACCGCGGAACGGGCGTCGCGATGCTGCAGGCGCTGGTCGAGATCCACTGCCGGGACAGCGACCCGCTGCTCGTCGTCATGCCCTCCGACGCGGACGTGGACGAGGAGGACGTGCTGCTGAGGGCCCTCGGGGCGGCGCGGCGGGCGGCCCGGGACTTCCCCTCGGAGGTGACCCTGCTCGGCGCCGAGCCGACGTGCATCGATCCCGGCTACGACCTGGTCGTTCCCGCGACCGGGCGGCGACACCGGCCCCGACGCGTGGCGGCGTTCGTGGACGAGCCGCTGCTGACCGTCGCGAGCCGCCTGACCGGCGCCGGCGCGCTGTGGAACAGCCTGTTCTTCGCCTGCCGCGGCTGGGCGCTGTACGAGCTGTTCGAGGAGGCCCGGCCGGAGCTCGGGGCGGCCTACCTGCGCTCGCTGGCGCGCTCGGGCGACGGGCCCGCGGCGCTGCAGCAGGCGGCCGCGGCACTGCCGACGGTGAGCTTCTCGCGCGACGTCCTGCGCCGGAGCACGGGCCGGCTGCTGCTCGTGCGCATTCCGCCCTGCGGGTGGACCGAGATGGGCACGACCGCCCGCCTCGCCTCCTGGCTGGCCCGGCACCGCGACGCGATCTTCTGGCGCGACCATCCGGCCCTCCGGCCACCCGCGGAGGGTGGTCTCGGCGGGGCGGCCCTGCCGGCCTAGGGGGTCGCCGGGCCCGCGATCCGCTCGAGGACGATCCGGGCGAAGTCCGTCAGTGACGGATCGCGGGCGCCCATCACGAGCACGAGATCGCCCTCGCGGGCCTCCGCGGCGAGCCTCGCGGCGAGCCATTCCCGCGACGGGGCGAACTCCGCCCGGCGGCCGCGCTCGGCGATCTGGTCGGTGATGTCCGCGCTCGAGAAGTCGCGCAGGGCCGTGCCGCCGGCGTAGTAGACCTCGAGCCACCAGGCGAGGTCCCCGGGCCGCAGGCCGGTCGCGAAGGCCTCGACGAGGTCCTCGCGCAGGAAGCGCGTGGGCCCGAAGCCGTGCGGCTGGTAGACGGCCAGCACGCGGGCCGAGCGCGCCCGCGCGGTGGCGAGCGCGGCGGCGATCTTGGCGGGGTTGTGCGCGAAGTCGTCCACGACCTCGACGCCCCGCGCCTTCCCGACGACCTGGAACCGCCGCGCGACGCCCGCGAACGAGCCGAGCGGCGCGACCATGTCGCGCCCTTCGACCCCGACGGCGCGGCAGCAGGCGATGGCGGCCAGCGCGTTCTCGACGTTGTGCGCGCCGGGAACGGGCAGCGTGAAGCGGACGCCGTCCACGGTGAAGCCGCTGCCGTCGGCGCGGACGTCCACGTCCTCGCCCCGCACTTCCGCGGCGGCGCCGAACCCGAAGACGAGCGAGCCCTCGCGCAGCGGCGCGAGCGCGGGGTCCTCCCCGCAGACGAAGCGCTCGCGCGTGCGCGCCCGCAGCGTGGCGAACATCGCCGCGACCTCGGTCTCGGGCTTGTGGTCGCGCGTCAGGTTCAGGGCCACGCCCACGGCGGGCCGGTAGCGCACCAGGGAGCCGTCGCTCTCGTCCGCCTCGAGCACGAGCAGCCCGGAACGCCCCGCCCAGGCGTTGCCCCACAGCCCCTCGCGCCGCAGCGCGACGAGCTCGCCGCCGGTGATCACCGAAGGGTCGCGCCCGGCCGCGCGCAGGATCTCGAAGACCATCGCGACCACCGTGGACTTGCCGCTCGTGCCCGCGACGGCGATCGAACGAAACGTCTCGACCCAGCCGGCGAGCATCTCGGAGCGGTGGACGAGGGGCCGCTCGAGGCGCCTGGCCTCGGCCACGTCGGGCACCGAGTCCTCGACCGCGGTCGAGACGACGACGGCCCCGCAGTCGCCGGCCGCGCCGCGGCCGTCCTGCGGCAGGATCTCGATGCCGAGCCGCTCGAGCTGCGCCCGCGCTTCGGGGCGCTCGCCGCGGTCGAAGCCACGGTCGCTCCCGCTCGCGCGGCCGCCGAGCATCGCCTGGAACTGCGCCAGCGCGCTCATGCCGCTCCCGCCGATGCCGGCGTAGTGAAAACGCGCGCCGGAGCGCGGGTCGGGAGCGGCGCCGGGCCCGCCGGCGACGATCGCCACGGGGTCGCCCTCGGCGACGCGGTCGAACAGCTCGACGATGTCGCGGTTCGCCAGCCGCACGCAGCCGTGCGACGTCGGGGTCCCGAGCAGGTCCTCGTGGTTCGTCCCGTGCAGGTAGATGTAGCGCTCGAGCGAGTCCACGCCGGGGCCGCGGTTGATGCCGTCCTCGAGTCCATCGAGCGTGAGCACGCGGGTCAGGATGAGGTCGTCGTCGCGCGTCTCGCCGCGCCAGGTCTCGCCGGTCGGCGCGCGGCTCACGAACACCGTGCCCGCCGGCGCGCCGTCGCCGATGCGCTCGTGGATGCGGTGCCAGCCCGGCGGCGTCCGGAACGAGCCGC
>Ga0315540_10002132_pt1 | contig 11191 bp, 12 predicted proteins | sample SalMarSW160110MG_FD_203677 | JGI IMG/M metagenome (GOLD analysis project Ga0315540, IMG submission 203677) | Salt marsh sediment microbial communities from the Plum Island Ecosystem LTER, Massachusetts, United States - Salt Marsh Sediment SW1601-10 ... | reverse complement strand
TTGGTTGTGAATTGCCAATCTGCCGTGGTGTGATGGGCGTTGCGGTCGTTTTCCCAGGCGGCGATTTCCTCAATGAGGGTCTGTTGGTTGGGAATGCGCCGATCGAGGCATTGGGTGGATAGAACCGCGAGTTCGGATTCGGCGAGGTCAAGCCAACTGCCGTGCCTGGGCGTATAGTGCCATTCGAAGCGCTCGACCAGCCCTCTGGCCTCGGACGCCGGAAAGGCCTGGTAGTCTTATTGCATCACAAAGTTTTCGGTCGTGATCGTCTGACGATGGGCGCTGCGCAGCATGGGCATCGCGGCAGCGTTTTGACGAGGGCGGCGACGAGGCGGCGGCGCATGGTGGCGATCGAGTTCGGAACATGGCGTTCGGGCCGCAGCGGCGGCGCCGCGGGGTCGGTAACCGTCGGGAACGGCAGGTCTCTGGAACATCCTGGCGGAACGGTCTGCTGAGGGGGGAATCGTCGCCCGCTCGGCAATCAGAAACCCATAGGCGGCGATGCACAGCGTGGCGTGGTGGTGGAAGCCGCGCCACCCACGGCCTTCGAAATGTCCAAGTCCGACTTCCTGCTTGAGTTCCTGATAATCGCGCTCGATGCGCCAGCGCAGCTTGGCGAAGTCAACCAGATCAGCGAAGGTTATGTTTTGCGGAAGCGTCGACAGCCAGTATTTGGTCGGCTCGCTCTCGCCCTTCGGCCACTCGATCAACAGCCATTCTTCCGGTCGAAGCTCGGCGCGCCATTCGTCGCGATGCGCGGCGCGAACCCGCAGGCGGGCAAAGCGCGAGCGCAGCGGTTCGGCGGCGCCCTAGCGCCATTCAATCGTGCGCCAAGCCCGCTTCGGCAGGCCGAGCGCCAGCGCCTTGACCGCGATCGGTCGGTGCTTGTCGTCGCGCCGCATCAGCTTCGGCGGGCGTCCGCGACCGGACCACGGCTTCGCCGGCAACGGCCGCGCGCCTTGCGCCCATACCGTGGTCGTCGAGAGAATCCCGGCTGCGTAGGTCAGGCCCAGCGCCGTGATGTCGGCGCGCAGCGCGCTGTTATTGCCGTAGCCAGCGTCCAGCAGCGCCACGCCGCGCGGCAGCCCGGTCGCGCAGGCAAAACGCAGTTGCTCAAGCGCGATCTCCGGCTTGGTCTTCAACACGAGGTCTTCAGGAACACCCGCCTTGCGCCGGCGCGCGGGATCATCCGTCCACTCCTGCGGCAAATACATCCGATAAGCCACCGGCAGGCTCGCATGGTGATTGGCCAGCGACAGCGACACCGCCACTTGGCAGTTGTCCTGCTTGCCGAGCTGACCGCAATACTGCCGCGCCACGCCCACCGAATGCCGCCCCTGCTTGGGAAAGCTCGTGTCGTCGATGATCCAGGCCGAGATCGCGCCATGCCGCTCGATCGCCGGCAATACCATCTCGCGCACCTTCGCCAACACGCGTTCGTCCGACCAGCCGCCCGCGCCGACGAAATGCAACAGCGATTGATGCTGCGCCGCCACCCGCGCCGCCACCGTCACCGCCGCCAAAGGCTCCACGCTCTTGCGCTCGCACGGCAGCATCAGGCCAAGGCAATAGTCCCGCAGCGGACCTTCACGGTCCTTGTGCCCGATCACGCTCGCAAGCCCATCTACATACGATTCAAACCGCGATCCACTGCTATCAGAAAGGTCCATCTCAAGCCCCGGGCCAGCCGTGAATCGCCTCCACTATTTGATTCGCCCAGCCCATGGCCCGCGGCTTTGTGACTCAGTCAAACTAAGAGACCGTTTGAGAATCGTTGTGGACGGGCTTGGGACCCGAGCGAATCGTGGTTCAACTGAGCCAACCTGTACGCGTCATCAGGTGTCGCATTTTCTGCCGATTGCTTTACGATATTCTCCCATAGCTTCGCTACATGTTCTTTGCACGCAGGAGATATCTCAGCACTGATCTCAGTGCCGAAGAAGCTGATCAATTCGATCGCGATAATTGCCACGCATATGACTTTAGCAGCGAACAAAGTCGCTGGTATTTGACCGAACTCTCGCATGTTCGTTTCCTACATTGGAAAGTATCGGGCTGGTTGCGGCTAGAGAATAACTTAGTGCGGAGAGTGCGCCACGCCGGCGTTTTTGATGAGCACCTCAGGAATCCCCTCATTTCGAGAACCGCCTGATTTCGAGGCTTTTTGCATCCTATGCGGGGCGAAGGGAGAGCCCCAAGGTGCCACATCGACCGTGGTACGACCTCTTCGTCGCCAATTTGGAGGCCATAACGCGCGGTTCAGGACCCGTCACACGAGACTCGTTACATCAAACCACCCACCATCAGTTGTGTTTTGGGCCTCGAAAAAATGAGGGGATAGCTGAGGATGAGCACTTACCGACTGAAATCGCTATTTGCGCCGAGGGCGATCGCCGTCGCGGGCGCAAGCCCGCGCGAGCTCTCGCTCGGGCGGATCGTGCTGGGCAATCTGCGCGGCGGGGGGTTTAAGGGCCCGATTCACCTAGTTAATCCCCGCTATCCGGAGATCGAAGGGCAGGCCACGGTCCCGACTATCGAGTCTATCGACCCGCCCCCGGATCTCATGATTGTCACCACCCCCGCCGCGATGGTTCCCGGCCTGATCGGGAGCGCCGGGGCGCGTGGGGTCGGCGCAGCTGTTGTGATCACTGCAGGGCTTGGCCATGGGCCGGGTTCGGTCGCCGAGCAGGCGCATCAGGCGGCGCGCACTTACGGTCTGCGGCTGCTGGGGCCCAACTGCCTCGGCCTGTTCGTTCCGAACTCGCGGCTCAATGCGAGCTTCGCGATCCATCAGCCGAAAATCGGGGACCTCGCGCTCATTTCACAGTCGGGCGGCGTGGCTGCAGGGCTGGTGGAGCGGGCGGCGGGCCGTTCGATCGGCTTTTCTGGGATCGTGTCGATCGGCGACGCCATCGACATCGATTTCGGCGACCTGCTCGATTATTTCGCGCTCGACTACAAGACCCGGGCGATCCTGATGTACATGGAGGCGATCTCCGACGTGCGCAAGTTCATGTCAGCGGCCCGCGCGGCTGCGCGCGTGAAGCCGGTGATCGTGGTGAAAGCAGGCCGCCATGCGCAGGCCGCCCGCGCCGCGGCGACCCACACCGGCGCGCTTGCTGGCGTCGACGCGGTCTACGCCGCGGCCTTTCGACGCGCTGGACTGTTGCGGGTGTTCGACCTCGATGACTTGTTCGCCGCCGCTGAGACGCTCGGGCGTCTCCGCCCGTTTAACGGCAAGCGCCTCGCTATCATGACCAATGGCGGCGGCATCGGCGTGCTCGCGGTCGACTGCGTCGTCGATTTAGGCGGAACGCTCGCGGGCCTGTCGCCGCAAACGCTGACGAAGCTTGATTCCATGCTTCCGCCCACTTGGTCGAAATCGAACCCGGTCGACATTGTCGAGGACGCCGATGCGACCCGCTATGCGGCAGCGCTGCAGGCGCTTCTCGACGACCCGGAGAACGATGCCATTCTGGCGATGAACGTGCCGACCGCGCTCGCATCGCCGGGCGACTGCGCCGATGCGGTCGTCCGCGTCGCGCAGCAGGAGCGCGCCAAGCACGCTTCGTACAAGCCCGTGCTGGCGGTCTGGGTTGGCGACGACGGCCGCGCGGCCAAGGCGTTCGACGCCGCCGCGATCCCCTATTACAGCAGCGAGACCGACGCGATCCGCGGATTCATGCACCTCGTGCGCTATGTCGAGGCGAAACGCGACCTGATGGAGACGCCGCCGAGTGTGCCCACCGAGTTTGCGTCCGACACCGAAACGGCGCGCCAAGTCATCGCCGAGGCGCTTGCCGCCGGCAAGACTTGGCTTGATCCGCTCGACGTCAACCGGCTCTTCAACGCCTATGGCATTCCTTTATCGCCCGCCATATTCGCGCGCAACGGCAAGGAGGCGGTTGCCGCGGCCCGGCCTTTCCTGCAGCAGGGGAAAGGCGTCGTCGTGAAGGTCCTCTCCCCCGACATCATTCACAAGTCGGACGTGGACGGGGTCCGGCTCAATCTGACCAGCGAAAAGGTGGTCGAGGCGGAAACCGAGGACATTCTGAAGCGGGCGCAGGCGGCACGGCCGGCCGCGCGTCTGAATGGTGTGACCGTGCATCCGATGGTCGTCCGGCTGAAAGCGTGCGAGCTGATCATCGGCCTCGCCGACGATCCGACCTTCGGCCCGATCGTGGTGTTTGGCAGCGGCGGGACAGCGGTCGAGGCCATCGACGACAAAGCGTTGGCGCTTCCTCCGCTCGACCTGAAGCTCGCCGGCGACCTGATCGATCGCACGCGGGTGTCGCGCCTGCTTCGCGGCTACCGCAAGGTGCCGCCGGCTGACCTGCAGGCGGTCGAACTGATGCTCGTTAAAGTGGCGCAGCTCGCGGCCGACCTGCCGGAGGTGCGGGAACTCGACCTCAATCCCGTTCTCGCCGACGACAAAGGCGCGATCGCCGTCGATGCCCGCGTGGTGATCGCGCCGGTCGAGAAGGGTGCGCGTGTGCGCTCGCGTTTCGCCATCCGGCCTTATCCGAAGGAGTGGGAACGCCACTACGCCTCCTGGAACGGCCTTCGGCTCACGGTGCGACCCGTCCGGCCGGAAGATGAGGGGCTCTATCGGGAGTTCTTCCGCCATGTCACCGAATCCGACCTGCGACTGCGCTTCTTCGCAGCGGTGAAGGAATTCAGCCACATCTTCATCGCCCGACTGACGCAGATCGACTATGCGCGTACCATGTGTTTCCTTGCCCTCGACGAAGGGTCCGGGCAGATGCTGGGGGCAGTGCAACTCCACGCCGACGTGAACCACGAGACTGGCGAATACGCTATTCTGCTTCAGTCCGATCTCAAGGGCCGCGGGCTTGGTTGGCTATTGATGCAAACGATAGTCGAATATGCGTCCGCCGACGGCTTGCGGGTGATCGAAGGACAGGTGCTGCGCGACAATGCGACCATGCTCCGGATGTGCACTAAGCTCGGCTTCAAGGTCGATTCTGACCCGGATGACCCAGGCCTGTGTGACGTCGTGCTCGATCTGAAGCGAGTTATGCGGGAATCTGGGGTGACGACGGCTGATTGAAGGCGGCGTATCGAGGGCGGGTTCGAACCTGCCGAAAGGAGCGATACGCCATGCCGAGAGATAGCACTGTCATCCGGTTCCGTAAGCCAGACGCGATCGACGATCCACTGACCGCGGAGCCCTGGGATCAGTCGTACCGATGAGCCCATAACGCCCGCCGCCCGGGGGGCCGTCACGGCATAGCAAAGCGGCCCGAACGCGTTCTCTTGAGAAGCGATCGTGCGAGCACGCGCGGCGATGACCTATAGTTACGGTACCTATGCGGCCTCCGCTGATCAAATCGTAAACTTTTATTCGCCCCCAACTGGCGCCTCTAAATGAGGCTCCGGTATTCCGGCTGATACGCCATCCGTTCGATGAATCTCTTCAAATCTGCCGGCCGTTCGATACCGGCCAGACCCGCATCGAAAATGGTCTCGGCGACTCGCCGGGCGACATGCAGCGACGTCGCCAGTATTTCCGATTGCGGCGGATAGATTAGGCCGGTTTCGATGGTTGCCTGGGTCACCTGCTCCGTCACGGCCTTGGCGGCGTTGATGAACGTCTTGTCGGTCACCCGCTTGGCCTCAGTCGCGTATACCGCCATCCCCTGTCGACCGGCGGCGCGGAATTCGAAGCCACGCACGTCGAGCGTTGCGGTCGTCTGCCGATAGCGGAAGTCAGGCATCAGGGCGGCCAGATAGGCCCGCGCGATGACGTCGAACAGCTTTTTCTCGTCGGACGATAAACGAGGCCAAATCTCCCGCAGGTTCTTGATCATGTTGACATTGGGAATGACGGCGTGATGGCTCGCACCCTGCAGCCCCTTGTCGTAGAAAGCGCCGCTCGCACCCTTACGGATGATCGGCGGGTCGGGCACGGGGATTGCACTGAAAGATTGGCCCACTTGCAGTCCGGCGACGATCCGCGGCACGTCCGATATCAAGCTCCGCGGCAGGTAACGCACCTCGGCGCGAGGATAGGTGATGATCTTCTTGCCCTCGCCGTCGTAGAGCTCCTGCGCCACCTCGAGCGTTTTGCTGGCGGGCCAGCCGAAGCGCGAGCCGCACAGTTTCCGCAGTGACGGCAGGTCGTGCAGCTTGGGTGGCCCTTGCCGCTTGTCCTCGACGCGCACGACCAGTGGGCGGCGTCGTTCGCTTGCTCCAAGTCGAGCCCGCGTTTTCCGAGATGTTTATTGCGTATCTCCTAGCCCGGACCATCCGCGTTGAGGCGGATTTCGTCGATCAGCTGTTCAATTCGAGTGAGAAGCGGCTCGCGCGACTTCTCCGTTTGTTGGCGAATTTCGGCAAGGAGGGTAAGCCGGAACCGGTGATCGCAAAGATCAGCCAGGAGACGCTTGCGGACATGATTGGCACGACGCGCTCCCGCGTCAGCTTTTTTATGAATAAATTCCGGGAGTTGGGATTCATCGATTACAACGGCTGCATTCAAGTTCATAGCTCATTGTTGAACGTGATCCTGCACGATCAGCTGCACATTAAGGCCGTGTCCACTTGACCGCGCCTTTGCCTTCCTTGATCCACTGCTCGCATGTTCCGCGCTTGTTGCAGAAAGCAACAACGCGCTCGGCCGGGCGACTCATGTTGGTCACGATGAAGCCGACGCGCGGATAAAGCTCACCCGGATGCCACTAGACCTTAGCGATCACCCGAAGCGGCTTCCCACCTTCCGGCCTGATAGCTGAAATTGGCATGAAACCGGCGCACCTCGTTCGACGGTCGCCCGACCGGGCGCTTGAGAAGATAGCCGATCCTGTCCTGTAGGACCCGGTTCGCTGGCAGCCGGATCGCATACTTGATCCGCTCCGCTTCCAAAAGTTCGTAGACCTCGGGATTAACAACGCCGGCGTCAGCTCGGAAATAGATGTGCGAAACCTTTCCTTGATATCGCGTCACGACGGGCTTGAGCACGGCATCCCATCCGTCGGCGCTGTGAACGTTGCTGGGACGCAGAGCGCAGTGTTCCAGATCACCGAACTGATTGAATACGAACAACGGGTGATAGCAGGTGCAAGCATAATGACCGTTCCAGACGCTATTCTCTTGTTCGCCATGCGTCGGGCTCACGCTCGAATCCACGTCGAGCACGATGCCACGGGGCGGCCTTCGACCGTGCACAAGACCGATCCACTGGCCGGATAAGTCGGCAAGAGCAGAAAGGTTCGCGGGTGCCGCGAGCCATTGCGTTTCGAAGCGCTCCATCTGGCTCGGCGAAGCCGCACAGCCCTGAACCGCCTTGTCGCCGACAATCCAGCGCATCGCCGGATCATGACGCAGGCGTCGGCGTCGTTCACATCCTGGTATCCGGCCAGGCGATCAAATACCGACTGTCGGAACACCCCGGCCAATGCATGCCGGCCATTCTTGCCAGTGCGTGCATCGGTTAGCACATCACTCGTCATAACGGTCAAGCCGATTGCGTCGTCGAGTTCGCGATAGGCGAACAATCCAGCATCGGAGATCACCACGGAGCCGCGAAATTGCAGCCTCAGGCGGCGGTCAAAATCGAGCCGAACAGAATCCGATTCCGATTCATCCGTCGGCTTCATCATCCGCGCCCCGCTCGACCCAGCATAAGCTGCCAATTGCTATATCTGAATCGCGCAAGTCACGCCGAAACTCAGTGCGTTATCCGGTGAATGCGGGCTAAGACTTGAGTCTGAAGTGCCTCGTGTGCCCTCGCGGGAATGTGAGTGCGTTGCTCCCGCAATCGTAGAATCATGAGCAATTATGCACAGTCTCCCGGTATCCGGCAGACGTAGGCGGCGAGCCCCATGATCAAGACCCCTATCGTGGTCGGCAGCCGCAGCAGCTTGGCGTTGAGGAAGGCGAAAACGGCGCTGACCGTCAGCAGGATCGCCACAAGGTCGAATATCGATAACAACGCGCACTCCTTGTCGTTTGAGCTGTTCGCGGAGTACTGCGGCTAGCATAGGGCCGCGCAGCCTCAAATGCAGCCTCGAATCAATTGGGGGGCGGGCAACGCGCAATACCGACGGCGCGTATCGGTATGTCCCGAGCTTTAGGGTCTTTTATCTGATCAACTTCGGCCCTTGTGCACCAGCAGGATCAGGCCGACCAACACCGCCAACAGGACCACCGACAGCGTAATGGCGATGCGCGTGGCTTTCACGGCCCGATCCTTCTCCCACCAACTCGTCGGCTTGATGCCTTGCAGGACAAATGTCGATACACCGGCCAGGTTCACGCAAATCAGGTTCACCAGAAACAGCGAAAACGCGCCTGTTGCCAGCGTCGGGTGCCCGCCGCCCAGCAGCAGCCCGGACGTCACCAGCGGCGGCAACAACGCCACCGCCACCATGACGCCAATCAACGTCGCCGATACGCCGGTCGTGAATGCCAGCGCGCCCGCGCAGCCCGACGCCAATGCCACCGCGACGTCGCCCAGTCCCACCCACGTGCGCGACGCCATTTCGGGCAATATCGGGTCGACGTTCAGCAGCACGCCGAAGATCACCGACAAGGCCAGCGCCGCCGCAATCCCCGCCAGCGCCGTCAGGAGCCCGTGCCGAAGCAGAGCCAGATCACCCAACGTAATGCCGAGCGACAAGGCGACGTTCGGCCCGAGCAAGGGCGCAATCACCATCGCCCCGATGATGACGGCTACGCTGTTGTCATTCAGACCGATGGCCGCCACGACGGTGGACAGCGCCACCATCGCCATATAGACGCGCGATAGCCGCGCGCCATTCTTGATGTCTTCGTACAATTCTTCGCGGCCGATCCGCTCGGGCGGCTTTTCCTCGGGCGGCGACGGCTCGGACGCAGGGGCTGCCTCCGGTTCTGGTTCCGCCTGGGCGCGTGGCAATGTCGCTTCGACCGGCAGAATCACTACCCGATTGCCGTCGCCACCGGCGTAGCGTTTCTCCAACAGATCCAGCACCGTTTCGCTCTGTTCCACATCCAACAAGATGCGTACCAGAACTTCTCCGCCCACCAGTCGGATCTGCCGGTGTTCGAGCACTTTGCACTCGTTCAGAAGCTCGCGGACGCCCGCGCCGTCCTTCTCCTGCAACACCATCTCCAGCAAACGCAGTGCCATCAGGTGTCATCCTTTCGATGTCCAGCCGGAACAAGCCGTCATCTTATTTCAATCCTTTTCAGGAGCTCCCAGATCGGCACCGCGGTTACCCCGCCGACAATGCCACTCAGATAGCTCGGAATGTCGGTGTTGAAGAGCCAGCGCCACAGCAGGCCAGCGACGAGACTCGTCAGGAGCATGGTCACGAGCGTTATCAGCAATCTCTGCCAGAGCGGCACGTCATTCCTCTCCGGATTCCGATGTGAGCATACTCCACTATCCGGCTTTGAATTTTATCTCTTGTGCGGTCACAAGCTTCAGATGACCGTCCCGAAAACTTTTCCGATCCCGGCGGTCAGCGCCATCGCCAACGCACCCCAGAATGTCACCCGGGCCGTGGCGCGCAAAACGTTCGCACCGCCTGCTTTGGCCCCGACCGCCCCCAGCAGAGCGAGAAAACCCAAGGATGCAGCGGACACGATGGGGACGAGTGCACTCGCTGGAGACACGATCACCATGAACAAGGGCATCGCGGCGCCGACCGAAAACGTTGCCGCCGATGTCAGTGCGGCCTGCACGGGACGCGCGGTAGTGATTTCCGAGATTCCAAGCTCGTCGCGCGCGTGGGCGGTCAGGGCGTCTTTTGCCATCAATTGCTGGGCAACCTGCCGCGCGAGCACTTGATCGACACCGCGTTCGACATAGATTTTAGTAAGCTCATCCAGCTCGAACTTGGGATTGTCGCTTAACTCCGCGCGCTCGCGCGCGAGATCCGCCTGCTCGGTGTCGGATTGCGAGCTGACCGACACATATTCGCCGGCCGCCATCGACATGGCGCCCGCCACCAGGCCAGCGACACCGGCGATCAAGACATCATTCTGCGTCGCGGCTGCGGCAGCAACGCCGACGATCAAGCTTGCGGTCGAGATGATGCCATCGTTGGCCCCGAGCACCGCTGCTCGCAACCAGCCGATGCGGCTGACAAAGTGGTTCTCAGGATGCAGGCGAAGACGACTCATCCTACATCGCGCCCGAGGTCCGTCGCCAGCTTGCGAGTTCACGTCGGACCCGCATCGAGACGTGCGCCGACAGCTGGACTTGGTCCATCTGCGAACACGCTTTGGAGGAGGCCTTCTTGACCCCTGCCAGTGAAGGCCGCCGCTCGCGTCGGCCGGCTGCCGAGTGGGTGACGGTCGGTGGGGCTGAATCACTAAAGCTGTCGTTGCTCGCAAGCGCTGGGGTGGTTAAGTTTGTGTCGATGCGTTGGCGGGCCCCCGTGAGAGCGAGTGAACTGGGCGTTCGATGCGATGTGAAGGCTTCAAGCCAGTTGTAGTGGACCGTACGCATGATGATAGCGGCTCGGTGCAGCGGCGCATCGCAACTCCGTCGATTGTACGCGGGAGCAGCGCGATATTCGCCTTCCGGCGCTTCCCCCATTCGCAAATGCGCGCGGCTGCGACACCGACCTGTTGTCTGCTCTCGCCACAAGAAACCGATTCCCCAATCGCATCGCTCGACTCGCACTCTTGTGCACCCACCAACCCGATCAAGCAATTAAAAGAGATTACGGCGCGGCATTTCCGGCAGAGAAACCGCCATGGTCTATCGCGTGGGGTACCGATTGCGTAGGGTTGGCAAAGAAGCACTCGAAGCCGGCCAGGCACCCCGCGTAGTTTTGCGCGCCACCCACGAAACTGCTCTGGACCATTGCTTGCTCGCCGATCTCAAACGCTTCCCAGTGGATCTAGCCTGACCCCAGACGGTCGACGACGGGCGCCTGCCCAAAGCAGGCAGTTCCAGACCGCCCATGCTTTAGCTGCGCCGCAACGGGGCGTCCGTAGTTGAGGGCAGACCCGCCGTCATCGACACACCGTCCTGACGGCAGCCCGTGGTAGAGTCGGAATGTGGCGCGGTGGCTGTAGGCTGAACATATCTGTTGCCGCCTCTTTCGTTTGGCGGTGCCTTAACGCGGATTTCTCACCCTACTAATGGATTGCGCAAGGGATAAGCCGCGTTTGATGGCTGGTGTGCTGGAGCCATGCAGGTCCGTGGCGTGCAAGGGCGCGTTGTGGTTTGTTT
>Ga0315540_10002131_pt1 | contig 11192 bp, 11 predicted proteins | sample SalMarSW160110MG_FD_203677 | JGI IMG/M metagenome (GOLD analysis project Ga0315540, IMG submission 203677) | Salt marsh sediment microbial communities from the Plum Island Ecosystem LTER, Massachusetts, United States - Salt Marsh Sediment SW1601-10 ... | reverse complement strand
TTTATCCCCTGGTCGGAGGCCTGGAGGAGGTGATCCGCGGAGACAGCACCCAGTTCCGCAGCCAGTTCCGCACCGCCAAGCTGGACAATTTCATCGGCGTGAAGAGTGAGCTTCAACCCCAGTTCCCGTGCCCTCGTCAGAAGTCGGCGGGACTGCTTGACTGAAAACACATCTTTTTCGCAAAAGATGTCGCAGAATTCAGCCAGTCCTCTTTCCGACACTTCCGGTAGTACCGTATCTCCGACGAAATCCAGGAACTCCTCCGTCTTGCCCTTGTATTCCGTCGGCACGGCATGGGCACCAAGGAACGTGCGCACGACATCTACCGGGTGGGTCCGGTCCAGTTCTCCCATGGCCTCCAGTTGCCGTATTTCGGTGTCACGATCCAGACCGTACCCGCTTTTTCCTTCCACCGTGGTCACGCCGAATGAGAGCATGGAATCCAGCCTTTTTTTCCCCGATTCCATGAGCTCTTCCCGGGAGGCCTTCCTTGTATCCGAAACAGTGCTCACGATGCCCCCTCCACGGACCATGATTTCCATGTAGCTCATCCCGTTCAGGCGCCAGGCAAATTCATCGGCCCGATACCCGCCGAACACGAAGTGCGTATGGGAATCTACAAACCCGGGAAGGACCGCCTTTCCATCGGCGTCGATAATGTCGAACTTTTCCGGGGCAGGGCGATCGGGAAGATCGGAGGTCTTGCCGACAAAAGAGATCTGTCCTCCTTCAATAACCACACAACCATCATGGATTGTGTAAAGGTCAGCCATTTCCGGACCCTTCTTGGCCCGAAAACCGCTGCAGGTCACCAGATCTGAAGCATTCTTTATGACAATATTCCCGTTCATCGGTTCAACCCTTTCTGTCTCACCAACTTACATTCGCTATATCCTATTTAAGGCACGCCGGTCGATTGGGAAAATAGGTGCATGATGGGATACCTCTTTTTCGATTACGAGCCTCCCGGACTGGTATTTTTTGTGACTTACCCACGTCCCGCCTATAGAGATCTATAGGCGGGGCTCCGCATTCCAGTTCTCAGGAAAAAGCGCCCTGAGGACCTGGCTGCGGCTTCCCCCATAGATAAGTCACAAAAATACGAAGCCCTCCCGCTGGTAACGAAAAAGAGGTATCCCTTCATGTGCTCCATGTTATTCCATGAGGCGTGATTCCAACACCTGGTCAGGAGAAAAATCCTCTATCCCCAGGTAGTACTCCGCACAGTCCACAAGGGCCGCCATGGGAACGAGCCCGATAATTTCGCTTCCCACGACATTAACACCGTAGCGACGCGCCTCCATTTTCACCATCTCAAAAGAGCGGTAGAGAGCGGTCCTGGTAAAATCGGTCATGTTCATGGAGACCTGTACAATCCCGCGATCCTTGAGGTCCACACCGATGGCCTTGCAGTAGCGAAGTCCACCTGAAAGGTAGCGGACCTTTCTTGCTATGGCGTCGGCAATCTCCAGCTTCGGCGTGTCTAGGTTGATGTTGAAGGCAACCAGGGGCATACGCGCCCCGATGGCGGTGGCGCCCGCTGATGCGTGTATGGTTTCGGGGCCGAAATCCGGCCGCCACTCGGGCTGCGTCATTTTCTCGGCCATGCCTTCGAACTGCCCCTTTCGTATGGAGGCAAGGTTCTTCCGATGGGGGGCGGTGGCAGATTCCTCGTAGAGAAAAACGGGAAGACCAAAGGCATCGGAGATCCTGCCCGCCACTTCCTTTGACAGCTCTATTGCTTCCACCATGTCGACATTCCTGATGGGGATAAAGGGTATCACGTCCACGGCACCCATACGGGGGTGCTGCCCTTCATGTTTCCGCAGGTCAATCAGTTCAACAGCTTTTCCCACGGCAGCCGTTACCACTTCCTTGAGAGGTTCAGGTTCTCCAACCACAGTCACGACCATCCGGTTGTGGTCTTTATCGCTCTGATAATCGAGAAACTTGACTCCCTCACGTCCCCTGAAAGCCTCCACGATCTTTTCCATGACTTCCGTATCCCTCCCTTCACTGAAGTTTGGGACACATTCAATAATCTTCTTTTTTTCTGCCATTCAAATTCTTCCTCTTTTTTGGATCTGACGCCGGTGAGCAGGCAGCCGGCATATTCCAGAAGCTACGCTCCCTCCGTCGTCCATGACTCCGGTCGCTGCGGATTTCGGCCCTTACACTATTCTGTTCCAATGCCGAAATGACGCCGCTTCAGGAACATCCCGTCCGCCTGCTCCTATGAATGGGTATCAGAGTTTCTCCTCCACCAGTTTTTGCACCATCTCTTCATCCGGGATAAAGGGAAGGGTGATGTGGTCTCTGTCGTGGTGATCCTTGTTATAATCAACGGCTGTTTCAATGGCGTTTTGGTTCCTGGCCCACGCCCTGCGCGCGACTCCGCCCATCACGTCCCAGGGAATGCTGTGCCCGATAATCTGGTCGACCCGTGCACTCCCGTCCAAAACCAGTCCAAACCCGCCGTCGATGGCCTTGCCGATCCCAACGCCGCCCCCATTGTGGAGAGAGACCATGCTCATCCCCCTGCCTGCATTGCCGGCAAAACATTGGGTGGCCATGTCCGCCATGATATTGCTCCCATCCTTGATACTGGCCGTTTCCCTGAAAGGCGAGTCGGTCCCTCCCGTGTCATGGTGATCCCTCCCCAGCATCACGGGACCGATTTCTCCCTTACGGACCATCTCGTTAAATTTGAGGGCAATGTTCATCCTGCCCATTGCATCCTGGTAAAGGATCCTGGCCTGCGTGCCCACCACGAGCCGGTTTTTCTTGGCGTCCCGTATCCAGTTGTAGTTGTCTCTGTCCTGGAAACGGCGTTCCGGATCAATACAGGACATGGCGGCTTGGTCTGTCTTGTCCAGGTCTTCGGGTTTCCCGCTCAGACATACCCAGCGGAAGGGGCCGTAGCCATAGTCGAACATCATGGGCCCCATGATATCTTCCACGTAGGAAGGAAAGATAAAGCCATCCAGGGGATCTTTTCCGTTTTTGCAGATCCCAGTCACGCCAGCGTCAAATACCGCCTTGAGGAAACTGTTGCCGTAGTCAAAGAAATAGGTGCCCCGGTCAACAAGGGCTTTTATAAGACCATAATGCATGTGTAAAGACCGGTCCACCAGCTTCACGAAACCGTCATGGTCACTCTTGAGCATTTCTGTCCGCTGGTCAAAGGTCAAGCCTTGGGGGCAATAACCACCCTCGTAGGCCACGTGGCAGGATGTCTGGTCCGACAGGAGATCAATCCCCTCATCATTTTCCACCGCGTACTGGAGGAGATCCACAATGTTCCCGTAGAATGCGATGGCAATGGCCTCACGACTTTTCTGATGTTTCCGCGCAATACGGAATGCCTCAGCAGGGGAATCAAGGACCCGGCTCACCCAGCCCTGTTCCTGCCTGGTCCGTATGCGGGAAAAGTCCACCTCTGCAATGATTCCCACACCACCTGCGATCTCCACGGCTTTTCCCTGGGCGCCGCTCATGCCTCCCAGGCCTGAAGAGACGAACAGGTGGCCGGAGAAATTGCCGTCGGCTGGCAGGTGGAATTTTTTCCTTGCCGCGTTCAGGATCGTGCCATACGTCCCGTGTACGATCCCCTGGGGACCGATATACATCCAGCCACCGGCGGTCATCTGCCCGTAGTTGGCCACGCCAAGGGCCATGGCCCTGTGCCAATTTTCCTGGTCGTCAAACATGCCTACCATGAGTGCATTGGTAATAATGACACGCGGCGCACCAGGGGGGGAGGCAAAGAGGCCCAAGGGGTGTCCGGACTCGACCACCAGGGTCTGCTCTTGGCTCAGTTCTTCCAGGTAGCGCTTGATGAGGTGGTACTGCATCCAGTTCTGGCAGACCTGGCCGGTTTCCCCGTACGTTACCAGTTCATAGGGGTAGAGAGCCACGTCGAAATCAAGATTGTTCTCAACCATCACCTGGAATGCCCGGCCCTCAACGCACCTGCCTCGGTATGTATCAATGGGAAGCCCTTTTATGGGCCCGTACGGCCTGAACCGGTAGCCGTATATGCGGCCGCAGGTCAGCAGTTCATCGAGGAACTCGGGCGCCAGCTGTTCATGCCACTTCTCGGGAAGATACCGCAGTCCGTTTTTCAGGGCCAGAACGGTATCGCTCTTTGAAAGGGCAAAATGCCTCTTGGGGGCCCTCCTGATTCCTTTAACAAATTCGGGCATCTCCGGCAGTTTGTCAAAAATACTTTCAAGCTTTATGGTCATTGCATTTGAGACCGTGATGTTCTGTTCCATTGTCTTTCCTCCCGCATAGAAGTAGTTCCCTTGCGCCTTAAGCCCTGCCCCTTGAGCCATTCAGACTCCCCTCCGGGGATCTCGAAAGCCTTCGTCCTGCGGACCCGACTTCTTTTTTACCTTCACGCTTTCACATTACATAATTGCTTTTAAGGCGACAAGTTCTAATTGATCCGCCGCGTTTTCAGCCCGGTCGGACACCTCCACGATGCTGACGAGACAGAGTTTCCGGTGCAGCTTCTGGCTGAAATCCAGAGCGGACGTAAAAATCTTTTTTGTCAGATCGCATTCCTCTTTGTCCACTTGTGATTCCTGGAAATCTACATCCTTTGAATACCCTTTCAAAATATCGATCTTACACTCGCCTTTGAAATAGCAAGCCACGGCCAGAGCCCTGGGTAGTGCCGATACAGTTTGCCGTGTCATTGGCACCGATATTCCTTCCCACATAAAGTCCGGTCCCCAGTAAAAGGAGCAATACCGGTCCGATTGGAAAACCTTCCTCACATTGACTTATATCGTGAAATACATGACGAGTTTCACAATGCCCATCGCCAGCTCATAGAGCCCGAATGTCAAAAGCGCCCAGGCGGAAATAATACTCAATATGCGGTTGAGCCTTGGATTGATTTTTCCGACTGTTCCGAACATGAGAATGAATACTGCAAGGCTCAAAACAAAGGTACCATAGAAGCCTGTGACAAATCCGATACCCATGCTTTTCGATTGCCGCCATCCTTCCAGGAGGATAGGTCCTGCAACCACACTCCAGAAAATATAGGGGTTCGGGTTCAGGATGTTCAATGCGACGGCACCAAGAAGAGTTTTGTTCCCTGCGTTGCGCATTGGCTTGATTTCATTGGTTTGAGATTTAAGAGAGATAAAGATCCGCCAGGCAAGATAGAGAATAACAAAGCCACCTGCCACATGAAGAATATGTAACGACCATTGAGGGGTCTTGGTGAGCACAACAAGCACCAGAATAATGACAGGCCCGTCAGTAAGGATCGGTGCAAAGGCAGCCGGAAGGGTACGCCTCCACCCGTTCCTCAGGGCATAGGAAATCAGGAACGCCTGGAAAGGCCCCGGCATCAAGGTTGCGGGCAGGGCCAGTGTGGCTCCTTGAATGAGATAAAAAAACAAAATAAACCTCCATGGGGGAACGAATAGTCAAGATTTCTCAATTAGCAATGAAAAATATGGTTCATCCGGATCTTGCGTACTTCTTAGATCAAGAATTTCCAAAAGGTCCAAACAGGATATGCTCTTTTTTCTTCGTGACCGGCGGGAGGGCTTCCTCTTTTCGTGACTTATCTATGGAGGAAACCGCAGAAGTCCCCTTTGCGGAGTAACTGCGGAGCCCCGCCTATGGATCTCTAGGCGGGACGTGGATAAGTCACTGAAAAGAGCAGCCCGGGAGACTTGGAATCGAAGAAAAAGGAGCATAGCCTGTTGCATTCAAAATTTTCTCAAAGTACGCTTTAGTCGGATGAACCAAAAATATCCCATTTCAAAGACAACAGCAAGGGAGAAAAGGATGCTTTGAATTCTTGTCACGGATACGGTATGATGTATGTCGTCAACAAGGCGAATCCTCGCACGAGGAGATTCAGATGTTTCACCAGCAAGAGGGAATGGGTATGAAAATAAAAGTGAAGAGCGAAAAGATCATGAAAGCCGTCAAAAAGATGTATGGCATCGAAGTTGAGCTTGAGTCGACCGAGGATGCGACAGAAGCGATTGGTCTCATCTTGAGAAAAATGTCAAAGACCGGTCTGGATGATTACAAACAGCTGAAAGATATAGGTGTAACAGCCTCAACGCATTATGAAACGTCTGCAGTAGATTATGAGCTTACGTTCCTTTTGATGTTTATTTTTGAAGAAGATGCATCCATGGAGACCAGGGTCACCGTGATCAAAGATTTCCAGGAGTTCTTTTCAAAGCTCTGAAAACTACCATGATCATTATAGCGCCAAATATCGCCATTGATGAAAAGGAGATCAAGGAAGAGTTTATTCGCGCTTCGGGGCCGGGAGGGCAGAATGTAAACAAGGTTGCGACGGCCGTTCAACTGAAATTTGATGTGGCCAATTCTTCCTCACTACCCCACGGCGTTCGACAACGATTGATTCGCATTGCAGGAAAGAGGATGACGGCGGAAGGGATACTCATCATTGATGCGCGCAGATACCGGACTCAGGGCCAAAACCGCCGGGATGCGCTGGAGAGGATGGGCGCATTGATCCGCTTGGCAGCGGAAAGGCCAAAACCCAGGAAAAAGACAAGGCCATCAATGGCCGCGAAAAAACGACGGATGGAAGGCAAGCGGCGGCGATCCGAAACAAAGAAAATGCGCAGGAGAGTATCGCCTGCGTATGAATAGAAAAGGAGATGAAGATGTTTAATAAAGCAAAGAAGTTTCTTGGAATATTTGATGAATACGGTGCCACAGATTCGGGCAAAACAACCCATGGTGATCTTCGGGTTGCTGCGTGCGCTTTATTGTTGGAAATGTCTCTTATTGACGGCGCGTCGAGTCCTATTGAGCGGGAGAAGGTTCTGAAAATACTCCACCAGGATTATAACCTTTCAGGCGAGGAGGTAGCGTCCCTTCTTTCACAGTCGAGGTCGGAGCTTGATGGAAGTATTGATCTCTGGCAGTTTACAAACGCGATTAACCAACACTTTTCCGTCCAGGAGAAATCCCGCCTCATCGAAGAAATCTGGGAAATCGCCTATGCGGACGGAATCGTTGACCAGCAAGAAGATTATCTGGTTCATAAGATTGCCGATCTCCTGCACCTCAGCCACCGCCAGCTTATCGAGGCCAAATTAAAGGTAAAAAATGCGAGCTTGAGTTGATACTTTGGTCATCTGTATTTAATCTCTCCATGCCTGCTGCCGGAGTTGCCGTGCTTTGTCAATATAAGCTTGACAGGCCATGCTTCACATAGTAATAATTCAAAAAATAGTAGAAAAATCAATACGGTAAAAAAATCGCTGTTGAACTAAGCCCGGCGTTTTCATCCTCGCGATGACTTAAAGAAAAATATTGATATTTGCTGCTTTCGATCTTTTCTCACCAGAAAGAACATGATTTTGCCCTAAAACTGGATAGAAGGTGGAAATTGATATCGTTCTATGGCTTCTTAATGGTTCGGGAAGTATGCTCTTTATTCTAACACTTTATTAAGGGAGGTAGCATCATGAGAAGGACAGTATTGTTTTTGGCATTTTTTCTTTTGATCGGATTTTTCTTGGGGTCAGGCGTTTCCGCCAAGATGATTACTATTGGAGAGGCCCAGATCGTTTCTCATCCTGCACTAAACAATGACTCCAAGGGGTTCAAAGATGCCTTGGCAGAGGAGGGATTTATCGAAGGAAAGAATGTGAAATTTGACCGGCAAAACGCTCAAGGCGACCAATCGAATTGTGCAATTATCGCCCGCAAGTTCGAAGACGACAGAGTGGACTTGGTGCATGCCATTAGCACTCCCGACGCCCAGGCGCAGGTCAAGGTATCCAAGAATATACCCATCGTGTTTTCATCCGTGACCGATCCGGTAAAGACAGGTATTGCGCCCAGACTCGGGAAAACCGGAACCAACGTTACCGGTGTAAGTGACCGATGGCCCATTGCCCTTCAGTGCGAGATGTATCAGGACCTCGTGCCTCACGCAAAAAGGTGGGGGACTATTTACAATCCGGGGGACGTAAATGTCACTTTCCACATCAAAGAGATGAAAAAGGCCATCGAAAAGATGGGTGGAAAGCTTATCGAAGCCCATATCTCCGGCAGCTCGGAGGTGATGCAGGCGGCTCAGAGCCTTGTCGGAAGAGTGGATGCGATTCACATCACCTCAGATAACACTGCTGTGTCGGCATTTGAATCAATTGTAAAGGTTTGCAATGCAAATAAAATTCCTCTGTTTGTCGGAGACAGGGACAGCGTTCCCAGGGGGGCCATAGCAGCCTATGGACTCGATTATTACATGGTTGGATATTCGGCAGGCAAAAAGGCCGCCCGTATTCTTAAAGGTGAAAAGCCCGGCGATATCCCGGCAGGGCTTGCCTCCGGGTACAGTCTCTGGGTGAGCTTGAAGCACGCAAAGGAGCAAGGCCTTAAGATGTCCACAGCCTTGGTGAAAAAGGCGGCAGATAAACTTTGGGATGAACAAGGAAACGTGGTGAAAGGAAAATAGGTCAATCCGGATACTGAAAGGGGAGGCATGACGCCTCCCCTCCTTGAGGTGGTTGCATGGTATTGATGGGTTTTTATCGCGTTATCCCGATTTCATTTGAGCAGGGCCTGGCGTATGCGTTGGTTGCCCTGGGCATAGTCATTACTTTCAGGATCCTTGCGTTTCCTGATCTGACCGTAGACGGCAGCTTTGCACTCGGTGCGGCCGTTACGGCACGTTTTATTGTAGGAGGAGTTCCACCCATATACGGCATCCTTCTCGCGATCCTCGCCGGTTTTCTTGCGGGTGCCTGCACGGGCATTCTCAATACAAAATTAAGGATCAACAGCCTCCTGGCAGGCATCCTGGTTATGACCATATTATATTCGGTCAACCTGCGAATCATGGGCAGGTCAAATATACAGTTGTTAACGGTGCACACCCTTTTAACTCCCCTGGAAGATCTGCATGTGAACCGCTTCATTCCCATCATCGCTTTCTTTTTCTTTACCGCCTTTTTCTTCAAGTTCCTGACCGATCTTTTTTTGCACACTCAGCTCGGATTCGCCATGCGAGCCACCGGTGACAATGAACAAATGATCTGCACCCTTGGAGTAAATACCGATAACATGACTATTCTGGGCCTCGGCATATCAAACGCGTTTATCGCTTTGAGCGGAGCCCTGGTAGCACAGGATCAGGGCTTTGCCGATATTGGGATGGGCATAGGGATGATCGTTGCAGGGTTGGCCTCTATTATCATTGGTGAAGCCCTTGTTGGAAAAAAGACGGTAGGCCGGATGACTCTTGCGGCCATTGTGGGATCGGTTGTATATAAGCTCATTATTGCTATTGGGTTGAGACTGGGATTGGCCCCGACAGACCTCAAGATGGCGACCGGTGTGATGGTTATTCTGGCGTTGGGTATTCCGGCCCTCAAGTCGAAAAAGGAAGGTAAACTCCATTTAAGGGGAATATAAAACCGGAGTTGTTCAATGGTGAAGTTGAAGGATATCAGAAAAACATTCAAAAAGGGAACTATTGATGAAAAAGTCGCTATTGATGGGTTAAGCCTCAATATCGATAAGGGAGACTTTGTAACCGTCATCGGCAGCAACGGAGCAGGGAAAACCACTATGCTCAACCTCATATCGGGCACCTGTATACCGGATGAGGGTGATCTTTTTGTAGACGGAAATAAGGTGACTCGACTTCCCGAACATCGCCGGGCAAAATACCTGGGGAGGATATTCCAGGATCCTCTGATGGGAACTGCGTCCACGATGACTATAGAAGAGAATCTTGCAATGGCCGACCTTCGTGGAAAGCGAAGAGGGCTCCGTTGGGGGGTTTCCAAGGCCCGTAGGCTTTTTTATAGAGATACGCTTAAAACGCTGGAACTCGGCCTGGAAGATCGACTGAAAGATTCCGTAAGCCTGCTGTCCGGGGGGCAGCGCCAATCTCTCACCTTGCTTATGGCGACTCTCTCATTACCCAAGCTGTTATTACTCGATGAGCACACCGCAGCCCTTGACCCGAGAACCGCGCAGAAGGTAATGGATCTCACGGACAAAATCGTGAGAGAAAACAATCTGACGACTATTATGGTCACCCACAATATGACTCAGGCAATACGCTATGGAAACTGTATGATCATGTTGCATGAGGGGAAGCTCAAGTTTAAAGTTAAAGAGGAAAAGAAGCATGAACTTACTGTTGAGGAAGTTGTACGGCGGTTCGGGGCTGATCTTAAGGATGAGACGCTGCTTTCCTGAACACACCTTTGCTCTTCAATAACGCAAGAATGGAAATAACAATATGATCCATAACACCGTATTTCAATGTTGAATCACGGAGGGTTGGTTAGCCTCAGTCAAGATCAATGTTCCTTCTGTGTGCCAACGCTCGGAACCAAGTGAAGCAATTCTTATGTCATATTCCTTTGGAATTTTGAGAGGATGATCGTGGTGGATGAAACGTATGATGCCGTAATTATCGGCGCAGGAATCATTGGTACAGCCATCGCCTTTGAAATGGCTAAGATGGGTTACAGAACCCTGAATATTGATAAGTTGCCAGCCGCCGGCTATGGCTCTACAGGAAATTCTTGTGCCGTGATCCGCACCCATTATTCGACTTGGGATGGAACGGCCATGGCTTATGAAAGTCTGCACTACTGGAGAGACTGGGCCAATTACATCGAAGCAAAAGATGAGAGAGGAATCATTGACTACATCAACAAGGGCTGTCTCATCATAAAATCAAGGCACCATGAGGCAGATAAAAGCTTACGTTACCACAAAGATCTGGGCATTGAATATGAGCAGTGGGATTCTGCTAAGCTACAAGAGAGGGTCCCTTTTTTTTCCCAGGACTCTTTTTGGCCACCCAGAAGGCCTGAAGATCGGCGGTTTTGGGAAAAACCCAAAGAGAAGATCACGGGAGCCATTTTTACTCCTTCCTCCGGATATATCAGCGACCCTCAGCTTGCCACACACAATCTGCAACGAGCCACTGAAGTCAAGGGAGGAAAGTTTATGTTCAACAAAGAGGTCGTGGGGATTCAAAAATCCAAAGGCAGAGTCATCGGTGTAACTTTAGGTAATGGTGAAAAGATCGAAGCATCCATCGTCGTGAATGCTGCAGGGCCCCACTCCTTCGTTATCAACCGTTTGGCCGGCGTAGAGGCCGGAATGAACATCAAAACCCGTGCTCTTCGACATGAGGTCCA
>Ga0315540_10002130_pt1 | contig 11192 bp, 10 predicted proteins | sample SalMarSW160110MG_FD_203677 | JGI IMG/M metagenome (GOLD analysis project Ga0315540, IMG submission 203677) | Salt marsh sediment microbial communities from the Plum Island Ecosystem LTER, Massachusetts, United States - Salt Marsh Sediment SW1601-10 ... | reverse complement strand
GATACTTGAACGCCATAGCATGCAGGTCCCGTCTTTCAGCACAATCGATCTTTCGAGGTTGTCATCAGGACGTCTCCTGCACAACGCGTACATTCGGTCTTGCAACACAAATGGCCAGCTGCCGGAGATTCGTAAAATCGGCGCTATGCAAGCCGCACTGCTCCTCATTCGTACATCAATGCGCTTTGTGTGATCTGATGATCCGGGCCAGCCTATAGGGCAAGCCCATGGCTGCGCGAGTATGCATTCCGATCCGGCGACGACCAACCCTCAAGTGCACCGGCTGAGGGCTTCCAGATCTCGACCAGCAAAGGATAGCACTTTGCGGTGTCACTGGAATGCTCGGCGCTGCAGTCACCCCCGGGACAAGCTGACAGGGCACAAAGCAGGCCGATCTCAGCGAAAAATTCGATGAAGTCACCGGGCCGGACCGGGCTAGCCTTCATGAAGTACTGGTGGGTGTCACGGGTGAAGCCGGTGCACATGAAGACATTCAGCACGTCGTGTACATGTATTTCCGCCTGTTCCGGTGCCAGACCGGTTCTTGCGGAAAGCGCCCTGGTCAGGTTGGAGTGGCAGCAATGGTGATACTCGCCACCGGACAGTAGCCGGTTGGTATACGGGTCGCAGCGCGTGCCGATCACATCATGCACGCCACCGCCAAATTCGTCGAAGCCGTACCAGGCGAGCGTGTCATGGGTGATGGTTGCGAGAGGTCGCAGCCAGGGCAGATTACTCCACAACCGGTGCCCGGTCGTGACATGGGTGGCATGCAGAGCGCGTGTCTTGCCACTGAAAAAGCACTCGCCGAGGTCGTGGATATTCCACAGATTAAGGTCTCCCACCTGTGGTCCCTCGATGCTGACAATCCGGAACAGATGGCCGGCCGGTACCTCGAACGTGATGGCATCGCGCGGGGGCACAGGTATTTCCCCGACCTTCTGCGCGCCGGAGCGTGCCCGGTCATAGAAGGCGTTATCAACCGGCGGCAGTCCAGAGACCGGATAACAGACGACGGGCTTGACGGAGCGGCGTGCATCGGCATCAACGGGCTCGGGGGCGAGGCGGTCTGTCATGATGACTCCGGGCAAGTTGTTTCTAACAGCTGGATGGACGCTAACGCGCTGTAGGCCGGGCTGCCAGCCCGATCATCGTCAGGTGCCGCAGAACGTGATGTACGGGCCGAAGCCGGGTGGCGCCGGCTGCGCATATTCCTCAAGACCTGGCCGCTGCGTATACGGCTTTCGCAGCACGGTAAGGAGCTTGTCGAAGGGCTGCATGTCACCTGTGCGGGCAGCGGCGAGGGCTTCCTCCACCTTGTGATTGCGCGGAATGTAGAGCGGGTTTACCTGGTTCATCGTCGTGATCCGGTCATCTGTCGAGACGTTCTCCCATGCCAACCGGCGGTGCCAGTTGTCGAGCCACGGCCGCAGGGCTGTTTCGTCTTTCAGCAGGCCCGAAAATGCTGCGTCGTTGCCTGCATCGACCAACGCAAGCTGTCGGAAAAACAAAGTGAAATCGGTTTCCTGTACCTGCAGGATGTTGAAGAGTTCCTGGCAGAGTTCCAGATCTTCGTCACGCTCCTCGAAAAGGCCGAGCTTGGCGCGCATACCTTTCAACCAGGTTGCCTGGTAGCGTTCCGGAAACCTGTTGAGTTCATCGCCGACCTGTGCCGCCGCCGCTTTCGGGTCGACAGGCTGAATCAAGTGAAGCAGGCATTCTGCGAACCGTGCCAGGTTCCACTGTGCAATATCCGGCTGGTTGGCATAGGCGTATCGTCCGAAGCGATCAATTGAGCTGAAGACCGCATCCGGGTCATAGATATCGATAAAGGCGCACGGGCCGTAATCTATGGTTTCACCCGAAAGGGTGGTGTTGTCAGTGTTCATGACGCCGTGAACAAAGCCGACAAGCATCCAGCGAGCAACGAGGTCAGCCTGCGCGTCGCGGACCTTGCAGAACAGGTCGAGATAGGGGGTCTGGCTGTCCTTGAGTTGGGGGTAGTGGCGGGCGATTGCATAGTCAGCGAGCTTGCGCACGTGTTCGCCCTGACCGCGTGCCGCAAAGAACTCGAACATTCCCACGCGGATGTGGCTCGCGGCAATACGGCAAAGAACAGCACCCGGCTGCGGTCCCTGCTCGCGCAGGATGGTTTCTCCGGTGGTCAAGGCTGCGAGCGCCCGCGTGGTGGGAATGCCGAGCGCATGCATGGCCTCGCTGACCAGGTATTCTCGCAACACGGGCCCAAGCACCGCCTTTCCATCACCACCGCGCGAGAAGGGCGTAGGGCCTGAACCTTTCAGGACGACGTCGCGGCGGCGCTCCCTTAAGTCGACAAGCTCTCCCAGGAGCAGGGCCCGGCCATCACCCAGCTGAGGCGCGAAGTTACCAAACTGATGGCCGGCATAGGCCATCGCCAGGGGATTGGCTCCCTCGGGTAGAACCGATCCGGTCAGAATGCGCGCAGCGTATTTTGCCGTGAGTAATGATGGATCCAGACCCAGTTCCTTGGCGAGTTGTTCATTGACGGCAACGGTTCGCGGCTCGGGAACCGCATTGCCCCTCCAGGGGATGTAGAAGTCCGTCATGTCGCGGGCAAAGCTGTTATCGAATTTGAATTCGAGAGGCATCAGAAGGTCAGTCATCTTTCGATTGGAAAAGCGTGAGGCAGTAGTCATCCGGACGTCAATTGCGGGATATGGCGATCCCCAAATGAACTTTCCAGATCCTTGGGGAAATGGTTCAAACCTTGTCCAGGTTCTTGAGTTTGGCTTCGCTCCACGAGATGCCGAAGCCGGGCAGGTCGGGCACCCGTGTTCCCCCATTCTCAATGCAAACGGGTTGCCCAAGGATCGGATCAGCCCGGTCTAAGGGTGCCGAGAAGAAGCGGGAGAAATCGACGCGATAGCATAGAAGGTGGGCAGAGCCTCTGCTAAAAACCAGGCTCAGATGTCCCATCTATTGTGACGATGGACAATCCGACGGTCGTGCTCGTGGCCCCCATCAGCTGGCATCCGAGGCGTTACCGCCGAGCTACACCACCTGTAGGGACGTGCCCCGAACGGGGATCGTACACCACAGGGAAATTCCATAGATTAATACATCCATGAGACGAGCAAGCATCAATTTCGCCGCTCTTGACGAAAATGGCCATGCAAGTGTAGCGAGATATGTATATCAGTGCGGCGTTTTTCTTTGCCGCCGCCGGATGCGAGGGATGGCCGCATGCCTGATGTCGAGCTTCCGTTTACTCGTCAGGAATATGCCCGGCGCCTCGGCCGCACGCGCGCGGCAATGGAAGCCGCCGAGATCGAGGTGCTGGTCGTCGTCGATCCATCCAACATGGCATGGTTGACCGGCTACGATGGCTGGTCCTTCTATGTGCACCAGGCGGTGATTGTGGGCATCGACTTCGACCCTGTGTGGTGGGGCCGGGTTCAGGACGCTAACGGCGCACGGCGGACCGTCTACATGCCGCAAGAGCAGATCATCGGCTATCCCGATCACTTCGTCCAATCCAGGGAACGCCATCCTATGGATCACCTCTCGGCCTGGATTGTCGAGAGAGGCTGGTCGGGCCGGCGGCTGGGCCTGGAGCTCGAGAACTATTATTTCTCCGCTGCGGCGTACCTTGCCTTGCACAAGGGCTTGCCGGATGCGCAATGGGTGGACGCGACCGGGCTTGTCAACTGGCAGCGCGCGCGCAAGTCGGATGCCGAGATCGCCTTCATGCGCCGCGCCGCAAGGATCATCGAGCGTGTGATGACCAGGGCAATCGAAGAGATAAGGCCCGGCATGCGCAAATGTGACCTCGTCGCATCCATCTACAGCACCGCGATCTCCGGGGCCAGCGATGCCGACGGCGTACCGTTCGGGGGCGACTATCCCGCCATCGCACCGCTGCTACCGACAGGCAAGGATGCCTCGGCGCCGCATCTGACCTGGGACGACCGTCCCTTCGAGACCGGCGCTGGCACGTTCTTCGAATTGGCGGGTTGCTACCGGCGCTACCACGTCCCGCTCTGCCGCACCGTCTATCTCGGAACCCCGCCACGCGAGATGGTGATGGCCGAGTCTGCGCTGCTGGAAGGGCTCGAGGCGGGCATTGATTGCGCGCGCGCCGGCAACCGGGCATGCGATGTCGCAAAGGCGCTCTATGGTGCGCTTGAGCGAGCGGGAATCTCGCGCGAGGGCCGCTGCGGCTATTCCATAGGTCTGAGTTACCCGCCTGACTGGGGAGAGCGTACCATCAGCCTGCGCACCAGCGATGAGACGGTGCTTGAAGCCGGCATGACGTTTCATTTCATGCCGGGCCTGTGGATGGCCGATTGGGGACTGGAAATCACCGAAAGCATCCTAATCCGGGAAAGTGGACCGGCGGAGTGCCTGGCAGATGTAGCGCGCCGGCTCGTCATAAGGAAATGAAGGCGGCGCCGCTTCATCCGTCATTGGCGGACATTTACGCAGCGCGGCGGCGGATTGGGCAATTCGCGCATCACACGCCGCTGATTGCGAGCCAGCGACTGTCCGCACGCCTGGACTGCGACGTCCGCCTGAAGCTCGAGAACGTGCAGGCGACAGGGGCCTTCAAGGTGCGCGGGGCGGCCAATGCAATCCTGGCGGCGCCCAAACCGGCGCGCCGGCGTGGCATCGTTACTTATTCCACCGGCAATCACGGCCGTGCGGCCGCCTACGTCGCGCGCGCACTCGGTATCCAGGCAACGGTCTGCGTCTCCGCCCGCACGGTCGAGGCCAAGATATCGGCACTGAAGGCACTGGGCGCAAGGCTTGTCGTTCAAGGCGAGAGCCAGGACGATGCCATGACACATGCCCATCAACTGGCCGACACCGAAGAGCTGTTGCTCATCGACCCGATAAACGATCCCAATACGATCGCCGGTCATGGCACTATCGGCGTCGAGATCCTGGAGGATTTTCCCGGTGTCGACACTGTCGTGGTCCCGGTCTCGGGCGGCGCACTCATCTGTGGCGTCGCCCTTGCCATCAAGGCGGCGAGGCCGACTGCGCGAGTGGTTGGCGTTTCGATGGACCGGGGCGCGGCGATGTTCGAAAGCCTCAAGGCCGGCCAGCCGGTGCTGGTGGAAGAAGTCGACAGCCTTGCCGACAGCCTCCAGGGCGGAATCCTGCTCGACAACCACCATACGTTTGCCATGGCGCGCGACTTGGTAGACGACTTCGTCCTCGTCAGCGAAGAGGAAATCGCGCAATCGCTTGCCTATGCGCTGCGCCACGAACGAGTGGTGATCGAAGGCGCCGCCGCCACGCCGATTGCCGCCCTTGCCTGTCATGAGAGAGCATTGTTCGGTCGGGGGATCGTCGCTGTTTTGACCGGTTCCATGATCGATATCCCCGTACTCCTTGGTGTTGCCGAAAGGCATGGGGACGAGTGGACCGGGCGCGATGACTGAGGACGCGTCGCTTTGCAGGGCTGCGTCCTAGGCGACGCCCCGCGCGGATTTGAAGCTGGCAAGAAAATCAGAGGACGCAAGCGCCGTATCGTCACCGATCCGTTTGCACAACTTGCTTGAACGCGAGGCAGATGGATTCGACCGGTACGGTGACTGATAGCCGCGAAGAAGACCCACCCGGCTTCTGCCGGCACGACCTGCGCATCGCGCTCACAGGCTCAGGCCGCGCTTTCAGAACATCTCGTTCAGGCGCCGCAGAACCATCGACACGAAATTGCGGCGAACGAAGCCGGCCGACTCCACGTCTCCGATGCGGAAGCAGTGCTCGATCGCCTCGATCTCCTGCTGAACGAGGGTGACCTCCTTGCGCCAGTTGGCATCGAGCAGCAGTTTGAACCATATGCGGCAGGCTTGGTAGAAGAGCTTGTCGGACATCTCGCGCAGCGACTCGTTGCGTATGACCCTCAGCAGGGTCTTGTGCAGGCCGATGTTGACCTCGCCGAAGGCACGAAAATCCGGACGGTCCATCATGGCCCGGCACCTCTCGGCCAGGGCATGCAGGGCTTCGAGTGCTTCCTGATCGGGCGGATAGGGGTCTGAGGCTCCGACCATCTCGGCGAGGCGTATGCGCAGGAAGTAGACGTCCTTCTGGCTCGCCAGGTCGATCTCGGTGACGACCGTGCCACGGCCCTGTTTGGACAGGATCAGGCCATCGCCTTCCAGCCACTGCAGCACCCGTCTGATGGGCGTGCGGCTGACGCCGAACTCGCTCGCCAGGTCGCGCTCATTGAGGACGGTGCCCGGCTCATAATCGAGCAAGCAGATGCGCTCGCGCAGCTCCTGGTAGATCTGCAAGGTCCGCTTGCGCGGCGTCTCCGGCTTGTCTTTGCCTGCGTGCAAGGTCTCAGTATCCCGCTGTGCCCGCAAGTCGAGCATTTTGTCAAGCCGGCTCGGCCGCCGGCGATCAGTTTGCTTCAAGGACCGCGCTTAGGAACTGGCGCGTCCGCTCGTTCTTCGGGTTGCCAAAGAGCTGCTTGGGCGGGCCCTGTTCGGCGATGCGGCCGCCATAGAAGAAGCAGACCCGGTCGGAAATCTCCCGTGCAAAGCCCATCTGGTGGGTGACCATCAGCATGGTCAGGTTGTGCTCGGTGCTAAGCCGGCGGATGACGGCCGTCACCTCGCCGATCACCTCGGGGTCGAGGGCCGAGGTTACCTCATCGAGAAGCAGCACCCGCGGGCGCATCGCCAGGGCACGGGCGATGGCGACGCGCTGCTGCTGGCCGCCCGACAGGCGGGCCGGGTGCTGATCCTTCTTGTCGGCGAGGCCGACCATGTCGAGGAGCTCCGCCCCGCGCTGGCGCGCCTCTTCCCTCGTCAGCCCCAGGACCTGCACCGGTCCTTCCATGCAGTTCTCCAGTGCCGTCATGTGGGGGAAGAGATTGAAGTGCTGGAACACCATGCCGATCTTGCCGCGCACCTTGCGGATATGGCGCTGCCCGGCCGGAACCAGCTTGCCCTCGCGCTCCATCATGTTGAGCGGCTCGCCCTCGACATAGATCACGCCGCCGGTGATGCTTTCAAGCGTCATCAGGAGGCGCAGCACCGTCGTCTTGCCCGAGCCCGAGGGGCCGATGATGGTCACCATCTCGCCTTCCGCCACTTCCAGGTCCAGCCCGTCGATCACGGTGAGCGAGCCGAAGCGCTTGGTGACGCTGTCGAAGCGGACGATGGGGCAGCCTTTCTCGAGCTTCAAGGGATGGTTTTTCATCGCGCCTTCTCCATGCCGAGCGCCCGCCGTACCCAGACCTCGAACATCCTGATCAGGTGCGCCGTCGGCAGCGAGAGGGCGAGGAAGATCAGGCCGACCAAGGTGTAGGGCTCGAGGTAGCGATAGTGCTCGGAGCCGATGGCGTTGGCGGTGTGCATCAGTTCCGCCACGCCGATCACCGACAGCATCGGCGTGTCCTTGAGGATGCCGACGAGATAATTGCCCATGCCGGGCAGGGCAATGGGCAGGGCCTGCGGAATGACGATGCCGAAATAGGTGCGCCTGGTCGAGAGATTGAGCGCCACGCATGCCTCCCACTGGCCGCGCGGCACACCTTCGATGCCGGCCCGGTAAACCTCGGAGAGGTAGGATGCATAATGCAACCCGATGGCGATCATGCCCGAGGTCCATGGCGAGAGGCGTATGCCGAACTGGGGGAAGACGTAGAAGACGAAGAAAATCTGCAGCACCAGAGGCGTCGAGCGGATGAACTCGACGGCTTCGCGCACCGCCCATGTCAACACCCGCCAGGGAGTCCGCTGCGCCAGCGCCAGCACCAGGCCCAGCACCATGGCTATCGCGTAGCCGAGCACCGAGGCTATGATCGTGTTCAGCGTCGCGCGCAGGAGTAGCGGCAGGATTTCCCAGACGAAATTCCAGTGCCAGCTGAACGTCATGGTCAGGCCACTCCCATGCGGCGGCGCATGATGCGCTCAAGCCAGCGCATGCCGGGCGTCAGGATGAGACGCGCCATGATGTAGTAGATGATCAGCGCCGAGCCGAAACTCTGGATCGACAGGTAGGTCGAGCCGTTGATCTGCTTGGCCTGGAACATCAGGTCGGTGACGGAGATGAGCGCCACCAGCGCGGTTCCCTTCAACAGCTCGATCAGCAGGTTGCCCCATGGCGGCAGCATGATGAACAGCGCCTGTGGCAGTATGATGCGCCGCATGCGCGTCGCCGGCGACATGTTGAGCGCCAGGGCTGCTTCATATTGCCCCTTCGGCACCGCCTGTATGGCGCCGCGCACCACCTCAGCCCCATAGGCACCGAGGTTCATGCCGATGGCAAGGAAGCCGGCGGTGAACTTTTCCAGCGTGATCCCGAAGAGCGGCAGGACGAAGAAAATCCAGAACAGCTGGACCAGCAGCGAGGTGCCGCGGAAGAACTCGATATAACCGATTGCCGCACCGCGCACGACGGCATTGTCCGACAGGCGCATCAGGCCGAACAAAATGGCGATGGCGATGGCGAGCGCCGAAGAGAGAACGGTCAACTCCGCCGTTATGGCCGCGCCCGAGAGAAGGCGCAGGCCAAATCGTGCCAGAAAGTCCCAGATCGACACCGCTTGCCTCCCCCGGCTGCGACGGGCCGCAGCGGCGGCCCGCCCGTCAGGTCGCCCGGCTCAGCCAGGCGGCCGGTGTTCAGCGGTTCTCGCAGACCCACTCGGTGGTCTGGTCGCCGGGGAGCTGTGCCTTGGTGTAGCCGTAGGTCTTCACCGCCGCCATCATCTCCTCCGAGCCGATATAGGCCTTCAGCGCGGCGTTGAACTGCTTCAGGAACGCCTCGTCATCCTTGCGGAAGCCGATGCCCACCCAGTTGTAGGTCCAGTCGGGCATGGCGTTCGGATCGGTGACCTCGATCTCGTCCGGCGCTTGGCCGGCGAGCTCCTGGGCGCTGAAGAAGGTTACCGCCCCGGCGTCGGCGCGGCCCGACTTCACGGCAGCCAGGATCTCGGTGTTGCCCGGGACCTGCATAATGTTGGCGTCGGGGACACCTTCCTTCTTGGCGGCGTCGACGGTGTTGTAACCCGCGCCGGTGACCATGATGGCACCCTTGGAGGCAATGTCCTTGTAGTTCGATATGCCCTTGGGATTGCCCTTCTTGACAATGAAGGCATCGCCGAAACGCCCGATGGGCTCGGAGAACGCCATGTTCTCGCAGCGCTTGTTCAGGATGTACATGCCGCCGGTGACCGTGTCGAAGCGGTCGGCGTTGAGGCCGGGGATCAGTCCGCCCCAGTCTGTGACAACGGGTTCGACCTTGTCGATGCCCATCTTCTTGAGCACGCCGATGGCGATGGCGTTGACGAAGCCCCTGGGCTCGTTGTTGTCGCCCGGATAGGCCCACGGCACCTCGTTGGCAAAGCCGAGACGCATCGCCTTGCCGGCCTTCATGCGCTCGGCAAGGTTTTCGGCCCGCACGATCCCGGCACTTGCGGCCAGCGTCGCGGTGGCGGCCATGCCGATCAGGAAACCACGCTTGTTCAGTGACATTTCAAGATTCCTCCCTTTGTCGTTGAAAGCGTCACCCATCTGGTATACCAACAAATTTGCAGCCGCCTGTAAAGCGATTTTTCCACCATGCCGTGGGAATCCGAAGTGCCCGCCCGACCTGCCTCTATTTGGCAGAAATCAGGCCGTCTTTCCCGACTAACGCTCGGACACCCGAAATTGCAGAATTGACAGTGCCAGGGGCTCCTCCTAGGCTGCATTTGAATTGGTATACCACTTGAGGGCGATATGGCAGGAGCACAAATGCCGGCGTTTTCGGTCTTTCCTCCCGAGGAACTGGACCGCAGGCTCGTCAATGTGAGGGCGCGGATGGCCGAAAGTGCTCTCGACGGCCTCATCATCAGCGTGCCGGAGAACATCTACTACCTTACCGGGCTCGATCACTGGGGCTTTTTCGCCTGCCACCTGCTGGTGGTGCCGGCGAGCGCCGAGATGATCCTCATCGCGCGCGCCATGGAGCGCGTGACGGTGACCAACCAGGTGACGAATGCGCGCTTTAGCGGCCATGCGGACGACGAGGACCCTGCCGACTATGCGGTGAGGGCGCTCAGCGACGCCGGGCTCATGAGCGGCCGGGTGGGCATGGAAAAGCGCAGCCTTTTCCTAACCCTGCGCATCGCGGAGAATATACAGGAGAAGACCACCGGCATTGCCTGGTCCGACGCCTCGGGGCTGGTGGATGCCCTGCGCCTTGTGAAGTCGCCGCTCGAGATGGAGTTTACCCGCAAGGCGGCCGCGGCCGCCGATGCGGGCACCCTAGCGGCGATCGAGGCGATCCACGACGGGGTGAGTGACTACGAGGTCGCCGCTGAATGCCAGCGGGCCATGACGCTGGCCGGGAGCGAGTACCCCGGTTTCGGTCCCTTCATCCGCCCGACCCGGCGTCTTGGCGAGGAGCACACTACCTGGCGCGGCGACCGGTTCAAGGCGGGCGATGCGGTTTTCCTCGAGCTTGCGGCGGCCTACCGCAAGTACCAGGCGCCGATGGGCCGCCTCGTCTACGTGGGCAAGGCGCCCAAGGGGGCGGAGGCCTCCGCCCGTCTCGCGGTGCGGGGCATGGAGGCCGTCTGCGATGCTATCCGGCCGGGTGCGCTGGCCGGGGAGGTTTACGCCGCCTGGCGCGAAGTGGTGCGAAGCGCCGGCCTCGAGAAATACGAGCGCCATCACTGCGGCTACCTCGTTGGTATCGCCTTTCCGCCGAGCTGGGTGGGTGGCAGCATGGTGACGAGCCTTGCCCCCAACTCAAAGCTGGAACTCAAGGTCGGCATGACTTTCCATGCCCATTCCTGGTTCACCAATACCGATGTCACCGACTATTTCATCTCCAACACGGTGATGTTGGGAGACAACGGCGCCGAAGTCCTGACTAGTCGAACGTCACAGGAGCTGATCGTGAAGGGCTGATCTGTTCCCCCCTTTGTTGGTCTGCGTCCATGCCGGCCGCTCGCCCAGTTTCCCTCATCCAGCGCTGCCCGCTTCCCGTCCCGCATGTGGGCAAATTGGTCCACCGTACCGGATTCTAATTTCGCCCAATCATGCTGGTGCAGGTGGAGCGCATTGGCGAAAACCAGCGCGACAGCCGGCACATCCACGCCGAAAACGGATATCCGCAGGGCGCATCGATTCACTCTGAGCCGGACTGCTGGCAACAAACCCGAGAATAACAGAAAGAAAGGTCTTACGACTGACGGACATATCGGT
>Ga0315540_10002127_pt1 | contig 11200 bp, 9 predicted proteins | sample SalMarSW160110MG_FD_203677 | JGI IMG/M metagenome (GOLD analysis project Ga0315540, IMG submission 203677) | Salt marsh sediment microbial communities from the Plum Island Ecosystem LTER, Massachusetts, United States - Salt Marsh Sediment SW1601-10 ... | reverse complement strand
CCTGATCCTGGGTGCCCAGGACGACCTGTGGCCGGAGCGGCTGGACCCGGTCGACGAGCCCGAGGTCACGCTCACGCCGGTCGACGCCCAAGCGGCGATGAGCCGGGCCCTGGCGTCGCGACCCGAGCTCGACGCCGCCAAGGCGACCGTCGAGCGCCGCCGCGCCGAGAGCGCTTTCGCCAAGAACCGGATCTTGCCGGCCCTCGACCTGGTCGCCTCCTACGACCGCTTCGGCCTCAAGGGAGCGCGCAACGCGGCCGGCAGCTCCTTCCCGGGCCTGCCCTCCGACGTCCCCCCGGGGCTCGAGGGCAACCTGGGCGACGCCGTCGGCCAGCTCGGGAGCTCCGACTACGACGACGCCCGGCTGTCGGTCCAGCTCCAGGTGCCCATCGGCAACCGCGCCGCGCGGGCGAACGCCCGGATCGCCGCCGACACCGAGCGGCAGGCCGAAGCCGACCTCTCCGGCGCCCAGAAGGCCATCCGCGCCGAGGTCCTGGACGCGGCGGCCGCCGTCGAGACGGCCGCGGGCCGGATCGACGCCGCCCGCGCCGAGCGCAAGGCGGCCGAGGTCCAGCTCTCGGCCGAGCAAGACCGTTTTTCCGCCGGGCTGTCCACCAACTTCCTGGTGCTCACCCGCCAGAACGACCTGGCGAGCGCCCGGCTTTCCGAGATCCAGGCCCTGACCGACTACCGCGCGGCCCTCGCCGAGATGGCGCGCGCCACCGGCTCGCTGCTCGACGAGCGGCACATCGACATCCAGTAGCGCCCGACGCCAGGTAACGAGGAGACCCCCCATGGCAAAGCGAATGACTCTGATGCTCATCGTCGTGGCCGTCGTCGTGACGGCGCTCGGCACGGTGAAGTACCGCCAGGTACAGGCCGCCATCGCCCAGGGCAAGGCCTACCAGCCGCCGCCCGAGGCGGTCACCACCGTAACCACCTCCCCGGCACGCTGGGACGGGACGATCTCCGCCATCGGCACGGCGGCGGCGGTCCAGGGCGTGATGGTCGCCGCCGACCTGCCCGGCATCGTCCAGCAGATCGCCTTCGACTCCGGCGCCAAGGTCCGGCAGGGCGACGTGCTGGTCAGGCTCGACACCAAGCAGGAGGAGGCGCAGCTCCGGGCCGCCCAGGCGCAGCGCGACCTCGCCCGCACCCATCTCGCGCGGATCCAGAACCTCCGCGACAAGGGGGTGACCTCCCAGGCCGAGCTCGACGACGCGACCGCCCAGCTCACCCAGGCCGAGGCGCGGGCGAGCGAGATCCGCGCCACGATCGCGCGCAAGACGATCCGGGCGCCCTTCTCGGGCATCCTGGGCATCCGGCAGGTCGATCTGGGCCAGTACCTCAAGGGCGGCGACCCGGTGGTGCCCCTCCAGGCGCTCCACCCGGTCTACGTGAACTTCTCGGTCCCCCAACAGCAGGTCTCGCGGCTGGCTGTGGGCACGGAGGTGAGCGTGACCGTCGAGGGACCGGCGCGCCCGGCGGGGGACGAGGCCGACCCGCTGGTGGGCAAGGTCACGGCGATCGACTCGATCGTCGACCCGGCGACCCGCAACGTCCAGGTGCAGGCGACCTTCGACAACCTGAAGGAGGTGCTCAAGCCCGGGATGTTCGTCGAGGCCCAAGCGCACCTCAGCGAGAGCTCCTCGGTGATCGCCTTGCCGGCCTCTGCGATCAGCTACGCGCCGTACGGCGACTCGGTCTACGTGGTCGACGATCTGAAGGGGCCCGACGGCAAGACCTACCGCGGCGTGAGCCAGAAGTTCGTCGAGCTGGGCGCCTCCCGCGGCGACCAGGTGGCGGTGCTCTCGGGGCTCGAGCCCGGAGAGGAGGTCGTGACGTCGGGCGTCTTCAAGCTGAGAAACGGAGCGGCGGTGCTGGTGAACAACGAGGTGCAGCCGAGCAACGACCCGTCGCCGAACCCGACCGATAGTTGATCGGATCGCCCCCGCAACCCTGCGATCCCCTTCCCCGAGGGGCGGAAGTTGGAGAGGAATAGGAGCTCGAGTCTCGTCATGAAGATCACCGACCTGTTCATCAAACGGCCCGTGCTGGCGATCGTGGTCAACTTGATCCTCCTGATCGCCGGCATCCAGGCGGTGCGCTCGCTCTCCGTGCGCCAGTACCCACGCAGCGACGTCGCCGTCGTCACCGTGACCACGGCCTACGTGGGCGCCAACGCCGACCTGGTGCGCGGCTTCATCACGACGCCGCTCGAGCGCGTCATCGCGAGCGCCGACGGCATCGACTACATGGAGTCGTCGAGCGCCCAGGGCGTGTCCACCATCACCGTCCACCTGAAGCTCAACTACGACACCAATGCGGCGCTGACCCAGATCCAGGCCAAGGTCGCCCAGGTGCGCAACGACCTGCCGCCCGAGGCCGAGGCCCCGATCATCCAGCTTCAGACCGCGGACACGCAGTTCGCGTCCATGTACATCGGCTTCTCCTCGGAGGACCTGGACCAGAACCAGATCACCGACTACCTGACCCGGGTGGTCCAGCCCAAGCTCTCCTCCATCGGCGGAGTGCAGAAGGCCGACATCCTGGGCGACCGCACCTTCGCCATGCGGATCTGGCTCGAGCCGAACAAGATGGCGGCGCGCGGCATCTCGCCCTCGGACGTGCGCCAGGCGCTGGCCCAGAACAACTACCTCTCGGCGCTGGGCCGGACCAAGGGATCGATGGTGTCGGTCAACCTGGTGGCGAACACCGCGCTCCAGACCGCCGACGAGTTCCGCCAGCTCGTGGTCAAGGAGAAGGACGGCGTGGTGGTGCGCTTGGGCGAGATCGCCGAGGTGGCGCTGGGCGCCGAGAGCTACGACTCGGAGGTCCGCTTCACCGGCCAGACCGCGGTCTTCATCGGCGTCTGGGTGCTTCCCACGGCCAACTCACTCGACGTCATCAGCCGAGTGCGGGACGCCCTGCCCGAGATCCAGTCCCAGCTTCCGGCGGGAATGAAAGCGGCGATCGCCTACGACTCGACCGGCTACATCAAGGACGCCATCCACGAGGTGCTCAAGACCCTCACCGAGACCCTGCTGATCGTCATCCTGGTGATCTTCCTCTTCCTCGGCTCGGTGCGGTCTGTGCTCATCCCGGTGGTCGCGATCCCCATCTCACTGGTCGGCGCGTTCTTCCTGATGCTCATGGCCGGCTTCACGATCAACCTGCTGACGCTCCTCGCCATCGTGCTGTCGGTCGGCCTGGTGGTCGACGACGCCATCGTCATGGTGGAGAACGTCGAGCGCCACCTCCACCTGGGCGCTTCGCCCTTCCGGGCGGCGATCGAGGCCGCCCGGGAGCTCGCCGGGCCGATCATCGCCATGACCATCACCCTGGCGGCGGTCTATCTGCCGATCGGCATCCAGGGCGGCCTGACCGGCTCGCTCTTCCGGGAGTTCGCCTTCACCCTGGCCGGCGCGGTGATCATCTCGGGCGTGGTGGCGCTGACCCTCTCGCCCATGATGGGCTCGAAGCTGCTCACGGCCGGCGCCACCGAGCGGGGCTTCGCCGGCATGATCAACCGCCACTTCGAGGTGGTACGGCGCATCTACGCGCGGCTGCTCTCGAACACCCTCGCCTACCGGCCGGTGGTGCTCGTCCTGTGGGGGCTGGTGGCGCTGCTGATCGTGCCGTTCTACCTCTTCTCCCAGAAGGAGCTGGCGCCCACCGAGGACCAGGGCGTGGTGTTCGGGATCGTGCAGGCCGCCGCCAACTCGACCCTCGACCAGACCCGGCTCTATACCAACCAGGTCGAGAAGGCCTTCGAGTCGATTCCGGAGACGGTTCGGACGTTCCAGGTCACGTTCCCCACCGGCGGCTTCAGCGGCATGATCGCCAAGCCCTGGAGCGAGCGGCAGCGCAACACCCAGCAGCTCCAGCTCGAGCTCGCCGGCAAGGTGGCGAAGATCCCCGGCGTGCGGGTGATCCCGCTCGTCCCGCCCGCCCTTCCCGGCGGCGGCGACTATCCGGTGGACTTCGTGATCGCCTCCACCCGCGAGCCCGAGGAGCTGGTGAAGTTCGCCAACCAGCTCGTCCAGAAGGCGTACCAGAGCGGCATGTTCATCTACGCCGACTCGGACCTCAAGTTCGACCAGCCGCAGGCCGAGGTGGTGTTCGACCGGGACAAGCTGCGCTCGGAAGGGGTGGACCTCGCCCAGGCCGGGCGCGATCTCTCCACCATGCTGGGCGGCAACTACGTGAACCGCTTCAGCATCCAGGGGCGCAGCTACAAGGTCATTCCCCAGATCAAGCGGGCCGACCGGCTGACCCCGGACCAGCTCTCGCAGATCTACGTCACCGGACCCGCCGGGCGGCTGGTGCCGCTGTCGACCTTCGCCACCTTGAAGACCACCACCGAGCCGCGTGACCTGAAGCGCTTCCAGCAGCTCAACGCGGTGCGCATCCAGGGGGTCATCCCGCCGGGCATCTCCCTCGACAAGGCCCTGGGCTTCCTCGAGGAGCAGGCCCGCGAGATCCTGCCCCGGGGCTTCACCGTCGACTACGCCGGCGAGTCGCGCCAGCTCCGCACCGAGGGCAGCAAGTTCCTGGGCACCTTCGGGCTCTCGGCGATCCTCATCTACCTGGTGCTTGCAGCGCAGTTCGAGAGCTTCCGCGATCCGTTCATCATCCTGGCGGGCTCGGTGCCGCTGGCCCTGGCCGGCTCGCTCGCGTTCTCGTTCCTGGGCTTCACCACCCTCAACATCTACAGCGAGGTGGGGCTCATCACCTTGGTCGGGCTGATCGCCAAGAACGGAATCCTGATGGTGGAGTTCGCCAACAAGCTCCAGGAGACCGGCATGGCGAAGCTCGCGGCGATCATCGAAGCATCGAGCACGCGGCTGCGGCCGATCTTGATGACCACCGCGGCCACGGTCGTCGGCCACACGCCGCTGATCCTGGCCTCGGGCCCGGGCGCCGGCGCCCGGAACTCCATCGGCATCATGCTGGTCTCGGGCATGATCATCGGCACCGCCTTCACGCTCTTCGTGGTGCCCTCGATCTACATGCTGGTGGCCCGCACCCGGACGGTGGAGATGGCCGACGAGGTGGGGGTACCGGCCTTCGAGGAGACGATCCCCAACCTGGCCGGCATGGCCAGGTAGATCGGATCGCCCCCCAACCCCTCGTTCCCCTTCCCTCCCTCGCGGGGGGAAGGGGACGCCGCCTCCCGACCTGATCGGGTGCCCTCCACATCCCCTCGATCCCCTTCCCTCCCGGGCTCCGTCGCTGCGGTAGCATTCGGGCTTCATGCTTCCCAGCGAGCCGCTTTCCTTCGAGCAGGTGCTGGCCGACGAGCGCCGGGAGACCGGCGCGCTGGGCGTCGAGCCCGGCGAGGACGCCTCCGCCCCGGCCGCCCTGTGCATCTCGGGCGGCGGGATCCGGAGCGCCACCTTCGCCCTGGGCGCGGTCCAGGGCCTGGCCGGACAGGGCCTTCTCGAGCGCTTCCACTACCTCTCGACGGTCTCCGGCGGCGGGTACCTGGGCGGCCTCCTCTCCGCCTGGGCGCACCGGGCTGGCGGCATCGACGAGGTCGCCGCGCGCCTCCGCCCCGGCGCCCCGGCGGCCGGTCCGGGCGAGGCCGATCCCGTCGGCCACCTCCGGGAGTACAACAGCTACCTCTCGCCGCGCCGCGGGGCCTTCTCCTCGGATACGTGGACGCTGGTCGCCACGGTGCTGCGGAACGTCCTGCTCAACTGGCTGGTGCTGCTTCCGGTGCTCCTGCTGGCGGCGATGCTGCCGCGCCTCTACCTGTCGGTCCTCGCCTTTCCCGAGCAGCTCTTCCGCAAGGTCCTGTTCGCCAACGGCGCGCCCGACTACGCCGCGCCCCAGCTCAACGCCGTCAGTGACTCGCTCTGGGTCCACGAGGTGCTGCCGGTGGCGAGCGCCCTGCTCTTCGCCTACGCCCTGTTCAACATCCTCCGCTACCTGCCGGGAGTGGGCGGTCGCGACCACGGGCGCAACCAGTTCCTGGTGAACGTCCTCTCCCCGCTCGCCGGCTCGGTCCTCACGTTCCTGGCCTTCGACTCCCTGTTCTTCTTGGGGGACAACTTCACCGACTACAGCCAGCTTCCGTCGGTCGTCCTGTGGACCGTGGTCCCGGCCGTCTCGGCCTGGATCGCCTTCCTCCTCTTCCACCGGCGGCCACTTCGCGAGCGCTTCCGTCTGCTCTTCGGTCCCCTGTCGCTCTCCATCCCATTCCTGGCAGCGGGCACCGGGGCCGCCGCCTGGATCACCACCAACTACGTGCTCTGGAGCCCGGACCCGGCGGCGGACGTGACCTGGGCGGAGTACGTGACCATCGGCCCGCCCCTGATCCTGTTCGGGTTCTTCCTCGGCGCCGTCCTGTTCGGCGGGCTCTCCAGCCGCTTCTTGAGCGACCGGGACCGGGAGTGGATGGCGCGGGCGGTGGGCAACGTGCTGCTCGCCGCGGTCGGCTGGCTCGCGGTCGCCGGGATGGTGCTGGTGGTGCCGCGCTGGGCGCTTGACCGGGAGTGGATCGACGGTGTGCTGGCGGTGGTCGGCTCGGCGAGCGCCGCGGTGAGCGCCATCGGCGGGTGGCTCGGCTCGGGAAGCGGGGAGGGGCGCAAGGGGGGAGCGCTCGGGCGCTGGCTGGTGGCGAAGATCGCGCCGCTGCTGTTCGTCGCCAGCCTGGCGGCCGGGCTCGCCATCCTGACCGACGTCCTGCTGCTCGCCGTGGGCCGCCTGCCAGGCCTCGGCGGTATCTCGAGCCTGCAGGTTCTGAGTGCCGACGGTGCGCCGGTCGGCTGGCGCCAGCACTACGAGGTCCTGCACTTCTCGAGCCCGCTGCTGCTCGTGGCCGTGACCCTCGCCCTGGCCCTGCTCACCTGGGTGGCGGCCCGCTTCATCAACATCAACACCTTCTCCCTCCACGGCATGTACCGCGATCGCCTGGTTCGGGCCTACCTGGGGGCCTCGAACCCCGAACGGAGCGCCCACGGCTTCACCGGCTTCGCCGCCGGCGACGACCTGCCGATCGCGGAGCTCGCCACCCAAGCCGGGTCGAGCGCCGGACCGGAGAGCCCGCCGTCGCGTCAGCCACTCCACGTCGTCAACCTCACCCTCAACCTCGTGGCGCCCGGACGCCTGGCCTGGCAGCAGCGAAAGGCGGCCTCGTTCACCGTCACGCCGCTCGCCGCCGGCAGCCGCGAGCTCGGCTACCGGCCCGCAGAGAGCTACGGGGGCGGCATCACCCTGGGCACGGCGGTGGCCATCTCCGGCGCCGCCGCCAGCCCGAGCATGGGGTACCACTCCTCGCCCCTGGTGAGCTTCATCATGACCCTGTTCAACGCCCGCCTGGGCGCCTGGCTGGGCAACCCGGGGCCGGCCGGAGCCGGAACCTGGAGAGAGGCCGGACCGCGCTCGGCGGTCCGCTCGCTGGTCAAGGAGGCCCTCGGGCTCACCTCCGACCGGAGCGAGTACGTCTACCTCTCCGACGGCGGACACTTCGAGAACCTCGGGCTCTACGAGATGGTCGCCCGGCGCTGCCGGTTCATCGTGGTGCTCGACGGCGGCTGCGACCCGGAGTTCGCCTACGACGACCTGGGAGGCGCGCTGCGCAAGATCCGGATCGACCTGGGGGTGCCCATCGAGTTCGAGGACCGGCTCATGCGCCCGCTGCGCGAGCGGTCCGGCCGCTGCGCCGTGGCCTCGATCCGCTACTCGGCCGTCGACCCGGCGGCGCCGGACGGCACCCTGGTGTACGTCAAGCCGATGCTCCTGGGTACCGAGCCCCCGGACGTGGCGAGCTACGCCGCCGCGCATCCCGACTTTCCCCACCAGGGCACGGGCGATCAGTGGTTCGACGAGTCCCAGACCGAGAGCTACCGAATGCTGGGGCTCACCACCATCGAGGAGATCTGCCGCGGGTTCGAAGGGGGTGGGTTCGACGACCTCCACCGCCACCTGGAGTCCGTGTACCTGGAAGGCGAAGGACGGTCGACTCCGCCCTCACCGTCCGCCCCTCTCACCACCGCGTGATCAATTCCGGGCCGGTGCGGCGCGAGCTCGAGGCGAGACGGGAAGGTGGACGAGCCCGGCGCTCGAGCCGGCAGACTCGGGGCAATCGAGTCGAGACCGCCCGGCGACCCGGGGACGGCGCCCCGTCTCATGACGCATCATGATGTAGCATAATCCCATCATGCGCACGACGATCGATCTGCCCGACCACCTCCTGGTCGACGCCAAGAAGCTCGCCGCGGAGCGTCACATGCCCCTGACCCGGCTGCTGGAGGAGAGCCTGCGCTCCTATCTCACCGACCAGAGGCTGGAGAGCCGGCCGAAGCCGGAACCCCTCCCCGTGATCGTAGGACCGACCGCCGTGGTCGAGGTCGACCTGGACGACACGAGCCGCCTGTGGGAGCTCGAGTGATTCTGTGCGACGTCGGCGTGCTGCTCCACGCCATGATCCAGAGCTCCCCGCATCACGCCGTGTGCCGTCGGGAGCTGGAACGACTTCACTCGAGCCCGGAGACCATGGCGGTGAGCGACTTGATCCTCGCCGCCGTGGTGCGAATCGGCACGAATCCGCGCCTGTTCGAGCCCTGCCCGGAGACCGCGGAGGTCCTCCGGTTCGTCGACGCCCTGCGCTCGCCGCCGGAGGTTCGGAAGGTGGCGCCCGGCCCGCGGCACTGGACCCTCTTCAAGGACCTGATCGAGAGCACGGGGATCCGTGGCGCGGACACGACGGATGCCTACCTCGCCGCCCTGGCCCTCGAGCACGGGTGCGAATGGTGGACCACGGACGAGGACTTCGCCCGGTTCCCGGGCTTGCGCTGGCGCAACCTGATCGCCTGAGCCCGCGGCTGTCGAATTCGCCCCGCCCCGTTCGTCGTCCAGGTCGACGCGGGGATCGATCCGGGGAGGCACCCCGGGCGCCCCGAACCCGAACCTGAAGACCCGAACGAGGAGAGAAAGCGATGCGATGCGTGGTGATCGTCAAGGCGACCGAGGACTCCGAAGCGGGAGTGATGCCGAGCGAGAGGGAGCTGCGATCTCCTTCCGACAGCCTCGACGATCTGCAAGCGAAGACGAAGGAGTACCTTGGGAACGGCGCCCGCCTCGGCTGGCTCATCGATCCCACGGAAGACCGCGTCTTCATCTACCGACCGGACCGAGAGCCCGAAGTGCTCGAAGAGCCCCTCGAGCTCGCCGCATCGCCCGAGCTCCCCGGCTTCGTCCTCGACCTTCGACGGATCTTGTGGCGGACCCGGCTCTCCCTTCCCGCCGGTGGTGGAGCGGAGGATGGGAACCGGGGTCTGCTCCCCTCTTTCGCTCTCTCGGCGATCCTGTGACGGATCGGCCGGTTCCTCTAGACTCGCGTCCATGAACCACGAGCCCGGCCTCCCCGCCGTCCCGGCCCGCCTCGACCACGAGCTCCCTTTCGCGGTCTCGGAGTGGGGCTGGCGGTTTCATCACCTGGGGGTCCCCACCACGGTGCGGCGGCCGGACGAGGTCTACCTGGCGGCGTTCGAGATGTACGTCTCCGGGTTCGAGACCAGCCCGTACGGCGTCGAGTGGATGCGTTTCGAGCCGGGAAGCCCCGTACCGGAGCTCATCCGAACCGTCCCCCACCTGGCGTTCGTGGTCGCCGACCTCGACGCGGCCCTGGCCGGCAAGGAGGTGCTCACGCCGCCCAACTCGCCGTCGGACGGGCTGCGGGTGGCGATGATCGTCCACGACGGGGCGCCGGTGGAGCTCATGGAGTTCTCGGAATCCCCCGAGCCCGGGTCTCGGTAGGATCGCCCCCATGCGCCACGATCTGGCGCCGGGCGCCGGGCGGGTGGAAGATCCTCTACCACCAGGGAACGATCGTCGAGAGGGCCGAGGGCTCGAGCTCCTGAGGCGGCCGGGCGCCCCGCCGAAGACCGGCGCCCCGGCGAAGAAGAGCCCGTGGCGTCGAGGCCCGCCGGTGGCCTTACAATGGCTCACGATCCTGCGGCCTATCCACGGAAGACGGACGAAACGGGGAGCGCGATGAGCGAATACCGACAGACACCGTCGGCGCTGCTCGCGGGTGCGGTGGCGGGCGCGCTGGTGCTGGGCCTCGCCGGGCGCTTCGCCATGGCCGGAATCGCCCTGGCCCTGGGTAGGGCCACGAACTTGAGCCTTCGGGGCGTGGTGATGGTGGTGATCGTCGGCGCGGTGGTGGGCGCTCTCGGCGGCGTGCTCGTCCTCGTGCTCGGGCGCGTTTCCCACGGCTCCGGAATCACCCGCGGCCTGGCCGCCGGAGGGATCATGTTCCTGGGCTCGGTGCTGGTCGCCGGAGTCACCGGCGAGCTCGCTCCCGGCTTGCCCTCCATCCAGATCGTCACCCTGGCGGTCGTCGCCGCCACGTTCCTGGCCTACGGCATCTGCGCCGACGCCCTGCTGTCGCGATTCGAAGGCGGAGCCGACGCGCCGGGGCGGACGGGGCCGGTCGGCGGCCCGGGGTGACGGCCACAGCAGTCGATCCTCGAGAGAAAGGAGCCCCCATGCGCATCATCGTCATCGGAGGAACCGGCACGATCGGCCAGGCCGTCGTCGCGGCGCTCAGCCCCCGCCACGAGGTCGTCGCCGTGGGGCACAGCCGCGGCGAGCTTCGCGTCGACATCACCTCGAGGGCGTCGATCGAGGAGCTGCTCGAAGTCGTGGGACCGTTCGACGCCCTGGTCGCCGCCGCCGGAAGGGTCCGGTTCAAACCGCTCGCCGAGCTCTCCGACGACGACTTCCGGGCCAGCCTCGACGACAAGCTCATGGGCCAGGTGAACCTGGTGCGGGCCGGCTTCGGCCACGTGCGCGACGGCGGCTCCTTCACCCTGACCAGCGGCACCCTGGCGCAGCAGCCCATGGTCGGCGGCGCCGCGGTCAGCCTGGTCAACGCCGGCCTCGAGGGGTTCGTCCGGGCCGCGGCGCTCGAGGCGCCTCGGAAGGTACGGGTCAACGTGGTGAGCCCGCCCTGGGTCTCCGAGACGCTGGAGGCGTTGGGGCGGGATGGCAGCCCCGGCCTGCCCGCCGCGACCGTCGCCCGGGCCTACGTCGAGAGCGTCGAAGGCAAGCGCAACGGCCAGGTCCTGGCCGCCCGGGAGTTCGCCTAGACGCCCCTGCGGTCCCCTCCGAAACCCCGGGCTTCCGGGCGCCGTAGGGCGGGGCCATGGACCCGATCTCTCTGTCGAGCACCCGCCCGGCCGACCGG
>Ga0315540_10002125_pt1 | contig 11204 bp, 12 predicted proteins | sample SalMarSW160110MG_FD_203677 | JGI IMG/M metagenome (GOLD analysis project Ga0315540, IMG submission 203677) | Salt marsh sediment microbial communities from the Plum Island Ecosystem LTER, Massachusetts, United States - Salt Marsh Sediment SW1601-10 ... | reverse complement strand
ACCACCACCACGCCCGATTGCGGCGACACCACCACGTTGCGGCCCTCGCCGGTGCCGACGATCGCCTTCAGCGCGGAGCGCAGCTCGGCCCAGTAGTCGCTGTCGGTCCGGGTCACGACCTGGCTGCTGTTGAGCGTGTTCTGCTCCGCCTGCCCGGTCCCGCCCGGGGTCGGATTCGCGCTCGACGCCGGCGTCGGCGCCCGGCTCGCGCCGGCAACGTCCGAGACCGAGCCGGACTGCACCCGCACGTCGCTCGAGCCGCGGCGCTGGCCCTGCAGGTAGTTCACCTGGAACACGCGCGTCTGCAGCCCGGCAGGCAGGATGAAGATGCGCGTGCCCTCGACCTTGTAGTCGTAGCCGTAGAGCTCTCGGATCGAGTCGAGCGCTTCCTTGATCGATACGTCCTTCAGGTTGAGCGAGATTCTTCCCGTCACAGTCGGCGGCACCAGCATGCTGTAGCGGGTGCCGGAGACGATCGAGTTGAACACCTCCGCAGCCGGCGCGTCGTTGACCGAGAGATCGAACCTGTGCTCGGCCGGGCGCCCGCCCACCTCGGGCATCGCCATCCGCAGCGGCGGCAGCAGCGCCTGGTTGATCGCCTCGCTGCGCGTCTCCTTCTTCTGCGGCGCCGGCGCGCTCTCCAGCGCCGCGCGAATGTCGGGCTCGATGCCGGTCGGCCGGGGCGGCGGGCCCGCGCAGCCGCCGAGCGCCGCCGCGACGACGAAGAGGAGCACCTTCTTCATGTTGTCAGTCCCGCCTCCTCGGCTTCTTCTCCACCCTCGGGAAGAGCTTCAGCACCTCGACCCGGCCCGCGCTTCGCAACTCGACGCCCGACTCGGTGATCCGGGTCAGCGTAGCGCCGCGGTACTTGGCCCCCAGCGGCACCGTGCGGCCGTCGATCACCGCGACCTTGCGCGCCGGCGAAATCAGCACCGACTGCAGCTGCGGCCCCGCCGGCGCCTCCTCGCCGCTCGCGCCCGCCGCGCCGAAGGGCGGCCGCGTGGGGTCGCGAAGACCGCCGCCCGGCGGTGCGGCGTCCGCCGCGCCCGCCTGCGCCGCCGCGAGGCCCGTCAGGAAACAGCACAATGTTCGCGCCAGCCGCCTCATACGCTCATCCACGACGGATCGAAGCTCAACGTGTATACGGTGAGCTTCAGCACTACCCTCGGATAGTCGCCCGCCGCGAGATCCGCTTTTCCCCAGTATAACCGGGTCGGCAGGTTCTCCAGCTGCCGCAGATAGGCGTAGAGGTCAAGGTAGGCGCCGCTCACGCTGAGCTCCAGGGCGTGGCGGTAGATCGGCCGCGGCGCCCCGGCGCCCGCGGTGGCGAAACGTTGGACCGGCAGGCTCTTGAGGCCGATCAGGTGCAGGCGGGGATTGCGCGCGAGCATCCGCTGCAGCACCTCGCGCATGCGCTGCGGCGGGGTGAAACGGCCCGCCGCGCCCGCGATCCGGGCGTCGAGTTGCGCCAGGCGCCGCCTCAGGGCCTCGAGCCTGGCGCGGTTGGCGTCGTCCGGGCGCACCTGGCTCGAGCGCGCCATCGACTGCAGCTGCGCCTGCACCACCGCGAGCTCGGTCTGCTTTTGCGCGACCTCGCGTGAGAGGCGCTTGTTCTTGTCGAGCAACGGCGAAATGAATCCGAGATGGGCGACCGCGATCAGCACCAGCGCCGCGGCGATAAAGATCAGCACGCGCTCGCGCAGCGTGAGCGCGTCGATGCGCTCGGCGTAGCGCTTGAGCTGCGCCTTCACTTGCGGCCCTCCTTCGGCGGCGCGGGCGCGGCGAGCGGCATCGACAGCTCGAACTCGACGTAGCGCGTGGGGCCAGCACTCGCTGCCGCGCCCGCCGCGGGCGGCGGCTCGCGGCGCGCGGCGAGCTTGAGTAGGGTCACCGTGCGCCCGCGCATCACGGGCTCCTTGTTGAGCGCGCGGATGTAGGCGGGCACCAGGTCCGGGTGCAGGACGCGGCCGCGGATCTCGAGCTGCTCGCCGCCGTCGGCCACGGTCAGGCCCGTCAGCCACACCCCGGGCAGCGTGCGGCGCGCGAGCGCGGCGAAGAAGCGGGAGTAGCCGCGCGCGTCGTCGCTCGCCTCCGCGTGCAGCGAGTCAAGCAGAGCCTGCCTCGCGTGCAGCTCACTCTCGGCGCGCGCCAGCTCGGCCTCCAGCAGCTTGCTGCGCCGCTCGGGTGAGAGCGCGCCGCCCAGGCTGATCAGGCGGCCGCGCGCGTCGGCGAGCTGGTGCTCGGCCGCCGAGGCGACATCCTTGAGCGCGCGCACGTCGTGCCGGGCATAGACGAAGAAGGCGACGAGCGCGACCAGGATCAGCGTCAGCGACTCGATCATCGTCTTCGCGGAGAAGTACTTCTCCTTCCTGAGGAAGAGCGGGTTGAAGAGGTTGATCTGCTGGCTCACCGCGGTCCCTCAGGGCGCTTTCGGGCTTTGGCGCAGCGCCGCGCCGATGAGATGGAAGTGTTGCCACTCGGCCCGACGGTCGGGGCGTGCGCCCGAGTCGAAGGCGAGCGCCTCGGCGAGATCGACGCGTACGACCGGCAGGTCGAGGATCGACTTCAGGTAATCGAGCAGCCCGGTGTCCTCCGGCTCAGGGCCGAGCAGAATCTTGCTGACCGCGACGTAGCCGAACTGGCGGTCGAAGTGGTCCAGCGTGCGGGTCAGCTCGACGGCGACGCGGTTGAAGGCTTCGTCTCGCTCCGACGCCGTCGATACCTGGTCATAGCCGATGTCGAAGCGGCGCGCGAGGTAGAGCTCGCGGCGGAAGTTGATCGTGAACAGGCCGCTACCCTGGCCGAGGTAGAGCATGCCCGCGCCGCGACCCTCGTCCTCGTACAGCGCAGCGATGTTGCGCTGCGCGGTTTCGGCGATGTCGATCACCGAGAGCGGAATCTGCGCAGCGTCGAAGCGCTCGATGCAGGCCTGGACCGCGTCGTTGCGCGCGGCCACCGCGTACATCGAATGCGTGCGCACCGCGCCGGTGGGATCGGGCGGAATGTCGAGCACGTCGACCGTCGCGTCGTCGACATGGTAGTCGAGCAGATCCTTGATGCGCCAGCGGATCGCCGACTTCAGCTCGGCTGCGGGCACGTTCGGTGCCTCCACCAGCAGCAGCTGGTAGTCGCTCGGCTCGAGCAGGGTGGCGCAGCGGTAGCGCTCGAGATGCCACTCCCGGCTCAGGCGCTGTGCGCCGGCGTAGTCGGCCTCCAACGCCCGGGCCGCCAGCCTGTCGATGCGGCCTCTTCCGTTCAGCGCGACACGGCCGTGAACGATGGCGAGCTCCTGCGGCTGCAGCGACGCGACCAGCCAGCCGGGCTCGCGCCTGCTCCTAGCCGACCCCCACCTCATCTCGTCGCCATCCAGCCACCTCCCGATTCGGCTCACGGTAATTAAAAAACAATTCCTTGGCAATCAGCCTTTCGTCAATTCGTGACGCTGGCCTGAAGCTGGCGCTCGACGTAGCCGGGACCCGGCGTGCCGGGGCAGCTCGCCTGGTTGCAGGCCGTGACCACCAGCAGATAGGGGCGCAGGCCGGTTCTCGCGCCCTCGGTGGTCGGCGCGCTCGAGCTGCACTCGACCTTGGCGCTGAAGCCCGCCAGCGCGCCGCTGAGCGGCAGCGTCTGCGCCGCGGGCGGGGCGGGCGCCAGCGCGGCGTCGCAGGCGCTGGCGTAGGCCCCGCCCGGGTCGCGCAGCAGCTCGTAAAGGCCCCATTCGATCCCGCCGCGCGCGGACTGGTAGGCGCGCGCGCCGAGCTCGTCGGCGGCGGAAGATTCCTGTTGCAGCGTCGAGATCGTGAGCAGGTAGGCCCCCAGCGCGGCGAGCGAGACGAGCAGGAAGATCGCCAGGATCAGAGAGAACCCGCGCTGTCGCGCGCGCCGGAGGCGGATCCGATCAGGGCACATTGTCGACGTGCACCGCATGGTAGAGCGACACCATTTCGGCCACGCCCGACGAGGTGGGCGCGGAAAGGGTCAGCCTCAGCGTCAGCAGCCCAACCTGCGGCGCGACGTTGGCAGCGTAGTCGAAGTCGCAGGCGCTGACGCGGGTCGCGATCACCGCCGAGCTGCCGGAGGCGAAGCTGGTCGGCTGCGCGGCGCTGATCGGATAGCCCCAATGGCGCGTGATCGTGCCGAGCACCGGGTCGCAGACGTAGCTCACCGGTCCCGAGACGATGAAGAAGCGCTTGCCGGGCGAGTCGTGCAGGGTGCGCTGGAACGTCGTCGGCGCGAACGCCACCCGGTCGCGCCCGGCTTCCGACGTGTCGATCGAGGTGATCTGCGCGCGGTTGGCCGGCGGGCCGGCGCTGTAGGCATCCTGTCCCGCGAACCCCGGCCCGTAATTGTTCAGCACGAGGACATCGCTTGCGGTGACGCTCGCCGCATCCGGCAGCTTGCCGATCGTCTTGAAGCACGAGTCGGCCGCCGACTCGAAGCTCAGCTGGTCGTTGCCGGGAACGCCGAGCGCCGGGTCGTCGTTCGGGCAGTCGACCCCGCCCGAGGCGCCGCCGCCGGCGGCGCGGTAGCGGCCGGCGGTGCGCACCGCTAGGAACTCCACGAATGCCGCGCCGCCGCTCGAGGTGGTGCGCACACTGTTCGGCAGCGCGAGCCGCACGTCGCGGCCAATGCGTTGCAGCGCAGTGTCGGCGATGTCGCTCAGCTCGGCGCGCGTGGCGATATCGGCCGCCTGGCGTACCGGGAAGACAAAGTAGGCCACCCCGGCGACGACGATGCCGGTGACCACGATCGCGACCACCAGCTCTATGAGGCTGAAGCCTTGCTCAGGGGCGGTTCGGCGCATAGCGCAAGCGGTATCCCTGCAGCACGACGTTGATGTTGGCCGGGCCGCTCACGCTGATCGTGATGCGCAGGCCCTCGGCGGAAGGGATCCCCGGCAGCTCGCCGGCGGCGAGCGGCTGCACCGAGACGCTCGCGCTGTAGGCGCCCAGCCCCGGAACCGCCGTGTTGGTGATGTCGCGGATGCCGCCGGACATCGAGAAGCCGTTGTAGTCGTTGACGTTGTCGAAGCGCGGATCGGCGTAGCGCGTCTCGCCCGCCTCCGGCCCGATCGCCTCCGGAGTCGCGCAGGCCGCGGCCGAAGCCGCGGTGCGCACCGCCGGATCGTCCGGGTCGCAGTAGGTGAACGGCTGCAGCTCGACCTCTTCGAGGAGCGAATTCGCGATCGCGAGCGCCTGCTTGCGCACTACCGGGTCGACGCTCGAGCGCGTCATCTGGTTGAACAGGAGCGCCACCCCCGTCACGCCGATTGCGAGCACGACGATGAACACCACCAGCTCGATCAGCGAGAGACCGCGCGCGCGGCGCCTCGCGCTACTGCACATAGCCCGTCTCCGCCACCACCGTCGCCGACCGGCCGTTGACGCTGAGCGTCACCGCCGCGCTCGCCTGCCCCAGTCCGTTGAAGCTGAACGGCGAGCTCGAGGCCGACAGGATCACTCCGCTCGGCGGCGTGAGCACGAACGCCGAGCCGGTGGTGAGCGTGTTGAGCGGGCTCGCGCAGCCGGCGTCGTAGCACAGCGAAAGCTGGTACGGCGCCGAGGGGTTCACCGCGACGTAGACGAGACGACGCTGCGCGATCGCGGTCTTCTGCGCGTAGCGCAGCGCCGACTTCACCTGCTCGAGGAACCAGGTCTGGTCGATCGACTTCTGGTCGAAGTTCGCCGCGGCGACCGCGGCGAGGATGCCGAGGATCAGAATGACGGTCACCAGCTCGAGCAGCGTGAAGCCGCGCGAGCGTGCCGTGGCGCGGCGCCTCATCCCTGCGTGCCCCCGCCGCCCGCCTCGCCGATGTGCTCGAGCACGCGCGCGCGCTCGCGCCGCACCTGGGGCATCAGCGGCGCCATCGCGAGCGCCTGGCGCGACCAGGCGTCGAGCTCGGTCGCGCTCGCGGGATGCGAAAGGCGATTTCCCAGCAGGCGGTAGGTCGAGATCCGGCCGAGCAGGTCGCGCACCTCCAGCGGGTTGGCGCGCAGGCCCGCGTCGAACGCTCGCAGCGCGAAACGCACCGCGTCGGCGCTGCCGCCAGCGAAGGCCTGGCCCTGCCAGAACTGGCCCAGGTACCAGTGGTAGCGCCAGTCGCGCGGCTGCAGCCGGCTCGCAACCTGCAGCCAGTACGCCGCCGCCAGCGTACGGCCGGCGGCGAGCTCGCGCCGGCCCCAGGCCGCCGCGCCTTCGGCCGCGACCGGCTGCGCGAGGCCGAAGGCCGCGATCAGCACGAGGGCCACGCGCGCCGCGCGCGGCAGGCGGGGGAGCGCGGGCAGCGCCACGCGCCCGGCGCCCGCTACGCCGAGCAGCCGGTCGAGCCCGCCGGCGAGCGCGCCGAAAAGCACCAGGCAGGCGGGCACGTAGAACGGGTAGTCGACCAGCGCGTGCACCGACATCGAGGCGAGGCCCGCCACCGCCGCCGCGGCGAGCACCCGCTGCGGCAGCGCAAGGCGGACCATCGCGCGGCGCGCGAGCGCGAAAGGCAGGACCGCGAGCGCGGCGAGCGCGGCGAGGCCGAGCGGCCCGGTCTCCTGCAGCAGCTGGAGATAGTCGTCATGGGCAAACCAGGTGACGTGGTCGGCGCCGTAGGACGGCACCTCGGCGCGGTGGCGCTCGAGCGTGTAGGGAAAAGTGAGGTAGCCGGTGCCGGCAAGCGGGTGCGCGCGCCAGGCCTGCCACGACACCGCGTAGAGCTCGAGCCTGGAGAGCGAGGACGCCGCCGATTCGAGCCTCGCCGCCGGGGCGGGGTAGGACTGTCCGGAAGCGAGCCCCGGCAGGGGGGCGCGAATCGCGAGGCCGAGCAAGATGCCCGCGACCAGGGCCGTGCCCAGGCGTGCCCGGGCACGCGGCTCGGGGCGCGGCAGGCGCGCGCGCAGCAGGAATACGGTCGCGGCGGCGCCGAGCGCGCCGACCCAGGCGCCGCGGCTGAGCGCGGCGAGCGAGCCCGCGACCAGCAGCGCGACGAGCGCGGCGAGCGCGTTGGATGCGGCGCGCCCGCTTCGGCCCCACAGTAGCCACACTGCCGCCGGCAGCAGCGCGAGGTCGATCAGCGCCGCATAAGTGTTGGGGGTGTCGAGAAATGCGAGCGCCCGCTCCTGGCCGACGATGTGCAGCTCGGCGAGCCCCCAAGCGGCGAGCACGCCGGCCACGGCCAGCGCGGCGCCGAAGAGCCGCCGCGGCCGCGGGCAGCGCCGCGCAGCGGCGAAAGCGAGGATGAAGAGCAGCGGATGAAAGACCGCAGCCGGCGTGTACGCCGGGCTCAACACGAGCCCGTTGAAAGCAATCAGGACCGCAAATCCCGCGGCCGCGAGAGTCAGCCACGTCGCCGCGGGTCCGGGGCGGCCGAGGACGTAGAGCGCGGCCAGCGCGAGCGCGGCGGCCGCCCACAGACCGATGACCGCCTGCGCCGAGCCCGCCGCGGCGAACGCGAGCGCAAGAAAAAAAAGGGAGGCCGTCAGGCCCCCCTTCAAGCATGCAGGCGCGCTCAGGCCTGCTGGCGTGGTTGGCTCAGCGCTTGCCAATTCGAGACTGCCGCCTCACGCAAAGTATCAGGGGCCGTTGCAAAGCGCGACAGGGAGTGCCGTGCAAGCTCGAGCGGGATCCGTACCATACTGGGCAGTCGGCGCTGCGCAGGATCCGGCTAGCGTGAGGTTCGCGCTAAGGGTTACGTTGTTCTTGATGGCGGTAAAGCCGCTTGGTCCCTTGTTCGACGCGTACAGCAAAACCGCGGATGACTGAAGCGCGCCGCACGCTCCGTCAGCGACTGCATCCTTGGCGCTCTGCGATAGGTCGGTGAACTGGGGCACCGCGATTGCCGCGAGGATGCCGAGAATCACGATCACCACAACCAGTTCGATTAAGGTGAAACCCTGCTGTTCGACCCGTTTGATCTTCATTACCGAGTACCTCCCTCTCGTAGCCTCGTGTGCCGTTCCAAGGCCGAATTTAGCCAAACTTTGACCAATTTTGTCAAGGTAAGTCAGATAGTTTCGCAGTTTTTCTCGAACTTTTGTGAAGTATTAACCACCATTCGGTTCCCAGCGGTAGGGGCTCGCCGCATGCAGCAGATACGGCGAATAGGCACCCGAAGGCGTGCGCTCGAGCCGAAGGCGATATCGGATCGCCGGCACCGCGTCCGTGCCGCCGGAGAAATCCTGCGCCCGGCGCACCAAGTAGACCAGCTCGTGTTGGCTGCGGTCGTACAGCCAGTTGCCGGAATCGAGCGTAGTCAGGTCCGGGTGATCGAATTCGCCCAGATAGTTGGGCAGCTCCGCGTGCGCGAGCACGACGGGGTTGCGGTTCTGCCAGTCGAGGGAGGTCCCGGGCTTGCCCGACAGCACCACCTTCGCGGCGCGGGCGTAGAGCGCAAACTGAAGGCGCGCGAGCGTCGCCTCCATCGCGCTCTTCTCCGCCACCGCGGAAAGCTCGAGCAGGCGGTGCAGCAGCAGCGCCGCGAGCACGCCGACGATGACGGCGTAGAGCGCCGTTTCCAGGTGGCTGCGCTGCCGGAAGTGGATCCGGAACGGGATCACCGCGCCAGCATGACCTTGCCGAGGCCCCAGATCGGCAGGAACACGCCGAGCGCGAGGATCAGCACCATGACGCCCATCGCCACTGTCAGGACCGGCTCGATGTTGGCGGAGAGGTTGCGGATCTCGTAGTCGACCTCGCGCTCGTACATCCGCCCGACCTCGGAGAGGAGCTCGTCGAGCTCGCCGGTCTCCTCGCCGACCGCGATCATCTGCAGCACCACCGGGGTGAACACGCCCACCGCCGCCGCGGTGCGCAGCAGGCTCTCGCCGCGCTCGACGCCGTCGCGCATCTGCTCGATGCGCTGCGCGATGTAGACGTTGTCGACCACGTCGGCGACCACCGTCAGGCCCTGCACGATCGGGACGCCAGACTGCATAGACACCGCCAGGCTGCGCGCGAGGCGCGACAACGTCGCCTTGGCGATGATCCCGCCCGCGATCGGCAGGCGCAGCTTGTAGCGGTCCCAGGCGTAGCGCCCGGCCTCGGTGCGCACCCAGGCGCGCAGGCCGACGACGAGCCCGATCAGCCCGACGAGCATCGCCGGCCACCAGGCCAGAAAGAACTGCGAGGTCGCGATCAGCACGCGCGTGAGCAGCGGCAGCGGCACCTTGTTCACCTCGTAGATCCTGGCGAAGGCCGGAATGACGGCGAAGTTCACGATCGCGATCGCGATCGCGATCGCGCCGAGGACGATCAGGGGGTAGCGCAGCGCGGTGCTGATCCGCTCGCGCACGCCGCGCTCGAACTCGATGTGGTGGAACATGCGGTCGAAGGACTCGGCGAGCGTGCCCGTGGTCTCGCCGACGCGCACGATGCTCACGTAGTAGTTGCTGAACACCTTCGGGTGCCGGCGCAGCGCGCTCGAGAGCTCGCGCCCGGCGTCGAGGGTCACCAGGAGGTCGGCGATGACGTCCTTCAGCGCGGGATTGCGCACCGACTCCTGCAACCCCGCGAGCGCCCTCAGGATCGGCACGCCGGCCCTGAGCAGCGTGTACATCTGGCGCGAGAACAGCATCAGGTCGATCTCGCCCACGTCCGGCGCGGTGAGCGCGCGCCACCACTGCGGCGCTCCTGCGCGCCGCTCCGCGCTCGGTGCGCCGGCGATGTCTACCGGCGTGATCCCGGTCGCGAGCAGCTGGTCGGCGACCTGCCCGGTGTCCGCGGCTTCCAGCCGCCCCGTCACCAAGTCGCCGCGCGAGTTGCGGCCGCGGTAGGAGAAATGCGGCATCAGCCCTCCACGTCGGTGGCCACCCGGATCGCCTCGGACACCGTGGTGCGTCCGGCGAGCACCAGCGCGAGCGCGCGGTCGGTGAGCGTCCTGCCCTCGAGCTGCGGCCGCGCCGCCGCGCCGAAGGCGTTGGGATCCGCGAGGCTCGCGGCGCGCACCAGGTCCGGCGTCATCTCCAGCATCTCGTACACGCCGGTGCGCCCGGAGAAGCCGGTGCCGTTGCAGTGCGAGCAGCCGCGGCCCCGCACGAAGCGCGCCGCGCCCATGCCGTCGCCGAGCTGCGTCGTCAGCCAGCGCTCCTCGTGCGCTTCGGGCGGGTGCTCCTCCTTGCAGCTCTCGCACACCAGCCGCAGCAGGCGCTGCGCGACCACCGCCTGCAGCGAGCTCGCCACCAGGTAGCTCGGCGCGCCCATGTCGACCAGGCGGATCGCCGCGCTCGCGGCGTCGCGCGTATGCAGGGTCGAGAACACCAGGTGACCGGTCAGCGCCGCGCGCAGGCCGATCTGCGCCGTGTCCTCGTCGCGCACCTCGCCAACCAGGATGATGTCCGGGTCGTGCCGCAGCACCGAGCGCAGCACGCGGCCGAAGCCGAGGTCGATCCTCTCGTTCACCTGCACTTGGGTGACGCCGGCGAGGCGGTACTCGATCGGGTCCTCGATCGTGATGATCTTGCGGTCGACCTTGTTCATCTCCTGCAGCGCGGCGTAGAGCGTGGTCGTCTTGCCGCTGCCGGTCGGGCCGGTGACCAGGACCATGCCGTTCGAGCGCTGAATGACGATGCGAAAGCGCTCGAGCATCTCGGGCGGCATGCCGATCTTGTCCAGGCTCTGCAGCGTCGAGGCGCGGTTGAGAAGCCGCAGCACGACCGACTCGCCGAACTGGCTCGGCAGCGTCGACATGCGCACGTCGACCGGCTGGCCGCGCACCATGACATTGAGCCTGCCGTCCTGCGGCAGGCGCTTCTCGGCGATATCGAGCCCCGCCATCAGCTTCAGCCGCTGCGCGAGCGCGGGGCCGATGCGGCTGTCGGCCTCGGCCTGCGACATCAGCGCGCCGTCGATGCGGACCCGGATCTGGACCCTGGTTTCCTGCGGCTCGATGTGGATGTCGGAGGCGTTGACCTGCAGCGCGTCCTCGAACACCGACTGCAAGAGCTTCACCACCGGCGCTTCCTCGGCGCCGAGGCCGGCGCCGAGCGCGCCGAAATCGATGTAGTCCTCGCCGATGTCGCGCTCGAGCTCCCTGGCCAGCCCGCTGATCTCCTCGGTGCGGCGGTAGACGCGGTCGATCGCCTGCACCAGCGGCGCCTCGCTCACCACCGCGAGCTCGACGTCGCGCTTGAGCAGGCGCTGCAGCTCGTCGAAAGCGAACAGGTCGGTCGGGTCGGCGAGGCCGACGAGGTAGCTCGACTTGCGGTCCTCGAGCACGATGGCGC
>Ga0315540_10002123_pt1 | contig 11213 bp, 9 predicted proteins | sample SalMarSW160110MG_FD_203677 | JGI IMG/M metagenome (GOLD analysis project Ga0315540, IMG submission 203677) | Salt marsh sediment microbial communities from the Plum Island Ecosystem LTER, Massachusetts, United States - Salt Marsh Sediment SW1601-10 ... | reverse complement strand
GCATCGAGGGCATGGTCGCCTACAAGGGGCCGGTCGGGGACGTGCTCTACCAGATGGTCGGCGGCCTGCGCTCGGCGATGGGCTACTGCGGCGCGGAGGACGTGCCCGCGCTGCAGCGCCAGGCGCGCTTCGTCACCATCACCCAGGCGAGCCTTGTCGAGTCGCACCCGCACGACGTCACCATCACCAAGGACGCGCCCAACTACTCGCTCAAGACGCGCTCCTAGCGGCGCCGGCGCCGCGTCCGCCCGGGGCGCGGCCGTTCGCTCCGGCGGCGCCTTCAGATGCGCAGCTCGAAGTCGCCCTCCGGGCCGATCGAGAGGTACGCCCGCATCACCGGGCCCAGCCCGAACTTGAGGGCGTGGCCGAACGGGCTCAGCACGCGCTCTGCGGGCTGGTCCAGCGGGAGCAGGTGGTGCCGCAGCCGCTCGAACTGACGGCGGGTGATGTCGTCCTGGCGCGCGAGCGCCGCGACGGTCTTGCCGCGCAGGCGCTGGAGCGTGGCGTCCAGGTAGCCGTGGCCGCGGTCGACCGTGCCGCGCAGCGTGGGATCGATGCCGGCGACCTCGCCGAGCAGGCGCTCCATCAGCGCCTCCAGCTCGTCGGTCGCCGTCCGGAACCGCCGCGCATGGCCGCTGCGCTGCAGCAGCACCCGCTCCCGGCACCCGTCCGGGTCCTGCTGGAATCCCGCGGCATCGAGCCCGTACTTGTCGAGGATGCGCGCCACGGGCGGCTCCAGCAACGTGGCGGTGGCGCGAGGCCACACCAGCGGCATCGCCACGCCGTGATGGCGGTACACCCCGCGGAGCTGCGCGAAGTAGCGCAGCTCGCCGGGTCCCAGCACGACCGCCGCCGTGGGCAGCACCGAATCCTGAACCACGGGCCGCAGGCCGGCGGCGGGCGTGAGCGAGGCCGGGTCCGCCTCGAGCCGGGCGCGCACCTCGTCCCGCGACAGCATTCGCCCCTCCAACCGGAAGCTGCGCGCCTCGTGGCGCAGCAGCACCCGCCTGGGCGGGCCGTCTTCCTCCACCTCCAGGAACAGGTTGGTCGCCTCGGCACCGCGCCCCAGCTGCGGCGCGTAGCCCAGCCGCTTGAGCCGCCGCGCCGCCTCGTTGACCTCCACGACCGTGGCCTCCGGCTCCTCCAGCTCCCGCTCCAGCAGCGGCCTCAACAGCTCCGCCGCCTCGGGCTGCATGGGGTCGAAGAGCGCCAGCCCGGCCTCTCCCAGCACCCGGTAGAGCAGCCCGGCGAACCAGTCGGCGAAGCTCTCGGCGCTGGCCGCGGTGTCGCGCAACAGCGCCGCGACCTCGTCATGGAAGGGGGGCCGCGGCTCGAGGGCGGCCAGCGCCGCCTCCACCGCCGCCACCATCGCCCGGGACACGGGCGCGCGGCCCGCGGCCACCTCGGCCGGCAACGCCACACCCACTCGCTGGAGGCGCTCTTCCCCGTCCAAGAGGTAGGCGTGGTCCACCTCCTGGGTGTCGTGGTCCTGGCTGGCGAGCCAGAAGATCGGCACCACCGGCCGGTCCTCGCGGTCCAGCCGCTGCGCCAGGCGCAGCGCCGTCACCGCCTTGGAGAGGGTGTAGCCAGGCCCCAGCAAGAGGCCGGTCTGCTGGCCCGTGACCACCGCCCGCGACGCCGGGTGCTCGAGGCGCTCGAGGGTCCTGAAGACCGCGTCGGGCGCGCCCAGCCGGCGGGCGTGCCGGCGCATCACGGCCGCCAGCCGGCGACGGTCGACGTCGCGCGGCAGCGTCAACGACGCATCCAGGTCGGCCACCGGCAGATCGAAGAACTCGCTCAGCTCCCCGGCGCGGTAGCGCTCCAGGAAGCTCGTGGGTGACGCCGGGGATTCGCCATCGGGCACGCGCCAGCTTACCGTCCGCCGGCCGCCGCGGGCGTCGCCCGCTACGCAGGCCGGCCGCGGGACGCCGCCCGGGCGCGTGGTAGAATCCCGTTCGTGCGCGCCGGGCGGCGACTCTCGCCGCCCGGGGGCCGCGCCGAGCAGTCGCTCCTATGCGCATCCACGCCGATCTCACCCCGCAAGACCGCTACCAGGACGTCGTGATGCTCATCGACGTGTTAAGGACCTCCACCGTCGCACCGGTGCTGTTCGAGCGGGGGCTGGAGACGCTGGCCCTCACGCCCAGCCTTCGCAGCGCTCGCGGGGCGGCACGCCAGGGCTGGTTGCTGCTGGGCGAGCGTCAGGGCGTCCCGGCGGAAGGCTTCAACTACGGGAACTCGCCGGCGGAGCTCGCCGGCATGGACTTCAGCGGCCGGCGTGCGGTCATGGTCTCCGAGAACCTGCCGCGATGGCTGGCCACCGTGGCCGGCGCCCGGCGCGTGCTGCTGGCGTCGCTGTACAACGCCGCGGCCGCCGCCGAGGTGGCATCGCGCCAGGCGCAGGAGCGCATCGATCTGGTCGGCTGCGGCTTCGAGGGCGAGCCCGACCTCGACGACGCGCTCGCGGCCGGCCTGCTTGCCGCCGTTCTGGGGGAGCGGCTACCTAGCGCCGCGCGCACCGGCTCCACCCGCTTCGCGCTCAGCCTGCTGCGCGCCTTCCCCGACCCCATGGAGGCGTTGTGGCAATCGGTGTCGGGCCACTATCTGCGGCGCGTGGGGCTGGAACGCGACCTGGCATTCGCCGCCCAGGTGTCGATGAGCGGCGTGGTCCCCCAGCTCGTCGGCCAGCAAGAGGGCGCAGGCAGCGCCCCTCTCTACCTCTTCGCGCCCGCCCCACGACCCAGCTGATGCGCCCGCCATCCCCGGAGCGCCGGCAGCTGCTCGGCGCCCCGGTGGACGCCATCGACTTGGGGCAGGCCGCGGCCTGGATCGTTGCGGCCGCCGGCGAGGGCGGCTTCCGCCTGGTCGTGACCCTCAACCCGGAGATCGTGGTCGGCGCGCGCCGCGACCCGGCGCTCGCCGCCGCCCTGCGCGCGGCCGACCTGTCTGTCGCAGACGGCGTCGGCATCGCCCTGGCGGCACGGCTGCGCGGCCGGCCCCTGCCGGGCCGGGTGCCCGGCGTCGACCTGGTGTCGGAGGTCCTCCGACTGGGCGGGGAACGCTTGAGCGTGTACTTCCTGGGAGGACGGCCGGGCGTGGCCGAGGAGGCCGCCGCCGCCGCCCGCGCGCGCTTCGGCTGTCGCGTGGCCGGCGCGCGCCACGGCTACTTCCGGCAACCGCAGGAGGAAGCCGAAGCGTGCAGCCAGGTACGCGCCAGCGGTGCCGGCCTGCTACTCGCCGGCCTGGGCGCGGGCCAGGAGCGCTTCCTCCACGAGCACAGGCAGGCGCTGGGCCCGCTGGTGGCCATCGGCGTCGGCGGCACGCTGGACGTGCTGGCGGGCAAGGTGCGCCGCATGCCGGCCTGGAGCAGCCGCCTGGGGGTCGAGTGGCTCCTCAGGGTCGGCCTCGATCCGAGACGCTGGCGCCGCATCCCCAATCTGCTGCGCTTCACCCTCATGCTCCTCAGCGGAGCCGAGCTGCCGCCCGACGCGTCCCGCGGCTCGCGGGATTGACGCCGCTCAGCGCGAGGCGATCTCGAGCCGCTCGTCGACCAAGGCCAGGCCGTCCTTCTCGGCCTCCTCGCCGGGGTGGCCCGCGGCGTAGTTGCCGTTGAAGCAGGCCAGGCAGGTGCGTTGCAGCGCGATCGCGCGCGAGAGCCCCGGCTCCGACAGGAAGTGCAGGGTGTCCGCCCCGATGCGCTGGCGGATCTGCTCCACGCTCATGCTGGCGGCGGCGAGCTCCTTGCGGGCGGCGGTATCGATGCCGTAGTAGCAGGGGAAGCGGATGGGCGGGCTCGACACCCGGAAGTGCACCTCGGTGGCGCCCGAGTCGCGCAGCAGCTGCACGATGCGGGCCGAGGTGGTGCCGCGCACGATGGAGTCGTCGACCAGCACCACGCGCTTGCCCGCCACCGCGGGGATCGGCGCGAGCTTGAGCTTGACCTTCTGGTCGCGCAGGCGCTGCGTCGGGTTGATGAAGGTGCGGCCGGCATAGGGCGACTTGTAGAGCCCCATGTCGTAGGCGATGCCGGAGGCCCGGGCGTAGCCGATGGCGGCAGCCAGCCCCGAGTCCGGCACGCCCACCACCACGTCGGCCGGCACCGCCGCCTCCGTCGCGAGCATCTCGCCCATCCGCACGCGCGCGGCGTGCACCTCCACGCCGTCGAGCTTGGAGTCGCCGCGCGCGAAGTAGATCCACTCGAAGGCGCACGGCGTGGGGGCGGGCTCGAGCACCTGGTAGCTGTGCAAGCCGGCGTCGTCGGCCATGACCAGCTCGCCCGGACGCACGTCGCGCAGGAAGCTGGCGCCCATGACGTGCAACGCCGACGGCTCGGACGCGAGCACGAAGCCGCCGTCGAGCTCGCCGATCACCAGCGGGCGCACGCCGTTGGCGTCGCGCAGGCCGAGGATGCGGTGGCGATCCATCAACACCACCGCGAAGCCGCCCTCCAGCTCGCCCATCACCTTGGCGGTAGCGTCGCGCAGGCTGAGGTGGCTGTAGCGGGCGATGAGGTTGATCATCACCTCGCTGTCGTTGGTCGTCTGGAACACGGCGCCCTCGTCCAGCATGCGCGCGCGCATGCTCTTGGCATTGGTGAAGTTGCCGTTGTGCGCCAGCGCCAGCAACCCCTTGTTGGAGCGCACCGTGATGGGCTGGGCGTTGAAGCGCAGGCTCGAGCCGGTCGTCGAGTAGCGCGTGTGAGCGATGCCGGTGCGTGCGCCGCCGAAGCGGAGCGCATCCAGCCGCTCCTCGGTGAACACCGCGCTGACCAGGCCCATGTCCTTCTCGATGCGGATCTCCTCGTCGGACGCTGCGCAGATGCCGCACGACTCCTGCCCGCGATGCTGCAGGGCGAACAGGCCGAGGTGGAGAAGCGAGGCCACGTCGCCGGCCTGCGGCAGGTGGAGCGCCACGACGCCGCACTCCTCGTGCAGCTTGTCGTCGCCGAGGATGTCCCAGGGTGCCATGTCCATTGCCCTCAGCCTAGCGCGTCGCGAAGCGGTCGGTGGTAGGAGGCCACGAGGCTGGCCACGGGTACGGAGAAGGCGCCGCGCGAGGTGCGTACCCGCAGGGCGTCGCCGCCGCTCACGCCGAGCCGCTGGCAGGGCACGCCCGCCGCGCGGCAGCGTGCCTCGGCGCGCTCGGCACTGTCGCCGGCCAGCGCGAGCACGATCCGGGCGGGCGCCTCGCCGAAGAGCGCGGCATCCTCGCGCGCCCCCTCGAAGGGTGCCAGCGAGACCTGCAGGCCGCGCCCACCCTCGATCGCCATCTCTGCCAGGGCCACCGCCAGGCCGCCGTCGGATACGTCGTGCGCCGTGTCGCAGGTGCCCTCCTGGATGAGCGTGCGCGCGACGCGCTGAACGGCCGCCTCGACCTCCAGGTCGAGTGGCGGCGGGGACCCCGCCTCCAGCCCGTGGAGGCGGTAGAGCATCTCGCTGGCACCCAGCTCGCCGAGGGCCGGGCCGATCAACAGGATCACGTCCCCATCACGCTTGAGCCCCATGGTGGCGCGGCGCTCGATGTCGGGGAGCACGCCCACCATCCCCACCGTCGGGGTGGGGTGGATGGCGCGGTAGCCGCTGCCGTCGCGGTACTGGTTGTAGAGGCTGACGTTGCCGCCGACGACCGGGGTGTCGAGCGCCCGACACGCCTCCGTGAGGCCCTCCACCGCTTGCTGCAGCTGGTAGTAGACCTCCGGCAGGTAGGGGTTGCCGAAGTTGAGGTTGTCGGTCACGCCCAGGGGGGTGGCCCCCACGCAGCTCAGGTTGCGAGCGGCCTCGGCCACCGCGTGGGCGGCGCCGAGGCGCGGCTCGAGCCACACGTAGCGGGGGTTGCAGTCGACGGTCGCCGCGACGCCGAGTGGGGTGCCCTTCACCCGCAGCACCGCGGCGTCGGCCTGTCCCGGCAGCACCACCGTGTTGGTCATCACCTGATGGTCGTAGCGGCGGAACACCGCCTCCTTGCAGGCGATGGTGGGGCTCTCCAGCAGGCGCAGCAGCGCGCCGGCCGGGTCGCTGGTCTCCGGAACCGACAGCCGCGCCCGCCGCAGCCGGGCCGTCTCGGCGTCCTCGGTACCGTCGCGGGTGTACGTCGGCGGCTCGTTGAGCGCCGCCACCGGCAGGTCGCCGAGCAGGCGCTGACCGTCGTAGAGGCGCAGGCGCCCGTGCGGCTTGACCACGCCGATGGCTTGGGCGTCGAGCTCCCAGTGCTCCAGCAGCGCCAGCAGCTCGCCCTCACGGCCCGGTGCGGCGGTGAGCAACATGCGCTCCTGGGACTCGGAGAGCATCACCTCGAGCGCGCTCATGCCCTCCTCGCGGCGCGGGACGCGGTCCAGGTAGAGGTCGACGCCGAGCCCGGCGCGGTGCGCCATCTCGGCCACGCTACTGCTGAGGCCGGCGGCGCCCATGTCCTGCACGCCGGCCACCAGGTCGCGGGCGTACGCCTCCAGGCAGGCCTCGAGCAGCAGCTTCTCCATGAACGGGTCCCCGACCTGCACCGCCGGCCGGTCGGCACCCGACGCCTCGCTGAGGTCGGCCGAGGCGAACACCGCGCCGCCGAGCCCGTCCCGGCCGGTCTTGGAGCCGACGTAGATGACGCTGTTGCCCGCCTTGCCCACGGTGCCGCGCTTGATCTCGTCGTGACGCATGAACCCCAGCGCCATGACGTTGACCAGCGGGTTCTCCCGGTAGCAGGGGTGGAAGCCGATCTCCCCCCCGACCGTGGGCACGCCGACGGCGTTGCCGTAGAGCGAGATCCCCTCCACCACGCCGTGCAGCAGGAAGCGATTGCGCGCGTCCTCCGGCCCGCCAAAGCGCAGCGAGTCCAGCACGGCCACCGGCCGCGCGCCCATGGCGAAGATGTCGCGCAGGATGCCGCCGACCCCGGTGGCGGCCCCCTGCACCGGCTCCACGGCACTCGGGTGGTTGTGGCTCTCCATCTTGAAGGCTACCGCCCAACCGTCGCCGATATCGACCACGCCGGCGTTCTCGCCGGGCCCCTGAAGCACCTGGGGGCCCTCGGTGGGAAGTCGCCGCAGCAGCGGCTTGGAGTTCTTGTAGCCGCAGTGCTCGCTCCACAGCGCCCCGAACACGCCAGCCTCGAGATCGTTCGGCTCGCGGCCCAGGTGTTCGGCCACGCGGCCGAGCTCCGCCTCGCTGAGGCCGAACGCCGCCGCCCGCTGGTGCGTGCTCATGCGGCCGGCCGGCCCCCCGCCAGACTGTCCAGCACACCCTGGAGAAGGGGGGCGCCGTCGGCCGAGCCGAGCAGCGTCTCCACCGCTCGCTCCGGATGCGGCATCATGCCGAGCACGTTGCCGGCCTCGTTGGTGACGCCGGCGATGTTGCCTACGCTGCCGTTGGCGTTGGCTTCGGCGGTGGGCTCACCGGCGGCGTCGACGTAGCGGAACACCACTTGGCCGCGCTGCTCGAGCCGCGCCAGGGTCGCCTCGTCCAGGTAGAAGCGCCCCTCGTTGTGGGCGATGGGCAAGCGCAGCAGCTGGTCCTTCCGGTAGCGGCGGGTGAACGGCAGATCGTCGCGCTCCACGCGCAGCCACACGTCCTGGCACTTGAAATGCAGCGCGGGGTTGCGCGCCAGCTGGCCCGGCAACAGGTGTGCCTCGGTGAGGATCTGCCAGCCGTTGCAGATCCCCAGCACCGGCCCCCCGTGCGCCGCGAAGCTCCGCACGGCCTCCATCACCGGCGACAGCGCGGCGAGCGCGCCGCCACGCAGGTAGTCGCCGTAGCTGAAGCCGCCGGGCAGCACCACCGCGTCCGCCCGCCCCAGCGACGTCTCCCGATGCCAGACGTAACGCACCGGCGCCCCCAGCACGAACTCGAAGGCGTGACGCGCATCGTCGTCACAGTTGCTGCCAGGGAAACGGACAACGGCGATCGTCATGGTCATCCTGGGGCCCGGGGGCCGACGAGCGCCCCACGCCGGGGCGACGCCCGCAGCCGAGGCGGCTGCAAGACGGGCGTACTCTACCACCAGCCGACAGCCGCCAGGTTGACGCCGGCGGCGCACGCCTCACCCGAGCGTTTGGAGGTCCTAAATTGTCCACGTCGCCGTTCCGCCGACTCATGACCCTGCCGCAGGTGATGCCGCTACACCGCATCGCCAAGGATTACCCCTGGATCCACACCGGCCTCGGCCTGCTGGGCAACACCTGCTTCTTCATCGGCAGCATCTTCTTCTTCTCGGATGCGCTCCAGACGGCGGGCATCTGGCTCTTCACCATCGGCAGCCTGGGGATGCTGATCGACACGCTCGGCGAAGCGCTACTGCGGCTGGAGGGATTCGCCGACAAGGCGGAAGGCTGAGCCCCGGAAGCGCGGCGGCCCTTGCCTGGCGCGGCGCCCTCCCGGTAGGCTTGGAGGCGGCCGCGCGGCGCCCTGGGGCTCTGCGGCACGCGCCGAGATGGCGGAATCGGTAGACGCAGTAGACTCAAAATCTACCGGGGCAACCCGTGCGGGTTCGAGTCCCGCTCTCGGCACCACCCTTCGCGTACCAGCGGCCGCGCACGTCGCGCGTCGGCCGCGCGGCCACGGCAGCAGCCTGGAGGAACCATGTTCTGGATAGTGTTCACCTTGTTCGTCATCGTCTCGGTGCTGGTCACCATCATCATCCTCATGCAGGAGCCCAAGCAGTCGGGGCTGGGCGACGCCCTCGGAGGCGGCGGCGGCGGCGCGGACTTCGGCACCATGGGCGGCACCGCCGGCGGGCTGCACCGCCTCACCATCTGGCTGGGCGTCATCTGGGGGCTGCTGGCGCTGGCGCTGCAGGTGGTTCCCAGGGCGTGACCCCGCGCCGGCCCACCGCGGGCCGGCGCTCCACCCTCGAGACCACCCCTCCCAGGACGCCCGCAACGCGCCCCAGGAGGCGATCTTGTCGCAATCGAGCGCTCTTGCTATGCGGGAGGGCAGCGGGTAGGCTACGGCGTACGTCGAAGCGGATGTGCCTGTTCCTGCGGGGCGGCTCGTAGGCCAGCCGTCCCTTACGACGCCGAGGAGGTATGGAGTGAAGCGAGCACTGCTCTTCGTCGTTGCGGCCGCGCTTCTGGCGGTGGCATCGGCACAGGTGGAGGCGCACACCTGGCCGAAGGACTACGCCCCCACGATGAAGCAGGGCGGCACGGTCAACGAGACCCAGATCGGTGATATCACGACGCTCAACCCCGTGCTCACGTCGAGCATCGAGGAGTCGGTCATCATCGGCCTCTACAGCGGTCCAGGGCCCGTATACCGCGACTGGCTCGGCAACCGCTCGTTCCAGAAGCCAGACGGCAGCTACAACCTCGATTGGGCCAAGAGCATCAAGGTCATCAAGCCGGACCAGCAGTGGATCGTCACGCTCCGGCAGGGCTGGAAGTGGTCCGACGGCGTCGAGATGACCACGGACGACGTGCAGGCGACCTGGACCATCGTCGGCGACCCGAAGGTCGAGTCCAACAACTACTCCTGCTCGGTGGTCGGGAACCAGAAGGCCAAGCTCGACATCCTCGGCAAGTACCAGTACGAGATCACGCTGCCCAAGCCGCAGGTGAACGCGATCGCCTACAACGACTGCGTTGCCCTCAACGGTCTGATCCCGGCGCACATCTTCATGCCCGTCTACAAGGCCAAGGGCGCCGCCGGCATCAAGGCCCTGTGGGGCGTCGACACCGACCCGAGCAAGATCGTCTCCGGCGGACCCTACATCCTCAAGGAGTTCCGGCCCGGTGAGCGCGTGGTGCTCCAGAAGAACCCGCAGTACGCCAAGGAAGAGCAGGCAGCGGACGGCACGGGCCTGCCCGGACCCGACCAGTGGGTGGTGACGCTCACACAAGACACGAACCAGTACTTGAGCCGCGTGATCACCGGCCAGGCCGACTTCTATTGGCCCGTCACCCTCGACCAGGTGAAGGCCGTCAAGGACGCCATCGACAAGGGAGACATCCACGGCACGCTCTACGCCAACCTCGGCCCTGCGACCGCCGTCGACTTCATCACCTACAACTTCAACAACACCGACAAGTGCAAGGCGGACATGTTCAAGAACGTGTACTTCCGCCGCGCCATCAGCGAGATGATCGACCGGCAGGCGCTCGTGAACGCCGCCGTGGGTGGCCTCGGCTACCCCGCCAAGGATTGGAACAGCACGGCGGCGGCCAAGCCCTTCGACGCGCCCAATCTGGGACTGCTGCCCCACGACCCCGAGAACGGGGTGCAGCTCCTGAAGAACATCGGCTTCACCAACAAGGACGCCGACGGCACCCTCACGAACCCCGACACCGGCTGCAAGGCGGCCTTCGACCTGCAGTACAACAGCGGCAACAACCGGCGCGGCCAGGAAGCGCAGGTGATCGCGCAGACCCTCGCTCCCTACGGCGTGAAGATCAACCCGCGCGAGGTCTCGACGCAGATCTGGGCGAACTCCATCGTCGGCACCAGCGCGGACTACGACCCCACGAAGGGCCGAACCGTGAACTACGACGCGCAGATCTGGGGCTTGTCCGGCGGCGACGTCGACAACCCGAGCTTCCCCAACGGCCTGGAGCCCGGCGCCAACCTCAACTCGTGGAACAAGAGCACCAAGGATGTGCAGCCGTGGGAGGTCCTGATGGGCCAGTACACGACAGAGATGAACGACACCATCGACCTGCAGAAGCGCGTCGCCCTCTACGACAAGCGTGCGGCACTGCTGCGTCAGTGGCTGCCCATCACCCCGCTCATCAGCCAGGCCTTCAGCTTCTACACCGACCTCGGCAACACCTGGCCGAAGGACAAGCTGGACGCGAACAGCATCCAGGGCCCCATCAACCCCGGCAACTATCGCCCCTTGATCAGCGTCCGCTGAGGCAGAGACGAAGGCTCCGGCAATCGGGAGGGCCCGCTGCGGCCCTCCCGATGTCGTAGGCGAAGAACCTCTCGGTGGGTCGACGGCGCATTGGCATAGAATGCGCTGTCGGTGTCCCAATGGGACCTGCCAGCCCCCTCGCTGGTTCTCGGCACCTACCACCTGGAGGCTCCCCGCTCGATGATCTTCTACGTCATCCGTCGGCTGTTCAACCTCATCCCCACCTTCATCATCGCCACCTTCCTCGCCTGGGCGATCATCCAGGCCGCGCCGGGCGACTTCGCCAGCCAGTTCGCCTTCAACCAGGTCGACCCGAACAAGGCCGAGCGCATCCGGGAAGTGCTGGGCCTGAGCAATCCCTGGTACGTGCGCTACTTCTA
>Ga0315540_10002122_pt1 | contig 11216 bp, 8 predicted proteins | sample SalMarSW160110MG_FD_203677 | JGI IMG/M metagenome (GOLD analysis project Ga0315540, IMG submission 203677) | Salt marsh sediment microbial communities from the Plum Island Ecosystem LTER, Massachusetts, United States - Salt Marsh Sediment SW1601-10 ... | reverse complement strand
CACCCAGGTGATCGTGCCCGATTCGTCGCACGGTACCAATCCGGCGACGGCGTCCATGGCCGGCTTCCGCACCGTGACCGTTCGGTCGGATGACTCCGGCCAGGTCGACATCGAGGCACTGCGCGCGGCGCTCGGCCCGCAGACCGCGGCCGTGATGCTGACCAATCCCTCCACACTGGGCCTCTTCGAGACGCGCATCGTCGATCTGCTGAAGGCGGTCCATGAGGCAGGTGCCCTGGCCTACATGGACGGCGCGAACATGAACGCGATCATGGGCAAGTTCCGCCCCGGTGCGGCCGGTTTCGACGTCATGCACTTCAACACCCACAAGACCTTCAGTACGCCCCACGGTGGTGGCGGGCCCGGCGCCGGCCCGGTGGCTGTCAACAAAAGGCTGGTGCCTTTCCTGCCGGCGCCGCGCGTGCTGCGTGAAGAAGGCGTGGATGGCCCGCGTTTTCGCCTCGAACGCACCGGCGAGCGGCCGCAGTCGATCGGCCGCGTACGCTCCTACCAGGGCAGCGTGGGCGTGCTGGTGCGCGCGCATGCATACCTGCTGGCACACGGCGGCGAGGGGCTTACTGGGGTCAGCGAGGACGCCGTGCTGGCGGCGAATTACCTGCGCGGGCGCGTGGCGGAATCCTGCGAGATCCCCTTCGCGCAGGTGTGCAAGCACGAGTTCGTGGCCAGCGTCCGGCGGCTGAAGGCCGAGACCGGGGTGCGCATGCTGGACGTTGCCAAGCGCCTGATCGACCACGGATTTCACCCGCCGACCGTGTATTTCCCGCTCACCGTCGAGGAGGACATGCTCGTCGAGCCGACTGAAACGGAATCGGTCGAGACGCTCGATGCCTTCGCGGACGCGCTCATTGCGATCATCGCCGAGGCACACGAGGCTCCCCAGGCCCTCCACGATGCGCCCCACGCGACGCCGGTGCGCCGACTGGACGAGGCGAGCGCGGCGCGCCACCCGGATCTGCGCTGGCAACCGATGACCGGGGAGGAGCCCGTCTGCCCCCAGTAGCAATGACACACCCGACGCAACGGGCTTACACTCTCCGCCACCCCGCACCGCAAACCGGAGCGAATGACTCGGTGGTAACCTCCTAGCGATGGCCGTCAGCGAAACGACCGCACACGCGCCTGCCTCGCAACAGGAAGAGACGGAACCCCAGGGGACCGCCGGGCGCAGCCTGCGCCAGATCGTGTGGGCGCGAATCCGTCGCGACCGGGTCGCGATGGTGTGCGCTGCGGTCCTCTTCTTTGTGTACCTGCTCGCGCTGGTGGGACCGTTCGTGGCCCCACTTTTCGGTTTTGACCCCTACGCGCGCGACGCGGCGGCCGTCAGCTCGGCCCGGGCCGGGGAGCCCATCCTGCCCTTCGGCGGCATCAGCCTTCAGCACCCCTTCGGCGTCGAATGGGGCACCGGGCGCGACATCTTCTCGGAGCTGCTGTGGGGGCTGCGCATCTCGCTGACGGTCGCCACGACCGCGACCCTCCTGGTCGTCGCGACAGCCACCATCGTGGGCATCATTGCCGGCTACACCGGCGGCTGGGTGGACCAGCTGATCGGTCGTTTCATGGACCTGGTGCTGGCCTTCCCGTTCCTGCTCATCATCATCGCGCTGTCGGGCGTGATGACCCAGCGGCTGACCGATCTCGGCGTACCACCGGGCAACCCGTCGCGCATCCTGTATCTGATCCTGGTGATCAGCGCCTTCGGCTGGCCATATCTCGCGCGCATCGTGCGCGGCCAGGTGCTCAGCCTGCGTGAGCGCGAATTCGTCGAGGCCGCCGTTTCGATGGGTGCCGGCCGTCGGCGCATCCTGTTCACGGAGATCCTGCCCAACCTGTGGGCGCCGATACTCGTCTACGCGACCTTGCTGCTGCCCGCCTACATCGGCCTCGAGGCAGTGCTCTCGTTCCTCGGCGTGGGCATCGTGCCACCCGACGTGACGTTCGGCCAGATGCTGGCCAATTCGGTCAGGTACTTCCAGGTCGTGCCCACCTACCTGTTCATCCCGGGCACGATCCTGGTCATCATCGTCGTTTCCTTCAACCTGCTGGGCGACTCGTTGCGCGACGCACTCGACCCGCACGCTACCCATTAGCGAACGTACCCGGCCCACGCGGGCGTGGCCGGTTACCGATTTGAGAGACGCTTGTGTATGATCAGGCGGCAATTTGGGCCGGGGGCTTCCCGGCACAAGTCGTTGGAGGAGGAACATATGGTTAGTTACCAGGGGCGATCCAAGCGCGCCCTGGCGCTGGGCGTAACCGCCCTGCTGATGTTGTCGGCATGTAGTGGCACCACTACGCCGACAACGGCGCCGACGTCACCGCCGACGTCACCGCCGACGTCACCGCCGAGCCAACCGGTCACGGCGCCTCCGTCGACGGCCACAACTCAGCCGGCGACCCCCACGCCAACAGCCACGGCCACAGCTTCGGCTGCCCCGACGGCGCACGTGGGCGGCACGATGTTCATGCTCATGTCCACGGCCGTCGCCAACGGCGGCGTCTCGTTCCAGGACATGGACCCGCAGCGCATCTACACGGGCGAGGACCTGGCGTTCTTTGGCGCGACCATCATGCGCTCACTGACCGCCTACACGTACTCGAATGACCCGGTCGCCGCGAGCGCCCTGGTCCCGGATGCCGCGACCGATACCGGCACCGTCAGTGATGGCGGCAAGACCTGGAGCTTCACGCTGAAGGACGGCATGAAGTGGCAGGACGGCTCGCCGGTCACCTGTGAGGACTACAAGTACGGTGCATCGCGCACGTTCGCGACGGACGTGATCACCAACGGTCCCACTTACGCGATCGCATACCTCGACATTCCGACCAAGAAGGACGGCTCCTCGGCTTACCCGGGCCCCTACACGGCCAACGCGGCACAGCAGGCGCTGTTCGATGCGGCCGTCCAGTGCGACGGCAACACGATCACCTACCACCTGAACAAGCCCATCGCCGACTTCAACTACACGGTCACGCTGGGCTTCAGCGCCGTGCCCAACCCGGTTGACCATCCGGGCGTCGACACCGGCGAGGGATACGACACGGCTCCGTGGTCGGACGGCCCGTACATGATCGATAGCTTCTCGTCAGGCATCGGTGGCAGCCTCGTCCTCAAGCGCAATCCCTACTGGGATGCGTCGACGGACAACTACCGCGGTGCCTATCCCGACCAGTGGGTGGTGCAGTTCGGCATCGATCCCACGGTCATGGACCAGCGACTGATGAACCCATCGGGCAACGACCAGTACGCCGTCGCCTATGGCAACGTCCAGCCGCAGAACTTCAACACGATCTTCAGTGACCCGCATACGGCCAACGCCGACTACGCGGGCCGCGCCTTCAGCGACTACGACCCGTACTCGCGCTACTACTGGATCCGCACCGACAAGGTTGCCAACCAGCAGATGCGCCAGGCGATGGGCGTGGCGCTCGACCGCGACGCCATCCGCACCGCCGGTGGCGGTGACTTCAGCGGTGACTTCGCGGACGGCGTGATCAAGCCGAACATCGGCCAGGACTACGCGGCCACCCACCTGTGGGATGCCTCCGGTCCCTTCGGCCAGGACATTCCGGCTACCGGTAACGCCGACCTCGCCAAGCAGCTCATCCAGCAGTCGGGCGAGACGCCGCCGTCGCTGACGTGGGACTACGTGTCCTCGCCGGTCGCCGACCAGGTGGCAGGCATCGTCCAGAGCTCGCTCCAGGCGGTTGGCTTCACGGTCACCCTGAAGGCCATTACCTCCGGCTACTACAGCTACGTGCTCAACCCTGACACCCAGGATGAGTTCGGTGGCGCCGGCTGGGGCCCCGACTGGCCGAACGCTTCGACGGTTATTCCGCCGCTGTTCAGCCCCGAGGGTGGCTTCGACCTGTCGCGGGTCGGTCCCGACAACTACTCCGACTTCTATAACGCCGAGATCGCCAACCTCTCGCAGGCCGACCGCGGCATGCAGGCGACCGAGTGGCAGACCCTCAACACCGAGGTCGCCACGCAGATGTTCGTCATCCCGACGTTCTTCGGCCTCGCCCAGAACCTTGCCGGCACGGGCGTCGGCAACCTGTACCGCTGGGGTCCTTACGGTTCCTGGCCGTATGCACAGCTGTACGTAAAGCAGTAAGGTCTCCTCGCGTAGGAACCGATCTCTCACCGGGGGAGCGGCTCTGCCGCTCCCCCGGTGCGTTTACATAGCGGCACTTCTGGAGGGCCAGTCCAGTTTTCGGTTACCTGATTCGTCGGCTCCTGGGGATGCTCCTGCTGCTGTTCCTGCTTACGCTGGCGGTCTTCTTCCTCTTCAACCTGCTGCCGTTCGACCCCGCCCGGCTGACCTGCGGGAAGATCTGCACGCCGGCCCTGCTTGAGGCCAACCGTCACCGCCTGGGCTACGACCTACCGCTCCTGCAGCAGTACTGGAACTTCGTCAGCGGCATCTTCGTCGGACGAACCTTCGCGGGCGAGGGCACCTTGCCCGGCATCGTTTGCTCGGCCCCTTGCCTGGGCTATTCCTTCCTGCGCCACGAGCAGGTGCTGGGCATGATCGTGAAATCGTTCCCAGTCACGTTCTGGTTGACCGTGGGCGGCTTCGTGATGTGGATCACCACCGGCCTGGCGGCCGGCATCTACGCCGCTCTCCGCCGGGGACGCTGGCAGGACCGAACGCTGATGGGCATTGCCCTCATCGGCTACTCGATGCCCTCGTTCTTCCTGGGTTTGCTCCTCATCTTCTTTGTCGTGCTCACCTGGCATCTGGTCCCATTCCCGTCTTTCGCGCCGCCTGAGCAGGATCCGGTGCGCTTCATCCAGACGATGCTTCTGCCGTGGATAGTCATCGCCGTGCTGAACGCTGCCTTCTACATACGGCTGACGCGCAACCAGGTTCTGGAGACTTTTAGCGAGGACTACGTGCGCACGGCGCGCGCAAAGGGATTGCCGGAGCGCGTGGTGGTGGTCAAACACGCACTCCGCGCGGGATTGACACCCATCGTCACCGCCGCGGGCCTCGACATCGGCTACCTGCTCGGCGGTGCGATCATCACCGAGAGCATCTTCAGCCTGCAGGGCATGGGCCAGCTTGCGCTATCGTCGGTCGTCAATTCCGACCTGCCGGTCATCACCGCAGTCACGATGGTGGCGGGTGCCTTCATCATCTTCGCCAACCTGATCGTCGACCTGCTGTATGGAGTCCTCGATCCGCGCGTCCGGGTAGGCTGATGGCGGCCGTCGCGCGCGAGGCCCCCGAGGGCATGATCACCATGGTTGAACCGGCCGACAAGCCGTTCCTGAGCGTCGACGGCCTGGCGGTGCAGTTCCCCACCGAGGATGGCCTGGTGCAGGCGGTCGACGGCGTCTCGTTCTCGCTCGAGAAGGGCAAGACGCTCGCGATCGTGGGCGAGTCGGGCTCGGGCAAGAGCGTCACCGCGCAGGCGATCATGGGTCTGCTCGATCGTCGGCTCGCCCAGGTATCGGGCGAGGTCTGGGTCGGTGGTGATGAGTTACTCGGCATGCGCCCGGCGCAGGTGCAGGCGCTGCGCGGTGCGCGGATGGCCATGATCTTCCAGGACCCCATGTCGAGCCTGCATCCGTTCTACCGGATCGGCGACCAGATCGTCGAGGCCATCCAGGCACACCGAAAGGTGGCCGCGTCCGACGCGCGCGCCGAGGTGCTGCAGATGCTCAAGCGCGTCGGCATCCCCGCCGCCGAACGGCGCATCGATGCCTATCCCCACCAGCTGTCCGGAGGCATGCGCCAGCGCGTAATGATCGCCATGGCGCTCATCAACTCGCCGGAGCTGCTCATCGCGGACGAGCCGACCACGGCGCTCGACGTGACCGTCCAGGCCCAGATCCTCGAGCTGATCGCGGACCTCCAGGCGGAGTTCGGGACGACGGTGATCATCATCACCCACGATTTGGGCATCGTCGCCGACGTGGCGGACACGGTGGCGGTCATGTACGGCGCACGGATCGTCGAGCTCGCGTCGACCAAGGTGCTCTACGGGCAGCCGGAGATGCCCTATACCCTGGGCCTGCTGGCGTCGATCCCGCGCATGGACAAGGACCCGGGCGAGCGGCTGGAGCCGATTCCCGGGAATCCGCCATCGCCCATCCACCTGCCCAAGGGATGCGTCTTCGAGCCGCGCTGCCGCTATTCGAATCTCACGCACGGCCTTTCCGAAACGGTGCGGCCGGACCTGCTGCCCACCGGCGCCGGCCCCGGGCACCTGGTCCGATGCCACCTGCCGCCCGAAGAGCGCCGCCGCATAGCAGCGGACGTCATCAGCCAGATGCGGACGGTAGCCGTTGAGCAGTAGCAACGGCGAGATCGTCAGAGTCGACGATCTGCACACGTATTTTCCGGTCAGGTCGCGCGGTCTGTTGCCGCGCGTGATCGGCCACGTCAGGGCTGTCGATGGGATTGACCTGACCATCAATCCCGGTGAAACGCTCGGGCTGGTGGGTGAGAGCGGATCGGGCAAGACGACCGCGGCGCGGTCAGTCCTGATGCTGCTCAAGCCCACTTCGGGAACGATCGAGATCGAAGGCCGGGACATCACCCGCCTGTCGTCGCGGCAGCTGATGCCTATCCGGCGGATGACATCGATGATCTTCCAGGACCCCTACAACGCGCTCAACCCACGGCACACCGTAGGGGGCATCATCTCGGCCCCGTTCCAGATACAGAAGGTCAAGCCCGAGGGCGGCGTCAAACATGCCGTGCAGGAGCTGATGGAGCGCGTGGGCCTCAACCCCGAGCACTACAACCGCTATCCGAGCGAGTTCAGCGGCGGCCAGCGGCAGCGCATCGGCATCGCCCGCGCGGTTGCGCTGCGGCCCAGGCTGATCGTGTGTGACGAGCCGGTGTCGGCACTCGACGTTTCTATCCAGGCACAGATCCTCAACCTGCTGCGCGACCTCCAGCGCGAGTTCCACATCGCGTACCTGTTCGTCGCGCACGACCTGGCCGTGGTGCGCCAGATCTCGCACCGCGTGTCGGTGATGTACCTGGGCCACATCGTGGAGAGCGCACCGCGCGACAAGCTGTACTCGATGCCACTGCACCCGTACACGCGATCGCTTCTCTCGGCCGTGCCCGTCCCGGACCCGGAACAGCAACGCAAGCGAACGCGGATCGTTCTGCAGGGCGACCTGCCCAGCCCGATCAATCCGCCGCCGGGTTGCGTATTCCACACGCGCTGCTGGCTGTACGAGCGGCTGGGTAGGCCCGAGAATTGCACTACCGAGGTGCCCCAGTTGCGGCCGTTCGGCAAGGACCATATTGCTGCCTGTCACTACGCCGAGGAGTCGCTCAAGACAGACGTGGGCATCGACTACGTCGCCAGGCCGGGCCGCGCCGCTGCGGACGACGGTCCCTCGCTTGGGGCGCCGGCCGACGCCTCGTCCAACCAGGGAGCCGCACCGGCCAGCTGAGCACCGTGGGGGCGGTGCCGGTGGTCGCGCCATGACGTTGACCGTCACCGTCGCCGGCCCGCTGTGAGGCGTCGCTAAGATCAGCCCGATGACGCGCATCCACGTCGGCCTGGCCCAGATCGCGCCCCGCCTCGGCGCCGTTGGGGAGAATCTCGGCGAGCATCGGCGGCTGATCGACGAGGCGCGCGCAAAGGGCATCGACCTGCTCGTGTTCCCTGAGCTGGGGCTGACCGGCTACCTGTTACAGGACCTCAACTCAGAGGTGGCCATGCGGCGCGACGATCAGCGGCTGGTGGAGCTGGCGCGCGTGGCGGGTGAGATGAGCGTCGTGGTCGGCTTCGTCGAGGAGTCGGATGAGCACCAGCTGTTCATTGCCGCGGCGTTGCTCGAGGGAGGCAGCATCAGCCACGTCTACCGCAAGGCATACCTGCCCAACTACGGGCTATTCGACGAGCGCCGCTTCTTCGGCGCGGGGAGTGTGTTGCGCGCCGTCGACTCGCGTCTCGGCGCGCGCGTCGGGCTATGCATCTGCGAGGACTTCTGGCATCTGCCCGTGCCCTACCTGCTGGCCCTCGATGGCGCCCAGCTGCTGATCAACATTTCGTCGTCGCCCGGCCGTGACATCGCCAGGGCGGTCGAGGACCAGCTGGGCACGGCCCAGTCATGGCGCACGTTGATGCGCGCCTACGCGCAGCTGACAACGTCGTTCGTGATCTTCGTCAACCGGGTCGGCGTCGAGGAGGCGGTCACCTTCTGGGGCGGCTCCCAGGTCATCTCGCCGGCCGGCGACGTGCTGTGCGCAGCGCCACTCCTCGAGCCCGGTCTGTTCGAGGTCGAGATCGACCTCGACGACGTGCGCCGCGAGCGAGTCGCGCTGCCGCTGCTGCGCGACGAGCGTCCCGACTTCGTGCTGCGCCAGCTCGAGAGACTGGTTCGCGAGCAGGCGGGCAACGAGACCGCCGACGAACAGTGACCTCTGCGCCCGGCCAGCTGCCCTACACGCTGCCACCCGAGCTGCTGATCGACACCGACGTCGCGCGACGGCTCATCGGGGAGTTCATCCGCGGCCACCTGCGCCAGACCGGCTTCGAGCGGGTCGTGCTGGGATTGTCGGGCGGCGTCGACTCCGCGCTGGTGGCGTACCTGGTGGCCGAGGCGATCGGCGCCGGGAAGCTGCTGTGCGTGCTCCTCCCGTACCGCACGTCTGCCGCTGAATCGGCTGCCGATGCGCAAGAGGTGGTGCAGCTCGTCGGCTGCCCCAGCCGGACCATCGAGATCACCGCGATCGTTGACGGCTACTTCGAGACGGCACTTGGCGGGGAGTCGGCCGCTGGGCAGCCCGACCGGGGTCGCGTCGGCAACTTCGCGGCGCGGGCGCGCATGGCCGTGCTGTACGACCAGTCGGTGACCTGGCGCGGGCTCGTGGCAGGCACCGGCAACAAGACCGAGGCGCTGCTCGGCTATACGACGATCTACGGCGACAACGCGTCGGCATTCAATCCGATCGGTGACCTGTACAAGAGCCAGGTACGCCAGCTGGCGGCCGACATGGGTGTGCCCGCTGCGATCCTGCGCAAGGCTCCCAGCGCCGACCTGTGGCCGGGCCAGACCGATGAAGGTGAGCTCGGCCTCTCGTATGCCGAGATGGATCGCCTGCTGTACTGGATGGTCGACCGCCGGCGGACAGACGGGCAACTCGTCGAGATGGGTTTCGCACAGGCGCTCATCAGCCGCGTGCAGCACCTGGCCGCCGCGTCCGAGTACAAGCGCCAGACCCCGCCGGTGGCCAAGCTGACCACGCGCACCCCGGGCGTCGACTACCTGTACCCGCGCCGCCGCCCGGTGTGAGCAGCGGCAGTCTCTCCTCCATGGGTCACAGGTGACGGAATTCCAGTGTCACTGAACAGGATTTGCGCCGCTGCGAGGTTTGGGCCGGCCATCGGTGTTGCGTCCCACTCAGCCGGGCGGCACGCGCGCACGCATCCTTCGCCGGAGACGCGCATACGGCGCGCCTCGCGCGGCCACGGCAGGGGCACGCTCACGCTCTTGCCCGGATGTGTTCAGTGACACTGGACAATCGCTCGGTCGACGGCGGCGGGACGCTCTACGTGGTGGCTACGCCGATCGGCAACCTGGCTGATGTCACGCTGCGCGCGCTCGAGGTGCTGCGCAGTGTGCCGCTCGTTGCCGCCGAGGACACGCGCCTGACGCGCCGGCTGTGGGCACGCCACGGGATCGCGACGCGCCTCATCAGCTACCACGCCAAGAGTCCGCCGGCGCGGCGCGACGCGCTTCTGGTGCACCTGTCTGCCGGCAGTGACCTGGCTCTCGTGACCGATGCCGGCACGCCGCTGGTCAGCGATCCGGGAGCGGAACTGGTTGGGGGGTGGCTGGCGCGCGGCGGGCGAGTCGTGCCCATCCCCGGGCCGTCCGCGGTACTCGCCGCGCTGGTGGCCAGCGGTCTGCCCGCCGCGCGCTTCGCGTTCGAGGGGTTCCTGCCGCGGCGCGGGTCCGAGCGCCGCGCGAGGTTGGAGCGCATCTGTGCCGACGAGCGGACGACCATCCTGTTCGAGGCGGCCAACCGCGCCGCGGCGACCCTCGCCGATCTCGCCGGCAAGTGCGGAAACGACCGGCCCGCGGCACTGTGCCGCGAGCTCACCAAGCTGCACGAGGAGGTTTGGCGCGGCTCGCTCGGCGAGCTCGCCCAGCGCGCCGCGGCGGGCCCGCCGAGAGGCGAGGTGACCCTGGTCGTGGCCGGTGCGGGACCTGCTGGTGACGAGCCCAAAGTGCGGCTGGCGGAGGGTCGGTCGGAAGTCGAGCGCCTCACGGAGGCGGGCATGAGCCGCTCGTCGGCCGCAAAGGAGGTCGCCCGGCGTACCGGGCTACCACGCCGCGACCTCTTCCGCCGCTAGGCCGGCGGGTGGCCAGATGCAGCATCCACGCACGTTGTCGCCACAGGAGCTGCCCGCCCCGTCAGCGTGATGCCCTGCGTGCGCCACAGCACGCCTGATGCGCACAGCGGTTCAAGAGCGGCCGATTCCCTGCGCAAAGCCAGCTTGCAGCGACGATTGCGCTGACTATCCCTGCACGAATTGCCCGTGAACGATGCGGTGTGCGCATCAAGCGGGCGTGGCAGGCTCGGCGCGGGAGTCATAGCTAGAAGGCCAGCTCTCCGAGCACGTGGGCGACCGCCTGGCCGAGGATCATTGCCGACTCCAGGTTCACGTTGTCGCGGCCGTCGCAGGCGAGGTGGTAGCAGGCGTCGGCCGGCACGCCGGCGGTGCCGCCAAAGGTGCGCGCCTCGTCCTCGGTGAGTGGCGCCAGGCCGGAGAACACGCCGCCGGTGGGGATGCCCACCACGGCGAAGGCATAGTGGTCTGACTGGCCGCTCAGGTCGACGGCCGTACCGGGCCTGCCCTGCCGGACCAGCGCGTCGAGCAGCGCGTCGCGCAGCCGTTCCGAGCCGGGCGCTGCCAGCGCGTCGTCGTAGACGTACCGGGCGGCGTTCGGCGAGCCGACCATGTCGAGGTTCAGGTAGGCGTCGATGCGTGCCAGCTCACTCCGCTCGAGTCCGTCCACGTACGACCTGGAGCCCAGATCGCCGAATTCCTCAGCCGCCCAGAAGGCGAAGCGCACGGTGGCCTGCGGACGCCCGCCGGAGGCCAGTGACGCGGCGATCGCGAGCAGCGTCGCGACCCCCGAGCCGTTGTCGTTGATACCCGGCCCGTCGAGCACCGAGTCCAGGTGGCCGCCCAGCATGATCACGCGGTCA
>Ga0315540_10002120_pt1 | contig 11218 bp, 9 predicted proteins | sample SalMarSW160110MG_FD_203677 | JGI IMG/M metagenome (GOLD analysis project Ga0315540, IMG submission 203677) | Salt marsh sediment microbial communities from the Plum Island Ecosystem LTER, Massachusetts, United States - Salt Marsh Sediment SW1601-10 ... | reverse complement strand
AACGCGCCCTCCTCTACCAGTTGACGCACTGATCACCCCACTCATTTCCACCCTCCACTTCTCTCCCCATGATACGCGGGTTCGACGGTTGCCTCCGTAGCGGTCGTTCTCTACAATTTTGTTGAATTATTTCTATTTATCTACCTTTTTGTCTTTATCTTCAAAGCCACACTAACGGCAAAATCAAATAAATTATATTGATTTTATTGACTAAGTTGCCTTTTCGACCTGCGGCATGGGATTTGCTCTTCTTTTCCGTCAAACTTTTTTGAGGAGGATTTCATGAATACGGCTGATACCGCTTTTGTTCTCTTCTCCAGCGCCCTGGTCATGCTGATGACGCCGGGTCTTGGCCTGTTTTATGGTGGTATGTCCAGGAGTAAGAATGCCTTGGGAACCATTATGCAGAGTTTCATCATGCTCGTCCTGGTCACTCTGGAGTGGGTTTTGTGGGGCTATTCCATGGCGTTCGGACCGGATCATGCCGGTCTTGTCGGGGGACTGGAATGGTTCGGACTCAGAGGAGTGGGGGTTACGCCGAACCCTCAGTACGGCGGAACGATTCCTCATCTGGCATTTATGATCTTCCAGTGTATGTTTGCGACCATAACACCGGCGTTGATGACGGGAGCCTTCGCTGAACGCGTGAAATTCAGTGCACTTTTTGTTTTCACCCTCCTCTGGGCCACCCTGGTATACAATCCCCTGTGCCACTGGGTCTGGGGGGCAAGCGGCTGGATGGGTCGTCTGGGCGCTCTTGATTTCGCAGGGGGTACGGTCGTTCACATCAGCTCGGGGATTTCCGCCTTGGCAGCTGTCATGGTCATAGGCAGACGCCTCGATTACGGAAAAACGGCCTATATTCCTCATAACATTCCCATGACCATTACCGGGGCAGCGCTCCTCTGGTTCGGCTGGTTCGGGTTCAACGCCGGGAGCGCTCTGGCATGTAACGGCATCGCGGCAAATGCTTTTGTCGTCACCCATCTGGCCGCAGCCGTTGCAGCGCTTTCATGGATGTTCGTGGAATGGATTCATAGGGGAAAACCCACCACCCTCGGTGCCGCCAGCGGTGCTGTGGCAGGGCTTGTGGCCATAACACCGGCGTCCGGATTTGTGGGTCCGGTGTCTGCCCTTGTTATCGGGCTTTTCGCGGGCATTTTCTGTTACATTGCCATTCTCATGAAGGCACGGTTTGGATTTGATGACTCTCTTGATGTCGTAGGCATTCACGGGTGTGGAGGCGTCTGGGGCGCCCTTGCCACAGGCTTGTTTGCCAGTAAAAGCATAAATCCCGACGGCGCAAACGGCTTGTTTTTCGGAAACCCCGCCCAGCTTGGCATACAATCTGTTGCGGTTCTCGCTACAATCGTGTATGCTTTCACGCTGAGTTTTATTCTCCTCGTGTTTGTTGACAAGCTATTGGGACTCCGTCTCACTAAAGAGGATGAAACCTCAGGTTTGGATCTGAGCCAGCATGACGAAACGGCCTATACATTCTGATTCACACAGGCTGCTCGCCCGTTGGTTCAATTGAGTTTTCCGGGTGGACCAACCGCCGATAAGGGTCAAAAAATGCTCAACATGGGAGTGTGGAAATGAAAAAAGTGGAAGCGATCATCAAACCTTTCAAACTGGATGATGTGAAGGAAGGCCTCACCGACCTCGGCATTTACGGCCTGACAGTCAGTGAAGTCAAGGGATTTGGGCGGCAGCGGGGCCACAAAGAGGTCTATCGCGGGGCCGAATATCAAATTGACTTCGTTCCAAAGCTGAAGATTGAGGTCGTGATGCCCTCATCCCTTGTACCGGAAGCCATTAAGGTCATCCAGGACAGAGCGAAAACAGGCGAAATAGGTGACGGCAAGATATTTGTACTCCCTTTGGAAGAAGCCATTCGCATTCGTACAGGAGAAACGGGAGATGATGCACTGTAAGAAAGGCATAAGGCATAGGGCTTAAGGCATAGGGAGAAATCCCGCTCAATGCACTCAATTTTTTTATGTTTTTTCCTTAAGCCTTACGCCCTGTGCCCTAAGCCTCTTCCACGCATAGAGTGCAATACCTGTTGCCGTTGCCGCATTGAGTGACTCCACTCCCGGCATCATAGGAATGGACAGGCAGTCATCTTTTTTGAGCCTGTGGGGTAGCCCGGGCCCTTCCAGGCCGGGAACCAGACAAAAAGTATCAGGGAATTTGAAGGAAGCCAGATCATTTCCCCCCGGTGAAAGGGTAATCAAGGGGACATTCTTGACCTCCAACTCCTCAAGTGAAGGTCCTTTCAGGATTTCGGTCCTGAAAACCGTGCTCCCCGCTGCCCTCAAGGATGCGGGATGGAAGGGATGGGCGGCTTCTTTCAGGACGACTACCCCGGAAACGCCGAACGCGGCGGCGGAGCGTATGACGGCCCCGACGTTTCGGGGGTCCTGAAAGGGGATGAAAAGCGTGCACCCGGAGAGGGGCTCCTCATCTCTCCACTCCTTGAAAGGCGTCACTCTGATCTGAAGCAGGGCCTTTCCAGTATCGTGAATATCAATCTGCCGGAAGAGTTCCGGGTGAAGCCGGTAGAGGGGCAGTGGTAAGGATCCAGCCGCTTCCGGGATGGTTCCCGGATCGGAATAGACGATTCCTGTGCATTCCTCTGGAAACCCTTCCAGCACTTCTCTTACCTGTCTCGCCCCCGACAGAAAGGCGCGCCTTTGTTTTCGAATGCCCCTGGTTTTCATCAATTTCAGAAACGTCTTGAATTTCGGGTTATTCGAACTGACTATTTCCGTTCTCTGCCCGCGAACTGATGAATGACTGTCTTTCGGAAGATTCCCTGCCTTTGATTCCTCAACGGGCACATCCCCGGTAACCCCAAGGGAAATCATCTTTTTTTCCCTGTTGAAGACAATAAGGCGCCTCTCATGAGGCGTTCCCGGGAGCGTATAGGGTATGTTTTTTTCAAGTGCGTAACCCCCTTTCAACAAGTCCCCGGCTCCCTCGATTTCCTCGTCACAATGGGGTCCCTTCATGAACAGCGCTTTTCCCCCCGGGGCCAGAAGGGGAAAAACGCGTTCCAGCGTTCTTGGAATGACTTCCAGGGCCCGCGTAATCACTCCACCGACCGGTGTGTTAAAGCTGCCCGGAATCTTGTGCGGGTAGACCTCGATCCCTTCCAGGCCAAGCAGTCCGCATGTGTCCTCCAGAAAAGAGGCACGCTTTTTCCTCCCTTCCGCGAGAATAAGGTGGATGGCAGGCTGGACAATCTTAATGGGAATCCCGGGAAAACCCGCGCCGGAACCGATATCGAGCAGCGGAGAAGGAAGCGATACCAGCTTGGTTACGTAGATGGAGTCTACGTAATGCTTCATCACCATGTTCTCAAAGTTCTTGATTCGGGTGAGGTCCAGCTCCTCGTTTTTCTCTCGGATCTGCTGATGGAAGCGCCAGAGAAGTTCATACGTCTCGGCCGAAAGGCTGAAACCGCTTTGCTCAAAAAGCCGGATCATGGATGAGAGGCTGGGTCGCATTGCGCTCTACTCCAAAAAGGATAATTTTTTGCGTATTTTTGCATTTTGGGCTAGCATCCCTGTCATGTCAAGGAATCATGAACGGATAAAAATCCTCTATGAGGACAACCATCTCCTGGGGTTGTTCAAGCCCGCCGGCATGCTGATTCAGGGAGACAAAACCGGGGACCTTTCACTTCTGGATTGGGCAAAGGACTGGCTGAAGAACAAGTACATGAAACCCGGGAACGCCTTCCTGGGCCTTATCCACCGTTTAGACAGGCCCGTTGCCGGGGCGGTGCTCTTTGCACGGACTTCGAAGGCTGCCGGCCGCCTTTCCGCACAGATAAGAGAACACGAAATCAGAAAGACCTATTGGGCGATCGTGCAGGGCAGCCCTCGCCCCCCGGAAGGCGAATCAAAGGTCTTTCTCAAGAGGGCCGGCAGCAAGTCCATCCTGACAGGGCCGCATGATCCATCCGGCCGGGCAGCGGAGCTTACCTACCGGATACTCGAAACCTGGGGCCGTTTCAGCCTCGTGGAAATAGACCTCATCACGGGTCGCCATCACCAGATCAGGTGCCAGTTTGCGGCCATGGGCTGCCCCGTCCTCGGCGACCTGAAATACGGCTTTCCCTATGCCCTTCCTTCAAGAAACATCGGATTGTTGTCAAAAAGGCTCTGTTGTCGTCATCCGACGAAGCCCCTGGATGTTGTCCTGGACTCCCCCACACCGGATGACTGGCCCTGGCCACCGGCATGAAGCCGTGAAACATTACCCGTCCGTAACGGTTTGAAATGACCGGGAGGGAAACAATGGGGTGGAGGCAAGCCCCAGGGTCATTGTCCGGATGACCCCACAATATCCCGGATCACCGGGGCATCAGCGCCATAGAAATAGACATAGACCATCTTGAATTTTCTCGAAAATCCAGGATCGTTTAGAATCTCCTCCATTTCAGTCCTGCCCTTGGGATCATAGAAGTCTTTGAGCGTGAGAAAAATTTCTTTTGCCAGTGTGGCGGAATCTTGCTTCAACCTCTCTCTTTTGGATAGGGCCTCGAGAAAACTCAGCAGCGGTTTCCGATAGAGAGGCATGATTTTGTAGTTATAATAGTACCGCTCACGCTCAAGATGATAATTTGCGGGTGCGGTCTTCTCAATGACCTTTGCCTGCCTTTCAATAGCCTCCATCACGGGATCACGCCTGGTCTTTTCCCTGGGCCTGAACACGTCCCATTTCATACGCTCTCTCCGTCCTTTTGAAATTCATTCATCATTCCCCATCAGCCCGACCCATGTCAATACCAATCATTCGGCCCTATTTCCGTACCCCTTTCTCCGGGCATCCATTCTCAGGGCAAATCCGTGTCGGCACGTGAATTGCATTGTCAATAGCGGAGGTACCACGGTTTCATTTTAGGTTGACAAACCTACATCGCAGGACTAACTACAAATAAGCAAGAAATTCGGTCGAGAAACCGTGAGTTTTTAAATTTATAACTCAAAAAAGAGGAGGTAAGCATGCGAAAGAAGGTCTTTCTTATTTTGGCAGCGTCCATTTCAACGATGTTTTTTCTTGCAACGACCGGTTGTATGGAAAGTCAGGTGCAGCCCAAAGCCAGTGTGGATACCGGACTGGAACAGCAACTGCCCCCGTACAATGGTCCCAAGGCCAAAGTGGCTGTGGCGAATTTTGAATGGAAAGTGGGAGGAAGCAGCAGTACCACAACCATATCGGGGTATGGCTCCAAACCTATTACCGTTTCCTCTTCAAGAAACTCCGGGTATACCACCGGCCTCAGGGACATGCTTACCACAACCATGGTTCAGTCAAAAAGGTACCGGGTTCTCGAGAGGCAGAACATGGCTTCCCTGCAGCAGGAAATGTCTCTGGCCAGTTCAGGCTATACGGATAAGAGCGGCGTCAAGAAAGGCGGCATCAAGGGCGCCGATCTCCTGATCATGGGTGCCATCACCGGTTGGGAGCCCGGCAGTTCCGGTGGCGGCGGTAGCCTTGGCGGCGGTATCCTGGGTAAGGCCAGTGCCCTATTTGGAGCCGTAGGCGGTGCATTCAAGAAATCAAGCATGGCCATGGACATCCGCATCGTCGACACCCACACCTCTGAAGTCCTTTCGGCAACAAGGGTGGAAGGCGAGGCCAAGGATGTGAATCTGGGCGGTTCCCTTGCCGTTTTGACGGGCAGCGGCGGTATGGGCGGCGGGTTGGGAGCATTTGCCAAAACCCCCATGGAAAAGGCCATACGTAAATGCCTTTATGAGGCTGTCAAGTATATCGTTGCCAATACGCCCCCGGAATACATGAAATACTAGTGACGCAGAGACAGCACGTCGAGAAAAAAGGATTGGGGAATACCCAATCCTTTTTTTGTCCCATCGGGGAATGGAAGCGAACCCTCGCCTTCAGAGGAAGTCTTCAGTTTCACTCAAGGTGTCAGGTTTCAGGTGTCAGGTTTGATCCGCCGACTCTATCAAACGCGAGAGAAAGAAAAAACGCCACCCCGGCCACCAGGATAATGGCCGCTCCCGAGGTGACGTTGAAATTGAAAGAAATCCACAGGCCCAGGATCGTAAAAAGGATTCCGAAAAGGGTGGAAAGCACCATCATCGTCCCCAGGGAAGAAGTGAATTTTTCGGCGATGTAGGGGGGGATACTCAGAAGGGCGATGACCAGGATGAGACCCACGATACGGATAATCATGACGACCGAGAAACCGATCATGCAAAACAGCGTCATATAAAGGGCGTTCACAGGGATCCCTCGCACCCGGGCGAATTCCTCATCATAGGAAATGGCCAGGAACTCCCTGAAAAAAAACAGCACGGTCAAGACGATGAGCAGATCCAGGGGCAACATGAACCAGAGATCGGACTTGGACACAGCGAGAATGCTTCCAAAGAGATAGCTCATGAGGTCCACGTGATAGCCCGGCGAAAGATCCACCAGAATAACGCCGACCGCCATTCCAACGGCCCAGATCACACCGATGACCGTATCCGTGCGGTGCCGGTTTCTGAGGCTCACGGCCCCCATAATGAGTGAGGCCCCCACGGAAAAAATTCCCGCCCCCAGGCTCAGCGGCAACCCAGTGTACAGCGCAAGTCCGATTCCTCCAAAGGCGGCATGCGCAATACCTCCCGATACGAATACAATCCTGTTGACAACCACAAGTGTGCCGACAACTCCGCAGGCCACGCTTACGAGGACCCCGGCCATGAGGGCGTTTCTCATGAACTCGTAATGAAGTGGTTCCCACATGTTTCTACTCCTCGTGCTCCGGAAGGACTCTGTGGGGAATTCCGTGGGCGACAAGATCCACAGGGCAATGGTAGGCCATATCGATCATCTCCTCCGTAATCTTTCCACCACCATGGAAAACCAGGGTGCGATTGACACAAGCAACGGATTTGACGTACCTGGAAATGACGCCCACATCATGGGTAATGACTACAATGGTGACCTCTCTGTTCAATTCCTCGAGGAACTCATAAAGTCCCACCTCGAACTCCGGATCAACACTTGCCGTCGGCTCGTCCAGGAAGAGGATGGAAGGCTCCGTGGCCAATGCTCTGGCTATAAATATCCTCTGCCTCTGTCCACCTGAGAGCTGCCCAACAGGGAAGTGTCTGTATTCGAACATGCCCATTTTTTCGAGAATCGTATTGACTTTTTCCTTGTCATCACTGGTATAGCGCCTCCCAACCCGTGAACGCGACAGCCGTCCGGTGAGTACCAGGTCGAAGACGGAAATGGGAAAGGAGAGGTTGATGTCGGTATTCTGGGGGACATAGCCCAAGCTGTTCCTTGCCTCCTCAGGCTTAAGCCCCAGCACCCGGATGGTCCCCTTGTCGGGTTTCAATATGCCGAGTATGAGCCTGAGAAGTGTCGTTTTGCCACCGCCATTCGGCCCAAGGATGGCCATAAAGCTCCCCTGATCGAGGACAAAACCGACCTCCTTGAGGATGGGGGTTTTGTCGAAGGAAAACCAGAGGTCTTCAATTTCTATGGCAGGGGGAAGCTTTGACATTGTCTCCCAGGTCTTTTCGGGCCAATATGGGTGATCTGCCGGGCAAGGCGTCGGCCGATCGGAGAATCAGGTTTGAAAAAAAGCCTCATCCGGAAATCCCGTCAAAAAACTCCAGGTTCCGTCTGAGCTTTTCCAGTTTTGCCGAGAGGGTCCTGACCTTCTCCTGAACTTCCTCGACGATCTGCGGAGGCGCTTTTTCCAGGAACGCATCATTCGAGAGTTTTCTGTTTGACGCATCCAGGTCCTTTCCGTGTTTCTTGATCTCTTTACCGATCCTGTTCTTTTCCTCTTCAAAATCAATGAGACCTTTGAGGAGTACATGGACCTGGATGTCCTCAAATACGGTCGTTGCCGATGCTTCCGGTTTGGGCATCTGCGCCTCTATGAAAGGGGCGTCCACTTTGGCGAGTGCCTGGAGATAGTGTTGGTTTTCCTTCAACAGGGCACGACTCTTCTCACTCGGGACATCCAATACCACGTTGACCTTTTTTGCGGGGGGTATCCGCATCTCTCCCCTGATATTGCGGATCCCCGCAATGACCCCCATCAGAAGATCCATTTCCGCAAGGGATTCTCTATCTATATCAAATTCTGAAGCGAGTGGGAAAGCAGATACCATGATGCTGTCTTTGCATCCCGGAAGCATATGCCAGATCTCTTCGGTAATGAACGGCATGAAAGGATGCAGCAATTTCAGCACGGCCTTTAATGTTTCGTACAGAACTGCCCTTGTGTTTCCCTTCAGGTCAGCATCCTCGCTGTAGATGGACTGTTTGGCCATTTCCAGATACCAGTCACAAAATTCATGCCAGACGAATTGATAGCAGGCCGCGGCAGCATCATTGAACCGGTATTCTTCGAGGGCCTCCGACATCTCCCGAGCCACCTGTCCCACCCGAGAAAGTATCCACCTGTCGGGGAGCGTACAGAGCTCCTCGTTCCTCTCCGGGACAGGCTGTTCGTCCAGGTTCATCAAAACCAGCCGGGACGCATTCCAGATCTTGTTGACAAAGTGCCTGTAGCCCAGGATCCTCTCTTCGGAGAGTTTGATGTCTCTCCCCTGGGCGGCGAAAGCGGCCAGGGTAAAACGGAAGGCATCGGTCCCGAAGCGGTCCATCACCTCCAGGGGATCGATGACATTTCCTTTGGATTTGCTCATCTTCTTTCCGTCGGCATCCCTTACCAGCGCGTGGATATAGACATCCCTGAAGGGAACGTCACCCATGAAATGGATGCCCATCATCATCATCCTCGCCACCCAGAAGAACAGGATGTCGAATCCGGTTACCAGGACTGATGTGGGGTAGAAAGTGTGAAGCTCATCGGTTTGATCGGGCCAGCCCAGGGTTGAAAAGGGCCAGAGAGCGGAACTGAACCAGGTGTCCAGCACATCGGTTTCCTGGGCAAGATCCAGGGATTCACATTCGGGGCACTTTTCCGGTTGTTCTTTTGCCACAATGACGTGGCCGCAGCTCTGGCAATACCAGGCGGGGATCCTGTGGCCCCACCAGATCTGTCGCGACACACACCAGTCCCTGATATTGGACATCCAATCAAAATAGACTCCCTCCCAGGTGACGGGGTATATTTTTGTCTTTCCATCCTTTACAGCGGCCATGGCCTTTTTCGCCAGAGGGGCAACCCTAACGAACCATTGCTTGGAAAGAAGGGGTTCAATCATGGTTTTGCAACGGTAGCAATGCCCGACAGCGTGCCGATAAGGTTCAATTTTTTCAAGCAATCCCTTTTTCTCCAGATCCTCCAGGATCTTTTCCCGGCATTCAAACCTGTCCAGACCCTCGTAGGGTCCGGCGGCCCCGTTCATGATCCCGTTTTCGTCGATGACTTTGACACGGTCTAACTGGTGTCTCTCCCCGATTTCAAAATCGTTGGGATCGTGAGCGGGCGTGATCTTCAGAGCCCCGGTCCCGAATTCAAGATCCACATACTTGTCCAGGATGACCCGAATAGGCTTTTCAAGGATAGGAACAAGTACGCTCCTGCCGTGAAAGGCCGAATAACGCTCGTCCTCGGGGTTTACCGCAAGGGCGGTATCGCCCAGGAGGGTTTCCGGCCTTGTGGTTGCCACAACCAGGCAGCTTTCGCCCGTCTCAAGAGGGTACCTGATGTGGTAGAGGAAGCTGTCTTTGTCTTCGTGCTCCACTTCAAGGTCCGCCAGCGCCGTGTGGCAGCGAGGGCACCAGTTGATGATGTAATCGCCCCTGTAGACCAACCCTTCTTCATAGAGCCGGACAAAAACCTCCCTCACGGCTCTGGACAACCCCTCATCCATGGTAAAGCGTTCTCGCGACCAGTCACAGCAGCAACCCAGTCGTTTCAACTGGTTAAGTATCAGCCCACCATACTTCTTTCGCCACTCCCAGACCATCTCAATGAATTTTTCACGACCCACAGCGTGCCGGTCCGTACCCTCGGACGCCAGAAATCTCTCCACTACATTCTGGGTGGCAATGCCCGCGTGATCCGTTCCCGGTTGCCAGAGGACATTGCGGCCCCTCATGCGTTGATATCTGCACAGGATATCCTGGAGCGTATTGTTAAGGGCATGTCCCATGTGGAGGGTGCCGGTGACATTTGGTGGCGGGATGACAATGCAATAGGGTTCTTTTGCGGAGTTTCCTTCGGGCCGGAACAAATGGTCTTCTTCCCAGAAATCATACCACTTCTTTTCCACGTTTTCAGGTTCGTAACCTTTTGTCATTTTATCCTTTTTCATCAATCAAACGCTCCTTGGTCCGGGCTTTGGGTTTTCCGTACCTGCTGTGTATTATCCCTCTCACGACCCCGGATGAAGACCGTGAACGTGCTCAGATCTCCAACGAAGTCGTGGTTCTCCCAAGAGTCAGGCAAATGGCATCTTCCAGAAGCTACGCTCCCTCCGGCGTGTTTAGAAAGCGTCTGAAAAAGAGTATCAGGTTTGGCCCAATGCCTCTATGGCCTTCGTTACTCATTGGCTGCCGCTTGAGCCGAAACCGGCTTCCTACCAAAAAGGGGTTGCCAACTGAGCAACCCCCTGGAGACAAATAGGTTTTGAAAGCATTTCAATGCTTGTTCAGACTAATCAGAATTTGAGTCGAGGCTTTCTCTTAAGGCTTCGATGGCCTCGGTTATCAATCTCTCCGCCACGGCCGTCATGGTTTCCCTGGCCACTCTCTCAACGATGATTTCCACTGAGTCGCGCACGGCTTCGCCAACAGCTCTGGCAACGATGGCCTCCATTTTTTCCTCTGAAAGGCCTGTTGAAGCTTGAAAATCGGGCTCTTCCTCTGAAATGTGGCCTTCAAGCGTGCCTTCTTCCTGCTCTGGGATAGCGCTCAGATCCTCGTCAGGGAGTTGCATTTCCGACTCTAGAGGGAGTGTTTCCATCTCCTCTTCTGTTTCCCCGAGAAGCAGATCGGATTCCTCCAGTTCTGTGATATCTTCCCCTTCAAAGGCTACCTTCGGCGGTGGTTCCACCGTTCCATCCGAGTCTTGTGAACTGTCCAGAGTTTCGAGGGCGGATTCGAGGTCCAATCCCAGACGTTGATTTTCCTCTTTTCCCTCTTCTTCCACATCAGATATGGCAAGGGTATCTTCCGACTCAATTAAATCGAGTTCAATATCCTCTATGGGCTCGAGGACTTCAGAGTCGGCCAAGTCTTCATCCCCCATTTC
>Ga0315540_10002119_pt1 | contig 11218 bp, 11 predicted proteins | sample SalMarSW160110MG_FD_203677 | JGI IMG/M metagenome (GOLD analysis project Ga0315540, IMG submission 203677) | Salt marsh sediment microbial communities from the Plum Island Ecosystem LTER, Massachusetts, United States - Salt Marsh Sediment SW1601-10 ... | reverse complement strand
CGAAAACGGCAACCGGTTTCGTGAAAACACGATGCGAAAACGAAATATAGGGCGGCAGAGCGGTTCAGTTAAATCGCTCGCCGGTCTGGATCGGTCGCGGTGCCCGCCGAAAGGAGGAGCACGACCAAGTGACGAGAGCCACAGCGAATGCCGCACCGAGCGACCGGACTTCGCTGCGCATGGAGCTATCAGCCCCAGACCTCGCGGGCGAGATCGACGATCATCGCAAGCTTGGCCCATTGCTGGTCCTCGGTGAGGATGTTGCCCTCCTCGGTCGAGGCAAACCCGCATTGTGGGCTGAGCGCAAGCTGATCGAGGGCGGCGTATTTCGTCGCCTCGTCGATGCGCCGCTTGATGGCGTCACGACTTTCAAGTGTTCCCGATTTCGAGGTAACAAGCCCGAGCACCACGATCTTCTTGCCCTTCGGCAGGAACCGGAGCGGCTCGAAGCCGCCGGCACGATCGGTGTCATATTCAAGGAAATAACCGTCGTAATTGATCTCGCCGAGCAGCCGCTCGGCGACCGGCTCGTAGCCACCTTCGGAAATCCACTGCGAGCGGAAATTGCCGCGGCAGACATGAGTGGTGACCACCATGTCGGACGGCCGCTCCGCGATCGCATAGTTGATCATATCGGCATAGATGCGCGGCAGCTTCTCCACCTCCTCGCCGCGCTCGCGTGCCTGCTGCAGCTGCTCCTTCGAGCACAGATAGGCCCACACCGTGTCGTCGAATTGCAGATAGCGGCAGCCGGCATCGTAAAACGCCCGCACCGCCTTGCGGTAGGCGCGACCGAGATCGTCAAAAAAGGCGTCGAGTTCCGGATAGACCTTGCTGCTGATTTCCTTGCGCCCACCGCGGAAGTGCAAAACCGTGGGCGAGGGAATGGTCATCTTCGCCACCGCCTTGGTGTTGGCCTTGAGGAACTTGAAATGCTCGATCATCGGATGGCCGGAGAAGCCGACCCGACTGGTCACGCGCAAGCCCTCGGCACGCGTCTGGATGCCGTGGAACTGAATGCCGGAGGCGGCCTGAAATCCCTCGACGCCGTCGAGTTTCTTCAAGAAGTCGAAATGCCACCAGGCCCGGCGGAACTCGCCGTCGGTGACGGCCTGCAGGCCGACCTCTTCCTGGCGGGCGACGATCTTCCTGATCTCGGCGTCCTCGATCTGACGCAGCTGGTCATCGGTGATGGCGCCGCTTTGATGTTGGCTGCGCGCCTGCTTGAGTGCCTCCGGGCGTAGCAGGCTGCCAACCTGATCGGCACGGAATGGGGGTCTTGATCGCGACATTGGTTAACTTCCCTTAAAGCATTTCAGGCGTGGATAGACGCCAGTTCGCCGCTGATGTCAGCTGGAAACGAACCATCACTGCGGTTGTTGCCGCTGCCCGGCGCGCCGCGGTCCCCCTTCGCTCACGCCGATATATTTTTCAAGCGTCTGCTGATCCGAACTCAGGGTGGCGCTGTCACCGGTATAGACGACCATGCCCCGTTCAAGGATCACGGCGCGGTCGGTAACGCCGAGCACCAGATGCGCACTCTGCTCGACGAGAATAGCGGATACCCCCTCTTCACGGGTAATCCGCTTCACCGCCGCCAGCAATTCCTCGATAATGATCGGCGCAAGCCCCTCGAGCGGCTCGTCGAGCAGCACGACTTTCGGATTGAGAACGAGGGCGCGGCCGAGGGCCAGCATCTGCTGCTCGCCGCCGGAAAGCTGATTTCCCATATTGTCCCTGCGTTCGCCGAGGCGGGGAAACAGCGCATAGACCTTTTCCGGGCTCCATGGCCCCGGGCGCGCGACCGCAGTCAAATTTTCGTGCAGCGTGAGCGATTTGAAAATGTTCCGCTCCTGCGGGACCCAGCCCACGCCGGCATGGGCGCGCTGGTCGGGCCGCAGCCGCGTGATGTCGCGGCCGCCCAATCGAATGGTGCCGCCGCGATAGCGTGTTACCCCGACAATCGAATTGACGAGGGTGGTCTTGCCCATGCCATTGCGGCCGAGCAGAGCGAGCGACTTGCCTGCCTCGAGCGCCAAGGTCACGTCGGACAATACGATCGCTTCGCCATAGCCGGCGCGCAGCCGCTCTACGCTTAGAAGGTCAGGCATCGAGAGACTCGCCGAGATAAACCGCCTTCACCCGCGGATCGTGAGACACCTCGTCGGGCGTGCCCTCGACCAGCATCTCGCCGTTCACCAGCACTGAGATGCGGTCGGCAAAGGTGAAGACGATGTCCATGTCATGTTCGATCAGCAGTACCGTCACGTCGGTGGGCAATGTCGCGATGGTCGCCAGAATCTCCTGACGCTCGGCATCGGGCACCCCGGCCGCCGGCTCGTCGAGCAGCAGCAGGCGCGGACGGCACGCAAACGCCAGGGCGATCTCGAGCAGCCGCTGTTTGCCATAGGGCAGGATCGCCGTCTTCTCCCGCATGACGTCGACCAGGCGAAAGCGATCGAGCAGCGCGGCGATCTCATCGACCACGCCGCCCCGGCTGCCGACGGTACGCCACCAATGCCAGCCGCTGCCGCGCCGCTCCGATATCGCCAAGCCGAGGGTTTCGAGCGGCGTCAGGTCGGCGAACAACTGGTTGATCTGGAAGGTGCGCGCCATGCCGAGCTTGACCCGGTCATGCGGCTCGACCGCGGTAATGTTCTTGCCGTCAAGCAGGATCTCGCCGCTCGACGGTCGCAACACCCCGGTCAGAAGGTTGATTACGGTGGTTTTGCCGGCACCGTTGGGGCCGATCAGAGCGTGGCGCGCGCCCTTCTTCAATCGCAGCGACACCTGGTTCGCGGCGACGATGCCGCCGAAGTGCTTTTCCAGCGCCCGCGTTTCGAGCACAAGGGTCATGGCTGGCCTCCATCACCCGGCGACATGCCGAGCGTGCTTGCCTTGCCGGGCCGCCAATTCCCGATGCGCTCGGTAAAGCGGCGAACCGGGTTAAACCAACCGCTGATCCGCTCGCGCCCGATCAGCACGATGAGGACAAGGACGAGGCCGACCCAGAACTGCCAGTACTGCGGCGTGATATTGGCGAGCCAGTCTTGCATATACTTGAAGATCAGCGCGCCGACGATGCCGCCATACAGATAACCGGTACCGCCGATGATCAGGATCAAGAGGCCGTCAGCCGAGCGGTTGAAGGAGAAACCTTCGAGCGAGGCGAAGGCCGTCGTCTGCGTGAGCAGCGCGCCGGCAATGCCGGCATAGAAGGCCGCAATCGTGTAGATCGCGACCAGTCGCCAGTTTACCCCGATCCCGATTGCGGCGGCGCGCAGCGGATTGCCTTTGATCGCGAGCAGCGAGAGGCCGAACGGCGAGCGCACGACCCGCCGTGCGATGGCAAACAGCACGAACAGCACGATCAGGCTGTAGACATAGGCGGTCTGCCCCCACAGATCGAAACGGAATATGCCGAGCACCGGCGCCATGTTCACGCCTTGCAGCCCGTCGGCGCCGCCGGTGATGTTGGCGAACCGGTTGGCGATCTCATGCAATACCAAAGCGATGCCGAGCGTCACCATCAGCCGGGTGAGGTCGGAGCCGCGCAACACCAGGAAGCTCGTGAGGAATCCGAGCAGGCTCGCGACGAGGCCCGCCGCGATCAACGCCAGCACCGGCTCGACAATGATTCCATGTTTCGCCATGAGTCCGGCGGCATAGGCGCCGACGCCGAAAAACGCCGCTTGGCCCAACGTAATCACGCCGGCAAAGCCAAGAATCAGGTCGATCGAGAGAGCAAACAGCGCCCAGATGACGATCTCGGTAAGGATCAGATAGTTCTCCGGCAGGAAATAGATGCTCGCGAAGGCGATGATCCAGAACGCGATCTCGATCAGCGACCAGCGCGCCCGCGCAGTAAGAAACCGGGCGATTTCGGTTGGCAGCGGTTGTGTTATCTCGACCATGACGCGGCTCCCCTCACCGTGCCCGGCCACGCGCAAACAAACCCTGCGGCCGCAGGATCAGCACGACGATCATGATCGTGTAGATGACGAAGGCACCCAGCTTCGGCACATAGTACTTGCCGGCAACGTCGGCGACGCCGAGTAGGATCGAGGCCATGAATGGCGCGGTAATGCTCGACGTACCACCGACAGTAACGACGATCAAAAAATAGATCATGTATTTGAGCGGAAAGACCGGATCGAGACCGAGAATTTCGGCACCGAGCGCGCCGCCGAGGCCGGCCAGCCCCGAGCCGATTGCAAAGGTGATGCCGAACACTGCGCCGACATTGATGCCAAGGCCGCGGGCGACCCGCTGGTCATCGACCGCCGCCCGCAGCTGACTGCCGAACCGCGACCGCATCAAGATGAGCTGGAGCACGACGGTGAGGACCCCGCAGATCGCGATGATCATCAGGCGGTACTTGCTCATCCCCACCCCGGCGACCTCGATTTGGCCCTGCAGCGCTGCCGGGATCTGGATGAATTGCTGCTGCGATCCCATTAAATAATCGACCGCCGCCACCGAGATGAAGACGAGGCCGATGGTGAACAGCACCTGTTCGAGATGACTCTTGGAATAGACGTGGACGTAGAGCGTGCGCTCGGTCAGCGCGCCCAGCAGCGCGGCAAACACGAAAGCGCCGACGAGTCCAACCGCGAACGGCATGCCGAGATTGTTGACGATGACGAGCGCGGCGTAACCACCCACCATGGCGAAGGAGCCGTGCGCCAGATTGACGAAGTTCATCAGGCCGAGCGTGACGGCAAGGCCGCAAGCGAGCACGAAAAGCAGCATGCCGTAAGCAATGCCGTCGAACAGGATGGTAAGCATGCGCGGCCCTTATGTGCCGAGCGTCGGCGCGTATAATCTCTGCTTCGTCAATACGGAGTTTGCTCCGTTGAACGGCGATGGCAACCCGCTCTCGCTGCGCCGGAAAGCATCCGGCGCCTTCCTCCCTAGCGGAGGAAGGCTACGACTGCTGCTGACGGCTTGTTCAACATTGATGACCCCGCCCTCACGTCTCCCCGTCACGCGGGAAAGACAAGAGCCTGACGCCGGGCCATTCCCAACCCATGCGGCAGGCTTCTCGGATCGGGGCGGGCGGAGGGCAATCAACCACACCGTTTCCGTCCCGATCCGGATCGCGACGCGTCGGGTCTCCTCAACCCGCCGGCTTCGCCTTTCCGGGGTCTTTGACGTTCTTGAAGGTCTCGAACTCGACGTTATAGAGCTCGCCGTTCTTCTTCTCGACCTTGCGGACATAGATGTTCTGGATGATGTCACGGGTCTCGGGATCGATCGAGATCGGCCCACGCGGGCTTTCCCAAGCCATGCCCTTGATGGCGGCCATCAGCTTGTCGCCATTGGTGTCGCCATTGGTCTTTTTCAGCGCTGCATAGATGAGCGCCATGGCATCATAACCGCCGACGGCCATGAAGTTCGGCCGCATGCCGTCATTGGCCTTCTTGAAGGCCGCGACGAATTCCTTGTTCAGCTTGGAATCATGGTCGGCCGAATAAAGATGCGCCGTCACCGTGCCGATCACCTGATCGCCCATGCCGTTGAGCTGGTCGTCGTCGGTCACGTCGCCGGGCCCGATCAGCTTGATGCCGGCCTTGTCGAGACCGCGCTCGAGGAACTGCTTGACGAAAGTCGCGCCTTGGCCGGACGGCACGAAGATGTAAACGGCATCCGGATTGGCGTCGCGCGCGCGCTGCAGGAACGGCGCGAAGTCCGGCGCTGCGAGCGGAACGCGCAGGGTTTCAAGCACGTTCCCGCCGCCTTTCTTGAAGGTGTCAACGAAGTACTTCTCGGCATCGCGGCCTGGCGCGTAGTCCGACACGATGCTCACCACCTTCTTGATGCCGTTCTTCAACGCCCATTGGGCAATGATCGTCGACGACTGCGGCAGCGTGAAGCTGGTGCGCGCAATGTAGGGCGACTTGGTCGTAATGATCGAGGTCCCGGCATTAGCGACAATCATCGGGACCTTCGCTTGCGTCGCCAGCGGCGCAACCGCCAGCGCAGTCGGCGTAATCGCGAACCCAACCAGGAAGTTCACCTTGTCGCGCACAATCAGTTCCTGGGCGAGACGCTTGGTGTTCTCCATGACCGCACCGTCGTCCTTGACGATCAGTTCGATCTTCTTGCCGGCGACGGTGTCACCGTGTTGCTGCATGTAGAGCTTCATGGCGGCGAGCGTCTGCACGCCGGTTGACTGCTGTTGGCCCGTCATCGCCTCCAGCACGCCGACTTTCACCACGCCTGCAGCGAAGGCTGGCCACGTCGCCACTGCACCGAGCGCGGCCGCGGTTATTCCCAGCATCACCCGTCGATTCATCAGATACCTCCCTCTGGTTTAGTGTCTTATGTCGTTCAAGCGAGCCACAAAAACGCGCCTGTCATTCATCTCATACTTTGCCGCTGCACGATATGAATTATCGGCAATATTCTTAAACCTCCAGCGTCAGCAGCAACCGCCTTCAGATCTCGAAGAAAACCGTCTCTGCTTCCCCTTGCATCCGGACGTCGAAGGTATAGACCGCCCGACCCTCGCGCAGGGACTTTGGCGCGATCAAGGTTTCGCGCCGCTCCGCCGGCACCAGCGCCAAAATCGCATCTTCGCTGTTCGCTGCCTCATCAGCGAAATAGATGCGCGTATAGCTTTGCCGCAGCATGCCGCGGGCAAAGACCGCCATCACAATATGCGGCGCCTGCATCTTGTCGTTCAGGCCGGGCACTCTGCCCGGCTTGATGGTGTCGAAGACGTAGCGGCCATCGCGATCCGTCGGCGTCCGGCCAAAACCCTGGAACGCCGTGTTGGGTCGCGCGCGGGAATCGGCGGGGCTGGCATAACGTCCCTGCGCGTCGGCCTGCCAGATTTCCAGCATGCAATCATTGATTGGTGCGCCGTCGCCGTCGAAAACCTGGCCCTCGATCCGAATGCGCTCCCCGCTCGCGTCAGCGGTGACGAGGTCGCTGCCGAACGTGTCTTTCCAGTCGTAGTTCTTGCGCGGCGTCAGGCCGTAGGCAAAGTACGGGCCGACCGTCTGAGAAGGCGTGATCTCGGCCATTCAGCGCTCCATCGGGGTCTGATTGCGCCCGCGCAGAACGATATCGAAGCGGAAGGCCAGCGCCCATTCCGGAATCGTGGCATCAAGATCGAAGGCCGAGATCATGCGGTTGCGCGCCCGCTCGTCGGGAACGGAGTTGAAGATCGGGTCGAACGGAAACAGCGGGTCGCCGGGGAAATACATCTGCGTGACGAGGCGCGAGATGAAGGAGTGCCCGAATAGCGAGAAGTGAATGTGCGACGGACGCCAGGCGTTATAGTGGTTCCCCCACGGATAGGGCCCCGGCTTCACGGTAACGAACTTGTAGTAGCCGTTGGCGTCGGTTTTCGCCCGCCCGGCCCCGGTGAAGTTCGGGTCGAGTGGCGCCGGGTGCTGATCGACCACGTGAATATAGCGCCCGCAGGCATTGGCCTGCCAGATCTCGACCAGCGTATCGGGGACCGGGCGGCCGTCTTCGTCGAGTACATGCCCGTGGACGATGATCCGCTCACCGAGCGGCTCCCCCGCATGCTGCCGGGTCAGGTCTTCATCGCCGGGCTGGACCGCATCCTGGCCATAGACCGGCCCGGTCAACTCGCTCAGCGTATGGGGAATGATGATGAGCGGCTTGGTCGGGGACCGCTTCACCGTGCTTTTGTAGTCGGGATAGAGCCGAGGCGGGAAGGCCCCGAGGCTTTCGGCCGGGAAATAAAATGTCATTTTGGTCCCTGGGCAGTCGTTGTTCGTTTTTTCAAGCTTAAACCTTTTTATCCCCGCTTGTCAGCCTAAAAAAGGCCAATCCGGAAATATTGTGCATCGTGAGCCGGAAATATTGTGCATCGTTGGCACGCCAACATCATGTCACCCGCTCCACCGCCAGCGACACCCCCTGGCCGACCCCGACGCACATGGTGGCAAGACCGAGCCGGCCGCCGCGCGCCTCGAGCGCGTGCACGGTCGTCAGCGCCAGCCGCGCGCCTGACATGCCAAGCGGATGCCCGAGCGCGATCGCCCCCCCATGCGGATTGACCTCTTCGCCATCGTCGGCAAGGCCAAGCTGGCGCGTACAGGCGAGCGACTGCGCGGCAAAAGCCTCGTTTAATTCGATCACGTCGAAGTCGCTGATCTTCAGCTTCAGCCGTTCCATCAGCTTCTGCGTCGCCGGCACCGGGCCGATGCCCATAATGCGCGGCGGCACGCCGGCCGACGCCATTCCCAGAATACGGGCCCGCGGCGTCAAGCCATGCCGGCTCGCGGCCTCCTCCGAGGCGACGATCAGCGCGGCCGCGCCGTCATTGACCCCCGACGCATTGCCGGCGGTGACGGTGCCGGGGTTCCGAAACGGCGTCTTCAGCTTGGCAAGCTGCTCGAGCGTCGTCTCCGGTCGCGGATGCTCATCCTTGTCGACGATGATCGGCCCCGCCTTCTTGTTGGGAATCTCGACGGGCACGATCTCCCCGGCGAAAAAGCCGGAGGCCATCGCCTGGCCTGCCCGCATCTGCGAGCGATAGGCGAAAGCATCCTGATCCTTGCGCCCGATCTGGAATTCTTCCGCGACGTTCTCCGCCGTCTCCGGCATCGACTCGATGCCGTATTGTGCCTTGAGCACCGGATTGACGAAGCGCCAGCCGATCGTGGTGTCAAAAGTTTCGCTCACGCGTTGGAACGGCTCTCCGGCCTTGGCCGTGACGAACGGCGCCCGGGTCATCGACTCGACGCCGCCGGCCAGCGCGAACTCGCATTCGCCCGCCTTGATCGCGCGCGCAGCTTCGCCGACCGCGTTGAGCCCGGAGGCGCACAGCCGGTTGACGGTGATGCCGGGGACCTTGTCCGGCAGACCGGCAAGCAATAGCGCCATGCGCGCGACGTTGCGATTGTCCTCGCCCGCTTGGTTGGCGCAGCCGAGATAGACCTCGTCGAGGGCGCCCCAGTCCGCCTTGAGATTGCGTTCTTTGAGCGTCCTCAGCACGATTGCCGCGAGGTCATCGGTCCGCACCTTGGCGAGGACGCCGCCATAACGGCCGATCGGCGTGCGTACTGCATCGCAGATGAAAACATGACGCATCACCGTTCCCTTCGCTTCGGCCGCCGGCCTGACTGGTTTGGATGCCAAATAAGATACGTTAAATCAAGGGGCTAGCGCGTCGCATGGGCGAGCGTATCAAGGCCGAAGCGACAATCTGCATGATGTGCGAGAAGATCAGATTGCATCCGGCCGATAGTCCGTATCGATGACAATCCTGCCGGCGGCGCGCGAAACGCACGCACATATCTTCTGGTTCTCCGCCTTCTGCGCGTCGCTGAGAAAAACGTCGCGATGGTCAATCCGACCATCGAACGACATAACGGTCAAGGCGCACAGGCCGCATTCGCCCTTGCGACAGTCGGAAATCACTTCGATACCGGCATCGGCTAGCGTGTCGAGCAGCGTGCGATTGCGCGGCACGACAATCTCCACGCCGTGACGCGGAACGGCGACGGTGAAGTCCTCCGCCGGGAAGGCACCGGAGGAACCGAAAGTCTCCCAGCGGAGATCGGTGATCGGGCGGCCGGCGGCGAGCCACAGGCGTCGCGCATCGTCGAGCAACGGCATCGGCCCGCACAGCGCGCAGAGTGCACCCGGCGGCAGCGATGCAAAGGCCGCGGCGAGATCGATGCGCCGACCTTCAGTCGAGACAAAGCACTCCAGGCGGTCGCCGAGGGTCGCAGCCAGATCGCGGGCGAAAGCGAGCTCGTCGCGCGTGTGCGCCGCATAGAGCAGGCGCACTTTTGCGCCGCGCCGGGCGAGCATCTGCGCCATGCCGACGATCGGCGTGATCCCAATGCCGCCGGCCAGCAGAAGATAGTGGGGCCGGTCATAATCGATGGCAAACGAGGTCTGCGGCTCGGTGATCGCGAGCCGCGCCCCCGGCTGCAGGGACCACATATAGAGCGAGCCGCCGGTCGAGTCGGCGCGGCGCTTGACCGCGATGCGGTAATGATCCGGCTGCGCTTCGCCGACGAGCGAATAGGAGCGGGTCTCCGGCAGGCCATCGACCTGCACCTTCACCTCGATATGGGCGCCCGGCTCGTAATGCAAAACCTCGCCGCCCGCCGGCACGATCTCAAAGCTGCGCACGGTCGGTGTCTCGTCGTGGATCGCGCGCACGACGGCGTCAGTCCAGTTGGCGGCATAGCGCATGGTGTTTCCTCAAGTTTCTTGTACGGCTGATCCACCGCCGGCCCTTGCCGGACTTCGGCGGCGGGATCGACTGCGATCATTTCTGAGCGGGCGCGAACCGACGAAACCGACCCCGCGTCCCAACGACCCTGGCGCCGCTCAGACGCGCAGGCGGATCAGCGCTGATCCAGGTACCCGGTCGAGCGCGCCTTTCGAACGCAGCGCCAGCGCCAGATTGCGCTGGGCGAGACGCGAATGCTCTTTCATCAACGCTTCCGCGCGGGCCCCCTCATGGGCCTCGATCGCTTCCACGATGCAGCGATGCTGATCTTGCGCGATCACCAATATCTGCAGAGCCTCCGGCGTCTGCGACTGGGCAAGAACAAAGGCGCTCGGCGAGGCGAAGGGCAGCGTCATGACCCGTTCGAGCTGGCGCTCGATCAAGCGGCTCTCGGCGAGCGCAACGACCTCGCGATGAAAGCGCGCGTTGAGGTCGACATAGTCCGCGAACACCGCCTCTTGGTGCGGCGCCGCGGCGACGACCACGTCGAGCCGGGCGAGGAGATCGCGCAACGGCGCAAGCGCCGTCGACGGCACGCCGCGCTCGGCGGCAAGCCGCACCGCGAGCCCTTCCATCGTGCCGCGGATTTCGAGGGCTTCCCGCACGTCGCGGTCGCTGAAGGCGCGCACCACGAAGCCGCCGGAGGGGATCGATTCGACCAAACCCTCCTCCGCGAGCCGCATCAGCGCCGCACGTACCGGCGTGCGCGAGACGCCGACGCGCTCGACCAGCGACAACTCGGAGAGCCGCTCGCCCGGCTTGATCTGGCCGGACAGCACGAGATCGCGCAGCGCCAGTTCGGCGCGCACGGTCTGCGATTCGGGACGCTCGTCCGATTTCAGTGCAGCTTCGGCCATCCGCCTCACTCCGCCGCCTGCGGGGCCGCAGCGCGGCCGGTCTCGCTTTCGATCATGCGGTCGATCAGGCGACGCGCCCACATCGAGCCACTGTCAATGTTCAGGTTGTAGAAGATACGGCCCGGGTTTT
>Ga0315540_10002118_pt1 | contig 11221 bp, 7 predicted proteins | sample SalMarSW160110MG_FD_203677 | JGI IMG/M metagenome (GOLD analysis project Ga0315540, IMG submission 203677) | Salt marsh sediment microbial communities from the Plum Island Ecosystem LTER, Massachusetts, United States - Salt Marsh Sediment SW1601-10 ... | reverse complement strand
CACCTGCGGATCCTCAACCTGGCCGACAACCGTTTCACGCAACTGCCGCAGGGGATTGGCCGCCTGGTCAACCTGCACATGCTGGACCTGGGACACAACCAGCTCACCAGCCTGCCGTCCGCCATCGGCAACCTGGCCCGCCTGGCGTTTCTCTATCTGAGCAACAACCACCTGACAGACCTGCCTGAGTCGTATGCAGGCCTGTCCAACCTGCTGTACCTGAACGCGACCGACAACCAGCTGACCCTCGTGCCAGACTGGATCGGCAGCCTGACCGGTCTGATCGAACTGCGCCTGTATAACAACCAGATTTCCCGTCTACCGGAAAGCATTGGCGCTCTGGAGAAGCTGAAAGAGCTGCACCTGATGCACAACCGGCTGGCTGCGCTCCCCGCATCGATCGGCCGCCTGACCGATCTGCGCAAGCTGGGCCTGCAGGGCAACCAGCTGGCCGCCCTGCCAGAATCCATCGGCGATCTGACCAGCCTGACCGACCTGGATCTGCGCGACAACCACCTGACAGCCCTGCCCGAGACACTGGGCAGCCTGCACAATTTGCGCACCCTGGACCTGCGCGCCAACCGGCTGGCAACGCTTCCCGCCAGCCTGGCAAAGCTGGGTAAACTGGAAAAACTGGATTTACGCTGGAATAAATTGACCGTGCTGCCGGAGTGGATCGGGCAGTTGGAAGCACAGGGCTGCGTGGTTTTTCGTGATTGATCGGGGTATTTTTTAGATACGGGGGCTGGCCAAAATAGCCAGCCCCCGTATTGTTTACGCGCTTATGTTGGGGAAAAAATACTGGCGCACGACGCGCAGCGGGCGCATCATTTCGTTATCTTCGTGGTCGATAATGTGGCAGTGCCACACGTACAGGCCAAGATTGTCAAAACGGAGCTTCACGCGGGTAATTTCACCCGGATAAGCTATCACGGTGTCTTTAAACCCCGTCTCCCAGCTTTCCGGCGGGCGAAGTGTACCAGGGGCCTGCATGCTTTCGCGATTGACCACCTCGAACATGATCTGGTGAATGTGAATGGGATGAGCATCCATGGTGTAATTATAAATTTCCCAGATTTCTTCCACACCCTGTACCGGCGTTTCGGTGATCGAGTCGCCCCACAGCATGGGCATTGGGGTCAGTATACCGTTTACCATCTCGACCGTGCCCAGCACGGCTTCGCGCGGGCCGACCTCATTCAAAACCTCAGAATCCTCTTCGTTGAGCGAGACCTTGCGGGTGCGCTGTGCCGTTCCAAGGCGGGTCAGTTCAGGAAGGGTGATACTGTCAAAAGCCAGGGTAGTGTCTTCTCCCACCAAACCGAGGTCCACCACAAACTTCATCACCTGCCCGGTAGTCATGGGGTCCGCAAACGGGAAATCAACCCCCGGCACTCCACCGCCGTAGGGTTCGTCCGGGCCAAGGTTGACCACGTACACCTCGGCACCGTCCTCGAAGGTGGAGAAGTCGACAATCACATCCATCCGTTCCGCAGGCGCTATCAAAAGCGTTTCCAGCTGAACCTTATCGGCGTCCGCCAAAAAACCGCCTTCAGTGCCGATCACCCCGAAGGGTACAGCCGAGGTATAGGGGGGAGTGCTTGTTATCAAGCTGGGATCTTCGGTGGTGAGTTTTAAAATAACGAAGCGAGCATTGCAGCCGTTTAAAAAGCGCAAGCGGTAGCGGCGCGGTTCCACATGCTGCACGGGCCAGGTACGGCCATTGACCACCATCGTTTCGCCAAAGAATTCGGGGTTCCAGATCGGGGAGATGTCGCTGTCAGGAATAAAAGGCCCGGAAAAATCATCGAACTCTTCCCGCGAATCGGGGAAATACAGGCTGCCATCGGCATAAAATGAGCGGCCCTGGATAACGATCGGAATTTCGTAATTACCGGAAGGCAAATCGCCCGCGGGCAGATCCGAAGATCCTCCGCGCACCATGTAAAAGCCTGCCGGACCAGCATAGACGTTGAGGCGGGTCATGCCCAGGGCGTGGTCGTGATACCAGAGGGTCGCGGCGCGCTGGTCGTTATCGTACTGAAACACGGCTGAACCCGGTTCCCACACCTGGCCGTATTTGGCCTCGAAGGTGGCTTTAAACTCGTCATAATGGGTTCCCACCTTGAAATACTCAGGGGGAATATTGTCCGCATCTGGCAGGAACCAGGCGTCGGTGTAACCATCGCTCTCTTCAAAGGCATGGGCCCCATGAACATGGGTCACTATCGGCACCGGCCCGCGGTAGGCAAAGGGCTGGGTGGTGAAGGTCGGGCGCATATCGCGCGGGCCGGCCGGGTTAGCCCAATGCAGAGTCGGGTCGACCGGTAGGATATGGGGCAGGTAGTTGTTTTGGGAATCAACCAGTTTGTTGACCCATTTCACCCGCACCGGGCGGTCAGCCTGGGCTTCGATGGTGTAAGCCGGATAATTGAATGTCGTTGGTTCTGCGATGGAATAATAACTCCACACCGTGGTTTTATTGAAGTTGGTCGACCCTCCCGGCGGGAGGATTTGCTGTAACTCCTGCTTTACCCCGATTTCATAGTAATCGACCTCCTCACCTTTGGCACCGGTAATCACACTGTCTCTGGGCATGGCCGGAGGCAGAATTAAATCGGCGGCGTACTTGGGGATTAAGGTGGGGTCCAGACGAGGATGATAGTCCTGAGGGAGAAGCGGACCGGATAATGGCTTGGGGAGAAAAAAGCCTGCGCCAAACAATGCGGCAGATTGGAGAAATTTGCGACGTGAAACCATAATTTTACCCTTTATTTTCCTTGTTCAATCGAAAACTTTTGATTGGCAACCATGTGAACTTTTCAAAAATCAATCCATAACCCTCCTTATTTACCAAATAAGATAGCATTAATCTGATATATAAGATGATTATAGTGATCCAAAATATTAATTCAATATTAATTAATTAACAAACCATTAAGACGAATTGCACTTTTATGCCTTTTAGCCTACCTGGCGCACATTTGTTTGGCAGACAAAAAAAATACAAACCGCGCGATGATGCGCAGTTTGTATCGAATTCTTTGAAACAGCAGGGTAAACGCTACAATTCCTCGAGCACCTCACGCACCAGCCCGGGCCCGCGGTAGATCAGGCCTGTATACAACTGCACCAACACGGCCCCGGCTTCCAGGCGCAGGCGCGCCCCGACCGGGTCCAGGATGCCGCCGCTGGCAACTACCGGGAGGCGACCATCAAGGCAGGCGATAGTGCGGCGCAAGGATGCCAAGGCCAGTGCTTCCAGCGGGCGGCCGCTTAAGCCGCCCTCCTGCCTCGCAAAGGATGAGTGTAAGCCGGGACGCTGTAGCGTGGTGTTGCCTTGAATAACCCCGTCCATCCCGCAGGCGAGAATCGCCTCCAATGCCCCATCCAGGCCGGCCTCATCCAGATCGGGGGCCAGCTTGACCAATAACGGAACATGACGGCCTGCCAGGCGGGCATACTCCTCGCGGGCGGCGGCCAGTGGGCCAAGCAGCCCTTCCAGGGCACGGCGAGTCTGCAGAGAGCGCAGGCCGGGCGTATTGGGCGAGCTGACATTAACTGCCAGGTAGCCAGCCAGGGGGGCAAAAATGGCAAACAAATCCAGGTAATCACGGGCAGCCTGCTCGAGTGGGGTATCTTTGTTCTTGCCAATATTGACCCCCAGCACGAGCCCAGGCGGTCGGGAACCCTGCAGGTGTTGGGCCATGAAGCTGGCCCCCCGGCCGGGAAACCCCATGCGGTTGATCACGCCTTCATCCTCGACCAGACGAAAAACACGCGGCCTGGGGTTGCCGGGCTGCGGGCGGGGCGTGACCGTCCCCAACTCGAGATGGCCAAAACCCAGGCAGGCCAGGCCGCGCCAACCCAGGCCGTCTTTATCATAGCCTGCTGCCAGACCGACCGGATTCGGAAAATCCAACCCAAAGGCGCGCACAGGCGGGTTCGAGAAAGCGTTGTGCGGCTGGAACCAGCTTCTCAGCAGCGCTCGAGCAGGAGGGAGTGCACCCGCCAGGCGCAGCAAGGCCAGGGTGATGGCGTGGGCCTGCTCCGGGCTGAGGCGATAGATCCACGGTCGCAGGCGATCGTAGGCGCTCATTGGGCCAAAAATGCACGGGCCGCGGCAATCTGGTCCGGCGGGACCGACCCAACACGCTCCCAGTAGTCGAGCAAGGCGCTCAAAGTGAACACAGCATGCAGCCGCAGCCCGGCCGCGTCCAGGTTTTGGGCGGCGCCCGACTGGCGGTCGACCAGCACCACCACGTCGCGCACGGTCAGGCCGGCGGCGGTCAGTTTTTGGATGGCTTCGAATTTGCTCTCGCCGGTCGTGGCCAGGTCATCGATCACCACCACAGTCTCGCCAGGTTGAAACTCACCCTCGATCTCAACCCGCGTGCCGTAATCTTTGGCCTCTTTGCGCGGGTAGATGAATGGTCGGCCGCTCTGAAGGCTGATGGCGGCCGCGATCGGCAGGGCAGCATAAGGCAATGCTGCCAACCGAGCGTAGGACAGCCCGGCAAGCAGCGGACGGTAGGCGGCGCCAACCGCAGCCAGCAGGGCGGGGTGAGAAATCAGGCGGCGCAGGTCGATGTAAATCGGCGAGACCAGGCCTGACTTAAGCGTAAACTGGCCGAAGCGCACGCAGCCGGCAGCGAGCAAACCGTCCGCCAGGGCAGCCGGAAAACCCGTATTCCCCGGCGACTGTTCATTGGTTGAAATGCGTTGAACAGAGTCTGCTTGCTTTAAATCCTTACGGACGGCGTTGATCTCGTCCACCAATGCGCGAGCGGCCTGTGCGGGATCCGCGGCGCGCGAGATTGCCCGCGAAACGGGCAGCAGCAGGCCCAGGCCGTCGGCCCGCAGGCCGGCCTTCAAGGCCGCACGCAGGTCACCCCCCTGGGCACCCACCCCAGGCGCCAGGATCCACAGATCGGGGGCCGCGGCGCGCACCCGCTGCAGGGCCGCGGGATGGGTGGCGCCAACCACCAGGCCCAGGTTGCCGTTCGCATTCCATGCGGCCGCCAGGCCGGCCACATGCTCGTACAGGCGGCGCGGCTCCCCCACCCCCCCTGGAAAGCCGGCCAGTTCCAGGTCCTGCAGGTCGGCCGAACCGGGGTTGGAGGTCTTGCACAGCATAAAGACCGCGCGGGCCGTGTCGCGCAGCAGGGGCTCGAGCGAATCGCGCCCCAGGTATGGGCTGGCGGTCAGGGCATGGGCGCCCAGGGTTTCAAACGCCGCTCGAGCATAAGCCTCGGCGGTGGAGGCGATATCGCCGCGCTTGGCATCCAGGATAACCGGAATGCCGGGAGGTACGGCGGCGATCACCGCCTTGAGCGCCTCCCAACCGGACGGCCCGAATGCCTCGAAGAAGGCCGCATTGGGTTTGAAGGCCAGGGCGAACTCCGCGGTGGCTTCGATCAGACGCAGGCAGAAATTTAATGCCGCTTCGGCACCCTGACGAGGGCCCGCCGCTCGCAGTGCGGGCGTACCGCGCGTATCGGCGCTGTTTTCCACCAGGTCGGCGGGATGCGGGTCCAGCCCGACGCACAGCAGCGAACCGGTCTGGCGGGCGCGCGCTTCGAGATTTTCAAAAAAAGATTGGGCCATGTGATTCCTGATCTCTTATGCTTTACCGAGTACGATCGCCAGCAGGGCCATACGCACGTACTGGCCGTATTCCATCTGGCGGAAGTAAGCCGCGCGGGGATCATCGTCAACATCCATGCTGATCTCGCCCACCCGCGGCAAGGGGTGCATGACGATCATCTCGTCTTTGGCGCCAGCCATCACCGCCGGGTCGATGACATAGCTGCCTTTGACCGCCTCGTACTGCTCGGGGTCGGTAAAGCGCTCTTTCTGGATGCGGGTGACATAGAGCACATCGGTGCTGGCTAAAACAGGATCAAGCTGGCGGTATTCGGCCTGACGGGTGCCGGAGTCACCGATCGAAGCGATCTCTTCGAAAATTTCAGGCGGCATGCGCAAGATTTCAGGGGAAATGTAGTTGATCTTGACGTTATACAGAGTCAGCAGGCGGGCCAGCGAATGAACCGTACGGCCAAAGCGCAAGTCGCCGAGCATGGTGACGGTCAGGCCGTCGATTTTACCAAGTTCGGCCTGGATTGTATACAGGTCGAGAAGGGCCTGGGTGGGGTGCTCCCCGATGCCATCGCCGGCGTTGATCACCGGCTTGTGGGCGTAGCGTGCCGCCAGCTCGGCTGAGCCGGTTTCGGGGTGGCGCAGCACGATCACATCGGCATAGCACTCCAGGGTGCGGATGGTATCGGGCAGCGATTCACCCTTCGAGACAGAGGAGTAGCGCACCTCATTGATCGGGATCACACTGCCGCCAAGGCGCTCCATGGCTGAGGTAAAGGACGAAGAGGTGCGAGTGGAAGGCTCATAGAACAAGTTGGCCAGGATCTTGCCTTTGAGCAGGTCGAAGCTGCCCACGCGGCGCACCATCTCCTGCATTTCCTGGGCGACACCGAAGATGTACGCCAGGTCATCGCGGTCAAATTGTTTTACCGATAAGATGCTCTTGCCGTAGAACGGCGAGGTCTGGTGGTCGCCAAAGGGCAGGTACGGGCTGTGCTGGCGAAGGGGGGGAGTGTGCATTGCCATACGATAATCTCCTTGATATTTGAGTCAGTTATTATTTCAGTTGGTCACAATTTACAGGATGAAAGCATACTTAGGATAGCCAGGATAAAACCTTTCATCCTATCCATCCTATCCATCCTTGTATCCTGTACTCTTTGTTTCAACGGACCGGATGAGGTGCCTGCCCGTGCCAGGCCGGGCCAGAACCTGCCCGTCCCGAAAGGCATCCTGCCCGCGCAGGACGACCCGCAGCACGCGGCCCTGCACCTGGCGACCCTCGAAGGGCGTCCAGGCGCAGCGCGTCTGCAGATCAGCGCCTCGGATTTCCCAACGGGCCTGCGGATCGACCTCGACCCACGTATCCGGCTGGGCAGGCAGGCCAAAGATGCGCCGCGGATTGGTGACACAGCGCGCCACCAGGTCCTCGATGGTCAGGCGGCCCTCGGCCACGGCGCTCAGGAGCAGGGGCAGGCTGGTCTCCAGACCGGGAAAACCGGGGGGCGGGTTGGGGCCGTCTTTTTCGGCCAGGGTATGCGGGGCATGATCGCTGGCGAAGCAGTCGATCACATCCAGGTTGTCCCACAGGGCCTGGCAGTCGGCGGGCGAGGCCAGGCGCGGACGGACCTCGCCACGCCCGGCAGACAGCCCAGGCAGGTCGGCGGTGCTTAGAAAGAGATGGTGCGGGCTTACCTCGCAGGTCACCGGCAGGCCGTGTTCTTTGGCGGCGCGCACCAGAAGGATTTCTTCACGGGTGGCGACGTGACAGACGTGCAAACTGCGCCCCACCAGGGAAGCAGCGAGGATTACGGCAGCCAGAGTGCGGCCCTCGGCGTGGACGGCGACCGGCGCGCTGCGCGGCCAGCGCTCGAGATGGTCGCGCCACAGGCTCATCTCGTCCAGGCGGAGCGGGCCGTAGGTCTGGTCAAGATACATTTTGAGGCCGGCCGCCTGGGGGGCGAGACCGGCAGCAACTTCAAGGTTGGAGTCTCCGGCGCCGAGGAATTGGGCGTAATCGCAGCGCGCCTTGCGGCGGGCGGCGGAGAGAGCCATTTCCAACGTGGCGGCATCCGTGACCGGCGGCTGCGTATTGGGCATGGCCAGCACCAGAGTGAATCCGCCAGCCAGAGCGGCAGCCGTGCCGCTGTCCCAATCCTCCTTGTGGGTGCCACCAGGTTCACGCAGATGGACATGGGGGTCGATCAGGCCGGGAAGTTTGAGCATAACACCTCCTACTTAAGGATAAAAAAAATCCCCGTTCCTGGAAAAGAAGCGGGGAAAGAAAGCCAAAAGGTAAAAAGTGGTTGAAGACCGGGGAAGAAACCAGGCGATCTTTATCTTTTTTGGCGGGTGCAGCACCGCGACCCTCCCCGACGTGTACAAAAAAATATCCCGGGAAAGTATTTTCCGGGATGGGGTTGAAAGCGGGGAGTAAAAACAAATCCCCCAGGTGGGACGGGGCCGTCCGATGGGGGATACGCGGTAACAAGAGTTGTCTGCACATGCTGAAAAGGGATTATAGGACGAAATTCGGATCTGTCAAGGGGGATTTTTGGGGCGCGCCATGTGAAGTTAACCACTGAGGCACAGAGTCACAGAGAAAAACAAAAAGAATGATCGAAAAAGACGCTACACTATGCCCCCCCTGGAAGCACAGGCGCAACTCGCGCCCTGGCGGCCTGTTCAAAGGCATAAGCAGCAGCGATCAGGCGGCTGTCTTCATAGGGCTCACCGACCAAGGTCAGGCCAAAGGGTTTGCCGGCCTTACGGTAGCCGGCGGGAACGGTCAGCGCCGGGTAGCCGGCGATGGCATAATAGCCGGCCAGGGAGTTATCCAGCGAAACCAGCAGATCAACCTGTCCTTCCCTGCGCAAGCGGCGCAGTTCAGCACCGGTAACGGCGCGGATTTTCTCAGCCAGGGCGGCATGCTCGGCAGAAGTGAGCGATAAAGCCTGCGAGCGTTCCAAAAGATCCTGGCCAAAGGGCGCGCGGTTGGGCAGGTCGGCGTTGTTAAAGGTGATGATCTCGGCCAACGAAGAAACCGGGGCAGGGCCGGGCACGGACTGAAAATAGGCTGCCAGGTCATGCTGCATGCCGTAGCAAAATACCTGGATGACCTGCTTCCACGGGGCCGCCCGGCGGGTGGCCAGATGGACGACCTGCGCCCCACAAGCGCGCAAAACAAGCGTACAGCGTTCGATCAGGTCCTGCTTGGCCGGCCGGGGTTTGCGGGGGGAAACAAATCCCAGGCGCAGGCCGCGCAAAGCGTCCGCATCGAGAAAACTTGACCAATCGACCGGCCACTCCGCCTGCGGCTGAAGGGTAGCCAGGTCTTCAGGATCGGGGCCTGCCATGGCCTGCAACAGCAGGGCCAGATCGGCCACACTGAGGGCCATCGGCCCGGCGGTATCGGTTACCGCGGTAATTGGGATGATTCCCCGGCGGCTGACCAGGCCCAGAGTGGGCTTGAGCACGGCCAGCGAGTTGGCCGCGCCGGGAGCGATGAGCGAGCCGCAGGTTTCGGTACCCACGGCCAGGGGAACCAACCCGGCCGACACGGCCACCGCCGACCCCGAACTGGAGCCGGAGACATCAAATTTGCCGTAGGGATTGCGCACCTGGCCGCCCAACACGCTGAAGCCGTTGGCCGAGGTGCTGGTCATAAAATTAGCCCATTCCGAAAGGTTGGTCTTGCCCAGGATGAGGGCCCCGGCGGCGCGCAGCTTCTGTGCAATGAAGGCATCGGCCCCGGCCTGGAAGTGTTCGAGCACTTTAGCTCCGGCGGTGGTGTGCATCCGGTCGCCGGTGGAAATATTGTCCTTCAAGAGGATGGGAATACCGTGCAGCGGTCCGCGCAGGGTGCCTGCGCGGCGTTCATCATCCAACTGGCCGGCCACCTCCCACACATCCGGGTTCAATTCCCCGACGGCATTGAGCTGCGCGTAGCGGCGGATGCGCCCCAGAAAATACGAAGCCAGCAGGCGGCTGGTCAGCTCGCCGCTTTGCAGGCGCTGCTGCAGAAGTGTGACCGGGGCCCATGGCAGCCACGCGTCCAGTGCAGCGGCCTGCTCAGGGGAAAGCTCTTGCGAGAACACTTTGCCCAAAGCACGTTGGCCGATTTAGTTCGGGGTATGGTACTGGCGGATGACCTGTTTGCTGTACATGCACTCGCTCCTACGCTAGGGGGTAATGGGGATGGACGGGCTGCTTGCACTGCGGCCTAAACCAGGGATAACTGCAGCCCCAGAAAACGGCTGTAGCGCTGGGCGGCGGCGTGGATGGTCTCCTGCGGAACAGACAGGGGGGTAAAAGGGATCAGGTTGACCTCAACGGTGTTTTTCTTCATCTTGCGCTTCCAGGTACCCACCACCTGACCGCCGGAGACGATCATTGGCTGAAAGATACCATTGCCGCCGGGGATGATCCTCGCGGCGTACTCGCCGGGTAGGACCGCGCCGCGGTCGGTGTACCCGATCAGGTATTCGTCAAATCCGGGCAGCAGGCTGAAGGCCTGGGTTTGATCTGCGCGAAATGGCGCCGATTCACCCACCTGCCAGTATTCCTCACCAGCAATCGATTGAGAAACCAGGTCGGGGCCAGCCGCAGCCATCCCGGCGCGGGCGTCGGTGAGGGTCAACCCGCCCCACCAGGCGAAATCGGGCAGTGCCGCCGGACCGTGGCTGGAAAAATAGCGCACGGCCAGTTTGGCCAGGGCTTCTTCACGCGGCAGTTCTTTGACTTGCGGAACCCATTCCTCCAGCAGGACAAAAGTCTGCTGTTTGGCCTGCATCGGGCCCATGCAAATCAAGCCGGTTTGAGCGGCATACCAGAGGATGTGATAGCCGCGCTGTTTTTGGGCAGGGATTCCGGCGTGCTCGAGCAGGGCCAGCATCTCTGCCCGGGTCAGCCGGCGGCCGCCATGCAGGGCGTCATAAAAAAGCCGGCAGCTGCGCTCCAGGACAGCTTGATCCAGGTCCAACTGGGCCTGGCGGCCGCGGGCCCTGGCGAGCATGCGCGGAGCGCCAAGCTGCAGCATCCATTTCGCATCCTCTGCTGGCACAAAATGGATCGTGCCGCGCATCGGCCAGGTGCGGACGATCTTTTTAGCGGCGATGGCCTGCTCGACCTCCGCCAGCGTGGCGGAACCCGTACGCAAACCGATAGCCCACACCGCCTGGGCATAATCCTGGGCCTGGAGGGCGCCCATCCAGCGCACGACCTGTTCGGGGCGCTGGAATCTGGCGTCCAGGAGGCGCTGGTTGGCCAGCCTGTGCAGTACGAGGGGAGAGATGGGCATGATAGGGTTGATTATATTCCGCCTGGACCTGAAAATAGGAAGAAATTAATCGCTGAGATGATGATCGGGGTATAGGTTGTGCTGCGGTCCATTTCCTGCCAATTCGTGATTAAGATGCCATTACCACCCAACCATCTAATGCTATCTCGTCACCACCGGCACAAAGATACTATACTCGCCACCTGCCCCAGCCCAGTAGCCCAGGCCGGCTTTGTAGTTCGTGCTGGTGGCGGGTCCGACAACGGTTTGTCCGATGGTGAAGTTTGCCACATAGGAGGACGAACTCGACTGTCCACCGCCGTTGCCGGGCGGTTGTACAAACCA
>Ga0315540_10002115_pt1 | contig 11224 bp, 12 predicted proteins | sample SalMarSW160110MG_FD_203677 | JGI IMG/M metagenome (GOLD analysis project Ga0315540, IMG submission 203677) | Salt marsh sediment microbial communities from the Plum Island Ecosystem LTER, Massachusetts, United States - Salt Marsh Sediment SW1601-10 ... | reverse complement strand
CGGTCTGCTTGCCATGCTGCGGGACTTTGAAAGGCAGGAAGGCATGTTTTGGCTGCGGGCGATGGAGTCACGGGCCATGACCCATTTGCTGGATGGAATCAGCCATGGGGCCGCTGAGCCGCGCGACAAACGACCTTTCGCACAGGCCTTGTTCTGCATCGATACGCGTTCTGAAAGAATTCGCCGCCAATTGGAAGGGATTGGGGACTATCAGACCTATGGGATCGCCGGCTTTTTCGGCGTACCGGTCAGTTTTATGGAGCTCGGTAAGGGCAGTGAAGCCTACCTTTGTCCGGTATTGCTGACACCGAAAAATGTGGTGCTCGAGATGTCCATGTCGGGCGGTCAGGAAGAAGCGGCATTAGGAAGCCTGGAGAAGGTGCTGCATGCGCTCAAGGACTCCGTATTGACTCCGTTTGTAACGGTGGAGGCGATTGGGTTGTTGTTTGGTTTCGATCTCGCCGGGAAGACGATCGCACCTCGGACATACAACCGCTGGCGGCATAGTTTTCAGGCGAAGCGCACGGCCACACGCCTGCTGTTCGACAAGCTTACTCGTGAGCAGGCGGATTCCATTGTGCGCGCGGTACAGCGCGCGGTGATTGTCAAGGCAGTGGGGCTGGAGCTGCAGCAAACGACAGAGCGGCTGACCGACGAATTGATCCGTGATCTGCGTGAATCGGCAATGGGTCACGATGACAGTTACCGGCGGCACGCTCAGACCTTGGGTGTCAATGAAGACCGGTTGGCGAGGTTTGTTGAGCGTCTGCGGGATGAATATCGTATCAACCCCGCGTTTGTCCAAATGCAGATGGAGCGGCTCGGAAGAATCGGATTTAGTCTGGAAGAGCAAGTACATTTCGTATGGCAGGCACTCAAATCCATCGGCCTTACCGATGGATTCTCCCGTTTCATACTGCTGGTCGGGCATGGCAGCACCTCGGAGAATAACCCCTACGAATCAGCGCTGGATTGCGGGGCGTGCGGAGGTAACCACGGCCTGGTCAATGCCCGCGTATTGGCGCAGATGGCCAACAAAGCGGAGGTGCGGCAGCGGCTTAGAAACAGAGGTATATGCATCCCCGAGGATGCGTGGTTCATACCGGCACTGCATAACACCACGACCGATGAAATCGCACTGGACGATATGGACCTCCTGCCGTCATCTCACCTGGTTTACCTGGATCGGTTGCGCAAAGGGCTGACGGCTGCGGCACGGCTCTGCGCCCAGGAGAGATTGCCGAGCCTGCAGATTCTTCAAGGAGGGCGGGAGGAACCAGCCGCCGCACAGCGCTTGATGCAGCGCAATGCGCTGGACTGGTCCCAGGTGCGTCCCGAGTGGGGGCTGTCCGGCAACGCCTACTTCATTATCGGCAGCCGTAACCTGACCCGGCAGTTGCCTCTCTACGGGCGCGCATTTCTGCACTCCTATGATTATCGCGAGGATGCGAAGCGGCGTCTGCTGCAAAACATCCTCACCGGTCCGCTGGTGGTCGGACAATGGATCAATATGGAGCACTATTTTTCGGCGGTCGATAACGAACGTTATGGCAGCGGCAGCAAGGTATATCACAACGTCGCCTGCCGCTTTGGCGTTATGACGGGCAACCTCAGCGATTTGCGCACTGGACTGCCGGCACAAACGGTCCACGAGAGGGGGTTTCCTTACCATCAACCGCTACGTCTGATTACCGTTATCGAAGCGCCGTTCGACCACGCCCGCCGTGCAGTGGATGCCGTCCTCGCCGTGAAGTACCTTGTGCGCAACGCATGGATACGCCTTATGGTGCTGGACGCCGAGGCGGGAAGCGTATTTGTTTATGAAGAGTCGGGCTGGCAGAAACGCAGTCTTGAGCGGGGATCCGGCTCGGCATATCTAGAGGAGTTGTCCACAACATGAAGAATCTCAACTTCAGTCCGCTGAAAAAGCTCGAAATTATTCTAGAGGGAGAGCATCAGGGCTTTGCCACCGATCTCCTTGATCGGGTCGGAGTCAAGGGTTATACCATCTTTAACAATCTATCGGGCAAGGGCAGTCACGGCTTTCATGAAGGCCATCTCATGTTCAACGAGGACGATGTGTTGATCATGATCGTCGCGGCGGTGCCGGAAGACTATGTCAACCCCATTCTGGAAGGGCTGGCCCCTTTTTATAACGAGCATTCAGGGGTGGTGTTTATTTCGGATATCCAGGTGACGCGCCTGGTCAAGTTTCGTGGTTAATGTCCATGCGTAGCAAAGTCAGACCGCTTGGTTTCTTCGGATAGGGCAGTTGTTCGTCCCTGTAGGCATATCAGGTAACAGGAAAAAGGAGGGCAAGACCATGGCAGACGAGAGTACAGAGCCGCACAAGCCGCAGTTTGCCTCTGCCCCCGGCCAGGCGCGCAAGGCCGCTACCGTGGATGAGGCCCTGGCGGCCGCGGAGGAATTGAAGCACACGGTGGGCGTTGTGCGCCGGCAGGCGAAAAAGCGACGCGCAGAGCTCGCCCGGCTCGGCAAGATGGCGTTGCCGCCGGATCAGCGCTAATCACGGGATGCGGACAATGCCGCACATGAATTCACCCCGTATCGGAGTAGTGATGGGCAGCAGCAGTGACTGGCCGGTGATGCAGGCAGCGGCCAACATGCTGGATAGACTGGAAATTCCCTATGAGTGCAAAGTCGTCTCCGCCCACCGCACACCGGATCGGCTGTTCGACTATGCGCAAACCGCCCGCGAACGCGGACTGGCCGCGATTATCGCCGGCGCTGGTGGGGCGGCGCACCTCCCGGGGATGCTGGCGTCCAAGACGACATTACCGGTTCTGGGCGTGCCGGTTCCGTCCCGCCATCTCAATGGCATGGATTCGCTGTTGTCCATCGTGCAGATGCCCAAGGGTGTTCCGGTGGCGACCTTCGCCATCGGCGAGGCAGGGGCCAGCAATGCCGCGCTATTCGCTGCCGCAATGCTGGCGGAGTCGGATAGGGCACTGGCGGACCGGCTGGATGCGTTCCGCGCCGCACAGCACCAGGCCGTGCTGGATATGACCCTGCCTGCCAGACCGTGATCCTGCAGCAAGCGAGCCTCGGTGTGCTGGGCGGCGGTCAGTTGGCCCGCATGTTTGCCGCCGCCGCGCGAACCATGGGGTACGAGGTCATCGTTCTGGACCCGGATCCAATGTGCCCCGCGGCCCCAATTGCCAACAAACATCTGCAACATGACTATACCGACCGGGAGGCCTTGGCCTATCTTGCAGGCCATTGTGATGCAGTAACCACCGAATTCGAAAATGTACCCGTGGAGGCATTGCATAGCCTGGAGGCGCGCTGCCTGGTGCGTCCCGCCGCTGTAGCCGTGGAATATGCCCAGGATCGGATTCGGGAGAAGACATTTATCCGTGACTGCGGGCTGGCTACGGCACCGTTTCACCCGGTGCGTGACGACACGGAGCTGGCGGCAGCACTGTCGGTGGTAATGATGCCCGCTATCCTCAAGACGGCGGCGCTGGGCTACGACGGCAAGGGCCAGCGCCTGGTATATGATGAAGCACAGGCATACAGGGTGTTTGCCGAGCTGGGCAAGCCACCCTGCGTGCTGGAACAACGCATCGAACTGCAGATGGAATTGTCAGTGCTGTTGGCGAGAAGCAGCCGGGGTGAAGTGGCATGTTACCCGGTTGCGGAAAACGTCCATGTGAATGGCATTCTGGATACCTCGATTGTCCCGGCGCGGGTATCGCCTGATGTCATGGAGCGCGTCACAGGCATGGCGCGCACCCTGGCGGAGAGGCTTGATTATTGCGGCCTATTGGCTGTCGAGTTTTTCCTTACCGGGGATGACGAATTGTTGATCAACGAGATCGCGCCGCGGCCCCATAACAGCGGACACTACAGCCTCGATGGCTGTGTGACATCCCAGTTTGAGCAGCAGGTGCGCATGCTGTGCGGTTTGCCGCCGGGTGATACCCGCCTGTTATCGCCAGTGGTGATGATCAACCTGCTGGGTGATCTGTGGCAACCACAGGCACCGGACTGGGGGGGCGTCCTTGCCCATCCGAATGTCAAACTGCACCTGTACGGCAAACATGCGCCGCGCCCGGGACGCAAGATGGGGCACTGCAACGTGCTCGACCCGGATGTGGAGCGTGCCCTGGATACGGCCGGCCGCATACGCCGGGCATTGCGCGGCGGAGTGGACAGTCCCGTTACTTACGCCACTGGTGCGTGATGACGGATGCGTGTTTTGTTCCATCCGGCGGTTATGGCTATATTGGCATGACCAGCCACTTGAGGAGGGGGCTATACATGGCAGTCCTCACACTATTGCGAAAAATTTAAAAAGTAACAAATAGTTATATAATGGCCCGAGTGTGCGCGCATGACGGGAGAATGACAGTTCTGCTGTATCCTCATATCTATGTAACATGGCTATAGTGGTATGCCGCGCTATGTGAGCCAGCGGGGGTGATAAACGTGCCGACGGAAGATCACAGTCAACCCATCGCCATGCCGGACTATCTGATTCGGCATGCGACACTGCGCCAACTGCAGGTATTTGAGGCCATTGTTCGACATGGTAATTTTACCCGCGCATCCGAAGAACTGTTTCTCAGCCAGCCGACGGTTTCGGCGCAAGTCAAAAAACTCGCGGATGCCATGGGTCTGCCCCTGTTCGAACAGGCGGGACGCCGCGTCAAACCAACCGATGCGGCGCTGGAGCTGTACGAGGCGTGTCGTAAGATTTTCGACACGCTGGCGAATCTGGAGATAAAAATCGCAGAGATCAAAGGTATCAAGCGTGGCCGATTGCGTCTATGCGTTGTTACCACCGCAAAATACATTGCACCGGAACTGCTCGGCGAGTTCAGTCAGACGCATCAGGGTGTTGAAGTCTCCCTGAAAGTTACCAATCGTGACAGTGTTATCGACCGCATACAGGTCAATGAGGATGACCTTTATATGATGGGCCAGGCGCCGGGAGACGAACTGCAGGTGGAGGCCTACGGTTTTGCACCCAATCCGCTGGTGGTCATGGCGCCTCGCGATCATCCGTTGGTCGGCAGGAAAAAAATACCCCTCTCCACGATCGCCCAGGAACCCTTCATCCTGCGTGAGCCGGGGTCGGGTATCCGCGATGCAACCCTGCGCAAGTTTTCCGAAGCCGGATTGCAACTGCATATACGCATGGTGTTGGGAAGTAATGAGGCCATCAAGCATGCGGTAGTCGGGGGACTCGGCTTATCCGCGCTGTCTTTGCATACGCTGGCGCTGGAAGGCAGCGATGGGCCGGTTGCCGTACTGGATGTGGAGGGATTTCCGATTCAGCGAGAGTGGTACCTGGTGCACCCGAAAGGCAAGGATCTATCGCCGATTGCGCGTGCATTTCTCGAATACGCGATTACAAGCGAGCCGGTTATACGCGAACGCCTGGAACGCGAGTGGCCGGGTTTAATCGCGGCGAAGCCGCCTGCCGCCAAAGCCAAAGGTCGGCGGCCAAAATCGGCGGTTCGCCGCAAGGCATGAATCAAGCGAAAGAGAACTGCTCGAACCTGATACTCAGTGCCGCAAGTGGCGGCAATGCATTAGAAGCCACGGCCGGTTTCCGGCACGGCGAACCTATTCGCCGCTGCCGGTGAGTAGCTGCTGGATCTCCATGATCTCTTCTCTGGCCTCTTTCAGGGCGTTGAGGCTCTCGTCCGGTCCCAGTCCGAGTTTGACGAACGCGGGTATCTTGGTCCAGTCCATGTGGGCCAGATTGTGGTCGGTACCCACGTAACTGTGCAGGTTCGCCACCATCACCACGTCCACATAATCGATTTCCGGCCCGGAGTCCCGGTACAGGTCTTCGTGTTCCGCCGCCACCGCCACCAGCGTTTCCGGGAAGTGCCATGATTCGAGGATCAGCTTGCCCAGTTGGGTATGGAGGGATGCGGCGATCTGCAGCAGGGTCGGCGTGTCCTCCAGCAGCTCGGGTACCTTTTCCGCACGCGCGAGGATGGGCAGGGCGCCGATGTCGTGCATCAGTCCCGCCAGCATGGCGTGTTCGGGGTCGAGCCTGGTGAATCGGCGCGTCATGACATGGCTGATGGCCGCCACGCGCACGCTGTGGGTCCATGCCTGTTTGAGCAGCGTGTGCGCACCGCCCTTGCCGCGGCGGCTGAACAACTGCTGCACGGCGAAGCTGGATACCAATTCCCGGACCGCCTTGTTTCCAAGCCGCGCCACGGCGGTCTGGATGCTCTCAATGCGGGAGGCGCCGCGGTACAACGGGCTGTTGGCCACCTGCAGCAGTTTCGCGGACAGGGCGGGGTCTGCATTCATGATTTTGGCCACCTGGCCGGCGGTGGCCTTGGGATCATTCAGGCTTTTGCGGACCCGCTCCGCTACCTCGGGGAGGGTAGGCAGGACGAGGCGATTGCGCTCGACGTAAAGTTCAAGAAGCAGCTTGTCTACATTGTCCACGGCGATTTATCCGTCTCACGTAGTGTCCATTCCATTGATCAGTTTAGCTGGTGCGGCAGCGTCGTGATTCGACCTGTTTCACATCACCGCTGCCTGGCGCGCGATAAATCCGCTGATGGCACGCAGGCAACTTATTTGGAGACCCTCTCCTTTATTTCATAAGGCAGTGATTTGAATACCAATGCCGGGCCGTCCGGAGCGAGCAGCCGGATATCGCCGCGGTGTACCGCATCGATATTGATCACCGCCAGCAGCTCCTGGCCTGTCTGAGATGACGGCTGTGCCGCGACAACGGTCCCGATGCTGTGGTCTGTATCGGCCCCGGGGCTGAAAAGTGAATCGCCCGGCTGGATGGATTGGGAGGTATCGGCCAGGGCCGAATACAGGCGTTGTTTGAGCCTTCCCAGGTAATGGGTTCGCGCCACGATCTCCTGGCCGGTGTAACACCCTTTATTGAAACTGACGCCGTGCAGTGCATCCAGATTGACCATCTGCGGGATGAAGTGCTCCTGGGTCTGGGGAACCACCGCGGGTACGCCGGCGCGGATATCCAGCAATTCCCAGTACGGCGCCCCCATACGCGTAAGCCGCGGGGACAGTGCCTCCCAGAGCCCCTGGATTTCCTCCAAGCCGCCGATGGCGAGGAAGCGCGCTTCCAGCCCCGGCAGGCGCATCAACGACAGCCCCGGGCGGTGGGCAACTTCATAGACGGCATGGGGCGGTGTGCCGAATACAGCGGCTAGAGCGCCTTCACAGCCGGGACCGGCAATGCCGATGCGCATCACGCTATCATTGCGGTCCTGAAGCTCCACTTTGGATCGCAGTTTATAGAGGTTCAATCGTGCCAGTATGGGGCCTACAAGCGACACGGGCATGAGCAGGCAGTAGGCATCGGCATGCCTTAGCACGTAGAACACGGCCAGCAATCGGCCCTTGGGGCTGCAGTACCCGCTGATCTGGCCCTGACTGTCAGTGACGGAGCGCATGTCATTGGTGAACTGACCCTGGAGAAACCCGGCCGCATCAGCGCCGGCGGCGCTGATCATGCCCCAATGGGACAGGTCCGTGATAATGTCCGCGGGTGAGCTGTTTTGCGTGACCGTGTCCCGGTACCGGGTGACCCGGTCACCCTCGATTACCGCGCCACGGCCGATGAGAAAATTCCGCCACTGTGTATTCATGATACTGCTCTAAATCCACTGTTGTCCGGGCCGATAGGGATATATCATCGTCAACCATATGGACGAACCGACCCTTTGGGTTACACTAATGATATATGAAACACGCTAACAACGCGCCACGTTACCTGAACCTGTTTCGCATTCACCTCCCTATTACCGCGGTGCTTTCCATCGGCCATCGTATCGCGGGCGTAGTTCTGGCGCTGACCGTCCCCGTACTGATCTACCTGTTGGATATATCATTGCAGAGCCAAGCCGGCTATGCCGCCGCCGCGGGCATTTTTGACGGGGCGGGAGCGCGTTTTTTCACCGCGCTGGTGGTATGGGCGTTCGCTCATCACGCGCTGGCGGGCGTACGCTTTCTGCTGCTCGATCTGTATGTCGGTATCGCCAAACCCGCTGCGCGGGCGAGTGCGTGGGCCGTCAGCCTGGGCGGCGCGTTGGTGTTTCTTTTGGCCGCTGCCGCACTGCTATGAGCCGCTCCCTTCAGGGACTGAGGAGTTGGCTGCTGCAGCGCGTGACGGGCGTATATCTGCTGGTCTATCTGGTGTACTTTTTCATTCACCTGCTGATCGGCAACGCGAGCGGCTATGAGGCATGGCGGGGCTGGATGGCCCAACCGGCGGTCGCGATCACCACCGTATTGTTTTTCACCGCGCTGCTTTTTCATGCCTGGATCGGCCTGCGCGATGTGGTCATGGACTATGTCCACCCGTTCGCCTGGCGCCTGTCGCTGCTTGCCTTGATCGGAGGCGGTCTATTATCCATGGGACTATGGGTGCTGCTCATTATGATACCGCTGCATATATGATCGCCGTGATCGACAAGATACCACGGCGGCGTTTCGATACCCTGGTAATCGGCGCCGGCGGCGCAGGCCTGCGTGCGGCGCTGCAACTTTCCCAGGCGGAGGCCCAGGTGGCGGTGGTGTCCAAGGTATTCCCCACTCGGTCCCATACGGTGGCCGCCCAGGGCGGCATCAATGCCGCTTTGGGCAATGTCCAGCCCGACAACTGGCATTGGCATATGTACGACACGGTCAAGGGCAGCGACTACCTCGGTGACCAGGACGCCATCGAATACATGTGCCGCGCGGCCGCGCGGCTGGTCTACGAACTGGAGCACGCCGGGGTGCCGTTTTCCCGGCTGGAGAACGGCACCATATACCAGCGGCCGTTCGGCGGTCAGAGCCAGGCGTTCGGCGGCGAGCAGGCGGCGCGCACCTGCGCTGCGGCGGACCGCACCGGTCACGCCATCCTCCACGCCCTGTACCAGCAGAACATCCGCGCCAAGACGCATTTTTTCGACGAATACTTCGCCGTCGACCTGTTAAAGGACGATGAAGGTTATATTCTCGGGGCCTTGGTACTGGAGATCGAGACGGGGGACGTCATGGCCATCGAGGCCAAGACCACCCTGCTGGCCACCGGTGGGGCGTGCCAAATGTACCGCACCAACACCAACGCGCGCATCAACACCGGCGACGGCATGGGCATGGCGCTGCGCGCCGGCATTCCCCTGCAGGACATGGAGTTCATCCAGTTCCACCCCACAGGCATCGCCGGCAAGGGCATGCTGATCACCGAGGGCGCGCGCGGCGAGGGCGGGTACCTGATCAACAAGGACGGCGAGCGCTTCATGGAGCGCTACGCCCCCCATGTGAAGGACCTTGCCAGCCGCGACGTTGTCAGCCGCGCCATCGCCGTGGAGGTGCGCGAGGGCCGCGGCTGCGGGCCCAACGCCGATCATGTGCTGCTGAAACTCGACCATCTTGACGAGTCGGTCATCAGCAAACGCCTGCCGGGTATTCGCGCCATGGCCAAGACCTTTGCCGGGGTGGACCCGGTGACGGGTCCCATCCCGGTGTTTCCCACCGCCCACTACATCATGGGCGGCATCCCCACCAACCGCTTCGGCCAAGTGGTGGTCCCGGAGAAGTCCGGCGCCGAAGAACCCTTGTCAGGGATCTACGCGGTGGGTGAGTGCGCCTGCGTTTCCATTCACGGCGCCAACCGCCTGGGCGGAAACTCACTGCTGGACATCGTGGTGTTCGGCCGTGCCGCCGGCAACCATATCATCGAGTACCTCAAGGAACAGCGCTATCACCGGCCGCTGCCCGATGCCTGCCTCGATGGAGCGCGCCAGCGCCTGGCGCGCTGGGACAGCCGCGGTGACGGCGAATCCGTGGATGCCCTGCGCCGCGAGCTGCAGCAGACCATGGAGCACTACTGCGGGGTGTTTCGCACTGAGGACGTGCTCAAGGAGGGGGTGGACAAGGTACGCGCCATCGAGGACCGGGTACAGCACGTGCGTCTCAAGGACCACAGCCGGGTGTTCAATACCGCCCGCATCGAGGCTTTAGAGCTGGAAAATCTTGTCGATATCGCGTTGGCGACGGTATCGTCCGCGCTGGCGCGCAAAGAGAGCCGCGGCGCCCATTCACGCATCGATTATCCGCGCCGTGACGACGAGCGCTGGCTGAAGCACAGTCTGTTTTTCAAGGATGGTGAGTACATCGACTACAAACCGGTACGCACCAAGCCGTTGTCGGTCGATTCGTTTCCACCCAAAGAGCGGGTCTATTGATATGAGCGAGTCCATGCGTTTTTCCGTCTATCGCTATAATCCGGAGATCGACGCCGAACCGTACATGCAGGAATTTCAGGTCGACGGCATCGCCCCCGACATGATGGTCCTGGATGCCCTGCGCCTCATCAAGGCCCTCGACGAGAGCCTGTCGTTCCGCTGGTCGTGCGGCGAAGGCGTGTGCGGTTCCGACGCCATGAACGTCAACGGGCGCAACATCCTGCCGTGCATCACGCCGCTGGCGGGCATGAAGCAGCCGGTGGAGGTGCGGCCGCTGCCGGCCATGCCGGTGATCCGTGACCTGGTGGTGGACCTCAGCCAGTTCTACCGCCAATACCGCGCCGTGCAGCCGTACCTGGTCGTCAACGACCCGGAGCCCGAGGTGGAGTACCGCCAGTCACCCCAGGAGCGGGACAAGCTGGATGGGCTGTACGAATGCATTCTGTGTGCGTGCTGCTCCACCGCCTGTCCGTCATTCTGGTGGAATCCCGACAAGTTTCTCGGCCCGGCGGCCCTGCTGCAGAGTTACCGTTTCCTGGCGGACAGCCGGGACCAGGCCACGGCGCAGCGGCTGCGCGCACTGGAGGGACCGTACAAACTGTTTCGCTGCCATACCATCATGAATTGTACCGATGTGTGCCCCAAGGGGCTCAATCCCACCAAGGCCATTATCGCCATCAAGGATATGATGCTCAAAGAACTGTTATAGATCAGGCGAAAAATGAACAACGATGAATAACTAGACCCATGGGCTTGGATTCGCGGGTCTATTGGCGCTGCCGGCGCGGCATGCGCGAACTGGAAGAGTTGCTGCTGGACTTCGGCCAGGCGCACTACGATGAGCTCACCGCCCCGGAGCGGCTTGCCTTTGAGCAGCTGCTGGATTACTCCGACCAGGTGCTGCTCGAATACACCATGGGAGATGCCGTTCCGAGGGACCGGACGCTTGCAGACCTCCTCAGCAAAATACGCCACCGCCCTGAGCCTTGAACCAAGGCCCTCGCGGCGGTTCGCGC
>Ga0315540_10002114_pt1 | contig 11225 bp, 9 predicted proteins | sample SalMarSW160110MG_FD_203677 | JGI IMG/M metagenome (GOLD analysis project Ga0315540, IMG submission 203677) | Salt marsh sediment microbial communities from the Plum Island Ecosystem LTER, Massachusetts, United States - Salt Marsh Sediment SW1601-10 ... | reverse complement strand
TCCTTGCCGTCCTTGGACTTGATCGGTTTGATGCTGATGTCGTGCAGGGTGACGATGCGCGGCAACGCCGCCACGTCGCTGACGAATTTTCCGAACTGATGGTATGTCCCCGTGACCCTGATCTTGATGGGCAGCTCCGCATAGAATTCCGCCGGCACCTCGGTCTCGGGTTTGAACAGCTCGAACTCCAGGCCGTTTGCGATCCCGGCCTGGGAGATATCCACCAGCAGATCGGCGATCTCGGTCTTGCCCGGGAGTTGGCGCAGCATGGCGCCGAATGAGCGCTTCATCTCCTCCATCTGTGCCTTGTAGGCATCCAGATTGACGGCCTTGCTCATCTTCACCTCATAGGTGGATTTCAGCTTGATTTCCTTTTTCTGGGCATTGTCCAGCTGCACCAGTTGGTCGCGGGTATCAAACCAGTAGCCGCCGGCCAGGACGGCAAAGGACAGCAATACGATGGCCACGGCTTTGATGGGCAGGGGCCATCCGCCGGGGTCGTTGAAATCGAGACTGCGTAATTCATCCAGAGTCATTTGCGCTTCACCGCTTTGCGACCGCCCTTGCCTTTAGCCGACACCTTGAGAATCTCCGCTTTTTTTGCCGCATCCTCCGGCGTGCCGTCCTTGGAGACCTGACTGACCCGCAGGGTAAAATTGCTGTTGCGTTCGCCGTTCTTGGCATCCACGGCCTTGATCACGTCCAGGCGCGGCTTGGTCAACCATTGCGAGGCGTCGAGGTTTCGCATGAAGGCCGACACCCGGGCGTTGGACTGGGCCTCGCCGTCGATCACCAGAGAACCGCCATCCTGCTTGACGCTCGTCAAATAGACCCCATCGGGGAGTGTGTTGACCAGTTCGGCGAACAGATGCACGATCTGAGGGCGATTGCTCTGCAGCTGCTGGATGATGTTCATGCGCGCCAGCAGTTTTTCACGCTCCGACTCGAGGTCCTTGATCTCGGCGATCTGCTTGTCGACCTTTTTGATCTGGGCTTCCAGAAAGGCGTTACGCCCGTTCTGATCATCGATAAGGCCGCCGATGTGCAAATGAACATACAAAACAATCGCGCCCATCAGGACAACGGCCCCGACGGCGATGGAGGCAAACTGGCGCCGGCGCTCCTTGCGCAGCATTTCCCGCCATGGCAGAAGGTTAATGGTAGTCATGCCTTCTCCTTGTCAATGCCGCGCAGAGCCAGACCGCAGGCAATCATCAGTGAAGGCGCATCGCCGTTGAGCGCATTGCCCGCGATACGCGAGGAGGTAACCATGTCGGTAAAGGGATTGGCCACGGTCACTGGTGTGTCCGTCTTCTCTTCCACCATCTCTTCGATGCCGGGGATAGAGGCACAGCCCCCCGCCAGCACTATGTGGTCCACGCTGTTGTACTGGCTGGAGGAATAGAAAAACTGCAGTGAGCGGCTCACCTGCTGGGCCATGGCCTCCTTGAATGGCTGCAGCACCTCGCTGGCATAGTTATCCGGAAGCCCGCCCTGGCGTTTGGCCAGCCCGGCCTCCTCGTAGGACAGGCCGTAACGGCGCTGTATCTCCTCGGTGAGTTGCTTGCCGCCGAACACCTGTTCGCGGGTATAGATAATGCGAAAGTCGTGCAATACGTTGAGTGTGGTCATGGTGGCGCCCACGTCCACCACGGCGATGGTCTTGTCCTGACCGCCGTTTGGCAGCTGCTGGCCCAGCAGGCGGCATGCCCCTTCCATGGCAAAGGCCTCCACGTCCACGATCTTGGTGATCAGGCCGCCCAGATCCGCGGCGGCCACGCGCACGTCCACGTTCTCGCTGCGCGAGGCGGCCAGCAGGACGTCCATGTGCTCCTTCTCCGCCTCGGACGGACCCAGCACCTCGAAATCCAGGTTGAGCTCTTCCAGGGGGTAGGGGATATACTTGTCGGCCTCCAGGGCGATCTGGCTGGCCATATCTTCGTCGGACAGGGATTCCGGCATGGTGATCACCTTGGTAATGACGGCGGATCCCGCCACCGCCACCACGGCGAACTTGGCCCGTGTACCGGATTTTTTCACCGCCCGCGCGATGGCCGCGCCAACAGCCTCCACATCCGTGATATTCTTTTCCGCGACGGCGTTGGGCGGCAGGGGCACCACCGCGTAGCCTTCCACTCGATAGCGGGAGCCGCTGTAACTCAATTCCAGCAGCTTGACGGCCGTCGAACTGATATCCAGTCCGACCATCGCCTTGGCGTTAGCACCGAAAAGACGCAAGGGCATCATTCCATTTCAATCCTTCGCCCGCGCCGCCATGCAGCACAGACAGTTTCCTGTAAAGTCACTATAGTTCAGCCGATGTCTAATCACAATAAAACGGGTCTCGGGTCAGACTGGTTATCGTCTCCATGGGGCAAAAGTTTTATACTAGATTTCTCAATACTTTCTTGACCCAGTTCACATCCCTGCATTGACACCATGAAATACCTCCTCAAGCTGACCCGCCTCACCTTCATCGGTATCCTGGGAGCGGCTGTATTGGGTCTTGTCGCCGTCGGCGGTGCCTATCTTTATATCGCCCCAGATTTGCCCACTGTAGACTCCCTCAAGGACTTCAAGCTCCAGGTGCCGCTGCGCATATTCAGCCGTGACGGCAAGCTGATTGCCGAATTCGGGGAGAAAAAGCGCATCCCGGCGCAATACAGGGACATCCCGGACCTCATGATCAAGGCGGTGCTGGCGGCAGAGGACGACCGCTTCTTCGAGCACCCCGGCGTTGACTGGCAAGGCATCCTCAGGGCCGCCTATCACCTGGCAAAGACCGGCGAGAAAAGCCAGGGCGGCAGCACCATCACCATGCAGGTGGCGCGTAATTTCTTTCTCAGCCGCGAGAAAACCTATTTCCGCAAGCTGAGCGAGATCTTCCTCGCCCTCAAAATCGACCACGAGCTCACCAAACAGGAGATCCTGGAACTCTATTTGAATAAGATCTACCTGGGGCATCGTGCCTACGGCATCGGTGCGGCCGCTCAAGTATATTACGGCACCGATCTCGACCACTTGACCCTGGCCCAGCTGGCCATGATCGCCGGCCTGCCCAAGGCGCCGTCCAGCTACAACCCCATCACCGACCCGCCCCGGGCGAAGTTGAGGCGCGATTACGTGCTGCGGCGCATGTTCACCCTGCACTTCATCGACCAGAAATCTTTCCAGGACGCCCTCGCCGCGCCCATCACCGCAGAACTGCATACCCTCACCGCCGAGGTGGAGGCGCCCTATGTGGCGGAAATGGTGCGTTCCGACCTGGTGGCCCGCTTCGGGGACGACGCCTATACCGCCGGATACAAGGTCTATACCACCATCGACTCACGCCTGCAGCAGGACGCCAACACCGCCATCCACCAGGCTTTGTTGGAATACGACCGGCGCCACGGCTATCAGGGACCGGAAAAACACCTGGACCTCAGTCAGAACCAGGATCCGCAGCAGTGGCGCGACATACTGGGCCAGATGGCCGTGTTCGGCGGTCTGCAGCCGGCCCTGGTCACCGCCGTACAGGCGGATACGGCCACGGCCCTGCTGGCGGACGGGCGGCAGGTGCAGATTCCCTGGCAGGGGCTGGAGTGGGCGCGGCGGTATATTAATGAAAATGCCCGCGGCCCCGCCCCCCAGCAGGCCTCGGACGTGGTGAGCCCCGGGGATGTGGTGAGGCTGCAGTCGCTACCGGACGGCACCTGGGAACTGGCTGAGGTCCCCCAGGTGGAAGGAGCGCTGGTGTCACTGCGCCCCCGTGACGGCGCCATCGTGGCGCTGACCGGCGGGTTCGACTTTTACTACAGCAAGTTCAACCGCGCCCTGCAGGCCGCCCGGCAGCCCGGCTCCAGCTTCAAGCCGTTTATTTACTCCGCGGCCCTGGAAAAGGGCTTCACCCTGGCCAGCCTGATCAATGACGCACCGGTGGTGTTCCAGGATCAGGCACTGGAAAGCGTGTGGCGCCCCGAGAACTACAGCGGCAAATTCTTCGGCCCCACGCGCCTGCGTGAGGCCCTCGTGCACTCACGAAACCTGGTATCCATCCGCCTGCTGCAGGCCGCCGGGGTGGATTATGTGGTGGACTACCTGCAGCGCTTCGGCTTCGACTCCAAGGCCCTGCCCAAAAACCTGTCTCTGGCCCTGGGCAGCGCCGCCGTTACGCCGTTGCAGCTCACCAAGGCCTATGCGGTATTCGCCAACGGCGGCTATCAAGTGGAACCGTACTACATCGAGCGCATTGAGGACATTAAGGGTCAGGCGGTGCAGCTGGCCAATCCTGCGGTGGCCTGCCCGGAGTGCTCCCAGGACCCCGGCAATGATTCCACGCCGACGACCCGGGTGGCGGTCAACGACGCATCACGCACCACCGACGTTCCGTCCGGACTGGTGGTCAACCAGGCCAAGGAGACCATCACCCCGCAAAATGCCTACCTCATCACCTCGGCGCTGCGCGATGTCATCCGCCGCGGCACCGGACGGCACGCCCGGGTGCTGGGGCGTCACGACCTGGCAGGCAAGACCGGCACCACCAACGATCAGCGCGACGCCTGGTTCGCCGGCTTCAACACCGAGCTGGTGACCACCGCGTGGGTGGGCTTTGACAAGACCGCGCCCCTCGGCCGTCTGGAAACCGGAGCCCGCGCGGCGCTGCCTATGTGGATAAAGTACATGGGCAAGGCGCTGAAAGGCGTTCCGGAAAAATCTCTGCCGCAGCCCCCCGGGCTGGTGACGGTACGCATCGATCCGGAGACCGGCCAACTGGCCAACGCCAACGACCGCCATGCCATATTCGAGCTGTTCCGCACCAACCAGGTCCCAAAGCAGCACGCCGTGACGGAGACCGATAACGGCACCGACGATACCAAAAAGAACCGCGTCTCACCCGAGCAGTTGTTCTAGGGCTTGTCGCGGTCATTCACCTCAGAGAATGGGGGACAGGGCCATGAAAGCAAGATCCACCAAAGACAGGCGTATGCGCCAACTACTGACACAGGAGGCCGCCCGCTTGATGGCCGATGAAGGCATCGCCAGCTTCTACAAGGCCAAGTGCAAGGCCGCCGAGCGTCTCGGGGCAACGGATACCCGTAACATGCCCGGCAATCACGAAATCGAACAGGCCCTTATGGATTATCAGCGCCTGTTCAAGGCGCGCACCCAGCCGGTGGCCCTGCGCCGCCTGCGCACGGGTGCGCTGCGCGCCATGCGCTTTTTTGCCGACTTCAGCCCGCGTCTGGTGGGTCCGGTGCTGAACGGCACCGCGGATGAACACTCGGCCGTTCATCTGCACGCCTTCACCGATACGCCGGAGCACATCAGCCTGTTTCTACTCGAACACGACATCCCCTTTGAACTCGGCGAACGCCGCGTGAGCTTCAGTAAAAAGGAAGAGCCGCTCACGTACCCCGTTTATCACTTTGTGGCCGGCGCGGAGAGCATGGAAATCACCGTGTTCCCGGTGGATGGCATCCGACAAGCGCCCCTCAGCCCGGTGGACGGCCGCCCCGTCAAGCGCGCCGCGCTGGCGGCAGTGGAGAAGCTGGTGGAAGAAAACGAGTCCAGCGGAGTCAGAACGCTGGAGGAGGAATAACGCAGGTCGCAGGTCGCAGGTCGCAGGTCGCAGGTCGCAGGTCGCAGGTCGCAGGTCGCCAACATGCTACCACTTACTCTGGGTCATTTCTTTCGCTCCCTCTCTCTCAGGGAGAGGGCCGGGGTGAGGGGGAGTCATAGAAACTGCAATCACTTTTTTAATCCCCTTTATCCTAACCTTCTCCCTGAGAGGGAAGAGCGAAGGGTGCAGGGATCAAACACCACCGATCTGTAGTGGCCAACCCGAAATTTTTATCTATTATTATATTTAGTCACGACTCGTGACCTGAGACCTGAGATTTTTTATTAAGTCCGCTCCTTCATGTCCACGTAATCCCGTTTCTCCGCTCCCCGATACACCTGTCGCGGGCGCACGATGCGCTGGTCGGGGTCGGCGATCATCTCCATCCACTGAGCCACCCAGCCAACGGTGCGGGCGATGGCGAACATCACCGTGAACATGTTCACGGGAATGCCCAGCGCCTTATAGATGATGCCCGAGTAGTAATCCACATTTGGGTACAGGTTGCGTTCGATGAAGTACTCGTCCTTCAGCGCCACCTCTTCCAGGTTCAGCGCCAACTCGAACAACGGATCGTCCCCGCCTTCAAAGCGCGCCAACACCTGATGGCACATCTGGCGGATGATGCGCGCACGCGGGTCATAGTTCTTGTACACCCGGTGGCCGAAACCCATGAGGCGGAACGGGTCGTTCTTGTCCTTGGCCTTGGCGAGATACTTGGGGATGTTTCGGCTCTCACCGATCTCGGCCAGCATGTGCACCACCGCCTCGCTGGCGCCACCGTGGGCCTGGCCCCACAGAGAGGCGATGCCGGCCGCCACGCAGGCGAACGGGTCCGCGCCGGAGCTGCCGGCCTGGCGCACGGTACTGGTGCTGGCGTTCTGTTCATGGTCGGCGTGGAGGATGAAGATCAGGTCCAGGGCGCGTTCTGCCACCGGATCGATCTCATAGGGCTCGCTGGGCACGGCGAACATCATGTTGAGCAGATTGGCGGTATAGCTGAGCTTGTTCTGGGGATAGACGAAGGGATCCCCCTCCGAGTGCTTGTAGCTGGCGGCGGCGATGGTGGGCATCTTGGCGATCAGGCGATGGGCCGCGAGTTCCCGATGGACCGGGTCGTTGATGTCCGTGGAGTCGTGATAAAAGGCTGCCAGCGACCCCACCACCCCCACCATGATGGCCATGGGGTGGGCGTCGTGATAAAAGCCGGAATAAAAGCTCTTCAGGCTCTCGTTGATCATGGTGTGGTGGAGGATGATGCGCGAGTAGTCGGCCAGCTGGGTCTGGGTCGGCAGTTCACCGTACATCAGCAGATAAGCCACCTCGAGAAAGGTACTGCGCTCCGCCAATTGCTCGATGGGATAACCGCGATAGAGCAGCACCCCTTTTTCACCGTCGATATAGGTGATGTTGCTCATGCAGCTGGCGGTGGAAATGAAGCCGGGGTCATAGGAAAAATATCCCAGCTCCTTATACAGCTTGCCGATGTCGATGGCCGACGGCCCCAACACACCCTCGGTCAGATCCAGCTCAACCTGTTTACCCGTCTCATTATCGGTAATGGTGATACTGCGCTTTGGCATAACGGGTATTCCTTCTGGACCTGAAGATAATACAGTGGGACGAACTCATTCGATGGTTCACACGTGAATCACCGGCGGACGGGTCGTTGCATCGGAATTTCAGCCTGCAAATTACTGATCGATTTCTTCACCGGCTAGAGCCTCCGCCCGCAACATCGCGCCTACACCGCCTCACGCTCCATGGGGTCTAACACAAGTGCGCCAGGTCCGCCCGGACCTGGGCCACGGAACTCTCAAACAGACGCGCCTCGTCGGCGGTCAACGGCAGCTCGACGACGCGTTCCAGACCCTCCCCCGACAACACCGCAGGTACACCGACGGCCACGTCGTGCTGGCCGTATTCCCCGTTCAGGATGGCCACGCACGGGAGGATACGCCGTCTATTATGCATGATTGCGTCCACCATGACAGCCACCGCCGCGGCCGGTGAGTCGTTGGCGCTGCTGGTCTTTTTCAGGGCCAGGATTTCGGCGCCGCCGTTGCGCGTGCGTTCCTCGATATGCGCGATGGTCTCTTTGTCCATGAGGTGTTCGATGGGGATGCCGTTGATGGTGGTAAAGCGCGGCATGGGGACCATGCTGTCGCCGTGGCCGCCCAGCACCATGGTGGTGATGTCCTTGATGGAATAACCGGTCTCCATGGCGATGAAGCTCGCCATGCGCGCAGCATCCAGCACGCCGGACAGGCCGAAGATGCGGTTGCGCGGCCAGCCGGTTTTCTTCCACGTCAGATAAGTCAGTACATCCACCGGGTTGGTCACCATGATGATCATGGCATCGGGGGCATACTCCATGACATTGTCGACAATGCCGGAGACGATCTTGGCGTTGGTATCCAGCACGTCGGAACGGGACATGCCCGGTTTGCGTGGCAGGCCGGCGGTGATGATCACCACATCGGAATCCGCGATGGCCTCGCCGCTCACGCCGCCGCTGACCTTGACGTCGAATCCGAACAGGGGCGCCGACTCCTGCACGTCCAGGGCCGTACCCCGGGCCATGCCCTCGGCGATGTCGATCAACACCACTTCCTGGCACAACTCCTGGTAGGCGAGTATCTGCGCGGTTGATTCGCCGACCCGGCCGGCGCCGTATACGCTTATCTTTCTCATGCTCTTCCCCTGGCGGTTTCGAGTGCCGTGTTTCGAGTCCCGGGTTATCTGGGCGGTCTGCGTCCGCTCAGTGCATTTTGATTCCCGGTAATCGCGGCTTGATGCCGCTACTAAAGATAGCGTGATTTTTGTGCGATTCTTAAGACCGCCCAGGATTAACGAACTGTTTTATAAAGATATTATATCTTTGGATAATGCTCCGGATATGGCGCCCGCGCGACGCCGGTGTGCACCGCCGCGCGCGCCACCGCCGCCGGCACGTAGTCCAGCAGCCGGGTGTCCAGAGGCTTGGGCAGGATATAACTCGGACCGTAGCTGAGGCTCTCCAGGTGGTAAGCCTTGAGCACGTCCGCGGGCACCGGCTCGCGGGCCAATGCACGCAGGGCATTGACCGCGGCGATATGCATCTCCAGGTTGATGCATGAGGCGCGCACGTCCAGGGCGCCGCGGAAGATAAACGGAAAACCCAGCACATTGTTGACCTGGTTGGGATAGTCGGTGCGTCCGGTGGCCAGTATCAGATCATCGCGCACCGCCTGGGCCAGCGCCGGATTGATCTCCGGGTCCGGATTGGACAGGGCGAAGATAATCGGCCGCGGCGCCATGGCCGCCACCATCTCCATGGTCATGACGTTGGGGGCGGACAGCCCGATGAATACGTCGGCGTCCTGCAGCGCCTCGCCCAGCGTACGCAGGGGCGTGTCCACGGCGAATTCCCGTTTGTAGGGGTTCAAGTCAGTGCGCCCGCTGTGAATCACACCGCGGCTGTCCAGCAGCAGGATGTTGTCCTTTTTCGCCCCCATGGCCACCAGCAAGCGCATGGAGGCGATGCCTGCGGCGCCGGCGCCGATGCATACGATGCGCGCCTGCTCCAGGGCCTTGTCCTGCAGCTCCAGGGCGTTGAGCAGGCCGGCGGCGGTGATGATGGCGGTGCCGTGCTGGTCATCGTGAAACACCGGGATGTCGAGACGCTCGATGAGCGCCTGCTCAATTTCGAAGCACGCCGGCGCGGCCACGTCTTCCAGGTTGATGCCGCCGAAGCCGGTGGCGATGTGTGCCACGGTCTCGATGAATTCCCGGGGCGTCTTGGTGTTGAGCTCCAGATCGAAGACATCGATATCGGCGAACTTTTTAAACAGTACGCCCTTGCCCTCCATGACCGGCTTGCTGGCCAGGGCACCCGCACCGCCGAGCCCCAGCACGGCGCTGCCGTCGGTGATCACCGCCACCAGATTGCCCTTGGCGGTATAGCGATACGCCGCCTCGGGGTCCTCGACGATGGCCCGCACCGGCTCGGCCACGCCGGGGGAATAGGCAAGCCCCAGCTCGTACTGGGTGGTGCAGGACTTGGTGATGGAAATACACAGCTTCCCCGGACGCGGTTCGGCATGATATTGCAGCGCCGCCCGCTTTAATTCTTCCGGCGAAAGCCGGGTGGTGGCAGATGACATGTCCAGTGACCTCTCAACAAACGCGCACCCGTAGTCGGGGCGGCTGGTGCATGGTTGATCGTGATTATTTTACTTCTTTTGCGTGCCTCGTCGGCATTGAACCGGGAAGCGCCGCGCCATCAGCAGCCGCCCCCCCCGGGTGAACGGCAACGGGCAAGGGCACGGCACTATTTGTCCGACGGCGCGGCAAGGCGTAAAGCAGCGCGGTGGCGTACGCGCATCCACAAGCGGTCATCACCCCGCGTATGCAGCCAGCCGCGGGCGATCACTTCCTTGCCGACCAGGGCATCGGGTTGCAACGGGCGCACAAAGGGCAAGTCCTGCCGATCTATGCGCAACTCCATGCGGTCCCCCAGATGCACCCATACGGCTCGCGCGCTGTGGGCGACACGGGTCACCTTACCGCGGATGATGCGGTAGCCGTCATCTTCACCGGACAGGCGCTCCACCGGTGTGACCTGATATTCCGGCAGCCGCCACAGGCCGCGCCGTTCGGCCCGCGCCGACTGTTCAGCCGCCGCATAGCAAGCCATGTTCTCGTCGTTGGGGGGGACAATCAACAGTGTGGCCAGCCCCTGATTCAGCAGCCATGTCTCCACGCTCTGCCCGTCAACATAGACATGGGCCAGGACCCGATGGTAGCGGTCGAAGCGGTCCTTGTCGTAGTGCAGACCCAACTGCTGGCGATGAGACATCAGCAGCTTCATCAAGGCCTGCTTCGCCTGGACGGCAAACGGCTGGGACGGCTCGCCGTGGTGACCGATCTCCGGGGCGTTGATACCGATGAAGCGCACGTGACGCCCGTCATCCAGGCGCACGGTATCACCGTCATAGACATAGGTCACGGCGCCGTACTCGTCGATGCGCGCCTTGGCGCAGGCATCGTCCGCGAACGCCGGCAACGCCCCCAGAACGCATGCCGCCATCACCAGCCACGCACAGACGGCGCGGCGGTGCTGCGAACTCAATGGAACATTCAAGGAGACTGCCGGCAGAGTGCCTCCGGCCATTACTTATCGGCTTTGAGACCGTATCTCTGGCGGAATTTATCCACACGGCCCGCCGTATCCACCAGCTTCTGCTTGCCGGTAAAAAACGGATGGCACTTGGAACACACTTCGATATGGAGGTCTTTTCCCGCGGTCGAGCCCGTGGTGAAGGAATTCCCGCAGCTGCAGGACACCTTGATTTGACTATAAGCGGGATGGATTTCCGGCTTCATTACACTACCCTCTTCACATTGACGTCAACATACCGCCACCCGGACACCGCCGGGCACCGTATGAGGGGGCCATGGTACGCGAATCGCGCCCCTTCGGCAAGCAAACCCCCCGTGAAACAGGGTCTTACCCCTGACCGCCGCGGCAGGCACAAAGTGGCGTCAAAATTGCACTTTACTCTAAATCCGGACGTTCACCGGCCGTTATCAGACACATGCCTCAATTATTTGAAATACAAATCATTTTATGGGCCGTGGG
>Ga0315540_10002113_pt1 | contig 11228 bp, 8 predicted proteins | sample SalMarSW160110MG_FD_203677 | JGI IMG/M metagenome (GOLD analysis project Ga0315540, IMG submission 203677) | Salt marsh sediment microbial communities from the Plum Island Ecosystem LTER, Massachusetts, United States - Salt Marsh Sediment SW1601-10 ... | reverse complement strand
CTTTCAGGTGCCGAACACTCTCACGGGCGAGGGCAATCTGAACGTTGCGCTGACGTTCGAAAGCATGGACGATTTCTCTCCGGCGGCTGTAGCCCGCAAAGTGGACTCCCTCAACCAGCTTCTGCAGGCACGAACCCAGCTTGCCAATCTGCTGACCTACATGGACGGCAAGAGCGGGGCGGAGGAGCTCATCGCCAACGCTCTGAAGGATCCCACGCTTTTGCAGGCGCTCGCAGCAGCTCCCAAGCCGCAAGAGGGAGAAGCCCAGGAGCCGGCATCCGCGGAGGAGAAGTGACATGGCTGAAACCGAAACCAGCACCGCAGTCCAGACAGAAGCTCAGACCGTTGAGCCCGGAGAATTCGCCTCTCTCCTCCAGAAGGAGTTCAAGCCGAGGTCCGACCGCGCGCGGGAGGCGGTCGAAGATGCGGTGCACATCCTGGCCGAGCAAGCCCTGTCGCAGACCGCGCTCATCTCCGAGGATGCGGTTCGTACGATCGAGGCGATGATTGCGGAGATCGACTTCAAGCTCACGGAGCAGGTCAACCAGATCCTTCATCATCCGGATTTTCAGAAGCTGGAGGGCTCCTGGCGGGGGCTGCATTACCTGGTGAACAATACCGAGACCGACGAGATGCTCAAGATTCGTTTCATGAACATCTCGAAAAAGGATGCGCACAAAACGCTCAAGAAGTATAAGGGCACCGCCTGGGATCAGAGTCCCTTGTTCAAGAAGGTCTACGAGGAGGAGTACGGCCAATTCGGTGGCGAGCCCTTCGGCTGTCTCGTCGGCGACTACTACTTCGATCACAGCCCGATGGATGTGGAGTTCTTGGGGCTGATCTCGCAGGTCTCGGCGGCGGCCCATAGCCCCTTTATCGCTGGCGCAGATCCGGGGACGTTCCAAATGGAATCCTGGCAGGAGCTGAGCAACCCACGCGACTTGACGAAGATCTTTCAGACCCCCGAATACGCGGCTTGGCGCTCCCTGCGCGAGTCGGAGGATTCCCGATACATCGGCTTGGCAATGCCTCGGTTTCTCTCCCGCTATCCTTATGGAGCCAAGACAGATCCGGTGGAAGAGTTCGACTTCGAGGAAGACACGGGTTGGGCGGATCATACCAAGTACACCTGGTCCAATTCCGCCTATGCAATGGCGGTGAATATCAATCGTGCCTTCAAGCTCTACGGTTGGTGCTCACGCATTCGAGGCATCGAATCGGGCGGTGCTGTGGAGGGATTACCGGTACATACCTTTCCCACGGACGACGGGGGTGTGGACATGAAGTGCCCGACCGAGATCGCAATTAGCGATCGCCGTGAGGCGGAGCTTGCGAAAAACGGCTTCATGCCACTGATACACAAGAAGAACTCCGATTTTGCCGCCTTCATCGGCGCGCAATCCTTACAGAAGCCATTCGAGTACGACGATCCGGATGCGACAGCCAATGCAAATTTATCTGCGCGTTTGCCGTATCTCTTCGCCGTGTGCCGTTTTGCTCATTACCTAAAATGCATTGTCCGGGACAAAATCGGCTCCTTCAAGGAACGGGAGGACATGGAGAAGTGGTTGAACAAGTGGATCAACAGGTACGTCGAGCCCAACCCGGCAACCGCATCGGAAACGGACAAGGCACGAAAGCCCTTGGCAGCGGCCGAGGTCGTCGTTGAGTCGGTAGAAGGAAACCCGGGCTATTACACGTCGAAATTCTTCCTGCGGCCGCACTACCAGCTCGAAGGCCTTACCGTTTCGCTCCGGTTGGTTTCCAAGCTTCCGTCGCAGAAATAGGCTTGTGTCTCGCAAGGATGGGCCGCCTTGCGGGCATAGTCACCCCGTTGCCGGGGGGGCGGTGTATGACACGCGAAATTGGCACGGCCTAAGTCAACGCGGAGGAAAACATCCATGGCAGTCGACATGTTTTGCAAAATTGAAGGCGTCGATGGCGAGAGCACCGACGCGAAGCACGACAAGTGGATCGAGATATTTTCATACAATCACAGCGTTGCCCAACCGGTCACTGGCATAAGCTCGACCGGGGGTCAAACGAGTGGAAAAGCCGATTTCGGCCACTTCGGTATGACCAAGCTTCTCGACAACGCTACGCCGGACCTCAACATAAAGTGCGCGAAGGGGGAGCACATTCCGAAGGTCGAGGTGGAGCTGTGTCTCGCCACCGGCGATAAGCACACCTTCATGAAGTACACCCTCGAGAACGTCATCGTTGCGTCGGTGGTACCGGGCGGCAGCTCGAGCGACGACATCAGGCCCCAGGAGATGGTCGAGTTCGCCTACGGGAAGGTCAAGTGGGAATACACCCCCATCGACAACACGGGGGCATCTGGATCCACCACCGACCGTACCTGGAATCTCGAGACAAACGAGCAGGAGTAAGCTAGGCTCCCTCCTGGTCGATTTCGTTCCAGATCCCTTTGCAATCCGATGCGCGCCGGACGAGTTGTCCGGCGCGGAGCCCTGAGCATGAATGCCGAGGATGCCCTGAAATCAGGTAATCTCGACGAGGCACTGGGGGATCTCCAGGGCCGCGTCAAGAAGGATCCGGCGGACGCCAAGCTGCGGATCTTTCTGTTCCAATTGTTGGCATTGCTGGGACGCTGGGAACGTGCGCTGACCCAGCTGAAGGTCGCCGGCGAGCTGGATTCGGCGAGCCTGGCAATGGTCAACACCTACCGGGAGGCGCTGGTGTGCGAAGCCTACCGTGCACAGGTCTTCTCGGGCGAGCGCGACCCGTTGCTGTTCGGCGATCCGGCCCCTTGGATGGCGATGCTCGTGGAGGCCCTGCGACTGACGGCCCGGGGACAGGTCCCCCAGTCCCAAGAGCTGCGCGCCCAGGCCTTCGAGCAGGCACCGCCGACCGCCGGCAAGATCGATGGGGAGCCCTTCGCGTGGATCGCCGATGCCGATCAACGGTTGGGACCGGTCCTGGAGGCGATCATCAACGGCCGTTACTATCTGGTCCCCTTTCTCAACATCCGCAAGCTCGAGCTGGAACCCCCCGCCGATCTGCGGGACCTGGTCTGGACTCCGGCCCACATCACCTGGACCAATGGGGGCGAAGTCGTGGCCCTGATCCCCAGCCGCTATCCGGGCTCCGAGGAGAGCGAAGACACTCGCATCCGGATGGCGCGGCGGACGGAATGGGCCGACTGCGGCTCCGGCCTGTTCACCGGGATGGGGCAGCGCATGCTGACGACGGATGGGGGCGAATACCCCCTGCTGGAAACGCGCAGCATCGAGCTCGAGGCCGCGGTGGACAGCGCCGCCGGGACCTGATGGGCACATGGCCGAGCTCACCCCCAAGGAGAGGCTTCAGCCGTCGCTGCTGGACAGGCTCACGGATGAGGAGCCGGACAAGAAACAGGAATCGAGGGACAGGCGCGTGCTCTCCCCTCGCCAGTTGCGGAAGTCCGTCATCCGGGACTTGCAGTGGCTCCTCAACGCCACGGATTTGGCGACCGTGCAGGACCTGTCGGCGTACCCCCAGGTGATCGATTCGGTGCTCAACTACGGCCTGCCCGACCTGGCGGGAAAGAACGTCTCCGCCTTGAGCGCCGACGTCCTCGAGCGCGACCTGCGCCGGGCCATTCAGCGTTTCGAGCCGCGCATTCTGCCCCAGAGCCTGAGGATCCGCGCCGTCGTCGACGAGGGTCGAATGGCCCAAAACGCCATCCTCTTCGACATCGAAGGGGAGCTCTGGGGTCAACCGCTCCCACAGCAGCTCTACCTCAAGACGGAGATCGACCTGGAGTCCGGCGCCTTCGAGGTCTCCGAGGCGGGCTCGCCGAGCGGCTGACCGTGGACCCGCGGCACCTCGACTACTACAACCGCGAGCTGCAGCACATCCGCGAGATCGGCGGGGAGTTCGCCGCCGAGTTCCCGAAGATTGCCGGACGCCTGGGTCTGAGCGGTTTCGAGTGCGCCGATCCGTACGTGGAGCGGTTACTGGAGGGCTTTGCGTACCTCGCCGCCCGCGTCCAGCTGAAGATCGACGCGGAGTTCCCGGCCTTCACGCAACACCTGCTGGAGATGGTGTACCCGCACTACCTTGCCCCCACGCCCTCGATGGCCGTGGTGCAGCTCCAGCCGGATCTCGCCGAGGGCGCGTTGGCGGAGGGTTTCGTGCTGCCTCGGGACACGGTATTGCGCAGCAACATCGGAAAGGGAGAGCAGACCGCCTGTGAATATCGCACAGCCCACGAAACCACCCTGTGGCCCCTGGAGATCACCGAGGCGGAGTACTTCGTCCACGCCGGACCCGTGGTCAAGACCGACCTCGCGGTGCTCCAGAGAAGCAAGGCAGGCATCCGGCTGCGTCTGCGCTCCACCGCGGGACTGACCCTCGACCAGCTCACCCTGGATCGGCTAGTCCTGTTTCTGAGGGGCTCCGACGAGCTGCCGTTCCGGCTCTACGAGCTGTTGTTGGCAAACCCGGTTGCGGTGATCATCCAGCCGACCATGCGTCCGCTTCCCTGGTGCGACCTGCTCCCGCCAACGTCCCTCGTCCCCAAGGGGTTCGCGGACGAAGACGCCCTCCTTCCCTACGGGCCGGTCTCGTTTCAGGGCTACCGCAACCTTCAGGAATATTTCGCCTTTCCGGAGCGCTTCCTGTTCGTCGAGCTACGCGGCTTGTCCGCCTCCCTGCGCCGGACGCCGAGCGAGGAGATCGACGTCATCATCCTGCTGCCGCGGCGCGACCCGGCGCTGGAGAAGTCGCTCGACGCCTCGAACTTCGCCCTCTTCTGTGCACCTGCGATCAACCTCTTTCCCAAGCGTTGCGATCGCATCCACCTGTCCGACGCCGTCCACGAGCATCATTTGATTCCGGACCGCACCCGCCCGTTGGATTTCGAGGTCTACCAGGTGCGCAGCGTCGTCGGCTATGGAAGCGCCAATCAGGATCCGCAGGAGTTTCTTCCCTTCTACGCGGCACACGATCTCATCAGTCATGTCGACCGCCCGGCCTACTACAACCTGCATCGGGTACCGCGGCGTCTGTCCTCCCGTCAGCGGCGAAAGGGTGCCCGTACCAGCTACGTGGGAAGCGAGGTGTTTCTCGACCTGGTGGACGCCGCCAGCGCCCCCTATCGCAGCGATCTGCGCCAGCTCGCGGTAACCACGCTCTGCACCAACCGCGACCTGCCCCTGCAGATGCCCGTAGGCATCGGGAAGAGCGACTTCAGCCTGGAAGAAGGGGCCCCCGTGGAAAGGATACGTGTCGTCGCCGGACCGACCAAACCGCGGCCTTCCCATGCCTATGGTGACGCGGCTTGGCGCCTGATCAGCCACCTGTCTCTCAACTACCTGTCGATCGTCGACGGTCCGGAGGCCGGCGCAGCCGCACTGCGCGATCTCCTGGCCCTGTACGGCGACGCCGCCGATTCGACGATCCACAAACAGATCGAAGGCGTGCGATCCGTTGCCTCAAAGCCAATTACTCGGCGGCTTCCTGGGGTGCGGCCCGTTACCTACGCCCGTGGACTGGAGATCACCCTGACCTGCGAGGAGACCGCCTTCGAGGGCACGGGGGTATTTCTACTGGGCTCGGTTCTCGAGCGCTTCTTCGCCCGGTACGTCACCATCAACTCCTTTACGGAAACGACGCTCGTGACAGACCGAGGAGAGATCAAGCGATGGCCAGCGACCATCGGCCGCAGGCAGATCTTGTAGCCTTTCTCGGCGCCCTGGAGAGGGAGCCCTTCCGGTTCGATTTCCTCCAGGTGCTGCGGCGCCTGGACAGTCTGGATCCGAAGCGGCCGTGCCTGGGCAGCTCGACCAAGGCGGTGGATGATCCGGTGCGCCTCGGGCAGGAGCCTTCCACCGCCTTTGCCCCCGCCACCATCTCCGATTTCCGGGCCGGCAAATCCGGCAAGGCGCCGCATCTGCTGGTGCAATTTCTCGGGCTGCTGGGTCCCAACGGCCCCCTGCCCCTGCACCTGACGGAATATGCCAGGGACCGCCTGCGCAACGCCGGCGACCCCACCTTCGCCCGCTTCCTGGATGTCTTCAACCACCGCATGCTGTGCCTTTTCTACCGGGGCTGGGCGCAGGCACAGCCTACGGTAAGCCTCGACCGCCCGGAGGAGGATCGTTTCGGGGTATACGTCGAATCCCTTTTCGGCACCGGAATGCCCACGTACCGGGATCGCGATGCCATGCCCGACCTGGCCAAGCGGCACTACGCCGGGCACTTGTCCTGCCAGACGCGTCATCCCGACGGACTGCGGTCGATCCTCGCGGGCTTCCTCAGGCTCCCGGTGTACATCGAGGAGCTGGTCGGGCACTGGCTCGCTCTTCCCGAGGACGGGCAATGGCGACTGGGAGAATCGCCGGTGACCGGGACTCTGGGCGAGAGCACCATCGTCGGCTCCCGGGTCTGGGACCGGCAGTCCAAGTTCCGGGTTCGGATCGGTCCCCTCGGCCTGAAGGATTACGAGCGTATGCTCCCCGGCGGCGATAGTCTGGCACGGGTGATTGCCGTGGTGCGCAACTACACGGGTGCCCAGCTGAGCTGGGACCTGAACCTGATCCTGAAGCGGGCGGAGGTCCCACCGATCCGACTGGGTGGCGCGGGCCGCCTCGGCTGGACGACTTGGCTCACCAGCCGTCCCTTTGCGAGAGACGGCGATGATCTACTCTTAGACGCAATGGCCTGGCAAAGCAACAACGCGAAAGAAGGATTGGCGACATGACCGAGATTAGCCGCACTGCACTCTTCGGAAAGCTCAACAGCCTGGGCTACAAGGCCATCGAGAGCGCCACCGTGTTCTGCAAGATGCGGGGCAACCCCTATGTGGAGCTCGTGCATTGGCTCCATCAGATTCTCCAGAATCAGGACTCGGATCTGCACCGCATCATCCGCGGCTTCGGCCTCGAGCCGTCCCGGCTGGCGAAGGATTTCACCGACGCCCTCGACCGGTTACCCCGCGGCTCCCGCTCCATCTCCGACCTTTCCTCCGACGTGGAGGAGGCTGTCGAGCGCGGCTGGGTCTATGGAACCCTGATGTTCGGCGAGTCCCAGGTGCGCACCGGCCATCTCGTCGTGGGAATCCTAAAGACACGGGGCTTGCGTGCTGGTCTGCTCGGCATCTCCAAGGAGTTCGACAAGATCGATTTGGACGCCCTGACCAAGCGGTTCGCCGAGCTCACGGGTGGGTCACCGGAAGAGGCTCTGCACGCACGGGACGGCTTCCAGGTCGGCGGCGGCGCCGCCCCCGGCGAGGCAAGCGATGCCATGGCTCCGGCCCAGATGGGCAAGCAGGAGGCCCTGCAGCAGTTCTCCGTGGACCTCACGGAACGGGCCCGCAACGGGGAGATCGACCCCATCGTCGGGCGCGAGGAGGAGATCCGGCAGATCGTCGATATCCTCATGCGGCGACGGCAGAACAACCCCATCATCACCGGCGAGGCGGGCGTGGGAAAGACGGCGGTGGTCGAGGGATTCGCCCAGCGCATCGCCGCGGGCGACGTCCCGCCCCCGCTCCAGGACGTGACCCTGCGCACGCTGGACGTTGGCCTGCTGCAGGCCGGCGCCAGCATGAAGGGCGAGTTCGAGAACCGCCTACGCCAGGTGATCGAGGAGGTCCAATCCTCTCCGACTCCCATCATCCTCTTCATCGACGAGGCCCACACCCTGGTCGGCGCGGGCGGAGCGGCCGGCACCAGCGACGCGGCCAATCTGCTCAAGCCCGCGCTCGCTCGCGGGACCTTGCGCACCATCGGCGCCACCACCTGGGGAGAGTACAAGAAGTACATCGAGAAGGACCCGGCCCTCACCCGCCGCTTCCAGGTGGTGCAGGTGGACGAGCCGAGCGAGGAGAAGGCCATCCTCATGGTGCGGGGCATCGCCTCGACGCTGGAAGGTCACCATCGGGTGCAGCTGCTCGACGAGGGCCTGGAGGCCGCGGTGCGTCTCTCCCACCGGTACATCCCGGCGCGTCAGCTGCCGGACAAGGCGGTGAGCCTGCTCGACACCGCCTGCGCCCGCGTGGCCATCAGCCAGAGCGCGGTCCCGGCAGAAGTGGAAGACTGCCGCCGCCACATCGAAGGACTGGAGACCGAGCTGGCCATCATCGACCGCGAGACCGCCGTGGGCGTCGATACGACCGAGCGGCGGGCGAGCGTCGACGCCAAGTTGGCCGCCGCCCACACGGAGCTGAAGGGTCTCGATGAGAAGTGGCAATCGGAAAAGGGTCTCGTGGACCGAATCCTGGGTCTGCGCGCTCGATTGCGGGGACAAACCGGGAAGGTCGAGGGTACGGAGACCGAGCTGGAGCAGGCCGCGGACGCGGCGGCGGAAACCGTCTCAGTGGATAGCAGCCTTATGCCCGCGGACGCCTCGCAGGGGCTTGGGGGCGACGCGGGGCCCCTGGGCGCGGAGCAGAGGGACGAGCTGCTGGAGGCGCTGAGGGCGCTCCAGGCCGAGCTTCGGGACCTCCAGGGCGAGACCCCCCTGATCCTGCCCAGCGTCGATAGCCAGGCGGTGGCGGCCGTGGTCGCCGACTGGACGGGCATCCCCGTGGGGCGCATGGTCAAGAACGAGGTCGAGGCGGTGCTCAAGCTCGCCGACACCCTGAACAAGCGCGTCATCGGCCAGCGTCACGCCCTCGACATGATCGCCCGCCGGATCCAGACCGCGCGCGCCAGCCTGGACAATCCCGACAAGCCCATCGGCGTCTTCATGCTGTGCGGTCCGTCGGGCGTGGGCAAGACGGAGACCGGTCTGGCCCTTGCCGAGGCCCTCTACGGCGGTGAGCAGAACATCGTCACCATCAACATGAGCGAGTTCCAGGAGGCCCACACGGTCTCCACCCTCAAGGGGGCCCCCCCGGGCTACGTCGGCTACGGCGAGGGCGGAATCCTCACCGAGGCCGTGCGGCGCAAGCCCTACAGCGTGGTGCTGCTGGATGAGGTGGAGAAGGCGCACCCGGACGTGCACGAGATCTTCTTCCAGGTCTTCGACAAGGGGTGGATGGAGGACGCCGAAGGGCGCTACATCGACTTCCGCAACACCCTCATCCTGCTCACGACCAACGTGGGCACCGAGCTCATCATGAGCCTATGCAAGGACCCGGAGCTCATGCCGGAGCCAGAGGGGATCGCCAACGCCCTGCGCCAGCCCCTGCTCAAGACCTTTCCGGCCGCCCTCCTCGGTCGCCTCGTGGCCATCCCCTATTACCCGCTGAACGACGAGATGCTCGCGGCCATCATCCGCCTGCAGCTCGGGCGCATCGCCAGGCGCATCCAGGAGAGCCACCGTGTTCCCTTCAGCTATGAGGATGCGGTGGTCGACCTCATCGCCGAGCGCTGCCGGGAGGTGGAGAGCGGCGCCAGGGTGGTCGACGCCATTCTCACCAACACCGTATTGCCCGAGATCAGCCAGGAGGTGCTCAATCGCACCCTGGACGGAGCCAAGATGGGACCGATCACCATCAGCGTTACCGAGGGGGCTTTCAAGTATTCCTTCGGATGATTCCCCGGTCCGCTCAGCCGGCCCTGAGCGGTTGACAGGATAGATCCGAGGGTCCGCGGGGCGGACCGAGAATTGGTCAGCCCCGCCAAGACCCCATGAGTGCCGAGGGCGGTGATGCAATGGACTGGAATCGCGCCAAGCGCACCAGGTTGCGCCCCTTGAAGCTCAAGAAGGGCATGATTCCCCGATCGAGTATGGCCGTTGCGGCCCGCTCGGTCAGAAGAACCTCGGCGCAAGCCTGGAGCCGCTTCTCGCCCCCTTGCTCATAGACATGTGCCGGCAGGTCGCCGACGTCGAGAAGGTCTCCCGGGGACATCGACCAGCCGCGTGCACGATAGGCCTGCCCGATCAGGAGGGCGCAGGCGAAGGCAGGATTCCCCCAGAGGTAGGCTTCGTGACGCCGCTCCGGCGCAAGCTCCTCGAAGGCGAGCGCATCCACCGGCTCCGTATCCCTGCCATAGGGGAGCCGCAACAGGACCCGCGGCAGGGCGAGCCCGATCCAGGGGGCGATCGGAGTATGTCTGAGGGCAATCCAGGCCGGCTCGGCGTCGGCTGGAAGGGCACTCCAATCGGAGGGATCCGGCGTCTCGGCAAGCGAGCGGCATCCGAGCAGCTCCGAGCTCGCAGCCGCGAGAAAGGGACCGCCGGCGCTTGCCGCAACCAGGCCGAGGGCGGCGAGGAGCCCGATATCTTCCCCCCTCGGCCCAAACTCGAAATTCCCCACCAGGAGGCTCCAGGGATCGCCGCCCGGGGTGCCGGGGCCGGTCACATCCACGAGCAAGCGGTAGAGCACACTCGCCGCGAGATCACCCCCTGCAGCGGCAAAATCCGCCACCAGCTCCTGTTTCGATACGTCCACAAGGTGGATCTGCAGCCCCTCATCCGTTTCGAGGTTTGTGACCAGATAGTGAAGCGTGCGCCAGCTTGCCTCCAGCGATTGAAGGGTCGGCGAGTGCAGCAGAGCGCGCATAGCGTCCGATATTGCCGCATCGACCGCGCGCAAGCAGCCGTCGAGAGACGCAGGCTCCTCAGTTACGGACCCCGGTCGGAGAGCCTGTCGGATAAGCCCGGAAACCGCTGTCTGCGCCGCTTCGGAGCGCCTGGATCGGGCTTCCGAAACCCCCGAAGCGGGCCTGCCCAACAGCCTCTCGATGGTTTGCGCATCGCTCTCATCGGGGACATGCCCAGAGAAGCGCTCCGGCCCCATCTCGGATTCACCATCGGGAAGTCTGCTTCCGAGTAGGGCTTCGAGATCCGCCCTCGCCGCGACGAAGGTAGCGGAATCGAGAAGACGCTCCCGAATCCCCCGTAGCGGCGCGAAGACGGGCAAGCGTTCGTAAAGGGAATCAGGACGGAAGTCCTCGAGGGACCGAAACGCCACCTCAACTGGGGCATCGACACCCGGCAACCGGACCTCGCACCTGGGTTTCAGCCTCCCCATCACATCCGCGAGACTGTCGACATCGACGGGAGCAACCGCGCTTTGGTCCAGGTGGGGCCGGTCCGGAGTACGCGGGTCAGAGCATCGACCGCCGAAGTCACCCAACACCAATATGCGCATTGCCTGGGGCTGGCTGGGCGCAGGTGGGACACAGCCGTTGCCCAGGTCCAGCTCAAATTCCAGCCCTTCGACGCTCGCCATTGGATTGCCCCTATCTGTCACACTCGGTAGTCAAAGGTTAGCGCGCCTTCATCGGCTGTGCAGGCGCGAATACCCAGCCCCCCATCGCCCCTGGACGTCA
>Ga0315540_10002112_pt1 | contig 11239 bp, 14 predicted proteins | sample SalMarSW160110MG_FD_203677 | JGI IMG/M metagenome (GOLD analysis project Ga0315540, IMG submission 203677) | Salt marsh sediment microbial communities from the Plum Island Ecosystem LTER, Massachusetts, United States - Salt Marsh Sediment SW1601-10 ... | reverse complement strand
CGGTGTTCTCGATCTCGCAGCGCACGCCATCGCCATCGGCTCGCAGGCGGATCACGACCTCGCCCCCGTCATTCGTATAGCGCGCGGCGTTCTGCATGAGGTTGGTCACCACCTGGCCGATGGCGTCCGGCTCCGCCAGCAGGCGCGGCAGCGCGTCAGCGTCCTCGAACCGGACGCTGATCCGGCGGCTCGCGAGCTCCGGGGAGGCGATCGCCACGGCGCGTTGCACGATGGTGGCCAGGTCCACCTCGGCTCGCGCCTGTGCCCGCACGCCGCGCTCGCCCCGGGCGAGCTGGTCGAGCTCCTCGACCAGGTGGGTCAGCCGCACGATCTCCTCGTTGACGGTCCGCAGCATCTCCGGCGTGGGCCCGATGACGCCGTCAGCCAGCGCCTCCGTGTATCCCTGGAGGCTGGTGAGCGGTGTGCGCAGCTCGTGCGCGACGTCCTCGACCAGGGCCCGGCGGAGCTCCTCGACACGCTCGAGGGTGGCGGCCATCTGATTGAACGCGTCTGCCATGTCTCGCAACTCGGGGTCCGGGGGGTCCGCGACCCGGGCCGCGAGATCGCCGGCCGCGATCTTGCGGGCGGCCACTGCGAGCCGGTCGAGTGGACGAAGGATGCGGCGCAGGAGCCACCAGGCTGCCGCGACGCCGAGCACAACCCCCACCGCGGCACCGATGAGCACCACCCGCCCTACGTACTGGTCGAACATGGCCTGGGCCTGCTCCGGCGATGAACCGGACTGCATCGCCAGCTTCATGATCTGCTCGCTGCTGAACTGCTCGACGGCGAAGATCATCACGCCCGCCACGGCCAGCGCGAGGAGCACGAACAGGGCGATGAGGCGGGCGCGCAGGGTCGTCATCGGCCCGGCCTCAGACAGGCGACCCGGCCGGGTCGCGCTTCGCGACGGCGCCCACGAACTTGTAGCCGACCGTTCGCACGGTCGCGATGAAGCGAGGGTCGTTGGCGTCGTCGTGGAGCTTGCGGCGCAGGCGTCCGAGATGCACGTCGATGGTGCGGTCGATGATCCCCGGGTCGTCATCACCGTGAATCGCGTCGATGAGATCGTCGCGGCTGAAGACGCGGCCGGGCCGCCGCATGAGGCCAAGCAGCAGGCGGAACTCGAACGGTGTCAGCTCGAGCGGCTCCCCGTCGAGGCGCGCCTCGACGGCATTGGGGTCCACCTCCAGGCCGTTCGCCACCAGGACCGGCTCGTCCGTGGCGCGATCAACGCGTCGTCGACGCAGGAGCGCGCGGACGCGAGCCATCAGCTCTCGCGGCGAGAACGGCTTCACGACATAGTCGTCGGCACCCAGGTCGAGGCCTACGACCTTGTCGCTGTCACCCGACCTGGCGGTGAGCAGCAGGATCGGGACGTCGCTCGCCTCGCGGATCCGCCGGCAGACTTCGAAGCCGTCGAGGCCGGGGAGCATCACGTCCAACACCACGAGGTCGAGCCGCTGGCGCAGCGCGGACGCCAGCGCCATCTCGCCGTCGGCCGCGGCGATGGTGCGATGCCCCTCGCGCTCGATGTAGAGGCGCAGGAGCTCGCGGATCTTGGGGTCGTCGTCGACGAGAAGCACGCTTGCCATGGCTCGCCGGAGAGTATGACCCGCCTGTGAAGGACCGATGAAGCCGCAGCCGGCCCGGCTACCCATTCGGCTAGGTCTTCTAAAGACTTGAAGACCTCAGCGACGGTGCCGGGCGGCACGGGAGGAATGGGACATGCGGACCCGCACCGCTCGCAGCGACCGGCGTATCATCGGCCTCCCATGACACGCGACCGAGCACACGACGCGCTGGCCTTCGGCACCGGGATCAGCGCAGACCACGACGACGGGATCCGCTGGGTTGACTATGCCAACATCAGCTGGAACCCGGTCTTCTGCAAGCGGTGCGACATCTGCGTCGAGATCTGCCCCAAGGCGACCCTGGTCCTGCGCAACGACGCGATCCTCGAGGAGGAGAACTGCATCCTGTGCGGCCTCTGCGAGCGCTACTGCCCGGACCTCGCGATCGAGATGATCCCGTCGGCGGTGGCGGAGCATGCCGCCAAGGCAGCCGCCGGTCGGACGAGGGCGGAGTGAGCCGATGACGCGCAAGCTGATCCAGGGCAACGAGGCGGTCTTCCATGGAGCGGTGGCGGCCGGCGCCAACTACTACGCCGGGTATCCCATCAGCCCGTCCACGGAGATCCTGAACATCGCCTCGGCGTACGCGGCCGCCCACCATCGCGAGTTCCGGTTCCTGCAGGCGGAGGACGAGATCGCGAGCGCCAACGCCATCATCGGTGCGTCGCTTGCCGGAGCGAAGTCCTTCACCGCCACATCCGGACCCGGCTTCAGCCTCATGCAGGAGGCGGTCGGCTATGCGCAGAAAGTGGGCGTCCCCACCGTCTTCGTCGACGTGCAGCGCGTTGGGCCCGCCACGGGCATGCCCACCATGCCCGGCCAGGGCGACATCCTCCAGGTCAAGTACGGCTCGTCGGGCGACTACACGCCGCTCGCCTTCTACCCCAACGGGATCGAGGAGGCGTTCCGCGTCACCGTCCAGGCGTTCAACGCAGCGGAGGAGTCCCGATCGCCGGTGGTCGTCCTGGCCGATACATTCGTCGGGCACCTCAACGAGGTCGTTGACCTCGACGAGCTCGCGTCGGGGATCGAGGTCGTGGAACGCACCATCCCGGCCCTGGCCCGTCACGAGCCGGGCAGCCCGCGCTTCTTCGCGGGCGTGCTGATGTACGAGTCCGGCCCGTCCGCGGGCGAGCCGGCCACCGCCGACGGCGACGAGTACCTGCGGCAGTTCTACGCCGCGAAGCATCGGCACCTCGAGGTGGCCAAGCGTTACCCGCTCTATGAGCACGGCTGGAACCGCGACGCCGAGATCCTGGTCATCTGCTACGGCATCGTCAGTCGCGTCGCGAGCCCGCTGGCGGCCGACTACGCGCTCTTCCGCCCAATCCGCATCCACCCCGTGCTTGGCGACGAGCTGCGCGAGGTCAGCGCGCGGTACCGCGAGATCGTGGTCCTCGAGGCCAACGACGGCCAGTACGCCGACATGGTCGAGCTGGCCATTCGCCGCCCGGTGAAACGGGTCCCCCTCCTGGGTGGGCGCATCAGCATCGAAGCGGTGCGCGACGGCCTCGACCGCGTCCTTTCCGGCGGCCCGTCCGAGCCACCCATCCCGCCCGCTCCCACCGAGCGGGTCGCGCCGTCGCCCCTGGGCATCGGCTGAGCTGCACAGGGAGACGAACCAATGCCCGAGCTGATCATGGCCGAGCTCAACTACAAGCGGCACCTCAAGGTGGACCTCTTCCCGACCATCTGGTGCCCGGGCTGCGGCATCGGCAGCATCATGATGCAGCTGGCCATGGTCCTCGAGGAGATGGGCCTGGACGAGACGAACACCGTGATCGTGACCGGCATCGGCTGCACCGGACGCATGGGCTCGTACCTGAAGCACGAGAGCGTGTACACCCTGCACGGCCGCACGCTCCCGGTGGCTGAGGCGATCAAGACCTTCCGCCCGGAGCTCAACGTGATCGTGGTCTCCGGCGACGGTGACCTGGCCAGCATCGGCGGGAACCACCTGGTGCACACCATCCGCCGAAACGCGCACCTCACCGTGCTGTGCAACAACAACGAGATCTACGGCCTTACCGGTGGCCAGACCGGGCCCACCACGCCCACCGGCACCAAGACGCTGTCGAGCCCAATCGGCAACCCGAACACGCCCATCAACCTGCAGGGGATCGTGCGCAGCTCGCCGCACGCGCTGTACGCCAAGACGACCGTCTACCACCAGCAGCACATGCGCACCGTGATCCGCGAGGCGGTGGAGCACGACGGCTTCAGCTTCGTGGACATCACCAGCCAGTGCATCGAGAACAACGGGCGGCGCATCGGCTTCGCAAGCGCGAACGAGATGCTCACGCACTACCGAAAGACGTACAAGCGGGCGCCCAAGGGCGCGCAGACGCTCAACCCGTTCGAGATCGGGATCCTGTATCCGGCCGATGGTGCAGCGTCCGAAGGTGAGGCAGGCGATGGCAACGGCGCCGCGCCGAAGGCCGCCGCCCCGGCCGCCCCGGCTAAGACCGTCCCACCGGCCGTCCCGGCTAAGACCGTCCCACCGGCCGATGACGATCAGAAGGCGCGACGCCGCGCCGAGAGCCAGAAACGCCTGGCCCTGATGCAGAAGCTGGATCCCGCGGTGAAGCTGCGGGTCGCCAAGGGCGAGATCAGCCTGGCCGACGCCCTGCGCGAGGCCGGGGTGGATCCCGCCGAGCTGGAGGGCTAGCCAACCGATGTCGACCTCGATCGCACTCGACGGCGTGGGCGGGCAGGGGGTCCGCGTCATCGCCGGCGTTCTCGGCGCGTTGCTGGCCCGCATGGGAAAGCACGTGACCGTCCTCTTCGACTACGACTCCTCGGTCCGGGGCAGCATGTCGGACGCATTCGTGATCTTCGACGACGTGCCGGTCACCAACCCGGTGATCGAGGACGCGGACATCCTCCTGAAGCTGGCCAACAAGGGCCACCTGCACATCCACGGCCACAAGGTGGTGACCGACCTGGGCCTCGCCAGCCCCGGCGACGAGCAGATCCCGTTCGCGGCGCTCGGCAGCCAACGCTTCGGCAAGGAGCTGTTCGGCAACATGATCGCGCTGGGCAGGCTCCTGTGCCTCGCCGACGTCGAGTACAACGAAGGCGCCATTCGCGAGTCGCTGCCGCGTCGCTACAAGGACGAGAACGTGGCGGCGATCCGATTTGGCTACGAACTGACCGAAGAGGAAATCGAGCAAATGGCCGCGGAGGCACCGCCATCGCGGTTCGAGATGAACTACGCCGCTACGACCCCTTCCCCGCTGCGCGGGATGGATGCCGCGTACGACACGGCCATGGCCCAGCCGACCGGCGGCGAGACGGGCTGAGCCGCGTCACCCGGGCTCAGGCGGGCAGCGACTCCGCGAGCGACTCCGCGAGCTGACCCAGGGCGTCGTCCAGGCGCCGCGTTTCCTCCGCGCTCAACGGACGCATCGGCCGCCGCATGTCAGGTCCGACCGGGACACCCCTGCGGCCCAGGACGTGCTTGGCGGAGGCGATGAAGGGCTGACCCTCCATCGCCGAGCGGAGCGCCTGCAGCCGGTCCGCCGCGCCAGGGCCGGGCGCGTCGAGACCGGCGCGCACCACATCGGGCCAGGCCGCGGCGAGCCCGGAGACCGCACCGATGGCGCCGGCGGCCAGCGCGCGCGGGATGAACGGCTCCTGGCCCACGAAGACGGGAAGCCCCAGTCCCAGGTAGGGCTCGACCTTCTCCCACGGCGCCTCGCTCACCTTGAGGCCGGCCAGGTTCGGCGATGCATCGCGGACCCGTTCGATCACCGCCGGGCTGACCGGGTACCCGCTGCGCGCGGCGAACGCGTAGATGAAGAACGGGAGTGGAGCGCAGGACGCGGCGGCAGCGGCGAGGTGTGCCGACAGCGCTGCGTCGTCGAGCGGGAAGTAGGGCGGCGGGATGACCGCCACGGCGTCCGCACCGATCTCGGCCGCGTGGGCCGCCAGCGCCACCGTGTCCGGCGTCGACTGCGCGCCGCAGTGGACGATCAGGATTCCGCGCAGCGCTGCGCGGAAGACGACCGCCGCGCGCATGCGCTCCTCGATGCCCAGGAGGATCCCTTCCCCGGTGGTGCCGCAGGCGAAGACGCCGTCGGCCCCGTGCGCTGACAGGAAGTCGACGTACGGCCAGACGGCACGCTCATCGAGCATGGCGCCGCCATCGGTCAGGGGGGTGACCGCGGCGACGATGAGCAGCGGATGGTCGACGTCGAACGGGGATGCGATCATGGTGGCCAAGGGTAGCGAGTCCGGGGCCCGGCGGCGCGCGGTGAGCGCGGTGCCACGCCTCCGCCGAGCACGAAGGAGAAAGGGTCATGGCCGAACCGAGCGGCCGGGAGATCGTGGAGCGCTACGCGAAGGCGATGGGCGAAAACGACCTGGAGGCGATGCCATTCCTGCTGGCCGACGACATGGAGGAGCTGTATCCCCAGTCGGGCGAGCGCATCACGGGCCTCGACAACTGGATGGCCCTCATGCGCCGATGGCCGGAGGTGGACGCGGTCAACGCGCGCCTGGAGCAGATCGTGGGCAGCGACGACGAGTGGGTGGCGGGGCCTGGCTGGAGCCTGCTGCGCATCGCCGGGACAGGCGACCAGTTCTGGGTCTCCGGCCAGGTCACCTACGCGAATGGGGACACCTGGCACGCCGTCATGCTCCTCGAGCTGCACGACGGGAAGATCCGCCGCATTCGCAGCTACTTCGCCGCGCCATTCGAGGCCCCGGAGTGGCGCCGGCCCTACGTCGAGCAGATGTCCCCGGAGGCATAGCCGGGTCGAGGACCGGGCCGGCATCGGTGTAGACTCGATGCCTCGAACGTTCGCCCCGAACCACGACACGCGGAGGAACGCTCCGGAGCCATGACCTACGTCATCACCGAACCCTGCATCGGCGTCAAGGATGCGAGCTGCGTCGACGTCTGCCCGGTCGACTGCATCCACGCCACGGATGCCGACACGATGTACTTCATCGACCCCGAGGAGTGCATCGACTGCGGCGCCTGCGAGCCGGAATGCCCGGTCACCGCGATCTTCGCCGAGGATGCCGTCCCCGACCAGTGGCAGAACTACATCCAGATCAACGCCGAGTACTTCGCGAAGTAGTGGCCGCTCGACTCATCGCCCTCTACCAGCAGCCCGAGGATCCCGCGGCGTTCGACGCCCACTACCGCGACGCCCACACGCCCATCATCCTGCGCTACCCGGGACTGCGCGAGCTGCGCACCACGAAGGTCGAGCCCATCGGTCCGCGCTCGACGCCGTATTACCTGCGGGCCGAGATGGTCTTTGGGACGCGGGCCGACCTCGACGCGGCCATGGCCAGCGAGGCCGGGATCGAGAGTGCCCGCGACCTGCGGAACTTCGCGACGGCGGGGGTGACCCTCTTCGCCGTCGATGACGACGCGACCACGACCGCCGCGCCCACCGGGGCGGGCTGAGGAGGCACATGGCCGGAACCGATCAGACTGCGACGTCCCAGACACCCGAGGCGCTCGGCTTCGAGCGGATCCTGTATGCCAAGGACGGGGCCAGCGGCGTGGCCACGGTGACCGTCAACCGGCCGGCCGTCCTGAACTGCTTCGACTTCCCGACGCTGCGCGAGATGGCCCGCGCCTTCGAGGACGCATCGTGGGACGACGAGGTCGCGGTGGTGGTGGTGACCGGTGCCGGCGATCGTGCCTTCTGCACCGGCGCGGACCTGGACGAGCAGAAGCGGATGGGGGCCACCAGCGGCCAGTACTGGCGCTGGATGGGCGCCTTCATCGAGATGCACGACCGCCTTCGGCACATCGGCAAGCCCACCATCGCCCGGATCAACGGCGCGGCCGTGGGCGGTGGCCAGGAGCTGCAGCTGGCCTGTGACTTCGCGGTCATGGCCGACGACACCTACATCCGGCACGTTGGGCCGGAGCACGGCTCGGTGCCGGCCGGTGGAGCGACCCAGTGGCTGCCGCTGGTCGTCGGCGACCGACGCGCACGGGAGATCGTGCTGCTCTGCGAGGAGATCACCCCGCAGCAGGCGCTCGACTGGGGACTGGTCACCCGGGTTGTGCCCCGCAGCGCCCTGGATGCGACCGTCGCCGAGCTGGCCGCCAAGCTGAGGCGCAAGCTGCCGGAGACGGTGCGCTACACGAAGACCCAGCTCAACTGGTGGCGCGACCTCGTCTGGGCGCAGACCGTCACCCACGCCCGTGACTGGCTCGCGATCCACTCCACCTCCGACGAGACACGCGAGGCCGTGGACGCCTTCCACGTGAAGCGCGAGCCGCGGTACACCGTCCTTCGCAGCCTTCAGGCCGGCGAAGGCCGGACCTGCGAGGACTGCGGCGAGACCGGGATCTCCATGGGGGCGCACTACTGCCCGGGCTGCGGCCACGCGCTGACCGCGCTCCAGGAGGGGGTGCCGTGAGCCGCACCTCGCCGGGCAGAGCCTGGCATGGCACGGCTGTCGGGGGTTCTTCGTGCAGCACGGTTGCACAGACGCACGGCTGCACAGGTGCACGATGCGCGGCTGAGGCGGAGGAGGCGGGTCGGTGACCGACACCGCCGAGGCGACGGTCCTTGTCGAGCGCCGGCTCGAGCAGCACACCGCCCTCGTTCGCCTGAACCGCCCCAGGCAGCTCAATGCACTGAACGGTCCGACCATGGACCTGCTGTGCGAGACGCTGGAGGCGCTCGACGGCGACGAGGAGATTCGCGCCATCGTGGTGACCGGCAGCCAGCGGGCGTTCGCCGCGGGTGCCGACATCGGCGAGATGGCCACTGCCAGCCCCATCGACATGCTGCGCAGCAACCGGATCGGCCAGTGGGACCGGGTGCGGCGCATCACGAAGCCGGTGATCGCCGCGGTGAACGGCTGGTGCCTGGGTGGCGGCTGCGAGCTGGCCATGACCCTGGACCTGATCATTGCCGGCGAGGGCGCGCGCTTCGGCCAGCCGGAGATCACGATCGGCATCATCCCGGGGGCCGGTGGCACGCAGCGGCTCACGCGCGCCATCGGCAAGAGCCGCGCCATGGAGATGATCCTGACCGGCGAGCCGATGGAGGCGGCGGAGGCGCTCGCTCGTGGCCTGGTGTCCCGGGTCGTTCCCGACGAGCTCGTGGTCGAGGATGCCCTGGCACTGGCGGCGACGATCGCGATGCGCTCGCCCATCTCGGTGCGCGTCGCCAAGGAGGCGGTGAACGCCGCGTACGAGCTCCCGCTCACCGACGCGCTCGCCCACGAGCGGCGGCTCTTCTACCTGCTCTTCGCCAGCGAGGACCAGAAGGAGGGCATGGCCGCCTTCCTGGAGAAGCGAGCCCCCGACTTCAAGGGCCGATAGGGCGTCGCGTGACCGGGCGGGAACCGCGCGTCACCGGCGACTCCGCCCTGCTGCTGGCCATTCCCGAGGCCGAGCCGGTGATCGGCGACCTGCGACAGCGCCATGACTCGGCGGCACCGCTGGGAGTGCCCGCCCACGTCACGATCCTGTTCCCCTTCGTGCCGCGCGCCCGGATCGACGCGTCTATGCGCGATGCGCTGCGGCAGCTCCTCGCGACGGCGCCCTCGTTCGGGTACCGATTCAGCCGCGTCGGACGGTTCGCGGACACCACGGTCTTCCTGGTCCCGGAGCCTGCGGAGGCATTCGTGGAACTGACGGAGCGATGCCATGCTCGCTGGCCGCAGCACCCGCCGTACGCCGGCGCGTTCGACGTGGTTGTCCCGCACCTGACCGTGGGCGATCGGCTCGAGCCCGGTGTCGCCGATGAGCTGGAGGCGACGGCCGCGACCCTGCTGCGCGAGCACGGGCCAGTGGCGGGGCGCGCCACGGAGGTCCTGCTCATGACCGCGGACGCGAGCGGTCGCTTCGCGACGGACAGCGCCTACGCGCTCGCCACGGATTGAGCGCGGGACTCCGTCATGCTCGGAGGACCTGAGCGTCCGGTCGGTGGGCTGAGCGTGCGCCCGCCCGCCGGCGTCGAGATCCGACCGTGTGCAAGGGATGACCTTCCCGCGGTGCTGCGCCTCCTCGCGGAGCGAAGCGCCACGCCCGGGTCCGGCGTGGATGCAGCACCGGTCCGTCAGCGCTGGGAGGCGGCCATGCGTTCCGTGGACTTCGCGCCGTTCCTGGCCCTGGCGGATGGTGAGCCGGCCGGGCTCCTCCTGCTCACATTTCGGCGCCGGCTCAACTTCGCCACCTGGGAGGGCTGGGTCCCCGAGCTCGTGGTCGCCGAACCGTTCCGGGGCCGCGGCATCGGGCGTGCGCTGCTGCGCATCGGCATCGAGGAGTGGCGGCTGCGCGGCGGGCATCGCCTCTCGGTGGAGCTCGAGCGCAATGAGGCCGCGGGCGAGGGTCTGCTGACCCGGATGGGCTTCGAGGATTCCTTTCCTCGCTTCCGCGCGGAACCGATGGCGGCCCGCGGGCGCCGGGCGCCCGCGGACGTGGTGCTGCGCGCGATCGAGCCCGGCGATGCCGAGGCGGTCACCCGGCTCGTGGCAGAGATCGGGCGGCGCCAGTCGCCGGTGCCGGAGCGAATGGAGGCGGTGGCGCGGACGTTCCGTGGGCTCGCGGCGCGGCCGATCGACCGGTCACTGCTGGCGCTCCGCGACGGCATCGCGGTGGGGGTCTGCACCGCGGAGCTTCGGGCAACCTTGCGCCGGGCCGAGGTCGAGCTGTGGATCCCCGAGCTCGTGGTGGACGAGCCGTTTCGCGGCTCCGGCATCGGCGCGGCGCTCCTCGACGCCGCGATCGACCAGGGCCTGGCGGCGGGGGCGACGAGCGCCATCCTGGAGTCGAGGGCGCGCCGCGCCGCGGCGCACCGGCTCTATGCCGCCGCCGGCTTCGTCCAGGTTGGTCGGGTCTTCACCCTGCTGCGGGACCGATGATGGCGCTACCCTGCCCGTCATGAGTGGCGAACAGGGCCGCGGCCCGTACTTCGATCGCCTTCCCGTCGGGGAGCGTCTGCCGATCGGTGATGTCGTGAACGATGACCTGTTCCCGCTCGAAGGCGAGATCCTGGTCAAGCCGCTGGATGCGCCCCGCATCCCCGAGCCGCACCGCCATGGCGAGGCGGGCCGCGAGCCATGCTGGAACTGCGAGCATCCGGACACCGGCACGATCTGGGCGAACGAGCACTGGATCGTGCGGGCCAATCCCGACGAGCCCCATGGGCTGCCGGCGGTCGCCGTCCTCCTGCCGCGCGCGCACCACGACCTGCTGGACCTGCCGGCGGACCTCGCGTTGGAGCTTGGGCCCATGATCCAGCGGGTCGCCCGGGCGATCTCGTCCCTCCCCGAGGTAGGGCGGGTCCATGTCAACCGCTGGGGAGACGGATCCGAGCACTTCCACGTCTGGTTCCTGGCCCGGCCGCTCGGCATGTGGCAGATGCGCGGCGCCATGCTCGCGGTCTGGGACGACCTGCTGCCGAAGGTGCCCGCCGCGGAGTGGCGGGCGAACGTGGCGCGGATCGCGGCCGCCCTCGCCGCGGAGGACGGCCGCCTAGGGCGCTGACGCTCTCAGCCCTCCTGGGTCGCCGGCGCCGGCTTCTCGACCCACCACTCCGCGAACTCCCGCGCGCGGCCGTCGGGTTCCAGGCGGACGAGCCAGATGTTGGCGTACACCTCCTGCGCTTCGTCCCCAT
>Ga0315540_10002111_pt1 | contig 11242 bp, 9 predicted proteins | sample SalMarSW160110MG_FD_203677 | JGI IMG/M metagenome (GOLD analysis project Ga0315540, IMG submission 203677) | Salt marsh sediment microbial communities from the Plum Island Ecosystem LTER, Massachusetts, United States - Salt Marsh Sediment SW1601-10 ... | reverse complement strand
CTTTATAAAGTAATTCTAACCGCCGGGGATAAAACAGAAGATGTTATCCAAAAACTGGCGATAATAAGATGATTCTTATTGAATTCAATCAGCATCAATAAAAAAAGCCGGTTCTCAAAAACCGGCACATGACTTTTTCAGATCTTATTTATCAGGTTTTTCCATCATATGTCTGAACATTGGTTTTCTTTTATCGAACTGATGTCGCATATCGTCAAAAGTCTTCTTTTGTTCGGGAGTTAACAAATCATAAACGTCCATTCTTTGATTTGCCATTGATGTGGCAATGTTATTCTTGGCAGCGTTAATCGCTTTAACTGCATTGATATAATCATCACGGGAATAGTTGCCGTTGTTAGTCAGCTCTTTCAGCGCAAGCTTTTTCTTTTGAAGATCAGCTTTCAGATCAATCATTTCGCTCTGATGTTTTAATCTGAGTTTTTCAACTGCTTCTTTTTGTTCATCGGTTAGATTTAATTTTTCAAGCATCATTCCTCTGAATTCACCTCTTTGGAAATCACGTTTGTGAAACTCGCGATCTGGGTTGTGTTTTCCCATCTGACCATAAACTGAGGACGTTAACAGAAGAGCTAAAATAAAGCTTAATGTAAATCCCACTATTTGAATCCTTTTCATTTTATACTCCTTTATTTTTTGTTTGTGCAGTTTAGACATTGTTGTTTTTAAGATGGTTTAAAGATGTATATTTTTAAACCTCAAACGATCTTATATTGTCAAACACTCGCATGTTCCAGGAAAAAATGACTGATACTAAAAGCGATTCTCAATTGATTAAAGAATTTATTTCCGGTAACGACATTGCTTTTAATTTACTGGCGAAACGATATCAACAAAAAATATACTGGCATGCAAGAAGAATGACAGGCAACCATCTTGATGCCGATGAAATTGTTCAGCAGGTTTTACTTGTAATGTTTAATAAATTAAAGACGTTTAATTTTCAGTCATCAGTTTATACGTGGATTTATAAAATAACATCAACAAGAAGTTTAAATTTGTTAAGAAGAAATAAAGTCAGATCTTTGTTTTCAATTGAAGATAAAGCCGGAGAAAATTTAAAAATAGAGAATGATATTATTTCTGGTCTTGAAAACAAAGAGAAAATAGAAAAGATTCAACAGTTTTTGTTAAAAATTCCTGCGAAACAAAGAGAAGTTTTCATTCTAAGAAATTTTGATGAACTATCTTATGATGAAATTTCGGAAATAACGGGAAGAAGTGTTGGCGCACTGAAAGCAAATTATTTTCACGCATTTAATAAATTGAAAGAATTGATGAAAAATGAAAAATTATTATGAACAGATCGTTCGATACTTAGACGGGCAGTTTTCAAAAGAGGAAGAAGAAGAATTTGAAAAAAGCCTTTTGTTTGATGCGGAATTAAAATATGCATACTCCGAATACCTGAAGACTATGGAATTAATTTCATCAACAAAGCTACCGGAAGCAAGAGCGGATTATTTTAATGATATAGTTCCAAGATTCCGGCAATCTTTAAATAAGCCTGTTAAAACTTTACCTTTTAAAAAAGCCTCGTTCGGATTTATTACGATAATCCTGTTTGTTTTTTCTTTCTTCATTTTCAACAATTATAGGGTAAGTACAAATCCTGAAAATGTTACTATGGAATCGATCACGCAAAATATTTCCGATGAACAGGTTAATGAAGTACGCGATTATCTAACCAATAATTCGTGGATTATGCCATCTGAGGATATAATTACTCAGGTAGTGAACGAAGATTATTTTAACATTGATGGAATAATACAGAATGTATCTGATGAAGAAGGATATAATATTCTAAACGATTATCAAATTAATAACATTGAATCATTTGCCGGTGAGGAGAATCTTCAGCAAGCTTATGAAGAACTCCTTGCTAAAAGTATTTTATAAGAGGTGATAAATGAAAAACATTATCTATATTCTTAGTATTATCACGCTTGTTTCCCTTCAAACATTCGCACAGTTAGAGGATAGACCACCACATCATATGAGAGAAATGAGAGAAAAAATATTACAGCTTGAAAAGATAAAGCTTATAGAAACACTCCAGATGAACGAAGAGACAACTCTTCGGTTCTTTGCCAGACGTAGTGAAATGCAATCTGCTATCGATAGCTTGATGGAAAAACTGAATAACAAACTGGATGAAATAGACAAATTGATTTCCGATGATAACAAACCGGAAGATAATAAGCTCAAATCTTTAATTAAGGAAGTAAGTGGAATACGCTTAAAAATTGAACAAAAGAGAGCCGATTTTGTAAATTCATTAGATGATATTCTTACCATTAAACAGATCGCAAAATTTGTTGTATTCGAAAAAAAATTCAGAGAAGAGCTTGCAAAAAGCCTGATGAAAGACAGGATGCGTAATAAAAGAAATTGAAAATAAGCGATTTTGTTTCAAATAATCCCCCTTGTAAGTGTTGATTTTGAGCCCTTGCTTGAATATTTTGTCCTCCTATATTTGCGGAAGTGGTGGAACTTGGTAGACACGCTATCTTGAGGGGGTAGTGCCTTAATTGGCGTACGGGTTCAAGTCCCGTCTTCCGCACCAGGCAAATTCTTTAAAAATCAAAGAGGATGATACTTATGAAGAAACTCAAAATGAGCTTAATGATATTATTAACTTTAATATCATTTAACCTGGTTATAGCGCAGGACATGAACCCTGATGCAGGTAAGTTGTACAACGAGGGAAACAGTCTTTTAAAAGCGGGTAACTATAAAGGAGCAATTGAAAACTATGATAAAGCTCTTGCAATTGAAAAAGACTACAGGATATATTATCAAAAGGGGGTAGCTCAGAAAAAATCAAGAGATCTTGATGGTGCTATGAAATCGTTTGACGACTGCATTAAGATGAAGAACGATTTTGCCGGCGCATATAATGCGCTTGGTGGAGTCTATTTCCAAAAAGGCGATTTCAATGCTGCAATAACCAACTTCGAAAAAGTTCTTACTTTAACCGATAAAAATAATGTTGAAGCAATTGTAAAAAAGAATCTGTCTCTGGCTTATTCAAAACTGGGTAATGATGAATTAGCAAACGGTAACTCATCTAAAGGAATTGAATATCTCAAAAAAGCTATAGGATTTAGCAACTATGATGCGGCTTATCTTTCTTTAGCAAAAATATATTCTGAACTGGGTGAGTGGGACAATACCATCAGTGCATCTGAAAATGCTTTAAAGTATAGATCAAAAATTACTCCCGGCGGTCCGTATTATTATATGGGAGTTGCATACAAAGGTAAAGGCGAATTAGATAAAGCAAAAGAAATGTTTCAGAAAGCAGTATCCGATGCAACTTATAAGAAAACCGCTCAGTATGAACTTGGGCTGTTAAATTAATGATTACCGATATTTGTATTTTTAACCCTCGTATATCGAGGGTTTTTTTATGTTCAATTGATTTTTTTTATGCCTGATATTATTTCAAAATTTAAAAATGAAATTAATGAGTTAGATAAAAAAGATGTGCTTCCCCTAATTTGTGCGGCTGCAGCACTGAGGAAGGAAGTTCATTTAAGATTATTACTTTTAAGAGCAAAATCACTTAACATTGATATCAACGAATTATACGAATCGCTGCTTCAAAATTATCTCTTTACAGGCTATCCATCAGCAATGATGTCGTTAAAAATTCTAAAAGAATATTTCCCGGATCATAATGAAGATTTATCAGAAGATTGGGATTTAAACAGATATCGCGACAGGGGAATACAAAACTGCAAAAAGATTTACGGGAAAAAGTTCGAAAAGCTTATTTCGAACGTAAAAGGTTTTTCACCGGAATTATCCGACTGGCTTGTGCTTGAAGGCTATGGAAAAGTTATGGGAAGAAAAGAGTTGTCCCTGAAAAAAAGAGAACTGAACATAATATCCGTGCTCTCCGTATTAAAATTTGAAGATCAACTCTATTCACATATTAATGGAGCATTCAGAACCAGATCATCAAAAGAAGAAGTAAAAAGAGTTATAAGTAGCTTAAAGATTTTCGGTACTAATGAATGGGCGAATTTTGGAATGAAAGTTTTGAATCGATATTTAAAAGATAAGGGAATAGAATAGTCTATTCCCTTATCGTAAATTTTTACAAGAGACTGAACATAAAAAACAGATCCAAATTGATAGCACTTAAAGTTTTCTCACCACTTTCTTTACCTATCAAGTTGAACATTCTATAACTTGCTGATATATCAACATTTACTTTTGGCAAAATTGTAACCTCAGCGCCTGCACCTATTCCTATACCTGTTCTGGACTTACCGGAAGTTTTAGTTTCAACACCGCCGCTTTTAACAGTAAAATCTCCAAAAGAGTTGAACATGACATCCAGAGCAACATATGGGTCTACACCCGCAGGAATGGGAATAAAATTATAAGAGGCGCCAACACCGAGTGAAAATATTGATTGTGAATATTCAACATCTGGAGGTCCAGCATCGACTGGATTTTCTCCGCTCCCATTGAATTTATGATAGAGAACAAATGCTCTGGGAGTGATAGGGACAAGGGGTAAATCTACTTTTCCTATCGCTCCAAAATTATATTCGGCTGAGTAACCCAATCCACCACCTGAAACCTCATTCGTATATTCTTCAGAGCCGGTAACCTGTGTTAATCCTCCGCCGACTCCTATACTAATTAATTGAGCAAATCCATTTGAACTTAGGAAGATTAAAAATGCACCAATGAAAAGAATCAGTTTTATTTTTTTCATTTTCTCTCCTTCATCAATATTGTGAATTATGAAATTAGTTTGCAAACTTAGATAAAAATCGAATATTAAAATAGGGTAGAGTTTGTCAATAACGAATGTAAGTGAAGGTCTGCTTTTAATAAATGTCTTTAAGTAATCGTTTTAATTCTTTATTTCCCTTGATTTTATGAGGATAAAAAATATATATTTCAATATTCTTTTTTAAATATCGGAATATTCGGAACAATTTTGCCAAAAAAACGTTAATCAGAAGGCAAAAATATAAACCGGAAAATTAAGTTTATCGAAATTATTGAACTAAATTATTAAAGTAGGTTTACGATTGACGATATTAAAGGCACTTGATATAACTGTTCTAATTTTTGAAGGTTGAGTTGATGATATGCTGAAGAAAATTCTTTACTCCTCATTTATTATAATTACTTCTGTTTTATACTCCCAGGATATTTCTCAAAAGTTTACTTCTGCAATGGAATTGTATTACGGCGAACGATATACTGAAGCATATAAAATGTTTAAAAGTATTTCGCGGGAAGTAACCAAGGAAGATGAACTTTATGCTGCATCAAAATTTTATGCTGCTGATGCTTTGATAAAACTTGGTGAAAAAGATATGGCTGTTGCCGAATTGGAATACCTGGTTAATCATATAATCTGGTCAAACTTCAGGGAAGAAGCTTTTTATAATCTTGGACTTATTTATTTCGATTTTAAAGAATATTCTTTAGTTAGAGCAAGATTTAAATCGTTATTGAAAGAATATCCCGCAAGCAAATATTCCGGTTCGGCACTTTACTGGATCGGTGAATCTTATGCGGCTGAAAACAAATTACAGGATGCTGTGGATTTTTTACAAAAAGCAATCAATGATAATGCAAGCAACAGGTATAAAGATTACTCTATTTATACACTTGCCACAGTTTACGAAAGAAAAGAAGATTACAAAAACGCAGTAAAATATTACGATCAACTACTTTCATACTATCCAAATAGCAAATTAGCTGTTTCTGCACAGATCAGGATAGGGATATGTTATTTCTATCTTAAAGATTATCAGTCATCCATTCTTGAACTGAAAAATCCGATGCTGAATAGTCTTCCCGGCAGTTTGTTTGCGGAAAGCTTGTATTTACTGGCAAATTCATATTATAGGGTAGGACAGTATGCAGATGCTGAAAAAGTTTATAATGAAATATTAGAAAAATATCCGGATGCAGATGTTTTTCAGGATGCAAGATATGGGCTGGCGTGGTCTCTATTCCAGCAAAATAAATATAACGATGCCTATAGAGTTTTTGATTTTCTCTCATCTGGAACAGACAGTATTGCAATAGAATCTTTTTACTGGAAAGGGGAAGCGAAAAGATATCTCGGTAAAAACGATGAAGCCATACAGATTTATAAGGAGCTGTTAACAAAGTTTCCTTCAAGTTATATTGTTCCAAGAGTTGAATCACAGCTTGGTGTGTTATATTTCAATCAAAAAGATCTGAATCTTTCCAAGCAATATCTTATAACTGCACTTTCATCAGGCAATGATGATGTTAAAGGAAAAGCATACACTTTGCTTGGTGAGATAGAACTGAATAATAAACAGTATGCTTCAGCCAAAAATTACTTTGAACCAGCGCTTACAATTCCTAATAGCGATAAGAATAATAATTTACGGGCAATGCTTGGAATGGGATCGGCGCTATACTTTCTGGGTGATTACGATAAATCAATAAGGTACTTGAATGAGATTTTTACCAAGTCACCCGATTTTGAACGGAACCGTGTGAATTACTATTTGGCTGAGAATTATTTTGCAAAGCAAAATTACAAGCGGGCTTTGGAGAGGTATAATGCAATAAATACAGATGATGCAGATATTACAAAAGTTGCTTTATACGGTTCGGCGTATTGTTATTTTAATCTTGGCGATTATGAAAATGCAGCGATACGTTTTTCTTCTTTTATAAAAACATATCCGAATGATCAAAGAGCAACAGATTCACATCTTAGACTTGCAGACAGTTATTTCGGAAGTAAAAACTTTTCTGCTGCCAGCCAGGTTTATGAACAATTATTTCAATCGCGGCAATTGTCAACAAACGATCCTTATGCTTATTATCAATATGCACAGGCATTGTATAAATCCGGTAAGACCGAATCTGCTATAAATGAATTTGCTAATCTTCAGAGGAATTTTCCACGTTCCAAATATGGAGATGTTTCACTTTACACTATTGGCTGGATAAATTTTCAGCAAGATAAGTTCGAAACAGCAATAGACCGCTACAGGAATGTATTGGATGTTTATCCTGGTACCGATCTAGCCCCGATTATTTATTACTCTATCGGGGATGCATATTTTAATTTGAGCAGTTATGATAATGCAATTGATAATTACCAGAAAGTTCTCTCGCAATATCCCTCATCGGATTATATTTTTGATGCTGTTAACGGAATTCAATATTGTTACGTTGCAAAAAACCAGCCTGAAAAAGCAATCTATCTTATCGATGAATTTATTGCGCGTAATCCTTCTTTGAAATTTTCGGATCAGATATATTTTAAAAAAGGAGAGCTATATTACAGCCAGAGGGATTATGAAAATGCAAAGATTAGTTACCAGGATTTTCTTAACAGGTATAAGAATAGCAAATTTGTTCCGGAAGCATATTACTGGATTGGAAAAAGTGCGGCTAACCTTGGAGAAAATGAGCAGGCAATTTATAATTTCAATACTTTACTGCAGAAATATCCTGAAAAGGAAGTCACTGCTTCCGCTGTACTTGAAATGGGTACGATTTATAATAATATGAAAAATTATAACCTCGCAATAAATACTTACAACGAAGCTCTTCAAAAACTGAAGGGCTCACCATCACTACCCGAAATAATGTTCAATAAAGGAACAACGTACATAAATGCAGATAGTGTTCAGCAGGCTTACGATGTTTTCAGTGATGTAGTTTATTATTACCGAGAATCAATCTTTGCGGATAAATCGAAACTTGAAATGGGTATGATTGATCTTGCTGCAGGAAGATTTGAAAACTCGGATAAATACTTTATGGAAATTTCCGGTAACCGTAGTGATGAAATCGGTGCACAGGCACAATATTATTATGGCTTGTCTCTTTACCAGCAAAACAAATTCCAGGAAGCAATATCGTCGTTGGTAAGAGTGAGAACAGTCTTTTCCTCTTATGATGAATGGCTTACAAAATCTTACCTGCTTTTAGGCGATTGTTATGTTAAGCTAAAAGATAACAGGAAAGCAGAAGAGATGTATCATATTATTATAAGCAAACACAGGAACGATAAGTATACAGCCGAAGCAAGAGAAAAATTAAGGAGCATCCAATGAAAAAGTTTTTGTTGATTCTCTTAGTTCCTTATTTAATGATTTTTTCTCAGGATGATGAATCGAAGAATCCGAATGTAGAATTACCTGATTTTGTTATTACCGGATCAGATGTTGTTTTGATAAGACATGCGGATAAAATTAAACCTGATTTTGTTTCAACAATTACATCCGATTTTATTTTTCCTTCCCATTCACCTGACGATCTTGGACTGAAACAGCTTTCAAATCCTATTAAAGAAGATCTTAAATTATTAGACACAACTCATTTTGCAAAGGGAAGTATAAAAGCTGAGGCAGGAGTTTATACTTTGCCCGGTGGAGAATTAAGTTATGCTTATCCTTTTAAAAATGGAATTTTAAATGCAAATGTCGGAGGTTCACATCAGCGTGCTTATGTTGATAACAGCGATCGATATTATTTTTATGGTGGTGCCGGTTTGCAATACCTGCTTCCTATGAGCAATGATGTGTTACCGGGAATGCAGTTTAGTCTTAACGGAGATTACAATTCTTATTCTTATAAGTTATTTGCGTCGGATAATCCAGAATTGAAACGTTCAAAAAATGAAGGTAATTATTATCTGGGTATTAAAAATACTTCCTGGAAAACTTTCATTTTTGATCTACATCTCGACAACAAATTTACATCGTTAGTTGAAGATCAATTTACGGAAAACCTGATAGATGCTTCCGGTATGGCCTCACTGCAATTCTCAGATTTTTCGATTGGAGCAAAATCAAACTACGAGAAACAATACCTGACGACAGATTCACTTGGAACTGTTAATTCTGATTATTTCTTTGTAAGACCAATCGCTTCATTTGAAATTCTGAATACCGTAAAAGCAAAAATTGGTTATACTTTTACAAATTCGGGCGGAATAAGATACGATCAGCCTTATGCATCTTTTGGGCTTAGAGTTTCAAACGATCTTATATTAATTGGTGAGTATGCACCGCACGGAGAAATGATAACTTCAGGAATGTTCCTGAGACAAAATGATTACTTTAACGCAACAGGGTTTGAAAACCTGTTCTTTAAGAAATCTACATTTTTTGATGTCGTGATAAAATATGAATACGGAAAATATTATCAGTTAGATGCAGGAGTGAAATACTTTAAATCAAATAATCTTCCATATTTCACCGCTTCAAATATTTCAGGACAATTTGATATTGCAACTGCAGATGCAAACGAAATTAATATTTATTTAAATGCGTTGTTTCATACTGGTCCGTACGGCGTACTTTATGGAAGCGTTGATTATTACAGGTTAAGAAATAATGCAGGTAAAAGGATTCCATATTACCCATGGCTTAAAGCTAATCTTACTTATGGATATGAATTTACAAAAGGATTTTTAGTTGAACCTTCTATCCTTTTTAACTCGGACAGATATACAAATATTTCAAATTCTAAAAAGCTGAGTGCATTTGCTGACCTGGGAATTAAATTTACTTATAAAATTAATCCAAGTTTTATTTTAAACCTTGAATTGATGAACCTGTTAAACAGGAATATTTATTATTGGGACGGCTACAAACAAAAAACAGCCGACCTGACGTTCGGTCTTAATTATTTATTTGATTGAACCGGATGACAATTTTTAAGTAGTTTTGTAAGTGTTTGAATTTAAGAAGTTAACCAGAAAAAAATAAGATTTAAGAGATGAAAAAAAACGATTTAGTAAAACTTATCACCAAAAAAGCCGGTATTGCCGATTCAGCAGCCAGCGAGTTTTTTGATATTTTTCTCGGGAAAGTTGCAGAAGAAATGGAACCGGGTGAATCCGCACGTTTTGGCAATTTAGGATATTTCCATTTCAGAAGGGGAGAGATCAAAAAACAGGAGGATGAAAATAAAGATAAAAAGATTGAGTTTCTCGATCTCATTATTTTTTCACCTTCATCGGAATTGAATATTAAATCGCACGATAATGTGATCTTCAGTATTCCGGAAATACACCACGGTATAAGTGATTCTCTTGATCTGCATTTCAGTCTCAGTGCGGGGAAACCTGTTCTTCCTTTACTTGAAGGGAAAGAACTAACTGAAGATGTTGATCAATCATCTGAAGCTAATCACCGTGAATTAGAACGAAAGGCGCGCAGTCTTATTTCTAATCTTCATATTGAAGATAATATCAGAACAGAAGGTGAAATTTTATTAGTTGATATGAAATCAATCGATTCAGATCAGTTTGAACTTGAACTTAGCAAGGAAGCAGTTAAGAAAAATTCCGAGAAAATTTCAGGAACTTCGATTCATAGTTCTGAAAAATTAAGAAGTAAAGCCTTGAGTTTTGGGAATACACTTTCAAAACAAATTGAAGAAAAATCGGATTCAGAATCTTATCAAAAAGATCAGACGGAAAAAACAAAGAGCGAAAGCGCCAAATGGGATTTCGGAAAAAGATATCTGGGAAATACTCAATCTTCAACTTCAAATACGGAAGTAAAATCCGAGCCTCAAAAACCGGATAAACAGCAGGATTCAAAAGCTGAAATAAAGGATATTGAAGAACCTGTTGGAGCCGAAGAATTCTTCGACATTAACATTGAGGATGAAGAAACACCAGACATTAAAATGGATGATTTTAAGATTTCGGAAGAAGAGAGTGAACAGGAAACGGAGAAATTTGAACGGGTTAGATCATTCAGTTCAACATTGGATAAAGAATCGAATATCAGAGAGGATAATAAACCTAAGGATGAAGTAGATGAGGATTTTGATACCGAGCATTTTGAAAATGATGAATTCTTTAAAGAATTAAAAAACGTAGTCGGTAGTACAGATGATGAACCGGATATTGAACTATTAGAAGAGGATGAGCTACCTCCCAAAAAAGAAGAACCGGAAACAGAGATTAAATTAAATCGTTCTCAACAGCAAAAAGTTCCTAAGTATGAAAGAACAAACTCAAGTTCTTCATTTGTTAAAATCCTGGCTATTTTAATCATCATTGTTGGTGGATTGTATATATTATTTAAGGAAGATGGAAATATCGATATGAAAGAAGAGGTTCCGACCACCGAAAGAAATAACAGTACAACTTATGTAGAAAGAGACTATGATGTTCCTGTTACTTATCCCTATGATAAAAAAGATAACGGACAGGAAATCAGCGGAATAG
>Ga0315540_10002110_pt1 | contig 11248 bp, 8 predicted proteins | sample SalMarSW160110MG_FD_203677 | JGI IMG/M metagenome (GOLD analysis project Ga0315540, IMG submission 203677) | Salt marsh sediment microbial communities from the Plum Island Ecosystem LTER, Massachusetts, United States - Salt Marsh Sediment SW1601-10 ... | reverse complement strand
GCAGCCGCCCATCCGGACCGGTGACCACCCAGCTGCTGCGCGATCTCGACGCCGCCCGCAGCCAGTCGGAGCTGCTGCGCGAGCTGCTGCCCCTGCTCACCGCCTACGCCGGTCGCGCGGCGGTTCTGGTGATTCGAGGCGGCAGCCTCAGTGCGTGGAGCGGGATCGGCTTCGACCACGCCGAGGGCCTTCGCCACTGGCAGGCAGACGTCGACGCGTCGCCGGTGTTTGCGCGCTTCGCCACCGAGGGCCTGCCTCTGGTCTTCGACCCGTCCCAGGATCCTGTGATGTCGCTGTGGCTCACCGGCGAGCCCGCCTCGGATGAAGGCCGGCTGCTGCCGGTCTGCCTGCGCGGCAAGACGGTGGGCGCGATCTACATCGATCGCACCGTGGACCGCCCGTGGGAGCCCGAGGTCGCTCAGGGGCTGGTTGCGTTGACCTCCTGGCTGATCGACACCCTCCACTATCGTCCGGCCGTGCCTTCGCCGGCCCTTGCAGAGTTCGTCATCGCCGGTGGTGGCGGTGAGCTGGAGACGGTTCCGGACGAGATCGCCGGATTCGAGGGGGAGCCGGCGGCGGAGATCGAGGCGCCACCTGCACCGGAGGTCGTCTCCGAACCCGAGGCGATGGCCGCGCCCGAGTCCGAAGCCGTCGCCGAGCCGGAAATGGCCGAGAGCGACGACACTGCGGACGACACCGCGGTCGAAACCACGGAGCTCGAGACCGAGGAAAGTGAGCCTGCAGCCGCTCCCCCTGCGGCCGAAATCGATCAGTCCGAGGAGCACGAAGAGGGCTACGGTGCGGAGTTCGATCCGTCGGCGACCATCCGCGTCGAGCGCTCCGAGGAGATGCCGGTTCCCGCTCCGGAGCAGGTCGAGGTGCCGCCGCCGCCCGCGTTCGAACAGCCGGCCGCCGCCTCCGAGGAGGACTCCCGTTCCGAGGAAGCTCGGCGCTTTGCGCGCCTCCTCGTGTCGGAGATCAAGCTCTACAACGAGGACGAGGTCGAGCGGGGGCGCGCGAGCCGCGATCTCTACCAGCGGCTCAAGGACGACATCGACCGCAGCCGGGAGATGTACGAGAAGCGGATCCCGGCCGACGTCCGCGAGAGCCACAACTACTTCCAGGAAGAGCTGGTCCGGATCCTCGCGGACGGCGACGCGGACGCTCTCGGCATGTGAGCCGCGGCACCCGCGCCCTGGCCCGCGCTATTCATCAGACGTCTGCTGCGGCCGACGATGCACCGCGCTCAGCGGTGCTTTCTCATCTCGGAGTGGTTGGGAGCGCGGTCCGAGAATGCAACGAAGACAGGGCTTCACGCCGCCCGAAAGACGCCGAGCACGCGATGGGCTACACGCTCCTCGCGGCGACGGCGATACTCGTCGTCGCCTGTGGCGTGAGCCCTGGCATTTCTCCGGACCCGGGCTCGAGTCGCATGGAAGGGCTGCGCACGGGCTTCACCCAGCGCACATCCGACCCGCTTGCGGCTGCTTCGGCATTTGCCGACGCAGGCCCCGGGGTGATCCTCGAGAACGCCCGCCTGACCGCCTGGCTCGGCGCCCTGCGCCGCGCGGACGCGCCGTCCGCAGCATGGCGCCGCCTTCTCGACGAACCGCCCCCTGCGGACATGCTCGCGAGCGTCCAGGCGGGGCTCGGTACCGCGCTCCTTGCCGAGGGGCGCACCACCGACGGCGTCGAGATGCTCGAGGCCGCGGCCGCTGCCGGCCGCGGCGACGCGGCCGAGCGCCTGCTCTCGGTCGCTGACGCGCCGCTGCGCGACCGGATCGCCGATCGGCTCGCACGAACCGATCCCGAGCGCTTGCACCGAGCGGATCCGATTCTCGAACGGGCGGTGCTCGCCGCAATGCCACCCGCCGGCTGGCTCCAGCGATCGCGGTCGTGGCGCGCAGCCGGTGCTGCGGCGGTCGCCCGTTCAGAGATGCGCCGCCTTCGCTGGCGGGGCGAAGCGGAGCGGGAGCGGCGACTGGAGGTCGCTCGCGCCGAGGTCGAATCGGGAGGGGATAGGGCAGCGGTCAGGCTGCTGCCGGCAGCGGCCCGCTCAAGCCGCGAGGAGCTCCTCGTGCGGGCGGAGGCGGAGCGGCATATCGGCTGGGGACGTGTGCCCGGAGCTGCCGCTGCGCTGACTTTCAGGGCGTGCCTGGCTGCAGCCGAACGGGCGAGTTCCGGGGAACGCGACGTCGATGCGGATGCGCTGGTCCTGGAGTGCGGGACTGAGGCCGGCCGCCTCGATGCCGCGTTGTCCGCCTGGCGACGGCTCGAGGCGGAGCACTGGGACGACCCGCGCCGCTCGTGGCTCGGTCGCCGGCTCGGGGTTGCTCTGGGTCAGGCGGAACGCGTCGGTGAGGTGCTCGAGGTGGCCGCCGCACTGCCGGACCAGGCGCGCTGTCTCCACCTGTGGGCGGCGGGCCGCGGCGTCGGCCGTGAGCTCGCCCTGCGGCGGCTCGCGGAGGCTCCTGTCGCCGATCTCTACGCGGTGTGGGCGCGGGAGGAGCTCGGAGCGACCGCTCCTCGTGAGGCTCCGGAAGCGCTGCCGGATGCCGAGCTTGAGGTACCACCGACGCCGGTGCGGCTGTTGCTGGAGTGGGCAGCGCCGTCCGAGGCACTCGCCGAGTGGCGACGTATCGCTGCAGCTCGCGGGCTGCTCCCGGGAGAGGCGGTGGTCGCGGCAGACCTTGCGGCCGCCTCCGGGCGCCCGAACGACGCCATCGGGTGGCTGCGACTGGCGGTGCCCGAGCTGGGCACGGTCGACATGAGCACTGCGCCGCGCAACCTACTGCGCGCCTACCTTCCGCTGCGTTGGCGGTCGGCACTGATCGAGGCGTCGCGGAGCGCCGGAGTGCCGCCGTGGCTGGTGGCCGGAGTCGCGCGACAGGAGAGCGTCTTCTCGGAAACGGTGCGCAGCCCGGCCGGAGCGGTCGGCGTGCTGCAGCTGATCCCGGGAACGGCGCGGCTGCACGCCCGCGCCCTCGGAATGAGCGGGCCTCCCGATCTCACGGACCCCGAGCTCAACCTCCGCCTCGGCGCCCGTGAGCTGGCCGGGCTCCTGCAGCGATTCGGTGCGGTCGAACCGGCTCTGGCGGCGTACAACGCGGGCGAGGCGCGTGCGCGTCGATGGTGGTCGGCCTGGCCGGATCGGCGTCGTTTCACCGAGGCGATCCCGATCCCGGAGACCTACGGTTACGTGCGCCGGGTCGTCTTCCTGGCCGAGGCCTACCGCGAGCTGTGGCCGGAGGCCTGGGTTGCGGGGAGCTGACCGTCCCGGCGCGGAAGACGGTGCGGCCGTCCTTCCGGTATCCTTATTGTGAGCGCCCCTCGAGAGTCGATAAACGTCTCCCGGCTGGAAGGCAGCCCACGATGCACGAGATCACGTTCCGCACATCGACCAAGCTCGAGATGTTCGAGGTGACTGCAGAGATCGAGCAGGCGGTTCGCACCGCTGGCATCGGCGAGGGAAGCTGCCTCGTCTTCGTTCCACACACCACCGCGGCGGTGGTGATCAACGAGAACGCGGACCCCGACGTCCGACGTGATCTGCTCGCCGCCTACGCCGCCATGGTTCCCGATATCGCCTTCGCGCACACCGAGGGCAACTCCGATGCGCACCTCCTCGCGAGCCTCCTGGGCGGCTCGGTCGTGCTCCCGGTGAGCCGCGGCCGGCTCGCCCTCGGAACCTGGCAGGGCGTGTTCCTGGTCGAGCTCGACGGACCGCGCTCGCGCCGACTCTGGATCTCGGTGCGCTAGCAGCGCGGTCCGCGGTGGCCCAAGCGCCGCCGCTGCCCTCTCGGACTCCGACCAGCAGGGCCATTCAGGTGGTCATCCTCGCGCACACCGGTCCGATTGGAAAGCGTGCGGGACTCCGTCTCATCACCATCTCTTGATCAAGTCTGCACTTCAGCAAGCGATTGAATATAAACATTTTCTCTCTTGACAATTTTGCGAAACTTCAGAGAATGGAGGACGAGTCATTTCAGGCATCCGCGCCGTCGTGGGCGGTGCCTATTGTGGAATGGAGGGGGAACCGATGACCTCGCACAGATTCCGCCGAGCCTGTCTGCTCGTCGTGGTGTCGTGGATGATCGCCGGGGGCGTGGCGCTCGCGGCCGACGAGGAGGTCGAGCAGATCGACAGCAGCGCCTGCGCGACCTGTCACGAGACCAGCAAACACAGTTCCGTGTACGCCGACGACATCGAGCACTCCGCCCATGAGGGCCTCGGATGCCTCGACTGCCACGTGGACAAGAACACGGTGCCTCACCAGGAGAACACCGGTTTCACGGTCGGCTGCCAGGGGTGTCGGAACTGCCACGAGGAGGAGTCAAACGAGTACAAGGCGCATGGCCGGGCGGTGCTCGGACCGTGCGAGGAGATCTCCGACCTCCCGAAGTGCTCCGACTGCCACGGCGACCATGACATCCTGCCGTCGTCGGTCAAGGCCTCGAAGACCCACCCCCTCAACCTCCCGTCCACGTGCGGAAAGTGCCACGAGAACCTGAACCTGACCAAGAAGTACGACATTCTGATCGACCACCCGATCGAGATCTACGAGTCCTCCGTCCACGGCAAGGCGTCCAGGGGCGGGATCTATGTCGCCGCCACCTGCAACGACTGCCACTCGGCGGGCGGCAGTGCGCACCGCATCCTCTCGCCGGGCGAGCCGGACTCCTCGATCAATCACTTCAACATTCCCCGCACCTGCGGCAAGTGCCACAGGGGCGTCGAGAACGACTACCTCGAGGGCATCCACGGGCAGCGCGCGATGCGCGGCGAGACCGACGTGCCGGTGTGCACGACCTGCCACGGCGAGCACGGGATCATCTCGCCGTCCGACCCGCGCTCACCGGTGTCGCGGTCCCGCGTCGCCGAGGAGACGTGCTCTCCGTGCCACGAGTCCACGGTCCTGAACGAGAAGTACGGCCTACCGGCGGGACGCCTGACCACGTTCATCGACTCCTACCACGGCCTCAAGAGCAAGGCCGGCGACACCCACGTTGCCAACTGCGCCTCCTGCCACGGGGTCCACCGGATCCTGCCGAGCTCCGACCCCACCTCGACGGTCAACCCGGCGAACCTCCAGAAGACCTGCGGCGAGTGCCACCCAGCGATCTCTGCCAAGCTCGCCTCGACGCCCATCCACGGCCTCAGTGGCGAGGGTCTGCGCACCCGCGCCGCGGATGTGGTCGAGAAGGTCTATATCGTCGCCATCGTCGTGATCATCGGCCTGATGGTGCTGCACTGGCTGATCGACCTTGGCCGCCAGATCAAGAACATGCTCGACCGGCGCCCGCAGGTCCGTCGCATGCGACGCGACGAGGTCTGGCAGCACGCCCTTCTGATGGTCACCTTCATCACTCTGGTGATCTCGGGCTTCGCGCTTCGCTTCGATCAGAGCTTCGTCGCCCGCTTCTTCTTCGGCTGGGAGGGCGGCTTCCAGCTTCGCGGGACCGTCCACCGGGTCGCCGCCGTCGGTTTCATCATCACCATCGTCTGGCACGTATTCTTCCTGGTCCGTCCGCGGGGGCGTGCCTACTTCAAGGACATGCTGCCCAACTCGCACGATTTCACCTTCTTCATCCAGCGCATCCTCTACAATCTCGGACGCCGCGAGCACACTCCCTGCATCCAGCGCTTCAGCTACGTCGAGAAGGCCGAGTATTGGGCGCTCGTGTGGGGCACAGGTGTCATGCTCGTCACCGGCCTCATGCTGTGGTTCGACAACTGGTTCATCCAGTTCCTGCCCAAGGGCGCCCTCGACGTGGCGCTGGTGGTCCACTACTGGGAGGCGTGGCTGGCGACTCTCGCAATCCTGGTGTGGCACATGTACTCGGTGGTCTTCAACCCGCACGTGTACCCGATGAACCCGAGCTGGATCACCGGGACGATGCCGGAGGAGATGTACCTCCACGAGCACCCCGGCTACCTCGAGGAGGCCAAGCGCGAGACCGAGGAGGACCTGCAGCGCGAGATCGCCAAGGTCAAGGGCGAGAAGCCCCATCTGCGCGAGGAGTGACCGCCACCCGCGGGTGTGGCTGAGGCGCTGGCAGCAGGAGTCTCGACAGCCGCCCTGACCGCGCCGCGCGCGACTGAATGTGGTGGGCCTGCCTGTCGAAGCGACCCCGGGAGGAGGGACGACGTGGCCGGCGCAAGCTACACTTGCGCCGGAAGGAGCGCCGTACGATGGCGATCGATCCCAAGCTGCTGGAGATTCTCGTGTGCCCGGTGGACAAGTCGCCGCTGCGCCTCGTGCCCCTGCCGCAAGCGGTCCGCGAGCGGTTGGTCGACCGCTACCGCGACCAGTTCAAGGACGAGGAGCCGGTGGTCGAGGAGGGCCTCGCGAGCGACTCCTCGCGTCGCGTCTACCCGATCGTGTCCGACATCCCCGTGATGCTGGTCGACGAAGCCCTGACCTGGGAGGAGGTGTTCGGCTGATCCTGCGTGGCGTGGCGGCGGGCCTGCTCGTCGCCGGGGTGGCCCTGAGCTTCAAGCTGGGTCTGGCCAACAGCATCCTTGGTCTCGCGCTGCTGCTGTGGGTCACCGGAATGGTGCGCGGCACGGCGACGTGGCGACCCTCGCGGCTCTACCTCCCGGTGCTGGGCTACGTGCTGGTGAGCGTCGCTTCGGCGCTCGCCTCGTACGACCCGAGCTTCAGTCTCGGCGACCTCGGTGAGCTTTCGCTGTTCGCCATCATCCCGATGACCGCCTCCCTGATCGATCGGAGCTGGTGGGACCGCTTCCTGGTCGCGGTGACCGTCAGCGGCGTCGCGTCGTCGCTGGTCGGGCTGTGGCAGTACCGCCACGGCTCCTCGAACCTCGACCACCGGCTCACCGGGCTCATGAACCACTACATGACCTTCTCGGGCTGGACCCTGGTGGTCGTTCTGCTCCTCGCCGCCGATGCAGCGTTCCACCCGAACCGCCGCCGCCTGCTGTGGACCGTGCCCTCAGTGGCCGTGTGCACGACGGCACTGCTGCTGTCCTTCACCCGCAACGCGTGGGTCGGCCTCGCCGCCGGGGCGGTGCTGATGGCGGCGGTGTGGCGTCCCAAGGCGTTCTATGCCTACCCCATCATCGCGGTCCTGCTGGCGATTCTGCTGCCACGCCCCGTGCTCGACCGCTTCGTGTCGATCTTCGACCTTTCGCAGCCGTCGAACTACGACCGCCTGTGCATGACCGTGTCCGGCTCGGAGATGGTCCAGGATCGACCTCTGCTCGGGGTCGGCCCGGGGATGGTCAAGCGGCGCTACCCGCTCTACCGGGCGGAGGACGCACCGCGCTGGCAGGTGCCCCATCTGCACTCAAACGTGGTGCAGATCGCCGCCGAGCGGGGCCTGCTCGGTCTCGCGGCCTACCTCGTGATCCTGGTCGTCTTTGCGCGCCACACCTGGCGCGCCCTGCGCCGCCGCGACGGCCCCGAGTTCGCCGCCCTCGCCGGCTGCCTGCTGGCGATCGCCGCCATCACCGTCGCCGGTCTGTTCGAGTACAACTGGGCCGACGCCGAGGTTTCGATGATCACGTATGCCTGCCTCGCTGCGCCCTGGGCGCTGGCGCCGGAGCTGGCGTGAACCGCCGGATCTGGACCGTCTCTGAGCTTGTCGGCGAGCTCAACTCACTGCTCGAGCAGGGCTTCGCAGGCCTCGCAGTGGACGGCGAGGTGACCAACGCCAGCGTCTCCGGGCGAGGGCACCTCTACTTCACGCTCAAGGACGGCGCAGCGGCCCTGGACTGCGTCATGTGGGGATCGCGTGCGGAGCGCCTGCGTTTCCGGCTCGAGGACGGGCTCGCGGTCCGCGCTCTCGGCAGCCTTGGCATCTACCCGCAGCGGGGGCGCCTGCAGATGGTGGTGGAGGCGCTCGAGCCGCAGGGCCTTGGCGCGCTCCAACTCGCCTTCGACCAGCTCAAGCAGCGCCTCGCGGCGGAGGGCCTGTTCGCGCCCGAGCGCAAGCGAGCCCTGCCGGTCTTTCCCCGCCGGATCGGGATCGTGACCTCGCGCACCGGCGCCGCCCTGCGCGACATGCTCAAGGTCCTGCGGAGGACCCCATTCGCCGAAGTGCTGCTGGCTCACGCGCAGGTCCAGGGCGAGGGCGCGGCCGAGCAGGTGGCGGTCGCGGTCGACCGTCTCGGCGCGAGCGGCCTGGTCGACGTGGTGATCGTCGCACGTGGCGGTGGCAGCCTCGAGGATCTGTGGGCGTTCAACGAGGAACCGGTCGCGCGAGCGATCGCCGCGTGCCCGGTGCCGGTAGTCTCCGGCGTCGGGCACGAGACTGACGTCTCGATCGCTGACTTCGTCGCCGACCTCCGGGCGGCGACACCGACCCAGGCCGCGGAGCTGGTCGCGGAGCGCCTCGACAGCTGCATGCGCCGGGTGGACGACGCCGGCCTGCGCCTCGCCCGCGACCTTCGGCGCCACCTCGGCCTGGCGCGGGCGCGCCTCGAGGGGCTCGAGGGGTCCTCCGGGCTCGCCCGACTTCCTCATCGGCTCCGCCTGGCGGCGGCACGACTGGAGCGGGCCGACCGGCTCGCTGCGGTGCTTCGGAGACGGCTCGACCGCCTGCACGTCCGTACCGAGGCCGCCCGGGCAGGATTGCGGCGACTGCCGGGAAGGGTTGCGGCCGGCGGCCACCGACGCCTGCTCACCAGCCGCCGCGAGCTTCTGGTCCAGCTCATGCGGAGCCGGCTCGACCGCCTCGCTCGCGGCGTTGCCGCGAGCGAGCGATCGCTCGGCCACCTCGGTCCGCTCGCCGTGCTCGAGCGCGGCTACTCGATCACGACCCTCGTCGACGACAGCGCTCCGCTCAAGGAGGCCTCCAAGGTGCGGCCGGGTCAGGTGATCAGCACGCGGCTCGCCCATGGCGAGCTGCGTTCGATCGCGGCCCCCGGCGAACGACCGCGGTCCGGGAGCTCCACGCCGACCGCCCAGGCGACGCTCTTCGGCGACGAACCGGGGCAGCCGGTGAGTCGGGGGGCGGGTTCCGGCCGAGAGGGCGAGGAGGAACCATGACGAAGAAGGCCGGCGGCGAACGATTCGAAGACCAGCTCGCGAGGCTCGAGGAGATCGTCGACCGTCTCGAGGATGACTCCGTCGGCCTCGAGGAGGCGCTCGAGCTTTTCGAGCAGGGCATGCGCCTGGCCAAGGCGTGCCGCACGCGGCTCGAGGCCGTCGAGCTCAAGGTGGCGCGCCTGCTCGCCCCGGAGGAGGGCGAGGGCGCCCCAGAGACCCTCGACCCGGACGCTGTGTGAACATCACCGAGCTTCTCGTCCGCGAGCGGGCGGCGGTCGACGCCGCCCTCGACCGGGTGCTGCCGCCGTCCGATGCCTGGCCGTCGCGCCTGCACCGGGCGATGCGCTATGCGGTGCTCGGAGGCGGCAAGCGGGTGCGGCCGATCCTGGCCCGGCTCGCCCACGCGGCGGCCGGTGGCGATCCGGAGGCGATCGGCGAGGCGGTTGCCGGCCTCGAGCTGATCCACACCTATTCGCTCGTCCACGACGACCTGCCGGCCATGGATGACGACGTCCTGCGGCGTGGCCGCTCGACGGTGCATGTCGCCTTCGACGAGGCGACCGCGATTCTGGTCGGTGACGCCCTTCTCACGGCAGGTCTCGGCCTCCTCGCACGGTTCCCTCGAGGTGAGACCTGGGCGGGGCGGCGCGCGGCGGCGACCGCCCTCGTGGCCGATGCCGTCGGGTCTCGCGGCATGGTTGGCGGCCAGGCCGAGGATCTCGAGGCCACCGGTCATCGACCGGGCGTGGAGGAGGCGCCGGCCGCCCGATTGGAGCGCATCCACCGGCACAAGACCGGCTGCCTGCTGCGCGCCTCGGTGGAGATCGGGGCGGTGCTCGCGGGAGTCGACGAGGCGGCCCGGGCGGCATTCGCCGCCTTCGGCGAGGGTCTCGGTCTCGCGTTCCAGATCGCCGACGACATTCTTGACGCGACCGCTACCGCCGAGGAGCTGGGCAAGTCGCCCGGCAAGGACGCGCGTGCCGGGAAGCTGACCTACGTCACCCTGTACGGTCTTCCCAGCGCCCGGGTGCGCCTTGAAGAGCTCGAGGCGGAGCTGGTCGTGCGCGCTGGCGCAATCGAAGGTGACGACGGCGCCCTCGCCGCACTGGCGCACTACGTCGCCCGGCGACGTCGGTGACTCCGATGGCGCACTCCCTCACATTGCCACCGCCTCGCCGCATCCGGTAGGCTCGCTTTGATGCGATCGCGTCGGGCGTGGCTGCTGCTCCTGCTCGCGGGCCTGCTGCGGCTGGCGGTGCAGGGTTGGGACTCGTCGTTGCGGTCCCCCCACCCCGACGAGCGCCAGGTCGCGTTCGTTGCGGAACGTCTCCACGGCTGGCTCACGGACCCCGGGTTCTACGCTTACGGCTCACTCCACCTGCAGTTGGTCCGGCTCGCCTCGTGGCTGACCGGCGACGGCGGGCACTACCGCGGGCTTCTCATCGGGGGCCGTATCCTCTCCCTGGTCGCGAGTCTGCTCGCACTTGCCCTCGGGGCCTGGATGGCGCGCCGCGCCTGGGGCAGGCGCTCAGCCTGGACCGTCCTGCTGCTCGGAGCGTGGGTGCCCCTGGACCTTCAGCAGTCGCACTACGCGACCGTCGAGGCGGACCACGCGGCGTGGGTCATGGCGGCCCTCTCGGCCTCGTTCTGGCTCGCCACGGGTGGCGGAACCCTCGCCGCTGTGATAGCCGGTGCGACAGCAGGTGCCTCGCTGGCGGTGAAGGTCGCGTCCATACCACTCGCGTTTCCGTTGGCGGTCGCGGTGGCGCTCGCCGCGCGCGGACGCCCAGCGCTCGAGCTGGCCCGACTGGCGGCAGTTGCGACGTTCTCGGCCGTGGCGTCCTTCTGGTTCGCCCAGCCGTGGGCGTTTCCCTCGGCGCAGCCGCCGCCGGTGGTCCTTGCCGCCCTCGCCGCCGCGGTCATCGCCTTGACCATCGCGGCGAGGCGCACTGGACGGGCACGCCAGGCGGCGGCAGGGGTCGGGCTCACCGCTCTGCTCGGCGGTGCCGTCGCCATGGTGGCGGCACACCTCAACCCGGCCTACCTTGCCGGAGTCGGAGAGCAGGTCGCGATGGTCCTCGGCCATGCGGACCTCGCCTATGTGCGCGTGTACCATGGGACACTGCCGGTGCTCTACCCGGCGCGCGAGCTCGCCCTGTGGGGGCTCGGCCCCCTGCTCGCTGCGGCGGCCGTGTGCGCTGCCGGCCTCGCCCTATGGCGACTGGGGTCGCGCTG
>Ga0315540_10002109_pt1 | contig 11255 bp, 13 predicted proteins | sample SalMarSW160110MG_FD_203677 | JGI IMG/M metagenome (GOLD analysis project Ga0315540, IMG submission 203677) | Salt marsh sediment microbial communities from the Plum Island Ecosystem LTER, Massachusetts, United States - Salt Marsh Sediment SW1601-10 ... | reverse complement strand
CATGATATGATTCGAACTTCAAAATCGCTGGTCTAGCTAGTTTGCACCGCCGAATTTTTCCGCCATCCAGAATCCGACGGCAGCGGCGAAGCAAGCAAGGATCGAACCCCAAGCGACGTCGAGCAGGGTGATCTGCCATGCCCAATTGCGGAGTGTCGCATGATTGGTCAGATCGTAAGTCGCATAGGTGAAAAACCCGAACATCGCGCCATAAGTTAGGGCGGCCGAAATCCCGCCCGATTTCAGCGCCGGCAGGATGGCGAAGGCGACGATGCCAATCGGGTATAAAAGGTAGAAAGTGATCGCCGGCACGAAATTCACGCTTGGCGCGAGAACATCGCCGAGGATTGGTCGATACAGTCGTGCGGCCATCGTGGACAGCCACATGAAGTCGACCAGCACAAAAGCGACCAGCGTGGACAAATAAGCGGCGATCATTGTCGTCATGACGAGCAGACCTGAGTTCTCAAACGGCAGGCATCCCTTGATCCGGTCCTGAATGCACCAGCGATAGGAATTCTTGCCGGGTCATTGCGTTCTCTCGGAAGCATCCGAGCATTCGGCTCGTCACTAAGTCGGCGCCGTGCTTGAGCACGCCTCGTGCGCTCATGCAGTGATGGGTCGCCTTGACCACCACCGCAACGCCTTGCGGCTCTAGCACCTTCTCGATTGTATTCGCGATTTGCGCCGTCAGCCGTTCTTGAATCTGCAGCCGTTTGGCATAAGCCTCGACCACGCGTGCGAGCTTCGATATGCCGACGACGCGGCTGCGCGGAACATAGGCGACCCAGGCGCGACCCACGATCGGGGCCATATGGTGTTCGCAATGGCTGTGGAATGCCACACCCCGCAGCGCGACCATCTCATCATATTCTTCCGTCTCTTCGAAGGTCTTGCGCAGGATCGAATCTGGGTCTGTCGCATAGCCGGAGAAGTGCTCCCTGAGAGCGCGCACGACGCGCGCAGGCGTTTCTCGGAGTCCTTCGCGATCCGGGTCTTCGCCAATCCAGGATAGAACCTTACAAAATGCCTGCTCGACTTCTTCGTCCGAAGGCTGACCGGGTTGGTTGTCGTCCTTGCTATTCACAGATGTCATTGCGACAGGACGTATGACCGGATGCATTTCAACCTCGCGACGACTATCGATTGGGACAGGAGTATTCAGGAGACCATCAGATATTTAACGGGTGCAGATCGCAGTTGGATCACCACGCATTGTCTGGTCCTGGAACATGTTGCCGTCCTGCGACTCAAGTTGGCTCCGCTCGTGCAATGACGGCCATCGCAACAGGCCAGCACCGGCACTCAGGGAGCACGCAATCGATAGTGACTTATGTGCCACTCGCGCCCACCGCGGAATCCAAACAAACCCGCCGAGGCAAGAAAGAACAGCCGCCACCGTCGTTTCCAAAGTTTAGCATCCACGCCATATACGCTGCGCAGAATCGGATCGATTTGCTCCTCGTTTCGATCGTAATTGTCGAGCCAGTCGAGCAGCGTCCGCGCATAATGAGTTCCATCCCAGCGCCACTCCGCCTCGACCGTGAACAGGTCGGCAAAGTGACGAATGAGGTCGTGGCTCGGCATGACACCGCCGGTGAAGAAATGCCGCGCAATCCAGTCTGCCTTGTCGCGATGCTCGAATGCGTAAGGACTTCGGCAATGACTGAACACGTGGATGAAGAGCCGTCCTTCCGGGGCAAGCCAGCCGCGTGCCCGCTGCAGAAGCGCGCGCCAATTGGCGATATGCTCGAACATCTCTACCGACACGATGCGATCGAAAGTATTACGCGGCGCGAAGGCGTTCATGTCTGCTGTGACGATGTCGAGATTGGCGAGACCTTCCAGGGAAGCGCGCGCCGCGATGTATTCGCGCTGCGATTTCGAGTTCGACACCGCAACGATGCACGCGTCGGGATAGCGCCGCGCCATCCATAGAGACAGCGAGCCCCAGCCGCAGCCGAGTTCCAGAATGCTTTGCCCATCCGCGAGATCGGCATGAGCTGCCGTCTCCGCCAGAGCCCGTTCTTCTGCCTCTGCGAGTGATTGCGCGCCGGCATCGTAAAGACAGCAGGAGTATTTGCGCTGCGGTCCGAGCACATGGTCAAAGAAGACCGACGGTAGCTCGTAATGCTGCGCATTGGCTGCCTCGACGTGCTCGGCGACGGGACGGTGCGCCATGGCGCGGGCGAATTCCGCCACCGCGTCGGGCTTGGCTACAGCCAGACGTCGGCTGGTCCGTCCCACCAGGAACTCGATAGCCAACCGTGATGCGGCATCGGGCAGTGGAATGCGTTCGAACAGCGAAGCGGCAGCGGCGAGAGCGGTCATGGCCGACTCAATTCCGGGATGTCAGAGGGATCGGAAAGAACGCGCGGGTGCGCCGCTGATAGGCGCGAAACGCCTCACCCCGCGAGCGCAGCATATGCGCCTCGAGGGGCGGGATGCCCGACACGTAGACGAGCAGCCAGTACATGCAGGCCGGCGCGGCCAGCGCGACCCAACCGAAGGGATTGGCGCCGGACAGATCGATCGCGATCAGCGGATAGGCGCACCAGCCCAGCCATTCGAAAAAATAGTTCGGATGGCGGGACCAGCGCCAGAGCCCGACGGCGCACACGGCATCGCGGTTGCTGGAGTCAGCCTTGAATTTTCGCAACTGGTCATCCGCAAGCTTTTCGCCGGCGATCGCGATCACGAGAGTCATCGCTCCAAGCAGATCCTGCAGACCCAGTTGTGGCTGCGGGTTATGCCCGGCGAGCATGATCGCGAGCGCAAGAGGAACGCTGACCACCGCCTGCTTCTGCAGAAGCCAGAACATTTGCCGCGGCGCCTCCGCACCCCATACCTCGGCTATGTGACGGTAGCGAGGATCATCGCCGATCCCTTGGCTGCGAACAGCGATGTGCCAGCCCAGCCGCATCGCCCAAAGCGTGACGAGAACGGCAACCAATATCTGTCGTGCCGGCAGAGAGCCAGAAAGCGGGATGAGCGCGGCAAACGCCCCGACTCCGCCGGTCCCGAACGTCCAGGTTACGTCGACCCAGCCGGAATTGCCGGTGCGTTGCTGGATCAACCAAGCGGCCGTCATCGCGAGGGAAAGCGCCACTGCGATCATCGCGGTAGCTGCGATGAGCTGGAGGAGGCTCATGGGGAACCTACGCAACCGCAGCCGCGGTGGCTGTACGCAGGAGGCAAGACGGGACGATTGCCAGGCTCGCGCAGGATCGATGACATAACCGAGTAAACGCTGCCGAGACCGCCTTGGATCACCGTGCCGGCTGCGTTTCGGCGACGGTCGTCAGTCGCTGAGCACCGGCGTCTTGCCCAGATATCTGTCGTCGTCGATTTGCTTGACAATAAAGTCTGCGACGTCGGCGCGGGAAATGAACCCGCAACGCCAGTCTCGCGGTTCTGTGAGCGTGCGATAGGTGCCGGTCTTCGGACCGTTGGTGAGGATCACCGGACGAACGATGACCCAATCAAGACCGCTTCGACGGATGATCTGCTCCTGAACATCCTTGTCATCATAGGCGCGGCCGAGCAGAAGCGAGAAAGTCACGTTGTATAACAAGGCGCCGTGGCCGCGGCTATCGCCGGCGCCGAACCCGGTGACGCAGATCAGGCGCTTGGTCCCTGATTTTTCCATCGCGTCGACAAGGATACGCGTCGCCTCGGAAAATAGTCGCACTGAGCCGAAAATCAATTCCGGGCCCATTGACAGGCCGAGCGACTGGATGACGACGTCGATACCGTTCAGCGCGCGCTGCACCGTGGACGATTCCAGCGCATCGCCGTCGATCTTTTCGAGTTGCGGATGTTCGATCGGAATGCGGCTCGCGCTCCGCGCCAGCGCGCGCACCGTGTGACCGGCTGACAGCGCTTGCTTCAGCGCTTCAAGTCCAATGCCCTTGCTCGCGCCGATGATTAGGACGGTCGCCATTATTGCCTTCTTCTAGATCAGTCTCGGAAAAGCCCAGTTGGCTCTCAGGCCTGGGCGTAGATCTCGCACGTAGCGCGCTTACACTCGGTCGATGCTCTCCGGCGTCACAGCCGGACAAAAGGCTGCATCACGCGTCCGATCAGCCCACTCAGGCGCAGATCACCGCGCATCGCTACCAGGCAGATGCAGTGCTCCCCTTGCTCGACCAGCGGCTTGTGATCGACATGCTCGTCTCCGAAGTCGAAATCACCGGGGCCAAACCGACCGCCTTCGTGACTGAACGCCCCGGTCAGGACGCAGGTCATTTCTTGTTCGGTATGCGAGTGCTGCAGCATGCGAGTTCCGGGCGCGGCCTTCAGCAGGAACACGCGCGTCGGACTGGATTGTGGCAGCATGATCGGGCGAAGATGTACGCCCGGACCGATCCATCTCCAATCACCGGCGCGGCAGCGGCGCACGCTGTCCGGCAGGCCAGGAATGTCCTCGAAATCAGATGGCGACGCTACCCGAATAGGGCGCGGCGCTGCATCGTCGAGACGACCTAAGACCTGAGCGAGCGAGTCGGCGCTCATCGCTGTAGGCGGGAGGCGGTCGAGCACGGTCCCGCCGACATGCTCCATCGCCCGGACGAATGCACGGCAGTGGGCGCATCCGCCGACATGTGTCGCAATCGCCATGGTCTGGCCCTTATCGAGTGTGCCGGCGGCGAAAGCCGCGAGCATCACATCGGATGGGTGGTGATTGATCGTCATGACAGATCACCTAAAAGGGTGCGAAGACGCGCCATGGCCAGCCGCAGGCGGGACTTGACCGTGCCGAGCGGGATGTTGAGCAAGTCGGCGATTTCGGCGTGGGCCTTCTCGTCAAAGAAGGAAAGTTCGACAACGCGCATATGCTCGTCCGACAACTGCGCCATAGCAGCTCGTACCCGCTGCTCATACTCGGAGGCGACGAGCTGTGAATCCGGCGATGGCGACTCGTCGACATGTTGCTCGAGGTCAGTGTGCTCGTCGCGCGGCCCACCGCGCTGCTCGCGTCGGAGCGCGTCGATACGCAGGTTGCGGGCGATGGTGAATATCCAGGCTGCGGCGCCGACGCTGGCCGGGTCGAACAGATCGGCCTTGCGCCAGACCGTGAGCATGGTCTCTTGAGCAAGTTCCTCCGCGCTCGCCTCGGTCGCTCGCGAGCGCATCATGAGCGTCTTGACCCGCGGTGCGAAATGCTCGAACAAGGCCGCGAAAGCCGCGCGATCTCGCGACTTCGCTACCGCCTCGATGAGGCGGCTCCACCGCACGGCATCCTCTGCTGGTGGTCCGTTAGCCCGCATGGCAACCCTACGCTTTCGCCCGACCGAAATCGGCGGCCGGACACGTCCGCTCGAGAGAAAGTGCGGGTGAACAGGGTTGTGGAAGGCAATGAGTTGCATGCCCTAAATAACGCGGCCGATCCACCTTTGGATCACTGCTTGGTGATCCAACTCCTTCCGCGCATCGTTTCAGCATCGGTCGACGGCAAAGCGCCGATAACCGGCGTTCTACACTGTTTTGAGATCGAAGATAGGCGCGCATGCAAAGCCAAAATGGATTGAACATCGCCGTCATCGGAAGCGGCGTATCAGGGTTGTCGGCCGCGTGGCTGCTTAACCAGAGCAATGATGTGACCCTCTATGAGCAAGCGAACCGGATCGGGGGCCATTCAAACACCGTGTCCGCCGTGATCTCTAGGCAATCCATTCCAGTCGATATGGGCTTCATTGTCTACAATCAAAAGACCTACCCGAATCTGACGGCGCTGTTCGATCACCTGAAGGTTCCGACCCAGGAATCGGATATGTCATTTTCGGTCTCCCTCGACCAAGGGCGGCTCGAATATTCCGGCGCCGGATTTGGCGGCCTTTTCGCGCAGCCGGTCAATCTGGTGCGCCCGCGCTTCTGGTCGATGCTGTCGGACCTGGTGCGGTTCTACCGACAGGCGCCGCGCGACGCAGCACGGTTGGCGGATGAACGGATAAGCCTAGGCGAGTACCTCGCGGCTGAACGCTACCGATCAGCTTTTCGTGACGACCATCTTCTCCTGATGGCCGGTGCGATCTGGTCGGCGTCGCCCGCTAAGATGCTCGACTTTCCTGCGGCAGCTTTCATTCGCTTTCACGATAATCATGGCCTCCTGCAACTGCGAGACCGACCGGTCTGGCGAACCGTCAGCGGTGGCAGCCGGGCCTATGTCGAGCGATTGAGCCTGCCCTTTGTCGATCGTATTCGGATCAACTCGGCTGTGCACTCGATTCAGCGCGGGGTGCCGTATGGCATCTTGGTTACCGATGACAACGGGCACGCTGATATTTACGACCACGTCGTGCTGGCGACCAATGCCAGTCAGGCCTTGGGCATGTTGTCCGATGCGAGCCCCGCCGAGCGGGAACTACTCGGAGCTTTTCGCTACAGCCGTAATCTCGCGGTGCTTCACAGCGATGAAAGTTTCATGCCGCGCCGGCGCGCTGCCTGGGCGAGCTGGAACTATGTCGGCTGCCGTGACGCGGCCAACGAGAGCGTCTGCGTCACCTATTGGATGAACCGACTGCAACGAATTAGGAGCGATAGGCCGCTCTTCGTCACTTTGAATCCACCGCAAATGCCTCAAGCGCGATCGATCCTTCACACTGAGCTATACGAGCACCCGGTGTTTGACGCTAAGGCGATGACCGCGCAGCGCAGCCTGTGGTCGCTACAGGGCAATCGCAACACATGGTTTTGTGGCGCCTATTTCGGCGCGGGATTCCACGAGGACGGTTTGCAGGCCGGCCTTGCCGTCGCTGAACAACTCGGCAGTGTTCGGCGACCGTGGCGCGTTGCGGAGGAATCCGGGCGGATCACGCTCGGCCCAGCCCCCGCTGCCGCACAGATAGCGGAGGCAGCATGACCGCGCATTCTGCGATCTATGTCGGCTCGGTGACGCACCGCCGATTTGCACCGCGTGCGCATAGCCTCAGTTATCGTGCATTCTGGCTGCTCCTCGATCTCGACGAGCTACCAGCCATTGCCGCGAAGCGCCGTCTATTCTCCTACAATCGCCCAAATCTGTTCAGCCTTTACGATGCCGACCACGGCGATGGCAGCCGAACACCGCTGCGAGAGCAGATCGATCGCTGCCTCCGTGAAGCCGGAATCGATATAACCGATGGTGCAGTTAGGCTGCTTTGCATGCCGCGCACGCTCGGATACAGCTTCAATCCACTCAGTATATATTTCTGCCATCGTGCAGACGGCGCGCTCGCCGCCTTGATCTATGAGGTTCACAACACCTTTGGGGAACGGCATAGCTATTTGATTCCGGCCGACGCGTCTGCTGGCGTCGTGCGGCAACGATGCCGCAAGACGTTCTACGTTTCCCCCTTCATGGACATGGAGATGCGCTACGACTTCCGGGTCCATCCGCCGGATAGGCGGATCGCCGTCGCGATTCGAGCTAAAGGTGCGGAAGGACCGCTGATGAACGCATGTCTCGTCGGCGGACGCCACGACCTCACCGATATCGCTTTGCTCAGGGCATTCATTGCCGTTCCGGCGGTGACGCTGAAAGTCGTCGCCGCAATTCATTGGGAAGCGCTTCGCCTATGGCTTAAAGGGCTGCGGTTACGGCCAAGACCGCGAAAGCCCGACCGCCTCGTGACCGTTGTTTCCTCTGCCGCCAACCCGGATTAGCTCTCATGCCTTCCCAAGATTATTCGATTTCCGCAGCGTCCACAGGCATAACGGCTCCGTTGCCTGCGCTCACGAGCGCTGTGGTGCGTCATCTCTTGCGCGGACTAACATCTGGTCAGCTTGCCGTGGACACGCCGTGGGGCCATTATACCGGTGACAGCGGTCACACCGGCCCGAAGGCGCGGCTCATACTGCATTCCTGGCGCAGCCTGTTGCGCCTCCTGACAGGCGGCGGTGTCGGCTTCGCTCGGTCTTATATCGAGCGCGAATGTTCGTCGCCCGATCTTGCCGCGCTGCTTGAATTTGCCTGCCGAAATGCCGCGGTCTCCTCGCGGCGTCTCCCCTTGCCGTTGCGTGCGATGCGCCAGCTCCGCCATGCGCTTCGCCGCAACACCCGGCGGGGAAGCCGGCGAAATATCGCCGCGCATTACGATCTCGGTAACGAGTTCTTCGCGAAATGGCTTGACGAAGGCATGACCTACTCCTCGGCACGGTTCTCGTCGCCAGACCAGAGCCTGCAGGACGCACAGCGGTCAAAGCTCGACCGCGTCATCGATTGGCTCGACCTCGGGACCGGCCACGACGTGCTCGAAATCGGATTTGGCTGGGGGAGTCTCGCCGAGCGCATGATCCGCCGACGCGGTTGTCGGCTGACCGGATTGACCCTGTCAACCGAGCAACTCGCTTATGCAAACAACCGTCTCAGTTTGCTTGGGTTGTCTAAGGCGGCGGACCTGCGCCTGCAGGACTATCGCGATATCAAAGGCTCGTTCGATCGCGTCGTGTCGATCGAGATGCTGGAGGCGGTTGGTGAACGCTACTGGCCGGCATTCTTTGGCAAGCTCGCTGATTGCCTTCGGCCGAACGGCGTTGCCGTGCTGCAGGTGATCACCATCGACGAACGCCATTTCGAGCGCTATCGGCGCAACCCAGACTTCGTCCAACGGTACATTTTTCCGGGCGGGATGCTACCGACCGTGTCGGTGATCAAGGAGCAGGTCGCTCGGGTCGGCCTGGACCTCCAGGCGACGGAGAGCTTCGGCGCGAGTTACGCGCTAACCCTCGCTGCCTGGCGCAAACGCTTCGAGCCGTATTGGCCGGAGATAGAGGCGCTGGGCTTTGACCTGCGATTCAAACGAATGTGGGAATACTACCTCGCCTATTGTGAGGCCGGCTTCCGCGCCGGGGCCCTGGATGTGGGTCTCTACCGTCTCGGCAAGCCGTCCGATCCCGCTAGGCTTGTCAGCGACAATCGGTCAGTTCGATGAGAAAAGCAAGAATGGCACTGATCCTTCTCGGTTGTGTGAGTGCGATCGCAGCCGCCTCTTACGCAGGATTCATCTTGTACGTCGCCCAGATTGAACAGCCCGAATATCGCTCGATCAAGCAAGCCGGCCCGTTCGAATTGCGGGAATATCCACCGCTCGTGGTCGCCGAAGTGGCGCGCGCAGGAGACCGGCGAACCGCCGTCAGGCAAGGATTTCGTGCGCTAGCGGCCTACATTTTCGCAAAGGAGCGATCGGGCGAGGCAATCGCGATGACAGCACCGGTCACGCAGCAGCGTCGGGAAATAATATCCATGACAGCGCCGGTGACGCAAACGCCGACGCCAGACGATGCCTGGACGATTCGCTTTGTCATGCCGTCGAAGTATAGGATCGACACGTTGCCCGCGCCACAAAATGCCGACATACGACTGATAGCGGTGCCGGCTCGGCTTCGCGCTGCAGTCCGCTTCAGCGGTGTCGCGACGGACAACCTCATCGCCGCCAAGCAGGCGGAATTGCAGGCATGGATGAACGAACAGGGAATTGAAGCGATCAGTCAGCCGACCTATGCCTACTATAACGATCCGTTCACGCCCGGTTTTTTGCGACGTAACGAGGTGCTTTTCGACGTGATCAAACGATCGAACGAATTGCAACGTTCGGCAAGCTCGTAAAATTACCCGGTAAGAAGATCATTGCGGATTAATCGTGCCGACAACCGATAATGTTCCTGGCTGTGACCGGCGCACAATGATCATTGCACCGGATTTGGGGACAACACCGGTTAACGCTGTTATGTTGACCTGATGGGTCACTAAAACGGTTACGCCAGCGATAACCTGGACATCCAACCAGTTCATGAGCTCTTTGGTCTGACGGCCGCCGTCTCGCCTGTTCCGGAAGAATGAATCCAGCACGGGCAATGTTTCAACCGGCCCGAGGCCGAGATGTTTCGCTGTGTCGATACAACGGCACCATTGGCTGGAGAAAACACGGGCGGTGCTAATGCCATTGGCGCGGAACTGCTCGCCGATGCGCTCAGCCTGAGCGCGTCCAGCAGCCGACAGATTGCGCTGTGTGCTGCAATCTTCCAACTTGAAGCCGGTGGATCGCCGGTGCCGGGCGCAATCGCATGCCGCAGAAGCGCAACATGTCCTCCCGACCGAAGCGCACGCCAGAGCGCCGCCTCATCCGCTACTCCGTAGCTGGATGTCAAGATCGAGAAGCAAAAGGCGATCGATGCGACAAACACCTGTCGCCGAGTCGCAACAGAGCGGAGCTGATGAAGGCACGACGTTGTTGCAGCGCCAATTCGGATTCGAGGCGCTGCTTTCTGTCTGTCACCAGTCGAACGTTTCTGGCCCGCCTTTAAACGGCCCGACGATCTTCGATGTGATCCAGCCACCATAAAAATCACCTTCCTGCGGCCGCGCGCGCTCGTTCCCGACCCAGCACTCATCGACCCGGGAGGCGTAGAAGGCGATGAACCCTCTGATCCCACGAAAGGGTTCGGTAGGCTCGGGATAACTCCATGCGGCCCGCTCAGACCGCGTTCCGTGCACATTGAGATGCCAATAGCGAGCCGTCCCTTTGAACTCACAAAAAGATCGGTCATTGGCTGCAACAAGAAATTCGGTCCTGACGTCACCCATCGGGAAATAGTAGACTGGCGGGTGGCTCGTTTCCAGGACGCGGCAGCCGCTGCCGGTTTCAGCGATTGTCTCGCCTGTGAACGCTCCACCGCCTAAAGGCGGTGGCTTCAGGTTACGGCTGAAAGCCGGATCGGTCCGCCATGCGGCGGACTCAGGTCACCTTGAAGTCATCATCCGGTTCGGGTGGCACCTGATTTCTGATGTACTCCATCCAGACCTCGTCAGTGACGTTGCCGCTGCTCGCGACCCAGTAGCCCCGTGACCACAAGTGCTGACCCCAATAGCGTTTACGCAGAATTCCGAACTCGCTTAGTAGCTTGTGTGAACTCCTTCCCTTCAGGATGTGTACATGGTCGCGGTTGATCGCCCCCGCATGAATCATCATCTCATGCGCGCGCGCCGTCTCACGCAAGAGTTCTCGGCATCGTTGCCCAACGTCTCCGCCCAGCACCGGATACCGGTACTTCGTCACCCAGACCACATGATACTTGCAGTCCCAAACAGTATGGCTGCCGCGCTTGTACGCTTCCATCCAGCCAATTTACGCGCTAATCCGCCGCGATCTCATGCCGCCTAAAGGCGTGGGATTTCCTGATCCCCTATCGGGGACTTTAAACCGCACGCGGAGAACATCGCTTACCTTCTCCAGCCTGGGTGGCCGCGGATAATCCCAAACCGACTCCCGCCCTTG
>Ga0315540_10002108_pt1 | contig 11255 bp, 9 predicted proteins | sample SalMarSW160110MG_FD_203677 | JGI IMG/M metagenome (GOLD analysis project Ga0315540, IMG submission 203677) | Salt marsh sediment microbial communities from the Plum Island Ecosystem LTER, Massachusetts, United States - Salt Marsh Sediment SW1601-10 ... | reverse complement strand
CGTGAGCACGAGCGCGCCGGGCTCGGAGGCGAACGCGAACGCGTGGCCGTCCCACTGGAAATAGAACGGCTTGATGCCCATCCGGTCGCGCGCGCAGAAGAGGGCCGAGCGGTCCGCGTCCCAGAGAGCAAACGCGAACATGCCGTTGAAGCGCCGCAGGCAGTCCTCGCCCCACTGGTCGTAGGCGGCGAGGATGACCTCGGTGTCGGACGTGCCGAGGAACGTCGCGCCGAGCGTCAAGAGCTCCTCGCGCAGCTCCGGGTGGTTGTAGATCTCGCCGTTGTAAGTGATCCAGCGCCGGCCGGCGCGGTCGCTCATCGGCTGGTGGCCCGAGGGGCTCAGGTCCACGATCGAGAGCCGCCGGTGCAGGAGCCCGACGTGGTGGACGACGTCGCGCGGGCCGCCCTGCGAGCGCCCCGGCGCGTACGGCAGCTCCGCGCGGAACACGTCGCCCGGCGTGTCGGGACCGCCGTGCGCCTGCCAGGCGCCGCGCCCGGCGTCGATCAGCACGAGGCCTTCGTCGTCGGGCCCGCGATGGCGGAGGATCCGGCCCATCGCGCGCAGGCGCCCCAGGTCGGCACGGCCCCGGCGGTCGTAGAGTCCCGCGATTCCGCACATGCTCGGCTCCTCCCCCTCAGCCGCTCGCGGCGTCCGGCCGGCCATGCCGCACCGCGCCGCGATCCTTCCAGATCTCGAGCCCCGCCGCGAGGGCCAGGAACGCCGCGAGGGCACCCCCGCGCGCGGCGAGGCCGCCCGCGCCCCCCGGCGCCCAGCGCACGACCGCCAGCCCGAGCCCCAGCGCCGCGGCGAAGAGCAGGGCGAGCCGCGCGCCCCGGTAGGGCAGCGGCCGCACGCGCTGGGCGACGACGTAGGCGAGCACCGTCGAGGTGCCGTGCGCCAGGAACGTCGCCATCGCCGCGCCCTCCGCCCCCAGCCGCGGCACCAGCCACTGGTTCGCGCCGAACGCGACGAGCGCCGCGGCGCCCGCGATGCCGCCGAGCAGCGGGGTCTTGAGCGAGAGGTTGATCCCCAGAGCCGCGACAGAGTAGGCGCCCTGTGCGACCGCGGCAAACGCGAGCCAGAGCGCGGGACCGGCCGCGGCCGCGTAGCCCTTCGTCGCCAGCAGGTCCACGATCGCCGGGGCGAAGAGACCCACCGCCAGCGCGCCGAACGAGGCCAGGCCCACGTAGAGCGCGAACACGCGGGCGTAGAGCTTCGGGGCGTCCGGCTCGCCCGCCTTCGCATAGGCGAACGGCCCGAACGCCAGGTTGAACGCCGAGACGCCCATGGTGATCACCGCGAAGAACTTCATCGCGACGCCGTAGATGCCCACGGCATCGAGCGAGGCCATGCGCTGCAGCGCCTCACGGTCCACGAAGCCGATGACCGCGTAGGCGATCGAGACCGGCACGAGCGGCAGTCCGTACGCCAGCATGCGGCGCAGCGCCGACGCGTCGAACGCCGGCCGCAGGCTGTGGCGGCAGAGCACGAGCCCGATGGCCGCGGCCATCGCGTCGCCGAAGAGCTTGCCGTAGAGCACGCCCGCGACGCCGAGGTGCTTCGCGAGCACGAACCAGATCGTCAGGCCGCCCACGAGCAGCGTCTGCGTGACGTTCAACGAGATGAACTTCCACGGCTGGAACGTCACGCGCAGCACGTCGTTCGAGAAGAGCGTGAACAGGGTGAACGGCAACGCGGCCGCGCCCAGCCGCAGGTACTTCGCGTACACCACGCCGCCCATGAGCCGGCCGGCGATCGGCTCGGCGAACGCCACGAGCAGGAGCGCCACGCCGCCGCCGGTCACGAGCCGGAAGAGGAACGACGACGACACCATGCGCACGCGCGAGGCGCGCCCGTCCTGCTCGTAGAAGAACCGGGCGAGAGCGGCGTCCATGCCGAAGACGAGCACGAGGAGCGCGCTCGCCGAATACGAGATGACGAGGTCCGCGACGCCGTATTGCTGCGGCACGAGCACGCGCGTGAGCACGGGCACGAGCAGCAGGTTCACGGCCTTGCCGCTGACCTGCCCGAGCCCGTAGACCAGCGAGTCGCCGGACAGCCGCTTGAGCGAGTCGCGGACGCTCACCGCGCGCCCACCGAGCGGTAGATGTCCGCCAGCCGGTGCGCGACGACGACCGCGTCGTGCTCGCGCTCGACGTACGCGCGCGACCGCTCGCCCAGCTCGCGGCGCCGGGGCGCGTCGGTCAGCAGGGCCTCGAGGTCGGACGCCAGCGTTTCGATCGAGGTCCGGACGACCGGTCCGTCCTTGAGCCGCGGCTCGAAATCGGGGCGGATCCAGGCCATCGTCGGGCGTGCAAACGCCATCGCCTCGGCGCTCACCATGCCGTACCAGCCCATCTGGAGCTGGTCCACGAACACGTCGCACTCGGCCATGGCCGTGTGCAGAGCCGCCCCGTCGAGCTTCTCGACGACGCGGAACTCCACGCCCGGGAATTTCGGCCGCAGCGCGTCGAAGGCCTTCAGGACGAAGCGGGTGCCCTTGATGCCCCGGTTCGTGGGCGCGTGGAGGACGAGCCGGGGCGTCTCGCGGAACGGCAGGGGCTCGTAGTCGGGCAGCCACACCGCGACGTGCACCTGCTGGGCGCGGGTCGCCGACTCGAGCAGGTCGGGCGTCGAGACGATCTCGGCGTGCGCGTGCTTCCCCGCCTCGCGCAGGATCCGGCGCTGCCGCGCGGGCAGGCAGAACGGCGGATCGCACTCGGTGCAGGTCGCGTGCGCGTGGGTCGCGAGCATGTGCGCGCGGTTCCGCACGTCGCAGCCGTGGTAGTGGAAGACGAGCTTCTTGCCCAGCGCCCGGTAGAGCGGCAGGTCGAAGTTGTGCGGCGGGACCAGCGTGCGGCCGAAGTGGAAGTGGAAGACGTCCCACTTCAGGAGGTGCTTCGCGACCAGCCCCGCGTAGCCGAGGTAGCGCGGCAGCACGCCCTTCGCGTCGAAGGGGCGCAACTCGTCCACCCGGTAGTTCGCGAACGTCGGGTTCGTCGCGAGCGACCACGCCTCGATCCCGATCGCGCGCAGGCCGCGGGCGAGAATGCTCTCCTGTCCGGCGATCTCGGACGGCGCGTGCAGGACCCTCATCGCCCCTCCCCCGCGCTCACCGCGGCCTCCCGAACGGGTTGGGCCTGCCGCACCAGGGGCAGGTCCAGCGCGCGGGCCACGGCTTCGTGGCCTCGACGACCGCGTGCTCGCCGCACTCGCGGCAGACGTGCGTCACGCGCCGCGGTCCCGGGAGCGCCTCGTCCGGCGCACCGGTGGCGCCGTGCGTGCGCCCCGTCTTCTGGAAGGTCAGGACGAAGTTCGCGTCCCTCGCGAGGTCGATCCCCGTCGCGCGGTGGAGCCCGGCGAGCGCGTCGGTGAACGCGCCCTGCAGCGGTTTCGTGCGCGGGTCGTTCATCCACGAGAACCCGGCGGGCACGAACGCGTGCGCCGTGAGCGTCAGGCCCCGCCGGCGGAAGCGCCCGAGCACGCCGCGCAGGTCGAAGCGCTGCTGGTGCTCGACCCGCTTGCGGAACTTGAGCAGCGCGACCTTCGCGAAGTAGCCGGCGAAGCGGTAGAGCCGGTCGTCGAACGCCGCCGCGCGCGGCACCGACAGGTAGAGCGTGCCGCCGGGCCTCAGCACGCGCACGAGCTCGTCGCAACACGCCTCGAGCTCCGTGACGTGCTCGAGCACGTAGTGGCACACGACGAGGTCGTACGACGCGTCGCGCAGCGGCAGCCGCGCGAGGTCGGCGCGGAGGATGCGGCTTGCGTACGCGCGGTCGGGCGGCCCCGGAGGGAACTTGATGTCGAAGGCCGTGATCTCGAGATCGGGCCGCTCGGCGTAGGGCCACGAGCCCGGCCCGCAGCCGGCGTCGAGCACGCCCGCCCCCAGCGGCAGCGCCTCGATCACCTCGCGCAGGAACACCGGCGGCTCGTGCGCCGCGCGCAGCGGCTTGTGCGCGACGGCTTCGCTCACAGCCTCACCCCGGCCGGGTCGCGCCCGGTGAGCGCGTCGAGCAGCGCCCGCGGGATCGCGGAAGCGGCGGCGAAGTTGCCCCGCAGCGCGAGCACGGCCCACAGCGCGGCCTGCTGGGCGAGGAACGCCGGGCCCCACGTGAGCCAGGCGAGGCCGCGGGCGTGCCGCGCGAACAGCCGCGCGTTCGCGCGCAGGCGCTGGTAGATCTTCCACGGGTTCGCCGCGCCGCCGCTGCTCGCGCTGACCTGGTGCCACAGGCGCGCCGTCGGGACGAACAGCAGCCGGTAGCCCGCGGCGCGCGCGCGCAGCGACCAGTCGGCGTCCTCGGCGTAGATGAAGTAGGCCTCGTCGAGAAAGCCCACCTTGCGCCACGCCGCGGCGGTCGCGAGCAGGCAGCAGCCGGTGAGGTAGCCCGTGTCTTCGACCGCGCGGAACTGTCCGCGGTCGCGGACGCGAAGCCCGCGGTGCGACGTGTGCGCCAGCGCGGTCAGGCAGCGGCCGCCGGCGTACCAGACGAGGTCCGTGGGGGCCGCGTGGTAGATCAGCGGCGCCGCCGCGCCCGCGTCCGGCGTCTCCTCGAGCGCGGCCAGCAGCTTCTCGAAGAGTCCCGGGTCGGCCTGCACGTCGTTGTTGAGCAGCATGACGGCGTCGGCGCCCTGCTCCAGCGCCCGCTCGAGTCCGGCGTTGTTGCCGCCCGCGAAGCGGCGGTTCTCGCGCAGCGCGACGAGCTCGGCCCAGGGGTATTCCGCGCCGACCGCCTCGGGCGACCCGTCGGTGGAGGCGTTGTCCACCACGATCACGTGCGTCTTCCAGCCCGCCGGCACGCGGCACGCACGCAGCGAGTCGAGCGTCTCGCGCGTGAGCCGCAGGCCGTTCCAGCTGAGCACGACGACCGCGAGCGTCTTCACGCCGGGCGCGCCCCCTCCGCGCGCAGGGCCCGCAGCGCCCACAAGGCGGCGGCCGCGGTGCCGGCCGCGAGAAGCAGCGCCGCCGCGGCGAGCGGCACCCACGGCACTCCGGCGTAGCGTGCGTAGAGCCACCAGACGTCGATCGCGCGCAGGAGCGCGTGCTGGTCGGCCGCGCTGATTCCGAGACGCGGGTCCAGCGGGCCGCCCGTCCCGAGCACCGGCAGGTCCCCGCGCAGGTGGGCCATCGTGTTGTCGGCGAGCATGCGCAGGTTGACGGCGATCGGGCTGAAGCGCGGGTTGAAGTGGCTGGCCTCCATGAAGCGCGGGTCGTCGAGCGCCCGCGTGTACGGGTAGTCGCCGACGAAGCGCATCTCGGCGCCGTAGTGGATGCCGACGCCGCCCACCGTCACGACGAGCCCGACGATCCCGAGCGCCCAGGCGATCCGGCGCCGCGTGCGCGTCGCGGCCGTGAGGGCGAAGGCCACGGCGAGGAACGCGAGCGGCAGGAGCGGAACGAGGTAGCGCGGGCCCCACGAGCCGTCGCCGGCCCAGTGCTGGAACGTCCCGAACTGGATGAGGCCCAGGAACCAGACCGAGACGCCGGCGAGCGCCGCGTGGCGCGCGGGAACGCCGTGGCGCGGCCCGCCCGAATGCGCGCGCGGGCGCGACATCTCCGCGAGGCCGGCGGGCGCGAGCGCGACCGCCGGCGCGAACCAGAGCACGCCCTTTCCCGAGGAGACGAGCAGGCCGTACAGGCCGACCAGCAGCGGCGTGCTGAACGCGGCCGCCGAGGCCTGGGCGCCGTAGCCGGTCTCGAACGGGTTGCCGAAGCGCGCGACGTTGTAGGCGAGGTGACCGACCGCCGCGAGTGCGAGGCCCCCGAGCGGCAGGAACCAGCGCGACGGCCGCGAGCGCCCGAGCGCCGCGAGCGCGACGAGCACGAGCGGCAGCATGCTCGCCTTGGACGAGACGGCGAGGAACGCGCCGAGCGCCGCGAACCACAGCCGGCGGCGCTCCCCGGGCAGCTCGTGCTCACCGCCCTCCGACGCGAGCGCGGCGTTGCCGAGCACGAGGAGCAACCCGAGCGCCTCGAGCGGCTCGGCCATGAAGCTCTTCGCGTAGACCCACACCGGTGTCGTGAATCCCAGCATCACCGCCGCGGCGAACGAGCCGTTCGCGCCGGCGCCGAGGCGGCGTGCGAACGCGTAGAGGGCCGCGACGAGCAGCGCCGCGATGATCGCGTTGAAGAACGACGCCACGAAGCGGACCGCGAGCTCACGCCGCTCGGGACCGAAGCCCGCTGCGCGCGCCGCGACCTCGCCGGCGGCCACGAGCGGCAGCGCGAGCACCGCCTGGCCGGCGGTGTTCTTCGTGTAGAAGCGCCCGTCCGGCCCGCGCATCGTGGCGCCCTCGGGCACGTCGATCCGCCCCTGGAGCATCGCACGGGAGAGGTCGAACATCGTCACCTCGTCGCTGCCGACGATGCGGCCGCCGCCGGTGAGCACGAACAGCAGCAGCGACGCGAGCGCGAGCCGACGGGCCGTGGTCCGGATCGGGGCGTTCGTCCTCACGCCCAGCCCCGCCCGGGTCGGAGCTCGTTCACGAGGTCCACCGTCGAGGCGGCGAGCGCCGCCCACGAGTGCTCGGCCTGCAGCGCGGCGATGTGCGGCGCCATCGTCGCGCCCAGGCCGCCCTCGAAGAAGCGCACGATCGCGTCCGCGAGCGCGCCCGGGTCCCCCGGCGGGGTCGTGAGGCCGGTCTCGCCGTCGCGCACGGTCTCGGCGATGCCGCCCACGCGCGTCGCGATGACCGGGCAGCCGAGCGCGTAGGCGACGTGCGTGACCCCGCTCTGGGTCGCGCTGCGATAGGGCAGCACCGTGACGTCGGCGGCGCGGAAGAGCGCCTCGACCTCGTCGTCGGGGATGTAGCGGCTCAGCATCCGCACGGCTCCCTCTCCCGCCGCCTTTGCGAGCGCCTCGTACGGCGCCGCCTTCTCGTAGAACTCGCCCGCCACGACGAGCGTCGCACCGGGCCGCCGCGCCCGCACCGCCGGCCAGGCCTCGAGCAGCGTGTCGAGCCCCTTGTAGTGGCGCACGTAGCCGAAGAACAGCGCGACGTCGCCGGAGAGCCCCAGTTTCTCCCGGGCGGCGTCCCGTGTGAAGCGCCCGCGGTCGAACTGGGCGTAGAACGGGTGCGGCACGCGCCGGCGGGGCGCGCCGGGCTTGAGCGAATCGAGGTCGCGCTCGACCGAGTCGGACATGACGAGGTAGCCGTCGGACTCGCGCAGCATCCAGCGCGTGCAGAACCCGTCGTAGAATTTCGGCTCGTGGGGCACCAGGTTGTCGCAGACGAGCACGACCCGCGTGCCGTGGCGGCGCGAGCGTGCGACCGCGCTCGCGAACGCCGGCGCGAAGAACGGCATCCACCACTTCAGCACGATCACCCCCGGCCCGTACCGGTCGAGGAGGGACGCCGAGCGGCGCCAGGACAGCGGGCCGATCGAGTCCAGCATCGCGGCCGTCGGGAAGCGCGGCTTCGGCGCGTCCGGGTCGAGCTGGCTCGTGCCCGGGAACAGGAAGTCCGGGTACTGGCGCGTGAACGTGACCGCGCGCACCTCGCCCCACGGCTCGAGCGCCTCGCCGAGCAGGCCGAGGTACTGCGCGAGCCCGCCGCGCCACGGGTGCAGCGGGCCGAGCAGCGCGACGCGCCGGGGAAGGGCGCCGCTGGCGGACGTGGTGGACATGATCTTCATGCGGCCGGCGCCCCGGGCCTCAGCGCGCGCGCGCCACCGACCACGAGGTGACCCCGCGGGCCTCGAACTGGAACGGCACGACCTGGCCGCCGTGGCGCTCGAGGGCCTCGGCGACGCGGTGGCGCCGGTCGAACCGGGTCAGGAACAGGAAGTAACCGCCGCCGCCGGCGCCCGTCATCTTGCCGCCGATCGCGCCGGCCTTCCGGGCGAACTGGTAGAGCCGGTCCACGCGCGGGTTCGAGATGCCCTCGTCGAGGTGCTTCTTGTGCTCCCACGCCTCGTGGAGCAGCTCGCCGAAGCCGTCGATCTGCCCGAGCAGGAGCGCGCGCTTCATCTCGTGGGTCTGCGCCTTGAGCGCGTCGAGCGCCGACACGGTCTCGATCCGCCCCCGCTGGTAGGACTTCGTCTGCCGCTCGATGATCTTCGCCGACTGGCGCGTCTGGCCCATGTAGCACAGCAGCAGCCGGTACTCGAGCTCCTCGAGCGTGTCGCGGCGCAGCTTGAGCGGCGTCACCACGGTGCCGTCGGGGTGGAATTCGATGAAGTTGAAGCCGCCGAACGCGGCCGCGTACTGGTCCTGGCGTCCGCCCGCGAGCTTCAGGTCCACGCGCTCCACCCGGTAGGCCAGCTCGGCGGTCTCGTAAGGGCTCAGGTCCACCTTGAGCCACTCCCGCAGCACGCCGAGGAGCGCCACCATGAGCGTGCTCGACGCCCCGAGGCCCGAGCCGGGCGGCGCGTCGGAGTGCGTCCAGAGGTCGGCGCCGCGCTTCACGCGCAGCGCCCGCACGGCGGCCTTGAGCAGGTCGAGCCGGCCGTCGAAGCGCAGCCGCCGCGGGTGGTCGTACTTCGCGACGAGGTCGTAGTCGAGGCTGGCGAGCGTCAGGCGCGAGTCGCGCCGGGGCCGGAGCGAGGCGTAGGCGTAGTGGTTGATCGTCGCCGACAGCACGCAGCCCCCGTGCTCCTCGGGGTACGGCGAGACGTCGGTGCCGCCGCCGCAGAACGACAGGCGCAGCGGCGCGCGCGCGCGGTAGTACCGCCCGGTCGTCGCGTTCCTCATCACGAGAGCTCCCGTTCGGCGCGCGCGTGTTCCTCCGGCGTGCCGATGTCCCAGAACCGTCCCGGCATCTCGCTGCCGGCCAGCAGCCCCGCCGCAGCGAGGCCCGGCAGCACGTCGCGTTCGAGCGAGCTCGTCCCCGGGGGCAGGTGCCGCCAGAGGAGCGGCGAGAACGCGTACTGCCCCCCGTTCACCCACGCGGGCCCGCGCCACGCGGGGTCCTTCTCCACGAACCGCCGCACGCGGCCGCCCGCGTGCTCGACGCGCCCGCGCGCGGCGGCGTCCTCGACGCGGTAGAGCGCCACGGCGCCGACGGCGCCCGCCTCCCAGCGGTCGCGCTCGAGCGTCCACGGATCGCACTCGCCCAGCGTGTCGCCGTTCACGACGAGCGCCGGTCCGTCCACGAACGGCGCCGCGAGTCTCAGCGCGCCACCCGTGCCGAGCGGCTCGGGCTCCACGGACCACTCGAGGCTCACGCCGTGCGCGCCGTCGCCGAGCGCCTCGCGCAGGCGGTCCGCCCCGTAGCCCGCGAGCACCACCGCGCGCCGCACCCCGCGGCCGGCCAGCCATTCGAGCTGGCGCGCGAGGAATGGCCGGCCGCGGACCGGGGCGAGGGACTTCGGCAGGTCGCCGAACCTTGGCTTGAGGCGCGTGCCGAGGCCGCCCGCGAGCACGAACGCCTTCACGCTCACGAATCCAGGTTCAGGCGCTTGCGCACCGGGTACTCGGCGCGGGCCTGCTGGTGGGCGATCATCTCGCCGAGCAGGCCCATGAGGATGAACTGGATCGCGAGCAGCACGCAGGCCGCTCCGAAGAGCATGAGCGGACGCACGCGCAGCGGTTCGCCGTGCAGCCACTGCGCCACGAACCACGCGCCGAGCCCGAGCCCGACGAGCAGGAACGCGACGCCGATCCGGCCGAAGACGTGGAGCGGCTTCAGGGCCGACGTGGAGATGAACGACGCGGCGAGGAGGTCGAGGAAGCCGTTCACGAACCGCGCGGCGCCGAATTTCGAGCGGCCGAACTGCCGCGCGCGGTGGTTCACGCCCAGTTCGCCCACCCGGAAGCCCCGCCAGTGCGCCAGGGCCGGCATGAAGCGGTGCAGTTCGCCGTACACTTCGATCGCGTCCACGACCTCGCGGCGGTAGAGCTTGAAGCCGCAATTGAAGTCGTGGAGCTTCACCCCCGCGACGGCCGAGGTGACCGCGTTGAAGAGCTTGCTCGGGAGCGTCTTCGTGACCGGGTCGTGGCGCTTCACCTTCCAGCCCGAGACGAGGTCGAGGCCGCCCTCGAGCGCCGCGAGCAGGCGCGGCAGCTCCGCCGGGTCGTCCTGCAGGTCGGCGTCGAGCGTCGCCACGTACTCGCCGCGCACGGCGCGGAACCCGGTCGCGAGCGCCGCCGACTTCCCGAAGTTGCGGCGCAGCAGGATCGCCCGCACGCGAGCGTCGCCCGCGCAGAGCTCCTCGTAGACCTTCGCGGAGCCGTCCCGCGAGCCGTCGTCCACGTAGACGATCTCCCACGGCAGGCCGGTGGACTCGAGCCCGGCGACGAGCTCGCGGTGGAGCTGCGGGAGGCTCTCGGCCTCGTTGTACGCCGGCACCACGGCCGACAGGCGCGGCGCGGCGTCGCTCACGCGGTCCTCCCGTAGAGCCCGCGCGCCCACGCCGCCTCGGCCGCGAGGCCGTCGGCGATGCCCGTGCGCGTCGCGTAGTCGAGGTCCTCCCGGAGCCGCGTGGCGTCGGCCCGCGTGCGCAGCGGGTCGCCGGGCGGGCGGGGCTCGAAGCGCAGTCTCGCCTTCGCGCCGAGGGCGTCCTCGAGCAGTCCGATCGCCTCGAGCACCTCGACCTGCGAGCCGCCGCCGATGTTGTAGACGCCCTGCGGCGCCGCGCGCTTCCAGGCCCGCACGTTGGCTTCGATCGCGTCGTCCACGAACGTGAAGTCGCGCGACTGCCGGCCGTCGCCGTACACGACGATCTCGTCGCCGCGCAGCAGCGCCCGGCAGAACCGGTGGAACGCCATGTCCGGCCGCTGGCGCGGGCCGTAGACCGTGAAGTAGCGGAGCGCGGCGACGTTCACGCCGAAGTTGCGGCCGTAGAGCAGCACGAGGTGCTCCCCCGCGAGCTTCGTCACGCCGTAGGGCGAGAACGGGCGCGGCAGCATCGTCTCGTCCGTCGGGTAGCGCTCGGCGTCGCCGTAGACGGAGGACGAGGAGGCGTAGACGAAGCGCTCGAGCTTCGCGTCGCGGTAGCGCTCGAGCAGCCGCTGCGTCGCGAGCACGTTGTGGTGCGCGTACGAGGCGAACTCGCGGCCCCACGACGCGCGCACGCCGGCCTGCGCGGCCTGGTGGAACACGACGTCCACGCCGGGCAGCGCGGCGAGGTCGGCCGAGCCGAGGTCGAGCTCGAGGAACGTGAACGCCGGGTGCGCGAGCGCCCCCTCGAGGTTCCTCCGCTTGAGCGTGACGTCGTAATAGTCCGTGAGGCAGTCCACGCCCGTGACGCGGACGCCGTCGGCGAGCAGCCGGTCGGCGAGCGTCGAGCCGATGAAGCCGGCGGCTCCGGTCACCAG
>Ga0315540_10002107_pt1 | contig 11258 bp, 4 predicted proteins | sample SalMarSW160110MG_FD_203677 | JGI IMG/M metagenome (GOLD analysis project Ga0315540, IMG submission 203677) | Salt marsh sediment microbial communities from the Plum Island Ecosystem LTER, Massachusetts, United States - Salt Marsh Sediment SW1601-10 ... | reverse complement strand
CTCCGGCCTGAGCATCATCAAGCAACTTGCGGAACATCTCCACACCCGTCACCACCACCGACTTCGTCTCATCGGTGATACCAACGCGCTCTACCGTCTCGCTCACTTTGATCATACCACGCTCAATACGTCCCGTCGCCACCGTTCCGCGGCCCGTGATCGAGAATACATCCTCGACCGGCATCAAAAACGGCTTGTCGGTCTCACGCTGCGGGATCGGAATGTAGCTGTCCAGGGCATCCAGTAACTCGTAAATGCTCGTGAACGCCGGATCATCCGCCGCTGTATTCGGGTCGGCGCCTTTCGTCATCGCCTGCAATGCACTGCCGCGAATCACCGGAATGTCATCTCCCGGGAACTGATACGAACTCAACAGGTCTCGTACCTCAAGCTCCACCAGGTCCAGCAACTCCGGATCATCCACCATGTCAACTTTATTCAAATACACCACGATGCAGGGAACACCAACCTGACGCGCCAGCAGAATATGCTCCCGCGTCTGTGGCATCGGACCGTCAGCTGCACTCACCACCAGGATCGCTCCATCCATCTGCGCCGCTCCCGTGATCATATTCTTCACATAGTCGGCGTGCCCGGGACAGTCTACGTGCGCATAGTGCCGCGTCTCCGTACTATACTCTACGTGAGCCGTCGCTATCGTGATCCCGCGTTCCTTCTCTTCAGGGGCGTTGTCAATCGAATCAAACGAGCGGATCTCACCTTTACCCGCCTTCTTCGCCAACACCATCGTCATCGCCGCTGTCAACGTCGTCTTTCCATGATCTACATGGCCGATCGTGCCAACATTTACGTGCGGCTTCGTGCGCTCAAACTTCTCCTTCGACATCGTGTCCTTGTCTCCTCTGCTCTATAACAAGATCAAATTTCTACTTACGCCGGAGCATACTCTAGTTTTTTCGACACCGCTTCCGGCACCTGCTGGTAACGAGAGAACTGCATAGTATATATTGCGCGCCCCTGAGTCAAGCTCCGTAATCGGGTTGCGTAGCCAAACATTTCCGCGAGCGGGACCACAGCCGAGAGCACCTGGCCGTCGGAACGGCTGTTTATGCCGCCGATACTGGCCCGGCGCGACTGCAAGTCGCCCATTACATCCCCCAGATATTCTTCCGGCAGAACGACTTCCACGTCCATCATCGGCTCCAACAGCACCGACTTGCCCTTCCGGGCAGCATCCTGAAAAGCCATTGAACCGGCGACTTTGAATGCGATATCGGAAGAATCCACTTCGTGATAGCTGCCGTCGACAAGCCGCGCGAGCACCCCGACGACCGGATATCCGGCCCTGACGCCGGTGGTCATCGCCTCGCGGATCCCTTTCTCGACAGAATTGATGAACTCGTTTGGAATTGCCCCGCCGACGATCTTGTTCTCGAATTTGAAATCTTCCGCCGATCCCTCCAGGGGTTCGAACTCAACCACCACGTGGCCATACTGTCCTCTGCCACCAGTTTGACGGGCGAATTTGGCTTCCGACTTGACAGGCTGCGTGATCGTCTCACGGTAGGCCACTTGCGGGCTACCGATGTTTGCCTGCACTTTGAATTCGCGCAGCATGCGATCAATCAGAACTTCCAGGTGAAGCTCACCCATGCCGGAGATAATTGTCTGACCGGTTTCCTCATTGACTTCAACTCGGAAAGTCGGGTCTTCCTCGGCAAGTCGGTTAAGAGCTTCGCTGAGCTTGTCCATGTCCGCTTTGGTCCGCGGCTCAATTGCCACGGATACAACCGGCTCCGGAAACTTCATCATCTCCAGGAGAATCGGGTGTTTGGGATCCGAAAGCGTGTTACCGGTTGTCACCTTCTTGAAGCCGATTCCCGCAACGATATCGCCGGCGTTGACTTCTTTGAGGTCCTGACGCTTGTTGGCATGCATGAGAAGCAGGCGAGAAACGCGCTCTTTTTTGCCGGTATTAACATTCAAGACCTGGCCGCCCGCGTCCAAGTGACCGGAATAAACGCGAAAATAGGTTAATCGTCCGACGTGTGGGTCAGACATAATTTTGAAGGCAAGCGCTGAAAAAGGCTCGTCGGTTTCCGGTCTGCGCTCCATCGTTTTCTCGGTGTCAGGATGATGCCCTTTCACAGGCGGCAGATCCTCAGGTGAAGGAAGATAGTCCACGACTGCATCGAGCAGCTTCTGAACTCCCTTGTTCTTGAACGAAGATCCCACCAACACCGGAGTAACTTTGCAATCGATAGTAGCCTGACGCAGGGCTTTCTTGATGTGTTCGCTCGGCGGTTCTTTTCCTTCAAGGAACATTTCCAGTAGACGGTCGTCATAGTCGGCAACTGACTCCAGAAGTCTCTCGCGCCACTTGCGTGTATTCTCCAGCAATGAGTCGGGGATGTCGTTGTCATCGAAAACCATGCCCTGAGTCTCTTCGTGGTAAACACGGAATTTCATCGTGATCAAATCGATGGTAGCGGTAAACAGGTCTCCCTCACCGGCCGGAATCACGATCGGAATGAAGCGCTGAGAAAGGCGGTCATGCATCATTTCGAGAGTGCGCTCGAAGGAGGCGCCCACGCGATCCATCTTATTGATGTAAGCGATGCGCGGGACACCGTACTTGTCAGCCTGGCGCCACACTGTTTCCGATTGTGGTTCGACTCCACCAACGGCACAGAACAGAGCGACAGCGCCATCCAGCACGCGCAGCGAGCGTTCGACTTCAGCGGTGAAATCGACGTGGCCGGGAGTGTCGATGATGTTGATCTGATGACCCTCCCAGTGGCAGGTGGTTGCGGCGGAAGTGATTGTGATACCACGCTCCTTCTCCTGCTCCATCCAGTCCATCTGCGCACCGCCCTCGTGCACTTCGCCCATGCGGTGGCTCTTGCCGGTGTAATAGAGAATGCGCTCGGTCGTCGTCGTCTTACCGGCGTCGATGTGCGCCATAATTCCTATATTTCTAAGCTTGCTAATATCCATAATCAGAGACAAAAACGCCTCCACTGAGAATATGTATCAATACAGCTTTCAGCGGAGGACGTGGGAATTTTGAAGAATACTACCAGCGGAAATGCGCAAACGCTTTGTTCGCTTCCGCCATTCGATGCGTGTCCTCTCTCTTCTTAATTGAAGCGCCCTCGTTGTTTGAGGCCGCCATAAATTCGGCTGCCAGGCGCTCGGCCATTGTCTTTTCAGAACGACTCCGGGAGAAACCAATCAGCCAGCGAAACGCCAGCGCGCTGCGACGATCGGAAGGCACCTCCACCGGCACCTGGTAGGTAGCGCCGCCGACACGACGCGACTTCACTTCGAGAATCGGCTTAACGTTGTTCAGAGCCTTGTAGAAAGTATCAAGGCCTTTCTGGTTACCCTTCTTCTCGATGATTTCCATCGCATCATAGAAGATACCCTCAGCCAGTGATTTCTTGCCACGAGTCATCAGATTGTTGATGAACTGCGAGACAACTACATCGCCATACTTTGGGTCCGGCTTGGCCGGTCGCTTCCCAGCAGCTTTCTTCCTCGGCATATCTTTGTGCTTCTCCGCTTGAGTTAGCTTCTATAGTCTATTTCTTGGGACGCTTGGTCCCGTATTTGGAACGACTGCGCGTGCGGCCATCGACACCGGAAGTGTCCATCGAGCCACGGATAATGTGGTAGCGAACGCCCGGCAAGTCTTTGACACGCCCACCGCGAATCATCACGATCGAGTGTTCCTGCAAATTGTGACCGATTCCCGGTATATAGGCAGTGACTTCCATCTGGTTAGTCAGACGCACACGTGCAACCTTGCGCAGCGCCGAATTCGGCTTCTTGGGTGTCGAGGTATAGACACGCGTGCAAACACCACGCTTCTGCGGCGAACGCCGCAGCGCCGGCGTGTTGGTCTTCTCTTTAATCTGTCTGCGACCCTTACGGATCAACTGGTTAATAGTCGGCAAAACTGTCCTTTCTTCTCCAGCTGCCTGATTCAACAATAAAGTAATGTTTCGGGCGCTGAGGCGCCCGAAACAAGACTCAAAAAATATCAGGCTGTCAAGGCTATGTCAAGCCTTTTCTTCCATAATTTCGGGCTCTTCCGCCTCTGCGGGCTCGACTTCGTCCGCCGGTTCATCATCCAGGACATCAAGTTCGCGATAGGCCTCCAGCCCGGTCCCCGCAGGAATCAGGCGACCGATGATCACGTTCTCCTTCAGACCACGCAGGTGATCTTCCTTGCCGGAAACCGCAGCCTCAGTAAGCACCTTGGTAGTCTCCTGGAATGACGCGGCCGAGAAGAACGACTCGGTGGTCAATGATGCGCGGGTGATTCCCAGAAGCAGATCTCGTGAAGTGGCAGGTTCGCCGCCCTCGGCCATGATGCGTTCGTTGTCCGCACGGAAGCGGTTTTTGTCAACGCGCTCACCTTCGAGGAAGTTGGTGTCACCGACATCCTCCACCACGACCTTCTGCAGCATCTGGCGAACAATTACCTCAAAGTGTTTATCGTTGATCTTCACACCCTGAAGGCGGTACACTTCCTGAATTTCGTTCACCAGGTACTCCTGCACGGCATTAGTACCCAGAATGCTTAGTGTGTCGTGCGGGTCAATTGCTCCCTCGCAAAGCCTGTCACCGGCTTTAACACGATCGCCGGAGTGCACACGCATATGTTTTCCATGAGGAACGAGATACTCGCGTGTTTCGCCGTCGAAGCCTTTGACAAAAATCTGGGTGTTACCACGAATGATCTTGCCATACTCGACCGAGCCGTCGATTTCCGACACGACCGCAGGGTCACGCGGCTTGCGAACTTCAAACAGTTCCGCCACTCGCGGCAGACCACCGGTGATGTCACGGGTCTTGGCAAAGTCGCGCGGGATCTTTGCGAGCACGGTACCCGCAGGCACTTCCTCGCCATCGCGAACTTCAAGGTAAGCGCCTGTCGGGATCGAGTAGGATGCCCGCTTGGTGCCTTTCTTGTCGATGATATTAATCTTGGGCAACAGCGTCTTCTCACGCTGCTCGACGATCACCAACTGCATCATGCCGGTAATTTCGTCAAGCTCCTCGCGCATCGAGACCCCATCCACGATGTCCTCATACTGGATCGTGCCGGCAATCTCATTGACAATTTCGTGGTTGTACGGCTCCCACTCGAAAATGATGGTGCCGCGTTGCTCGCGCTCTTCTTCTTCAGCGTTAAAATTGGGATCAATCTTATAGACCTTGCCGCCATCCTTAACTCGCATGATAGCTGCATAGGGGACGTTGTAGGTCGTGCGCAAGCGCCCTTCCTCATCAAAGAGGCGGACTTTACCTTCGCGGCCGACTACCACTTCCTCGCCGCTTTGGCGTTTGATGGAACGGATGTCCTCAAATTCGATGTGGCCGTTGGTCTTGGCGACCACGCGTGACTGCTCGGTGATTCGGGCCGCCGTACCACCGATGTGGAAGGTACGCAGTGTGAGCTGCGTGCCGGGCTCACCGATTGACTGCGCGGCAATAACGCCCACCGCCTCGCCCAATTGCACCATTTTGTTGGTGGCGAGATTACGGCCGTAGCAAGCCGCACAGACGCCGCGACGAGTCTCGCAAGTCAAGACCGAGCGAATATAGACGCGTTCGATTCCGGAGTCTTCGATCTCCTTGGCGGCGGCCTCATCGATCTCCACGCCCGCTTTGCTCAGCACACGTTCAGTCTCAATCGGATCATACACATCCTCAAGCGCGACGCGTCCGACGATACGATCCTGCAGCGACTCGATGACTTCCTCGCCATCCTTCAGAGCTGAGATATAGACACCCAGCACCGTGCCACAGTCAAATTCGGTGATGATTACATCCTGAGCAACGTCAACAAGGCGACGAGTGAGATAACCGGCATCAGCCGTCTTAAGCGCCGTATCGGCCAGGCCCTTACGTGCACCGTGAGTACTGATGAAGTACTCGAGCACATTCAACCCTTCGCGGAAATTCGCGATGATGGGCGACTCGATGATTTCACCGATCTGACCGGTGATGCGCTTCTGCGGTTTCGCCATCAAGCCGCGCATGCCAGCCAGCTGACGAATCTGATCCTTGGAGGAACGCGCGCCGGAGTCGGCCATCATGAACACAGGATTGAATCCTTCGCGCTCGGCGGCCATGCCATTGAACATTTCCTCGGCGACTTCGGAAGTCGTACGCGTCCAGGTGTCGATAACCTTGTTGTAGCGCTCACCGTTGGTAATGACGCCCTTCTCGTATGCCTTCTGAATCTTGGCAACTTCCTTCATAGCGTCGTCGACCAGCTGTTTCTTCTTTTCGGGAATAGTAAGGTCGTCGATCCCCACGGTAATGCCCGCGAGAGTCGCATATTCGAAGCCGATGTTTTTGAGATTATCAAGAAACGCTGATGTCTGCACCGGCCCAAGCTTGGTATGCGCTTCCAACACCAACTGCTCAAGGCTCTTCTTGGATGCGGTCTTGTTAAAGAACGGCATTCCTTTGGGGAAGAACTGAGAGAAATAGATGCGGCCGACTGTCGTTTCGATGATTTTGCCCTCGTGCTCGACTTTGATGCGCGCGTGCAACGACACCTGATCCATATTCCAGGCATAGAGAGCTTCATCAAACGATGAGAAGATCATGCCTTCGCCTTTCACGTTGCTGCGTGGTTTGGTCAGGTAGTGAATACCAATTACGATATCCTGTGATGGCGTCGCCACCGGTCTCCCGCTTGATGGCAACAAGATGTTGTTGGTCGACAGCATGAGCAAACGCGCCTCAAGCTGCGCTTCAAAGGAGAGCGGCACATGCACTGCCATCTGGTCACCGTCGAAGTCGGCGTTGAAAGCCGCACAGACAAGCGGATGGAGCTTGATGGCCTTACCTTCCACCAGCTTGGGGTAGAACGCCTGGATGCCAAGACGGTGCAGCGTAGGCGCGCGGTTGAGCAGAACGGGGTGGTCGGAGATGATCTCTTCGAGAATGTCCCAGACCTCAGGACGCTCGCGCTCCACCAGTTTCTTGGCGCTCTTGACGGTCTGGACATAGCCCTTCTCTTCAAGCTTCATGATGATGAAGGGCTTGAACAGTTCCAGCGCCATCGTCTTCGGCAGGCCGCACTGGTGCAGCTGTAATTCCGGGCCGACCACGATCACGGAACGACCGGAGTAGTCGACACGTTTGCCGAGCAAATTCTGGCGGAAGCGACCCTGCTTGCCTTTGAGCAAGTCAGAAAGCGACTTCAGCGGGCGCTTGGAATCGCCACGCACCGAGTTGGTGCGGCGACCGTTATCAAAGAGAGCGTCGACCGCCTCCTGAAGCATGCGCTTCTCATTGCGCAGAATAACCTCAGGGGCACGAATATCAATAAGCTTTTTCAAACGGTTGTTGCGGTTGATGACACGCCGGTACAGATCGTTAAGATCAGACGTCGCAAAGCGGCCACCTTCCAGCGGTACCAGGGGGCGCAAATCCGGGGGAATGACCGGAATGCGGGTCATGATCATCCACTCAGGGCTGTTGTTCGACTGGCGGAAAGCCTCGATCACACGCAATCGCTTGAGGGTGTCCTTCTTGCGTTGCACGGAGGTTTCTACTTTCACCTGTGCTCGCAACTGAATCGAGAGTTCCTCGATGTCGACCTTTTCCAGAAGTTTGCGGATTGCCTCGGCGCCCATGCCGGCTTCGAATTCCTTCTGGGCCGATTCGAGTTCGATGTATTCTTCCTCGGTGATGATGTCTTTCTCTTTGTAAGATGTGTTTCCCGGATCAATCATCACATAATTTTCATAGTAGAGGATGCGCTCGAGGTCTCTCACCGAGAGATCAAGAAGGTAGCCAATACGGCTGGGCAGCGACTTGAAGTACCAAATGTGCGATACCGGCACCGCCAGATCGATATGCCCCATGCGATCGCGGCGCACCTTTGCCTGGGTGACTTCTACGCCGCAGCGGTCGCAGACGATGCCACGGAAGCGAATGCGTTTGTATTTGCCGCAGGAACATTCCCAGTCCTTGACCGGACCGAAGATACGTTCGCAGAAGAGACCGTCACGTTCCGGCTTGAACGAACGATAGTTGATGGTTTCAGGCTTCGTCACTTCACCGTATGACCACGACAGGATCACTTCGGGTGAAGCTAGCTGTATTTTGATCGCGCTGAAGTCCGAGGGTCGTTTCTGCTGCTTAACGGAAAAATCGACCACCAGGATACCTCCTTGCTGACTTTACTTTCGCTACTTTCGATACTCTCGAATGCATATTTGAAAACACGCTCGATAAGTTCATTGGATTCAACATCGTCTCACCTACTTCTCGACCAGCTCAACGTCGAGCGCCAGACTCCGCAATTCCTTTATCAATACATTAAACGACTCAGGGACCCCGGGTTCGGGCGGGTTTTCACCTTTCACGATCGCCTCGTAGATCTTTGAGCGCCCGGTGACGTCGTCCGACTTGACAGTGAGCATCTCCTGAAGTGCATACGCGGCGCCATAGGCTTCCAGAGCCCACACCTCCATTTCACCGAAACGCTGGCCACCGAACTGGGCTTTGCCACCCAGGGGCTGTTGCGTAACGAGCGAGTAAGGCCCAATTGAGCGGGCGTGGATTTTATCATCCACAAGGTGGGAGAGCTTCATCATGTAAATGCAGCCGACCGTGATCTTGTTGTCGAACGCTTCGCCCGTGCGACCATCGTACAGAGTTGTCTGACCTGAAGTCGGCAAATTCGCCTTCTCCAATTCTGACTTGATCTCTTTGATCGACGCACCATCAAATACAGCGGTGGCCACACTAAAGTTGTTCGCTTTAGCCGCCCAGCCGAGGTGGGTCTCCAGAATCTGTCCGACGTTCATTCGTGAAGGTACACCGAGAGGATTTAGAATAATATCGACAGGGGTTCCATCCTCGAGGAATGGCAGGTCTTCCACCGGAACAATTTTGGCGACAACGCCCTTGTTTCCGTGCCGACCGGCCATCTTGTCACCAACCGCGAGTTTGCGGCGAATAGCAATCTTCACCTTGACTAACTGTTTGACTCCCGGCGGCAACTCGCTTCCGCGCGTGACTTTGTCAATTTCGATTTCTTCGCGCTCTTTGGTATCATTGAGCAACTTCTGCGCTTCACCCACAATTAGCTGCGCCTTCTTGTCAAGGCGTGAATCGCTGACGATCCCATCCCGCCAGTTGAGCAGGCCGAAATCGATGTCGTCAAAGATGCCTTCCTTGACTTTTTGGCCCGCGCGCAGGACCACACTACCGTCCTCAATACTCTTGAGGCTCTTGGTATTAGCGCCATCGAGCACCTGAACTAAGCGTTGGCTGCGGAATTGGCGAATGCGTTTTAGCTGCTCCTCGAAGTGCTTCCGAACGGAAGCAATCTGTGCCTTCTCAGCTTTCTTGGCGGCTTCGGAGCGAACCTTACGCGAGAAGACTTTGGTATCGATGACGATTCCACGCAAGCCGGGAGACGCTTTCAGCGAGGCATCCCGCACATCGGCGGCCTTTTCTCCGAAGATGGCTCGCAGGAGTCTCTCCTCGGGAGAGAGTTCGGTCTCACCCTTCGGGGTAACTTTGCCGACCAACACGTCACCGGCTTCGATTTCGGTGCCTGTCTTGACGATGCCCCGTTCATCGAGATGAGCCAGCTCTTCTTCGGAGACATTGGGAATCTCACGCGTGATTTCCTCGGAGCCGCGTTTGGTATCGCGCACCTGCAATTCATATTCTTCGATGTGAACCGAGGTGAAGACATCCTGAGCCAGCAAGTGTTCACCGACGATGATAGCATCCTCAAAGTTATAACCTCGCCAGGGCATGAAAGCAACAAGTGCGTTGTAACCTAGTGCGAGTTCGCCGCCATGTACCGCCGGCCCGTCAGCGATGACATCGCCGGCCTGGATCTTTTCACCTACATCAACGATCGGCACATAGCTTATGCAGGTGTCCTGATTGGAGCGGCGAAACTTGGTAAGCTTGTAAGTGTGCGGCTCCACGAAACCGAGATCATCTTCCTTGCGGGGGTTATCCGGCTGAATCGTGACGTGTTCGCTGTCTACCTCTGTTACCGTGCCGGACACACTACTCACGAGTGCGGCACCCGAATCGCGCGCCGCCTTACCTTCCATGCCGGTTCCCACCAACGGCGGTGAAGTCACCAGCAACGGCACGGCCTGGCGCTGCATGTTCGAGCCCATCAGGGCGCGGTTGGCATCGTCGTGCTCGAGGAATGGGATCAGGGACGCAGCAACACTTACCAACTGGCGCGGGCTGACATCCATGTATTCAATGCGATCGGCTTCGACCTGTGGATAGTCAGAACGAAAACGGCAGGTCAGAATCTCGTTGGAGAATTTTCCTTCCTTCGTCAGCGGCTCGTTGGCCTGCGCGATATAGTATTGGTCCTCTTCATCAGCGCTGAGGTAGACGATAGTGTCGGTCACTTTGCCTTTGTCTACCTTGCGATAAGGAGTTTCCAGAAATCCGAGGTGATTGATTCGCGCATAGGTCGCCAGCGATGCAATTAGTCCGATATTGGGGCCTTCCGGAGTCTCAATCGGACACATGCGGCCATAATGGGTATGGTGTACGTCACGCACCTCAAAGCCGGCGCGCTCACGAGTCAAACCGCCCGGGCCAAGTGCGGAGAGACGGCGTTTGTGTGTCAATTCCGCCAACGGGTTGGTCTGATCCATAAACTGCGACAGCTGCGAAGAGCCAAAGAACGTGTCGACCACAGACGAAACCGTGCGGGCATTGATTAGCTCATGCGGCGACATCTTGTCATTGTCCTTCAGCGAAAGTCGTTCGCGAATCGTGCGCGCCACTCTTGAGAGACCCACTGAAAAGAGATTCTCCAGCAACTCGCCGACAGTGCGGGAACGGCGGTTACCGAGATGATCGATGTCATCAATCGAGCCTTCGCCATTGCGGAGACGGATGAGGTAGCCGATGATTTTGATAAAGTCGTTGGCTTCAAGCGCATTCTGATCGAGCGGCGTATCGAGTTTTAACCGCTGGTTGAGCATATAGCGGCCAACTTCACCGAGATCGCAACGCTTGGAATCGAAAAACATCCGCTCCATCACGGTGGCGGCGACTTCCGGAGTGAGAGCCTCGCCGGGGCGTACCATGGCGTGGATCTTTGCGAGAGCCTCTTCAGTAGATTTGGTGGTGTCTTTCTTGAAAGTGTTGCCAATGATGCGAGCGTCTTTTGTGGCATCTGCCTTGAGGACTTCAATCTCCTTGATTTTCGCGGCAACAAGTTTTTCCACCAGGTCTTCGGTCAACTCCTCCGACGGGCCAACCAG
>Ga0315540_10002105_pt1 | contig 11259 bp, 10 predicted proteins | sample SalMarSW160110MG_FD_203677 | JGI IMG/M metagenome (GOLD analysis project Ga0315540, IMG submission 203677) | Salt marsh sediment microbial communities from the Plum Island Ecosystem LTER, Massachusetts, United States - Salt Marsh Sediment SW1601-10 ... | reverse complement strand
GACCAGGGTGCCGGCCACGATCATCACGTCCGATTGGCGGGGACTCGGACGAAAAACGACGCCGAAACGGTCCAAATCGTAGCGGGAAGCGCCCGCGTGCATCATCTCGACGGCGCAGCAGGCAAGTCCGAAGGTCATGGGCCAAAGGGACCCTGTCCTGGCCCAGTTGATGAGCTTGTCCGCCGTCGTAGTAACGACGCCTTCCTCAAGGATGCCCTCAATGCCCATGTATCAGCTCCAGTGAGGGCGCCGGCGGGCCATTATTCCCATTCGAGGGCGCCCCGCTTCCATTCATAGACGAAGCCGACGACGAGGATACCGAGGAAAATCACCATCGCAACCAGGCCGGCCATGCCGACACCCTTGAGCACGACCGCCCAGGGAAAGAGAAAGGCGATCTCCAGATCAAAGATGATGAAAAGGATTGCCACCAGGTAGTAGCGCACGTCGAATTTCATGCGCGCGTCCTCGAAGGCGTCGAAACCGCATTCGTATGGCGAATCCTTCTCGGCGTCAGGCCGGCGAGGGGCGAGGACAAACCCAAGCACGAGCAGGCCCCCGCCGATCAGCATCCCGACAATCAGGAAGACTAGGACGGGGAAATAATTCTCAAGCACCTGGACATCCTCGCTACCTGCCGTCGCCGGCTATCGTGCAGGGGGAAAAGAGTCTATTGTAGCAAACAGACTCCTGTCAACCGGTATACGCAGCAAAATTAGCTTATCTGTCAGCCGGTTACCAGAATTCACGCAAGCAAAAAAAACGGCACATCCAGGTCTGGTGTACCGTTTCTATTTGGTGCCGACGGCCGGACTCGAACCGGCACGGCTCGCGCCACTACCCCCTCAAGATAGCGTGTCTACCAATTTCACCACGTCGGCCGTGACCTTTGGATCAGCCTATCCGCCTACGGATGCCTCCGGCTCCGGGGGTGGGACCGGCACGGCCCCGGGGCTTGGGATGGACTTGTCGGACGTGCCGCCCCGCTCCGGCACCCCCTCCGACTGGCCGCCTGCCGACCCTCCAGCCTTAGGCAAAGGTGCGGTCGCGGGCGCTACGGGTAGTACCTGCGGCACGTCTGTCACCGACTTGGTCGGTGCGGGCACGGGAACCACCGGCACCTCCTGAGCCGGCGCAGGAGCCGGCACCATAGGTGCAGGAGAGTGGACGCCCTCCATCAGGCCCTTCGCCTCGTCTTTGAGACTGGCGAAGTACGCCATGGCCATGCTCGTAAGGAAGAACAGGGCCGCCAGAACCGCGGTCGCGCGGGACAGGAACGACGAAGATCCGCGAGCACCGAACACCGTCGCGGATGCCCCGCTGCCAAAGGCTGCTCCCGCGTCCGCCCCCCGCCCGTGCTGCATCAGCACGAGACCGACCAGGCCGATCGCCAGGAACAGGTGAAAGACTGTCAGTATGGTCTGCATCGGGCCTCAAGCGACCGCGGCGTCCGCAGCCCCGCAGATCGCCAAGAAGTCGGACGCCTTGAGGGAGGCACCGCCAATCAGCCCACCATCGATGTCGGGCTTGGCCATCAGCTCCGCGGCGTTGTCAGGCTTCATGCTCCCGCCGTAAAGGATGCGCAACCTCCCCGCGACCTGCGGCTCCCGGGAGGCGACTCGCCCGCGGATGAACGCATGAACCTCTTGAGCCTGATCCGGCGTCGCTGTCACCCCTGTTCCGATCGCCCAGACCGGCTCGTAGGCGATGACGCAGTCCGACAGAGCGGCGGCCCCTTCCAATCCGATAACCGCGTCCAACTGGCGCGCCACCACCTCCTCGGTTACGCCCTTCTCGCGCTCATCCAGTGTCTCCCCAACGCACAGGATGGGCACCAGGCCCGCAGCCCGCGCCACCGCGAACTTCCTGGCGACCGTCTCGTCGTCTTCGCCATACAGCGACCGGCGCTCCGAATGTCCGACGATGACGTAGTGACAGCCGAGCTCCTTGAGCATCGATGCCGCGACCTCACCCGTGAAGGCGCCCGATCTCTCGGTCGACAGGTTCTGCGCACCCCACCGGACCACTGTCCCTTCCAAGGCAGTCTGGGCCATGGGAAGGAACACAAACGGAGGGCAGACAGCGACTTGCGCGCGCGCAATCTCACCAACACCGGCCTTGATGCCCATTAGAAGCTCTTGAACGCTCGCCCGCGAGCCGTTCATCTTCCAGTTACCTGCTACCAGGGGGACGCGCATACGACACTCCTCAAAAAACGAGCCAGTTACGATAGCGGCTCAATCCTGCAAAAGCAATCCCCGGGGCGGCCGGCGACCGCGTCCCGGCTAACATGCTTGCCCAGGCGGGCAGGCCCGACCTGAGAGCGGAATGAGATCCGCGCCGTCGGCTCTCCCTCCACAAAGACAACGGGTCAGGGCGAGATCCGCCAGCATGCCCATCCCGTCCGTGAAAGGCTGGCGCCAGCCTCATGGCCGCTAGGGGTGGTTTGATTTAAACTGCCCGGATGGCGAAGAACAAGACGAAGCACACCGGCTCGACGATCGCGCTCAACAAGAAGGCTAGCCATGACTACCATATCGAGCAACGCTACGAAGCGGGACTAGCTTTAGAGGGTTGGGAGGTAAAGAGCCTGCGCGCCGGTCGCGTACAGCTCAAAGAGGGCTATGTGAAGATTCTACGCGGGGAGGCGTTTCTTCTGGGCGCCCATGTCTCCCCGCTCCCCACAGTCTCCACGCACGTGCACCCGGACCCTGTCCGCAACCGCAAGCTGCTGCTGCAGCGTAATGAGATCAATCGACTCATCGGCCTCACCGAGCGGGCAGGTTATACCCTCGTGCCTACGGCACTCTATTGGAAGCGCGGCCGCGCCAAGCTTGAGATCGGGCTAGCGAAGGGTAAGAAGCTGCACGACAAACGCGCAACCGAAAAAGACCGTGACTGGCAACGGGAAAAGGAGCGGCTCTTTCGGCAGCACTAGGGAAGCACTGATCAACCCTGCTTTCGCCCGCCCATGAACTTGCAACACGTTGATTGCATTGCCTGCGGCCGGCCAGCTCCCAGTAAGTCAGTGCTCAAGCATCCGGCAAAAGGTCGTTCCGCACGACCCCAGGGGCCGTGCGGATGAGGCCACGCGCCGCAGGTGCTTCTCCGGCACTTACTCGACGACTTGCAGCGAGTTTGCTTTGAATGCCTCGCGATCCTGCTTAGAGCCCGGATCGTATCCCTGCTCCTGCATCTTCTGCTTCATCCACCCTGGGATGACGCCACGAACATAGATGTTCGCCGGATTATCCGGATCCATGTACTTGGTGTACTGCCGGCCGCTGGCCCTCCTGGCAGGTGCGGCACCGCGGCGCTTCCGACCGGAGATGAGGCGGACCATCTCGGCAAGGTCGTAACCCCGCTCCGCTATCATGTCTTTGATCTGCTGTGCCAGATCGTACTTAGCCTGCTGCTGGCGCTGCTCAAGCACCTTTTCCAGATCGGAACGGTTCCTGTCCAGCTTCTCCAATTGCTTTTGGATGTCTTCAACACTAAGGTTCTCGAATTCCACTATCTGCCTCCAATTTGGCTTTTTCTGTGACACGGCGCGACAGGTAGTCACCTATAACATGCCAACCCGGTAATAATTTAAGACATCAGGCGGCAAAGTCAACAAAGAAGTTAAGAAAGTGATTACCGGGGAGGCTCAAACACAGCCGCCGTGGCGTGTACAGCGACCAGCGCCCGCAGTGAATAGGTCCGTATAGGCGATTCGGTTGGCTCGCCTTGAAACGAAACGGCATCCCAACCCGCGTCCGGGTACCCCGAGTGAGCCTTTTTCTGCGCCCCTTGACCCGAAGGAGAGCGGATCACTCGTCTTCCCTGGATACGGAAACCCCGAGAAAGCCTTCCCCCTCGGTATCTACAGTCACCCTCACGACCATCGGCTGACAGCAAACAGTGCAGTCCTCCACGTACTCTTGCGAGCCCGGTGAGCAGTCAACAACGAGGCAGATAGGGGATCCGCACCAGGCACAATAGACAGTTTGGGTCTCAGTCGGATTCATGATTGACGCCATTCAAGATCAATCGCAGATCTCGCCGGAGACTGGGTCCGTACCGACAGGCAAACCAGCCAGATGCCGTCACACCGCAGAGTCAACCGCCTCGGCCACATAGCGCAGTCTCACGTAGTCGGCCCACCAGCCGTTGGGACCGAGCAGCCCGAGCGCGGCGGCGTGGTGGTCGACCCGCAGCGCTAGGTCCACCTGCCGCGTCGCCCCCACCAGATCCTCCGCCCACCTGAGGAACATGTGCATCCATGAGGCTGCCGTGTCCTGGGCACCCAGCGGCGTGGGGCGCTCGTAGAGCTCCATGCGGCGCACCACGAACCCCGCGCGCTCGAGTCGGACTGCCTGCTCGCCGGGCGAGGGAAAGGACCAGCGGCCGCTCACAGCCTGCTCAGCGGTTCCAGCGGGGATCCCCAGGTCGACCAGGGCGGCGGCAATGGCGTCGCGCATACGCCTGACATTGCCAATCCCACCTTGCTCCACGACCAGCCGACCACGGGGACGCACTAGCGCATGCAGGTTCTCGATTGCCACATCGGCGCGGGTCATCCAGTGCAAAGCCGCGTTGCTAAGCACAGCATCGTATGGCGCGAGATCTGCCACCGCCGGCAGCGTGATTATCGTCGGGTCCTGGGCATCGACGCGGGCGAAGGCCAAACCAGGGACCGTCCTGTAGCGCGCCTGCGCGGCCCCGAGCATCGAGGGATCGAAGTCCACGCCGACAACGGAGCAGCCTCGGGTCGCAAGCTCGGCGGCCTGGTGACCAGTACCGCAGCCCACATCAAGAATACGCTCACCGGCCCGCGCGTCGAGCAGCTCCAGCAGGGGGGCGCCATACTGGGTCACGAAGCCGAAAGACGCGTCATAGGCTGCCGCATCCCATTCCTCAGACATACGCATCACTCCCAATCGCTGCTCCGCATGCGGAAAACAACCGCGTGGACTGTCCCCTTCAGCGCACACGACTGCCTCCGGGCGCTGAGGACATCATGAATCCCTCGGGCGAAGTGCCTCTGCATATCTCGTCGGGGTGCTCCCAAGAGCGTGCGGACAGCGGGCCTTTGGCGCTACGCGATACGCTAGCTGCCCCTGTTGCAGGGTCAACACAAAACGAGGCGCGGGGGTTAAGCCGGAAAGGCAAGCCCGACTGCGGCCCACTTAACCGTATATCAGTGGGTGCAAACCGCCAGAACGAAATAACAGCTTGCTGAGAATGGTGCCCGGGGCGGGACTCGAACCCGCATGACCGAAGTCGAGGGATTTTAAGTCCCTTGCGTCTACCGATTTCGCCACCCGGGCGGGGTGGAAACGGGAGCTACCTCTTCGCCCGCTCGGGCGGCAGCCAGGAGCTGGCGCTTGGCGCCCGAGGACCCGCGGAGAGGATTCAGACAGCGCAAGGGAGAGTAGCGGTCAAAATCGCCGGCCGAGGGGATGGAGGCTGAGCCCGGAATCGAACCGAGGTACACGGCTTTGCAGGCCGCTGCATAACCACTCTGCCACTCAGCCTGGAGGGAACGGAGTATATGAAGGCGATATCAGTTTGTCACGCGAGGCCGTTCCCTCTATATCGCCTCTGCTCACGGCTGATCCGGATCTGCCCCAGGGGCAGTGCGCCCCAGGATCTCCCGCTCCATCAGCTTGGCCGTGTGGATTCCAAGGCTTTTCAGCTTATGGTTCAAGGCGGCCACCTCCACCAGCGTGCCGACGTTGCGGCCGGGGCGGACGGGGATGGTCACGTGGGGGATCTCCACATCCAGGATGTTCATACCCGTCTCCACGAGGCCCGTGCGGTCATATTCCGCCGATTCATCCCAGTCCGTCAGGGTGATCGCCAGACTGATCCGCTTGTCTGGTCGCACGGCGGCAACCCCGAACAACAGCCGAATGTCGATGATTCCGATGCCGCGTGCCTCCATGTGGTAGGGCAACAACTGGGTCGCACGGCCCAAGAGAACCGAGTCGCTCAGGCATTTGATGGTGACCACGTCGTCTGCCACCAGGTGAAAGCCACGCCGAATGAGCTCAAGCGCGCATTCGCTCTTCCCCACCGCGCTGTGGCCAAGCAACAGGACCCCGATGTCGTGAATGTCCATCAGCACGCCATGGACACTCGTCTCCGGGGCGAACTCCGCATCCAAATGCTCCCAGAGGCGCTTGTACAGCTTGGTCGTACCGTAGGGACAGGTCAAAACCGGTATACCGACAGCCTCCGCACGCTCCGTGACCAAGTATGGCGGCTGCAGCCCGTTGGTCACGATCGCACAGGGCACGTTCGCATCAATGATGCGGGCAACGTTTCTTCTCAGCTCGTCGTTGCGCTGATGCAGCTCGACGTAGGTAACCTCCCCTTTGCCGAGGACCTGAATTCTCTCAGAGCGAAAAGAGTCGAAGTAGCCCGTCAGCTCCAGGGATGGGCGGTTCAGCTCGGGGGACACGATCGGACGGGATAGTCCACGCCGGCCCGCAGCCACCTCCAGACCGAGCAAGGGATCATCCAACAGGTTTTCGACAATGGTGGACACCTGTGACCTCGCGCTGGTGCTGTTGCGCTGCTCATCGGACCGAGACTGGGCGGGGTGCCATCATGGGCAGACCGAGCCATGAATTATACCCAGCTTGCGTCCTTTTTTTGGCACGCGCCCAAGGGGGCTGGGGTCATGAAACCCCGGCAGAGATTACTTACGCCAGAACTGGGGGGTAAAGAGGATCAGCAGGGAAAACACCTCCAGCCGGCCGAGCAGCATGGTGAAGGTGCACACCCAGGTCTCGTAGTCATTGAGGCTGGCATAGTTGTGGGCAGGCCCCACCCGTCCGAGACCGGGGCCGGCATTGTTGATGCAAGCAACCACCGCACTCAGGGCGGAGATGAAGTCGAGGCCCCCAAAGATCAGCAGGAAGGTCAGGACGACGATGCTCATCGCATAGAGGAAGCTGAACCCCAGCACAGCGAAGACCACGTTGTTCGGGATCGGCGTTCCGCCGATGGTGAGGGGAGAAATGAGGGACGGGTGGATCAGCCGAGAGAGCTCCCGCGAGCTTTGATGGGTGAGAATCAGGGTGCGGATCATCTTGATGCCGCCACCGGTTGAGCCCGAGCTGACAGTGATACAGGAGAGAAAGAGCATCCAGAAGGGCACGAAGGTCGGCCAAGCGCCGAAGTCGACGGACGCGAAGCCGCAGTCGGTCGCGATAGAAATCAGATTGAAGCTCGCTTGGCGCAGGGAGGTCAAGAAGTCCGGATAGACGTGGCGCATCCAGAGGTACAGCCCGCACCCTATGCAGCTGACGGCAATCAGGGCGATTACCGCCCTCGCCTCCGGGTCGCGCCAAAAGGGCCTGAGGCTACGTTCCTTGAAGACGGTGAAATGGGTAGCAAAGTTGAGGGCGGCCAGGATCATGAACACGATCAGCACGATCTCAATGGCCGGCGAATGGAAGGCGCCGACACTGGCGTCGCGGGTGGAGAAGCCGCCCAGACTGAGGGCGGCAAAGGCGTGACAGATGCCGTCGAACCAGCTCATGCCAGCCAGGCGCAAGGCCACAATGCAGGCAACCGTGATGCCCAGGTAGACGATCCACAGTGCCGCTGCGGTGTCGGCGATGCGCGCGGTGAGCTTGGTGTCCTTGATCGGGCCGGGCACTTCGGCCTTCAACAGCTGCATACCGCCGACGCCCAGCATGGGCAGGATTGCCACCGCCAGCACGATGATCCCCATGCCACCGATCCAGTTGAGCTCACACCGCCACAGGTTGATGGAGGGCGGGAGAAAGTCCAGCCCGACCATCACCGTCGCCCCCGTGGTCGTGAGGCCCGACATTGTCTCGAACATGGCATCCGTAAAGCTCATCCCCTGGTGCAGGATGAGCGGCTCGGTGGCAATACCCGCGACCGCTGTCCAGACCATCGCCACCAGGATGAAGCCGTCGCGGGCCTTTAGATCCGCGCGGTGGGTAAAGGTGAGCAGGAATAGGAGGCTACCAGCTCCGAGACAGCCGGCCATGCCCTCGACGAAGTTCATCAGGGTTCCGTCCCCGTAGATCACCGCCGAGGTGATGGGCAGGAGATACATCAGGCTGAACACCATCAGCATCCGCCCGAGAACATGGGCGACGGACAGCAGGGAGCGCATCAGAAGAACGCGACCCCGACCTGGAAAAACTTCTCGACCTTGCGCACCAGATCCTTGGTGACCACGAACACAATGACATGGTCCTCGGGCTCAATGACCGTGTCGCCGTGGGCGATAATGACTCGGCGCCGGTCCCCCTCCGCGCGCACGATAGCGCCGATCGTCACGCCCCTGGGCAGGTCCAGCTGGTCGATACGCCGCCCGACCGCCCGAGAGGTCGATCGGTCCCCGTGAACGATCAGCTCCAAGGCCTCCGCGGCGCCGCGCCTTAGGCTGTGGACCGAGACTACGTCGCCACGGCGGACATGGGCGAGGAGTGATCCGATCGAAATCTGGGCGGGAGAGATGGCGATATCGATGCGGTCAGACTGAACGAGATCCACATAGGCCCGGCGATTGATGAGGGCCAGTACCCGCCGCGCTCCCAGGGACTTGGCAAGCAGCGCACCGAGGATGTTGTTTTCTTCCTCGTTGGTGAGGGCGATGAAGAAATCCATGTCTTCGATATGCTCGGCGGTGAGCAGCGTCTCGTTCGTGACCTCGCCGTGGAAGACGAGCACGCGGCTCAGGTGTGAGCCCAGGAAGCGGGCCCTACGCTCGTCCGAATCGATGACCTTGACGGCGTAATCGTTCTGGGTTGCGCTGGCCAAGCGGAAGCCAATGTTGCCACCACCCGCAATCATCAGGCGCCGGCATGGGCGATCCAGCCGCCGTAGCTCCCTCACCACCTCCCGGATCTTTGCCGTGGCAGCGAGACAGAAGACCTCGTCACCAATCTCGATCACCGTACTGCCCTCGGGAACGATCGGTCGGTCGCGACGGTAGATTGCGGCGACTCGGGCGTCCACTTTGGGGAGCCGTTGGCGAAGGTGCGAAACCGGATGTCCCACGAGGGGTGCACCCGCCACCGCCCGGACGGCGACCAGACTGACGAGCCCATCGGCAAACTGAATCGCTTGCAGCGCCTCCGGAAACTCGATCAGCTTCACGATGTGGTCGGTGACGATCTGCTCGGGACAGATGCTGTAGTCGACCGCAAAATTCTTGTCGTCCAGCAGCCCCGGATACTGCTCGTAATCCGGCGAGCGCAGGCGGGCGATCTTGGTAGGAATACCGAACAGGGCCTGGGCGGTACGGCACGCGCAGAGGTTGGTTTGGTCGCTGGCCGTGACGGCGATCAGCAAATCGCAGTCGTCGGCGCCCGCCTGCTGCAGAACCGACGGCAGGGCACCGTTGCCCAGCACGGTCCGCAGGTCCAGCCGATCCTGAAGCATGCGCAGGCGCAGGACTTCAGTGTCGACAATCGTAATGTCATTGGCCTCGGGAACGAGGCTCTCGGCGACGGAGGAGCCGACCTGACCGGCCCCCAGGATGACGATCTTCACCGGGACAAGAAGCCGAACATCGAGCCGCCGGTCATGGATCCAGCGCCATTCGGAGCACTGCAGGTCGCCAGCACCGGGAGCATTTACCTCACCGCGTCCTTCCCACAGGGGCGGGAAACATCGGGAGCAGCCTCGGACCAACTATCGTGATCGACACAGCGGGCGTTCTCTTCTCTTCTCATTGACCCTGTTCAGTGTCCGCGACACGAAACAACCGGCCCTGCGGGCGGAGATCCGCGGGCAGATCCGCCCGGCGGGCCATCGCGGACAGTTTACGTCAGCTCTATCGAGCCAGATAGCGCCGAAAGCTGGCGGTACCTTGAGAGCCGAAGCCCTTATCCTCCCGCAGGATGAAGAAAGCGGCGATACCTTCCCGATCGGCGAGGGCGGTGCCCTTGCTACCTCCCATCACCATGAGAGCAGTGGCCAGGCCATCTGCCTCCATCGCCGTCTTACGCACAACGGTCACAGAGGCGAGGCGCCGCGCAACAGGCATCCCTGTCCGAGGATCGATCTCGTGGGAGTAACGCTGCCCCCCCTTTTTGAAGAAATTGCGGTAATCCCCGGAGGTGGAGAGTCCGGCATCGGTGATGTGCATGACTCTGGAGACCGTGCGACTTTCCGGCATCGGCTCCTCGATGGCGATCCTCCAGGGGGTGCCATGGGCGTTGTGCCCTTTCACCCGGATCGCCCCCGCAACCGCCACCATGTAATCGCCGATGCCCCGGGCGTCCAGATAGGCGGCCACCCGATCGGCCCCGTATCCCTCCCCCAGGGCCGAGAGGTCGATATACATATCGCCCCGTTGCTTCCTTACCGCTGGCGGGGAGGCACGGACCTGGAGCTTCCGATATCCCACTCGCTCGCGCGCTGCTGCGCTCGCCTCGCGGGATGGGACCCCATCCTTCTTCACGTCTGGGCCGAACCCCCAAAGGTTCACCAGGGGACCTACCGTGATGTCGAAGGCGCCGTCGCTCAGGGCGCTCAAACGCTGGCCCTCGGCGATGACCAAGAGCAATGCGCGAGAGACAGGTATCCAATCGGTGCTCGGGTTGCGGTTGAGGCGGGAGAGCTCGGAAGACGCCTTGTAGGTGGAGATGAGGTCCACCGTCTGCGCGAGCACCCGGGTCACCCCCTGCCGAAGATCTTCGGCAGGGAGTGCCGCGGGCAGACGGGCCACCTTGACCGAATAATAGGTACCCATGGTCGGACCGCTCAGCTCCCAGGCTTCCCCGGAACGGTCGCTGCAGCCCGCGAGCTGGGCAAGAAGGAGCAGGGGCAAGAGCAGTCGGCTCGCTGCCTTGGCGTCCGCGCCCGCCACCCGCCTGCCGGTCAGGCGCCGCCCGGTGCTCGCTGGAGAATCTGTCTTCAAGGTTTCCGCCTCCGCCACGGTGATTTCGCGAATCAGGCCCAGCGCACCTGAGCCAGGGCATCGTAGTCGGCCTCGAAGCCGGCTGACCGCATCCGCGCCCTGAGGGGGGAGGTGAGGGCAGCCTCCCCGTCCACCATTCGGATCAGCAAGCGGCGCCGACCGATGCGAGGCAGCCTTTGCAGGGCCGCGAGGGCGAGCCCGAGCTCCCCGCCCTCCTCTGTCAGGGAGGCTGGGAAGCTCGCTAGGTGCCTACCGCCCGGAGCGAGGTAAAGGACGGGCTTGCCCGCCACCAGGATCACCCAGGCGCCGGCGCTGCGCTTGGGCGGCGCGCCGCCCCCCACCTCCGGCCAGGGCACCAG
>Ga0315540_10002104_pt1 | contig 11264 bp, 12 predicted proteins | sample SalMarSW160110MG_FD_203677 | JGI IMG/M metagenome (GOLD analysis project Ga0315540, IMG submission 203677) | Salt marsh sediment microbial communities from the Plum Island Ecosystem LTER, Massachusetts, United States - Salt Marsh Sediment SW1601-10 ... | reverse complement strand
CGCGCGACCCGGCTCGATCAGGTTTGGATAGTCCTGGCTGGTCAGCTTCGCCGGAAGATAATCGGCCTGCAGCTCCTTGGCGAACGGTACCGGCAGAAGGCGAAACCCTTCGGCGGCTTTCACTTTCGCGACCGAGCCAGCGGGCTTACCAGCAATCAGGATGGTCGCCGCGATCTCCCCGGTCTGGAGTTTTTTCAGCGCGTCGCCCTGGCCCATATTGACCTCAATCGGTTTGAGGCCGAGCCGTTCGAAAATGTCGCGCGCCGAAAGCTGGGTACCGCTACCGACATCGCTGAAATTCACCTTCTTGCCGTCGAGCTGATCGATCGAGGTGATGCCGGAATCGGCACGCACGACGAGATGCATTTCCTCGTTATAGAGCTTGGCGATATAGGCGATCGCATCGTCGATATTGCCGAATTCCTTGTTCTTGCGGAAAGTATTGAGAATGATCGATTGGGTAATGCCGAGGTCGACGCCTTTCAGATAGCGCACATCGCGCAGGTTCTGTGCCCCACCCTTGCCAACGATCGGAAGCACGCGGAAATCATTGCCGTCATCGAGCACGGCTGAGAGGTCATACGCGATCGACAAGTAGGTCCCGTTGGGATTGCCCGAGATGATGGCGACCGTATTCGCATTGATGGTTTCGCTGTTGGGCGTGGCGTTCTCCAAACGCGTCCCGGCGCGGCCGCGAGTCTCGGTCATTCGCAGGTTCAGCTTGGTTGATTCAGATGCGACTGGATCGGATGCCACGCGCGGCCGGGCGTTGCCGTGAGGAGAAGCGAAGACTGCAGCGACCAGTGCCGCGGTCAGGACAACAAGACAACCACGCCGCCAGCGTAGTCGCTGCAGGCCTTCAACCATGATTTTCCTCGTGTATTTACGCCGTGCGCAAGCTCACCCTCGCTCGCGTTTTGCCACGCGGCGCCGGGTCGCCAAAGATTTCATTGTAAGCAAACGCCCCTTTCCCCACTTTCGAACTTGACATGCTAATTTGTCGCTATTGTGATTTTGATTCGGAATTTGTTGGGCGCGTGCGACGTTTCAACGACATGGCAAATCAGACGCAGACGGCCGGGCAAAAAGCCCGGCCGCGGAAAAGCCTAAGCGATCGCTGGTAAAAGGTCCGTCGGATCAGACGGTGAATGGAAATCTGCTCAGATCCCGCTGCAGGATCGCATGTTCTGGCGCGATGCCCCCGATGTCGCTCAAAGGCCTTGACGCGAAGGTCCAAGGGCGCCGCAAAAAGCTTTGACGTGTTGGAGGAAATACACGCACTTCACTCCTTGGCCGGGGCTTCCGCCTCTTCTTCTCCCTCCGCGCGCGGAGCGGCCTCGGGCTCGAAGAAGTTGTCGGCGGCAACTTCTGCTGCCGCCACCTCGTCACGGCGCGCCGTCACGTCCTCACCGCTGGCGATGCGCTCGGCTTCCTCGGCGTTGCGGGCAACGCTCACGTCCACCATGACTTCAACATCGGGATGCAGCGCGATCGGCACCTTGTGCAGGCCAATGGTCTTGATCGGCGTGTTGAGCACGATCTGGTTGCGGCTCACGGTGTAGCCGCCTTCAACGACGACGGCGGCAAGGTCGCGCGTTGTCACGGAGCCGTAAAGCTGCCCGGTATCGGATGCCTGGCGCAGGACGACGAAACTCTTGCCGTTAAGCTTGCTCCCGACCTTCTCCGCTTCCTCCTTCATGGTGAGATTGCGCGCTTCGAACTGGGCTTTCATGGATTCGAACTTGGCGCGATTGTCCTTGGTCGCGCGCAGCGCCTTTCCCGTCGGCAGAAGGAAATTCCGGGCGAAGCCGTCCCTGACGCGGACGACGTCGCCCATTTGTCCGATCTTGGCGATGCGCTCCAACAGGATGACTTCCATGATGGTTTCTCCTTATCAAGGGCCTGAGCCGATATTCGTCAGACGGAAGGCGGAACGGGCGGCGGGCCGCGGGTGCTGGCAACGCGCCCGCGCACATCGAGTACGGCATCGGCAAGGCCGAGGATGACGATCGCAAGCAACGGCCAGCCAAACAGCATGATTGCGGCGTAGACGCCGGCGAGGACGATCGCCTTGCCACCGAGCGGCCGCACGAGTGCATGCAGGACGGCAAGGCCGTGCGCCGCATAAGCGATGGTGAGGCTCGCCGCAAACAGGCCGGCAATGATCCCGATGAGGCCGGGCAGGAAAGTGCCGGCGATCGCGAGCGCATAGAGCGCGGACGCATAGGTCGGCAGCGCCAGCGCATGGAGATCGGGCCATGGCCGCTTCAGGCGCCCGGACAGGTTCACGACCCGCCCGGCGAGCCAAAGATTGATGAGGAGCGTCGACGTCATCAGTGCCGCCGCAGCGGGCGGGATGATGATCGCGAAGAACTCGAAAAACAGGTTCGTATCGGAAATGCCCGGCAGTTTCAGCGGCTGGTCGGCCGGCGTTCCCGTCTGCAGGCGAAACAGGCGCTCGAAACCGGCCTTCAGCGCCGCACGAAAACTTTCCGCATCGCCGCCGAATTGTGGAATAGCCACCGTCACCACGACGCCGCCGACAACGGCCGTCCAGAATACGAGGCGGCCCACCGGGTACCATTCGAGCTGCTCTTTTCCGTTGGTGGCAACCGGGCGGGCGAGCAGCGCAAGATAGCTGAGCCACCACGCCGGCACGCCGACGCCGATCAGAAAGGCCAACGCGAACAGCGTATTGAAGGCGGAAAAGAGCGCGAGCGATCCGGTCAGCGCTGCGGTGATCCCGGCAATGTGGCTGAAGCCGAGCGCCGCAATCATGATCGGCAGCGGCGCCAGATAGAACAGCACGATCGCCAGCGCCGAGCCCGTCGCGATGGCGGCGAACATCAGCGCGGCGACACCGCCCGCCCCGATCCCAAACAGGATGATCTGCGCCATCGTCAAGCTGTCCCGCTCCCTCGTGAGCGGTTAGAGACGGATCGGATTGCGTCCGCCCCAACCATCAACCCGGCCGCCTTTTCGCGGCGGGAAAGTGAATATTGGCCGCCTACCCGAAACGCGTCGTGCGGTCAGCGGATTGCGCTCAGCGGATCACATAGGGCAGGAGCCCGAGGAACCGCGCCCGCTTGATCGCGCGGGCGAGCTCGCGCTGCTTAAGCGCGGAGACCGCCGTGATCCGGCTCGGCACGATCTTGCCGCGCTCGGACACATAGCGCTGCAGCAGGCGAACATCTTTGTAATCGATCTTCGGCGCATTGGCGCCCGAGAACGGGCAGGTCTTGCGGCGGCGGAAGAAGGGCCGACGGGCACCGGCGGATCCCGAGTTCATGACGGTTACTCCTGGCTGCCGGCATCATCGGCGGCGGCGCGGTCTTCGCGCGGCGGGCGCCCCTCGCGCGGGCCGCGCCCCTCGCGATCGCGCCGGCGGTCGTCGCCGCCTCGGCGATCGTCGCGCCGGTCATCGCGATCGGACTTGCGCATCATCGCCGAGGGACCGGCTTCCAGCGCTTCGACACGCACGCTCAGGGCGCGCAGCACGTCTTCATTGATGCCCTCCTGCCGCTCGAGCTCGGCAAGCGCGGCGGGCGGCGCGTCAAGATTGAGAAGGGTGAAATGGGCCTTGCGGTTCTTGCGGATGCGGTAGGTGACGGACTTGACCCCCCAATATTCGACCTTCTGCACCGACCCGCCCAGTTGTTCGATGACCCCTTTGTACTGGTTGGTCAATTCATCGACCTGCTGCGCGGAGAGGTCCGGCCGCGCGAGATAGACGTGCTCGTATAAGGGCATGGCTTGCCTTTCTCAACTCATCGCCGCCGTTCCGGCGCCAAGCCCCTCGTGCCTTCCGAAAGGCGCGAAGTCCTGCGAAGGCGGGAACACCGGACGCCGGGCCACGAAGGCCCTGCCGTGCCTGCCAGAAGCGAGCACAGCCGTCCGTTCAGCTCCCGGCCGGAGCGAGCGGAAGGGCGTTTATAGAGCTTTCTTGGCAGAAAACAAGCGGCCGATGCTCTCCGGCTCGTCAGCCATGGGCCCGGTGATGATGACGCAAGTCGCGCAGACGCTCCACATCGATCGGGCCGCCGACAAAAAGCACCGCGACAGCGAGTCCGCACATGGCCAAGGCGCCGTTGACCAGGAAGGCGGTGTGGATCCCGGCCGGCATCGATGACGCGGACACGACGATCGCGGTATTGAGGCCGAGGCCAATCGATCCACCGGCGATCTGAAACATATAGATGATGGCGCCGCCAAGGCTCGCCCGCGACGGATCGATTGCGGTTATTGCCGCCGTGGTGACCGACGAATAAAACAGCCCGACGCCCATGCCGAGGACGACCATACCGACGATGAGTTGGTTGTAGGTCGTGGTCGCGTGAATCGCTGACAGCACGAACATGCCCGCCGCCAGAAGCAAGGCGCCGAGGGTGACGATAACCTTCGGTCCGAGAATTTCGTAAAGCCGGCCGGCGACAAAGGCAGTCACCGCGAATGTGCCCATCATCGGCAGCAGGCCGGCACCGGAGCCGAGCGCGCTGAAGTGCAGCACCTTCGACATGAATTGCGGCAGATAAAGCAGCGCCGCGAAGAAGATCGCCGACATCAGCAGCGTGGCCAGGCCGGCGGCGGCGAACGCCTTGTTTTTCAGGACATCGGCCGGAACGAGAGCGTTGTTTCCTGCCCCGCGCTCGACAAACAAGAACGCGGTCAGTGCGGCGCCCGAGATGACGAACAGGAGGATGATCAGCGGGTCGGTCCAGCCCCAGTCGACACCCCAGTCGAGCGCAAGCAGCAACGCCAAGAGCCCAACGGACAGGACCGCCATACCAAGATAGTCAATGCCTTCCTTTTCATTGTGTGCCGCATCTGCAGGCACGACAAGAAACGTGATCAGCGATGCGGCTGCAGCGACCGGCAGGTTGAGAAAGAATATCCATCGCCATCCGACCGTGTCGGTCAAAAGCCCTCCCAATAGCGGGCCGACCGCGTTGCCAAAACCGGCAGCGCCCAGGATGAGGCCGCCGGCCAGTCCGGCTTTGCTTTTCGGCAGCAGCGCGTAAGTCATGCCGAGAATGGCGGGCCACATCAGCGCACCGCCAATGCCCATCACGAAGCGGCAGGCAAGGAGCAACCAGATATCCTGCGCGAACCCGCCGATCACGGAAAAGGCTGCGAAGATCGCAGCGCCTACGAAGAAAATTCGCCTCCGGCCGAACATGTCCGCCAATCGTCCGCCGGTGACGATTACGACGCCGAACACCATGGCGTAGCCATTGATCACCCATTGAGTGGTGGTGACGTCGGTGTTGAAGGCTTTCTCGATAGCGGGGATGGCGACCGACAGCGCGGTGAAGTCGTTCGCAATCACTAAGACGGCGACACCCATGGCGACCATGCCGAGGATGGCTGAGGTATCGAGCCGTTCCGTTGCGACTGCCATCCGGCCTCCATGTTGTTCCGGTCGGGTGTCAGATCAGCCTGTTATCTGACACCAAGCAACCGTTGCCCGAGCGTGCCGCCGAGGAATTTGCTGAACACGACGAAATAGATGGCGATGACTGCGAACAGAATGAGCGCCGGTGCGCCGTGGAGCTCGAAGCCACTATCCGTCAAATTGCCAGTCAGGTAACCGACGGCAAAGCCACCAACGAAGAAAATGAAGAGGAAGTCGAGCACCGCGGCGACGACCTTGCGCCAAGTGGCGACGGGCTTGCGGGGCTCGGATGGGGACAGAGCTTGGTTGGACATGGCAACACCCCCCGGATCAGGGATTTGATCAAATGGCCACGTGTCAGGTCAACCGCCGGGGCTTGGGGCTGATCGTCTCGCCGGCTTGGGCCCAGCACGTCGGACGGCGCGCAAACGACCGCGCGATGACCGGTCACAGCCTTGCCGCTTGCTGTCCGTAGTCGCCTCGGTCAGTCGCTCGGTTCATCGCGTGCGCCGATCTGAACGCCCCTGTTCATTGCACGGCGAACTTCACCGCGAACAGCAGCGCTAGGACGATGACCGCCGGGGTCGCCTCCTTGAACCGGCCCGACAGGATCTTGCATGCCGCATAGGTGATGAAGCCAAGCCCGATGCCGGTCGCGATCGAATAGGTGAGCGGCATCGTGACCGCCGCGACGACGGCGGGCGCGTATTCGGTGACGTCGGTCCACTCGATCTCGGCAAGGCCGCGGGTCATCAGGCAGGCGACGTAGAGGAGCGCCGCCGCCGAGGCGTAGGCCGGGATCATGCCGGCGAGCGGGGCAAAGAACAGCGCCAGCAGGAACAGAATCGATACCACTGCGGCGGTAAGGCCGGTGCGGCCGCCGGCCGAGACGCCGGCCGCGCTTTCGATGTAGCTCGTCGTGGTCGAGGTGCCGATCAGCGCGCCGAACATCGCCGCGAAGCTGTCGGCGATCAGCGCTTGCTTCATGCGCGGCAGCTCGCCCTTTTCGTTGAGCAAACCGGCGCGATGCGTGACGCCGATCAGCGTGCCGGCATTGTCGAATACGTCGATGAACAGGAAGCTGAACAAGACGAGAATGAAGGCCTGCTCGTGGATGGCAGAAAAATCGAGCTGCAGAAACGTCGGCGCGAGCGATGGCGGCATCGAGACGACGCCGGTATAGGTTGCAAGCCCGAGCGGAATGCCGACTAAGGCGACGATGAGGATGCCGAGCAGCGTGCCGCCCAAAATATTGCGGGCATTGAGGACAGCGATCAGCACGAAACCGGCGAGGCAAAGGATCGCGGCGGGCTCGCGCAGATTGCCCAATGTCACCAGCGTCGCCGGGTGGGCAACGACGATCTTCGCCTCTTCCAGCGCGATGATGCCGAGAAACAGGCCGACGCCCGCCGAGATGGCGAGCTTCAGGTTCCGCGGAATGGCATTGATCACATATTCGCGGATGCGGAAGATCGAGATCAGGAAGAACAGCACGCCGGAGCAGAACACGGTGGCGAGCGCTTGCTGCCAGGAATATTTGTAAGTGAGCACCACCGTGAAGGCGAAGAAGGCGTTGAGGCCCATGCCGGGCGCGAGTGCCACCGGATAGTTGGCATAAAGCGCCATCACCATGGTGCTGACGGCTGCCGCAAGGCAGGTGGCGACGAAGACCGCGCCTTTGTCCATGCCGGCATTGGCCAAAATCGTCGGATTGACGAACACGATATAGACCATCGTCAGGAAGGTGGTGATGCCGGCGATCACCTCGGTGCGCACTGTCGTGCGGTTTGCGGTCAGCCCGAAATAGCTGTCGAGAAAAGATGGGGGTGACGGCGGGACGGTTTTCGTGCTGGCGGCAGTGGCGGTTTCGCTCATATCGGCCTCGTAATCGCGGGGCGGCGGTGGCGGCAGCTTTGCTCTGCGAACGCAAATATCAGACCACGCGCCGCGACTAAACCGGCAAGCGGGGGCGAGCGGGGGTCGAGCGCGGGTGGCCTTCCGGAAAGGCGAAGGAAAATGTTTGCCGCAGCGCTCTGCCAGGGCGGCGGCCAAAACGGGGCAGCGCGCTTCGGTGCTGATGTGAGGCGCTTAAGCGCCGCCGATGATTTTCTCCACCTCCGGCACGAGATTGCTGCCGAGAATGATGAAGATGCAGCCGCCGACGATCGCAAAGTTTTTGAAGAAGTCCCAGATGTGGGGGTAGCCCGTGCTGTCGGACGACCAGAACCGCGGATAGACCCAGAAATTGTGATAGAGAACCGCGGTGATCGCGCAGTAGCCGGCGAGGACGACAGCTGCCCAGCCCGCATACCAGTTGAAGACGATGCAGACCGGCGTCACGAATTCGACGATCTGCGCGAGGCCGAGCAGCACCGCGCCGCCGGGAAGAGTGCCCGAATTCGCCTGTTTCAGCGCGGCCTGCCGATTGATGAATTTGTCCAGGCCGCTAAACGGAAAGATCAGGACGATAAGGATCTTAGCGATGACGGGTGCTGCGTCATTGATCAGCCAATCCATTTCTTCCCCCTCACAGATTTGCGGATCCGCCCGAAGAGCCGGCGCCGGCAAGCGGCAAATGGATCGCGACGCTTGACCGGGCGGTACCGCTTCGGCACACATCCAAGCACGTCTTGCAACCGGTAGCTATCCCGCGGATGTCGCGAACCGATTACCCTCGAAGCCCATGGTGAACCGAACTCGAAAACTGGCGAACCAGGACGCCGACAGCCGCGTTCCGCGTTATCTCCAGGTCGCGGCGGTTCTGCGGCGGCGGCTGCGCGATGGTATCTGGGCAGTGGGCGATCGCATTTCCACGCTGGAGGAACTGGAGCGCGAATTCGGCGTCGCCCGGGTGACGGTACGACAGGCCGTCGACCTGCTGCAGAACGAGGGGCTGGTCCGCTCGCATCAAGGGCGTGGCACGTTTGTCACCAAGTCGGTCGACCACCGGCGATGGCTGCAACTTGCGACCGACTGGGAAAGTCTCGTCTCGATGATCCGGGAGAATGTCGCGCACAAGCTGCCCAATACGAAGGCCGGCCCGCCGCGGATCGAGGAGGGGGAGGGCAAGCCGGCCCAGTCCTACGTCTATCTGCGCAGCCTGCAGACCCGTGACAATGAGCCCTTCGGTTACGCGCGCGTTCATCTCGCGCGCCATCTCTATGCCAAAGCCCCGAAAGCATTCTCCTCGCGGGCTGCGCTCGTCGTCCTGGCGGAGATGAAAAGCCTCGCGATCTCCCGCGCCCACCAAACCTTCACGATCGGGACCGCCGATGTCGAGACCGCAAAATTGTTGGAGATCAGCCTCAATGCCCCGACCGCCGAAGCGCGCTGTGTCGTCACAGACGACGATGGCGTGGTCGTCTATGTGGGGGAGATCACCTACCGCGGCGATTGCGTGCGGATCAATATCGAGCTGCGCGGCTAGAGCGAAATCCGACCTGACGGAATCGCAATTCGCTCTATTTCTCTTTGAGTGATCGCATTTTCTGTGGCGAACCGGCGTCCACTTCGCCGGAAAATGCTCTAGCCGGTTTATCGCTCGGTTTACTTGTCATTGATCGACCGGGCAGGTGAGCGCCGCGGATTGGTACGACAGCCAGCTTTCATAGTCGGCGGGATCGTCGAGATCGAAAGCAAGGCGCCGGTCCTGGACGGTCGTGACGGTGCACGCATGTGATTGCGCAAGTGCCAGATGCGCCGCGTAACTGCCGGCGCCATAGGCGAAGGGGACGGCGCGCGGTGCCGATGAGCGCAAATACAGCAGGTTGGTGCCCGTTCCGGTCTGGTCGGGTGCGATCACGCAGTCGCCGCGGCGCGCCAACACATCGGCGATGGATTGCGGTGTGACGAACGGCAGATCGATCGGAAGAATCATCAGATCGGGGCCGGCGGGCGGCATCTCTGCCCGCAGGCAAGCTCTGGCATGCTCCAACGCGGCGTTCAAACCGAAACCGGGGTCCGCGATTGCCCCGACCGCGTGCCGATGCGCGATCGTCACCGCTTCCGCGTCGGCTGTTGCGATCCGGACGTGGGAGGGCGGAACGACTTCGGCCGCACAGCGCAGCGTCCGTTCGAGCAAACGTTTGCAGAGGTCGTAGCGCGCAGCCGGGCCAAGGCATGCGGATAGCCGCGACTTGCCGTCGCGCAAGCTCTTGCAGGGGATGAGGATGCAGGTCGGCATCACGCGGTCCGGTTAGCCAACACGCCGGCAAAGTCGAGGCATGCGCGGGCGAGCGCGACGCGGTCCGCCATCGTGCGCATCACGGTTTGCGCTGTGCGCACCGCGATCCCGAGCGCGGCGATGGCGTCGGCGCTGGCGGCATCCGCGTCATCGATGATGAGGGCGTCGATCAGCCCGGCATAGTGCTGGGCGACCGTGGTTGCCGATGGCTCAAGCCCAAGCTCGCCCATGATCTTGGCGGTCGGGCCCTTGATCGCGCGGCCGCCGACGATCGGTGATACTGCGATGATCGGCGCCCCGAGCTCTTTCAGTCGGCTCCGCACGCCAGGCACCGCGAGGATCGGAGCGACGCTCAGCCACGGATTGGACGGACAGAGGATAATCGCGAGCGGCGGGTCGTCGCGCTGCAAGCCGTCGAGGCGTGGATTGACCCGTGCCGCCGCGGCGCCCGCAAATGAAAGCGCGGAGACGGGAGGCGCGCATTTCTGCCGGACGAAATAATCCTGGAACGCGATGGTTTCTTCGCCCGAATGGATGATCGTGCGCACCGGGTCATCGGTCATCGGCAGCACGGTCGGACCCAGGTTGAACGCGCGGCAGATGTCGGCCGTGATCGCGCTCAGCGTGTCGCCGCGCCGCAATCGCTCGGTGCGGACGATATGGGTGGCGAGATCGCGGTCACCGAGGCGGAACCAGGTCGGCCCGCCGAGCCGTTCGATCTGGTCCATGAAGGTCCAGGTCTCGTCGACGATGCCCCAGCCGGTCGCCGGATTGGCGATGCCGGCGAGCGTGTAGACGACGGTATCGAGGTCGGGCGAGACATGCAGCCCGAGATGCTCGAAGTCGTCGCCGGTATTGACCAGCACGGTCAACTGCTCGCCGAGCAGGGCCGCAAGACCCGCCACGAGCTTGGCGCCGCCGACGCCGCCGGCGAGCGCGAGAACACGACGCGATATGGTCATAGCCGTTGCATCGGCCCCGCGGGTCCGTTTGCAAACAGCACGATTTCGGAAAGCGCCTTGCGCCGCTTCGGCTTTTTGCCGGCATCGGCCGGCCAGCCCAGCGTCACCAGACCCTGCGGTTCCCAATCCGCCGGGATCGGCAGGGCTTCGCGCACGGTCTCCGGGCAGAACAAGGGCGCGCACATCCAGCACGTCCCAAAACCTTCGGCGTGGGCGGCGAGCAGCAGGTTCTGCGTTGCCATCGCGGTGCTCTGGACCGCCATCAGGAACTCGGCGTGCGCGCGTGCCGGGTCCGGATACCGGTCCATCTCGGCCATCGTCAACGCGACCAGGATCACGACCGGCGCACCGGTGATCCGTTGGAACGAGTTTGCGACGTCGCGCGCGATGGCATCCTCGGAATCGCCGTCCGCGCGGCGGTCGGCGACAAGCTGCGCCCCCATCGCCTCCGCCAACTTCGCCTTCAGGGCGGCCTCGCGGATCACCAGATAGCGCCACGGCTGGCGGTTATGGGCCGACGGCGCCGTCGCGGCACTGGCGAAAATACGCTCGATCACCGCATCCGGCGGATAGTCCGGCCGGTAGGAGCGGACGCTCCGGTGCCCGCGCATCACGGCATGCGCAATAGCAGCGTTGGTCGAAGCGGCGAGGCGCGTCAAGAATTCATTCATCGGAACAGATCGCGCTCCTTCGGCCGCAGCAATTCATAGGTCCCGCCGTCGCGTCG
>Ga0315540_10002103_pt1 | contig 11270 bp, 10 predicted proteins | sample SalMarSW160110MG_FD_203677 | JGI IMG/M metagenome (GOLD analysis project Ga0315540, IMG submission 203677) | Salt marsh sediment microbial communities from the Plum Island Ecosystem LTER, Massachusetts, United States - Salt Marsh Sediment SW1601-10 ... | reverse complement strand
CCAGCGCCACCAGTGTTTCCGGCAGGTAATTGGCCACCATCAGGGTCGCCCCGTCGCCGGACACCGCGACATTCCGGGTGTTGATGCCGGCACGGATCTCGGCGACGGTTTTCAGGTTGTAGATGTCGAACTTGGTGATCCAGCCGTCGCGCGAGGCCAGGTAGGCGTAGCGGCCGTCCGGGGAAAACTTCACCCCACCGTGCAGGGCGTAATGCGTGGGGAAGCGAAAGAGCGGCTCGAAACGGTCACCGTCCAGCACCGTGACATGGTGATCACCCGACTCCACGACCATGAACAGGTTGAGTGGATCCGCACTGAACACCGGCTTGTCCGGCAGGGAACCCGGCGCGTGGTACAGGTGCCATGACCCGCGTATGCGCTGCGCGTCCCAGTCCGGCAGATCGGGGTCCGGTGCGTAGATATAGTCGATGAGGGCCGCGATGCCTGCCGCGTCGATCTTCCCGGCAAACGCCGGCATCCGGGTGGCAGAGCGGCCATTCCGGATGACGTTCCCGGCGGCGCTCCGCTTCAGTCGTGCCAGGCTTTCCGGCAACAGCGCCGGCCCGGTACCACCGATCCGGTCCGGACCATGACAGGAGGAACAATGCTGCGCGTACAACCCTGCCGCGGTTTCCGGCCCGCCGGCCCGGGTACCTGCACCGGCCTTTTGCAGGTGTCCGCTGGAATCGATTTGATAATGCTGCGCCGGCGCGGGTTTGCCGCGCAGGTACTCGACCACGGTCAGGCGGTCATCGTCACGCTCGACGGAGAAATAGCGGTAGTTCTTGAACACTTCCTCGAGGTTTTTTTCCTCGCCTGGCTCCCACGGAACCCGCTCGGGATCAAACGCATCGTAATAGCGGATTTCACCGGCCCGGGAGGCCGGCGCTGACAGCAGGACGAGGTGCAGGAGAAGCGTGCTGAGGAGCGCCTGCGGAACCGGCCGCGCTCCTACCACGGCACGAAATTGTTCATGAAATTCAGCGGGCGCATGCTGTTACCCATGTTGCCCATTTCGTAGCGCATCACATCACCGGTCTGGTTCATGACCTGCATGTTCTTTGTGATCGCACTCATGGACGAATTGATGTCACGCATGTTGGCCAGCATCGGTTCGAGATTTTCCAGCGAATCCATCTTCTTGGACATGTACTCCACCGATTCCGACATATTGTGCACCCGGCGGGTCATGGTGCGGATGTTCTCGGACAGGTAGATCACGCTTTCCGAGATATGGGAAAGGTTCTTGCCCATTTCCGGGTCCATGCCCAGGGCCAGGGTATGGATATCCTTGCTCAGGGTATAGATCAGGAAAAATCCGTAGGCCGCCAGTACCACGAACGCGAGTAACGCCGGGTAGACGATCAGTTCCCAGCGCCGCGCACTGGCTTCGAATGCCGAAACAAAGCGGTCCATGGTATCTCCACTGATCGCCACGTCACGGGGCTTCTGTTCGATGTCCTGACCCTCTTTGTTTATTGTGTTCTCGTTCATCCGGTTCACCAAGGCAGGGATTGGCCGCATCCCTTGAATCACTTTAGCCGTTAATGGCAAGAGATTCATTAATAGGCGCAATTTCCGTGTCCGTCAAATAGCAGGCCGGGTCTTCCGCCCAGGGATCTCCCGTCAGCTGCAGCGCACGTACCCGGGTATTGCCGCCACAGATATCAAAGTAACGGCATGATTTGCAACGGCCTTTAATATTTCGCGGGCGGGCCTTGAGCCCCGCCATGATGGGGTCACCGGTATCCGTCCAGATGCTCGAAAACGGCCTGGCGCGGACGTTGCCGAGACCATAATGCCACCAGAATGTGTCGGGATGCACCTCCCCCAGGTTGTCGATGTTGGCAATGTTCACCCCGGAACTGTTGCCGCCCCATTGTCGCAGGCGCGCGGCAATGCGTGGCTCGGCCCCGGGATGATTGCGCCGTACCCATTCCAGCAGATAGGGCCCGTCGGCGTCGTTGTTCCCGGTCACATATTCCCGGTCATCTCCATCACACGCGGCACGCCAGGCGGTTTCGAACAGCAGGTCCATTGCACGCCGCGTGATCTCCAGCTGCACGTCGCTGGCACGGTTCCGGTTCCCCCGACCGGCATAATTCAGGTGGGAAAGGTAGAACTTTCCGATGCCTTCCTGTTCCATCAGGCGCAACATATCCGGCAGCTCGTGCGCATTGTCCTCGGTCATGGTGAACCGCAGCCCGACCTTGATGCCCTGCCCGACGCACAGGCGGATGCCGGCCAGCGAGGCATCGAAGGCGCCCTGCTTGCGCCGGAACCGGTCGTGCGTCTCCCGCATCCCGTCGATACTGATGCCAACGTAGTCAAATCCGGTCGTTACGAGTTCGGCGATATTGTCCGGCGTGATCAGGGTGCCGTTTGTCGACAGCCCGACGTAAAAACCCAGCGCCCGGGCGCGCTGTGCAATCCTGAAGATATCCGGGCGCAGCAATGGCTCACCGCCGGACAGGATCAGCGCCGGCACACCGAACGCCCGCAGATCGTCCATGACCTCGAAGACTTCTGCCGTTGTCAGTTCGCCCTTGAAGTCGATATCGGCCGAAATCGAGTAACAATGCTTGCAGGCCAGGTTGCAGCGCCGCACCAGGTTCCAGATGACGACCGGCCCGGAAGGCGCGCGCGGTGCGCCGGCTGGCTGTGGGTCCACGAGCTCACGCATGAAGGTGGAGATTCTGAACATGATCTACTCCTTCAGCCGCAGGCCGGTCTTTTTCAGGATGCGGCGGCTGTACAGTACGTCGAAGGCACGGCAATCCCCTTCCAGAAGTGTGGCAATTTCCGCGACATGCCGTTCGACCTCGGCACGGCTGCGACCGTGCACCATGGCGAACAGGTTGTAGGGCCAGACCGGCAGGTGCCTGGGGCGCCGGTAACAGTGACTGACGAACTCCAGGGCACCGATCCGGGCGCCGAGTGCGTCGACTACGTCGTCCGGCACGTTCCACACCGACATGCCGTTGGCCCGGTAGCCGAGTGCATAATGGTTCGGCACCGCGGCGATGCGCCGGATCACGCCGGCGTCCTGCATGCGCCGGATACGCTGCAGCAGGTCCTCGACGTCCAGACCCAGCCGCGCGGCCAGGTCGTCCCAGGGTTGCGCGGACAACGGCAGGCCCTGCTGGGTTGCCAGCACGATGCCCCGGTCCACGGCATCCAGCGTCCGGGAACCCGCGGGGGGCCGGTGTCCCGCCCGGGTGGTCTGCAAGCTGCTCATACGGCCAGTCTCAGTCCGATAAAATATTCCCGCTCCCTTGGCATGTCGTATACGCGACAGCCGGTTTCGCGCTCGATCGCCGCGATCACCCGCGCGCGCTGCCCCGCCTGCTCGGTGGCCACGACGAACCACATGTTGAAGCGGTGCTCGCGCTCGTAGTTGTGCGCCACCTCCGGATGTGCGTTGACCCGTGCGCTGACGGCATCCATCCGGTCCGCCGGCACCTGCATGGCGCACAGGCTCAGGCTGCCGCCCATCCGCTCGGCGTTGAACATCGGCCCGAAGCGGCTCAGCACCCGACAGTCCAGCAGCCGCTGCAAGCGCTCGAGCACCTCGTCCACGCCGATGCCAAGCCGCTCCGCCACCGCGTCGAACGGTCGCCGGCATACCGGCAAGCCGTCCTGCAGCAGATTGATCAGCCTGCGGTCGGTTTCATCCATGGGCGGCCTCCCGGGGCGCCGGTTGTGCACCGGTTGCCGCATACCGCGCCCCGCACTGCTTGAAGGCCCGGGTACTGAACAGCACCTCGTGGGGTATCTGCTGCAGGCAATGCGTGACGATCATGCCTTCCAGGCAACGCCGCACACCCGCACGGGTACGCCCGTGAATCATGCAAAACAGATTGTACGGCCAGCGTGGCGGGCGACGCGGCCGCTGGTAACACAGGGTGACGCAGGGCTCGCCAGACAGCAGGGCGCCGATCTCCTCCACCCGGTCATCGGGCACGTCCCAGACCACCATCGCGTTGGCGGTGTAACCCAGCGCGCGATGGCGCACGACGACGCCGAGTCGCTTGATCATCCCCTGCTGCTGCAGTCGAGCCATGCGCCCGAGCACGTCCTGCTCCGTGGTGCCGAGCAGCGCGGCCACTGCGGCATAGGGATGCGCAACCAGCGGCAGGCCGTCCTGCACGGCAGCGATCAGGGCGCGATCCGCGTCACTCAGCACCATAGCGGGAATCCCAGGTCGATGAAGAACGAGCGCTGCAGCGGCAGGTCGAGTACCGGCAGCCCGGTCCTGGCCTCGATCGTGGCGAGCACGGACTGCACGTGTTCCTGGTCGGGGGCCGTGACCACGAACCAGAGGTTGAAAGCATGCTCGCGCTGGTAGTTGTGGTTGACCTCCGTGAAGGAATTGACGCAGGCGGCGACCTCCTCCAGGTCCGCATGCGGCACCGCCAGGGCGGCCAGGGTGCTGGCCCCGGCGCGGCGCGGGGCGAACACCGGGCCCACCCGGCTGACCAGGCCACGCCGCTGCAGCGACCGCAGGGTCTGCAGGACCGCGCGGGTACTGACCCCGCAGACACGGGCGATTTCATCAAAGGGGTTCGCACACAGCGGCAGGTCCCGCTGGAAATCATTCAGCAAGGTCCGCTCCAGGGCCGTCAGATCCGGCGGCACCTTCAGCACGGAGACCTGTTCGGCAGCCGCTGACATGTTCAGAGCCCGACCCGGTGCGCACGATCGGTAAAGAATATACCGCTGGGCTTTTCCGCCGGCAGATGCGCCAGTTCCCTGAAGGTGGTCGTATCGTAGATGCGAACCACGTCGTCGTCGCGCACCGATACCCAGACCGCCGCGCCGCGCGGCGCGAACTCCATGTGCAATACGGCCTTGCCCGGCTTCAGCGTGGCGATCACCTTCAGGGTCTGCGTATCGATGACCTGTACGGTGTCATTCAGCGGGTGTGCAAAATTCACCCACACGTGGCGGCCGCCCGGCTCGGCCTCGACGAACACCGGCTGGCCGTGCACCGGGATGCGTCCGGCCTCCTGCCAGCTGTCGCTGTCCATCACCAGCACCTCATGGTGACCGACGGCCGGCAGGAATATCCGTCGACCGGCCACGGCCCATCCTTCCAGGTGCGGCATCTTGTAGACCGGCAGTTTCTTCTCGCCGCGCCCGTAGTGATCCAGGATCCGCTGCGGGACCGGCTTGTCCTGCCACAGATCCAGACGTACCAGCCCGTCCTCGCCGAACAGGCCGGCGATGTAATTACGGCCATCCGGAGTGATCAGGGCATCGTAGGGCTGGCGGCCGATGTCCCTGAAGCGCTCCACCTTCGGGGCATGCGGGTCGGACATGTCGGCAATCCGGATTTCACCGGCATCGTACAGCGTGTAGACGAAGCGCTGGCCGGGGGCATCGACCAGCCCGACCACCTTCGAGGAATGCCCCTTGTCATCGAGCGCCGGCAGGTCGGCCACCTGGTCCAGCGTGGCGGCATCGAACACCTTCACACCGCCCGGCGTGTAATTGGATACCGCGACCAGTCTGCCGTCCTGCGAGATGGCGCCACCGATGCTGTTGCCGGCCTGCATCACCCGCTTGTCCAGCCGCCCGCACAGCAGGTCGATTTTGGACAGTCCCCCGTCCCGTCCGAACACGTAGGCATAGCGGGCATCGCGCGAGAACACCACCGAGGCGTGCGACAGGTCGCCCAGCCCGGTAACGCGGAACAGGCTGCTGCGCGCCGTGGTATCGACCACCTGCACGCTGCCGCTGGCGCGTTCGATCACGACACCGAGATCGCCGGTGCCCCGCAGCAGGCAGGCGGCGGACGGGGATTGTGCGACGGCCAGCAACAGTATGGCCAGCCACAGACGTGCACTCACGGAATGATTCACAGGCCCTCTCCCCTGCGCAAGGCTTCCACCAGCCATTGCGCGTCCTGTTCGGAAAGTTCGCCGCGCCACGGTGGCATGGGTGTACCCGGCCGGCCGTCGAGTATGGTGGTCACCAGCAGGCGGGTCGGACGGTCGCGCAGGCTCGATGGCAGCAGGGGCGGCCCCAGGCCACCCTTGCGCGTCATGCCATGACAGGCACTGCAATCCTGGTTCAGCAGGTACAACAGCTCGGACTGGCGTGCGGAGTCGGGAGCGGCACCGGCCGTTGCCGCCATGCCGGCGGCCGTCATGATGAGCAACAGAGTGTCGAATGTCATTCGCATGCGCGTCCCCGTATCACCCGCAATCCCGTACTCCTCCCGGCCGGTTCCAGCCCTCTACCCGGGCGGGCCGGCGCACGGGATTCCGCACACCGGCCCGCATCCGGCTGCCCCGGTCAGTAGATATCATGCATGGTGTTGTGGACGTTGAACTTGCCGGTCGGTGTGATCAGGCGCCTGTCCTTGATCACCGCCTTCAGCTTGCGGGTCTTGTCATCCACCACCACGATCGCGGACTCCTCGTCCTTGCCGCTCCACACCGAGAACCACACCTCGTCGCCGGCCGCGTTGTACTCCGGCTGCACCACGCGCTTCGGCCCCGGGCCCTTGATATCCGCCCATTCGGCGATCGGCAGTACCTCAAAGCCCTTGTCCAGGTGATTCACGTCATACACCGCAACGCTCTGGCTGATCCGGGTATCCGGGTTGAGCGGGGAATCCACCCACAGGTTGCTGGAATGCGGGTTGGATTTCACGAACAGTGACCCACCGCCCTGGCCCTTCAGGGTACGCACCACCTTCCAGGCATTCTGCTTGTGCCTGACCGGGTCGGTACCGATGACCGTGACATTCTCGTTACCCAGTGCACTGGTCACCCAGACCGGTCCGTACTTCGGGTCCTTGAGGTTGGCGCCACGGCCCGGGTGCGGGATCCTGGTGACATCGACCAGCGCCGCCAGCCTGTCCTCCTTCGAGTCGACCACCGCGATCTTGTTCGACTTGTTGGCCGCCGTCAGGAAATAGCGGTGGGTCGAGTCCCAGCCGCCGTCGTGCAGGAAACGCGCCGCGCCGATGGTGGTCACCTTGAGATTGTCGATGTTCGCATAGTTCACCATCAGCACCTTGCCGGTCTCCTTCACGTTGACGATGAACTCCGGATGCTGGTGCGAGGCCACGATGGCGGCCACGCGCGGTTCCGGATGGTATTCCTGGGTGTCAACGGTATAGCCACGCGTGGAAACGATCTTCAGTGGCTCCAGAGTATCCCCCTTCATGATGACGTACTGCGGCGGCCAGTAGTCGCCGGCGATCGCATACTTGTCTTCATAGCCGGGATACTTGGAGGTCTCCACCGAACGCGCCTCCATGCCGACCTTGATCTCCGCGACGTTGTCCGGCTTCTTCATCCACAGGTCGATCAGGTTGACCTTGGCGTCGCGCCCGATCACGAACAGGTAGCGTCCGGAGGTCGAGTAGCGCGAGATGTGTACCGCGTAGCCGGTCTTGATGACGTTGATGATCTTCTTGGTATCGCCGTCGATCAGTGCGATCTGGCCGCTGTCGCGCAGCGTGACCGAGAAGATGTTGTTGAGGTCGTAATTGTTCTCCTTCTTCCTGGGACGCTTTTCCGGCGGCACCAGCACCTTCCAGGTCGCCTTCATGTCCGCCATGCCGAATTCCGGCGGGATGGGCGGATCGTTCATCAGGTAGCGGGCCATCAGGTTGACTTCTTCCTCGGTCAGCTGCCCCGAACTGCCCCAGTTGGGCATGCCGGCGGGCGAACCGAAGTTGATGAACACCTTGAGGTAGTCCAGGCCCTTCGGCCGGGTGATGTCCGGGGTCAGCGGCTTGCCGGTAGCCCCCTTGCGCAGCACGCCGTGACAGCCGGCGCAGCGCTCGAAATAGATCTTCTTGGCCCTGGCGAACTCCTCCTTGGTCAGTGTCGGAGCCCCCTCCGTCAGGACATCCCTGGAACCCTCCTGCATGGGGACCGGAGCACCCTTGTAACGCAATTCGCCCGGCGTCGTGCCCGGGTGTTCGGACTGCGCCACGGCCACCAGCGTGGCAGTTGCCAGCAGCGCGGTCGCAACCACGGTTACCAGCCGGTTCACACGGATATTCATCATGAAGCCCTCCTCTTCGACGCGATTGTCTTCTTGCAGGGCATGCTACCGGTGTGCTCCCGGGATACCTTGACGTAGGTTAAGGTGTTCCTGGCAGCCCGGATTCAGCAGGATTTACAGCCGCTTGCGGGATTTTCGCGCGTGGCGCAGCGGCACGGTTGCGCCCCGCACAGATCCGTTGCGCGCGCAGGCGCACACCCGGCGGGCATTAGCGCTCACTGTCCGGCAAGGCGCTCGAGCGCCGCCCGGCTCTTTTCACGCCGCACGCGTTTTTCCGCGAGCGGCGGACACTGGCGGTTGTCCCAGTAGGTCACCTGGCAATCCAGGCAGTAATGACACTCGTTCGGGTTGATCTCTCCGGTGGGACGGATCGCATGCACCTCGCACTGGACCGCGCAGATCTGGCAGGGGCGCCCGCATTCCTTGCGCCGGCGCAACCAGTCGAAAATCCGCAGCGGTGCCGGAATCGCCAGGGCCGCACCGAGCGGGCACAGATACTTGCAGAAAAACTTGCGGTTGAGCACGGCCAGCATCAGCAAGGCAACCGCGTACCAGAAATACGCACCGTCACGCAGGAAATGCATGACGATGGCGGTCTTGAAGGGCTCCACCTCGGCTGCCTGCGCGGCATAACCGATCGATTGCAGTGACAGGCCGAACAGCGCAACGAAGATCACGTATTTCAGTGCGGTCAGGCGTTCATGCACCACTTCGGGCAGGCGGTACTCCCGCATGCCCGCACGCTGCGCGATCTGGAACAGCAGTTCCTGCAGCGCACCGAACGGGCAGAGCCAGCCGCAATACACCCCGCGCCCCCACAGCAGCAGCGTCAGGGCCACGAACCCCCAGAGGATGAAAATCAGCGGATCGACCAGGAAGGATTCCCAGCTGAACTGGTGCAGCAACGCGTTGATGAACGTCAGCACGTGGATAATCGAGAGTTGCGCCAGTGCATACCAGCCGATGAAACCGCAGGTGAACAGCAGGAACCCGGTGCGTATCCTGCGCAGCAGCTGCGGACGCCGCGCCAGCCAGTCCTGGAACAGCAGGATGACGGTCAGCGTGACGAGCGCGCAGCACAGGACCACGATCTGCCAGGTACGTTCGCGCCACACGTTCACCCAGAAGGGCTCCTCCTGGTTCCCGAGCCACCAGTCCGGGGCGTCCACCGGCGCGCCTTCCAGCGTAGCGTCCCCGCCCGCCGGCACCGGCACGGCGTCACCCGCAGGTGCCGGAATGCCGCGCGCTGCGGCCACCTTCTGCACCGCCTTCATCACCGTGGCATTCATGACCATGGAGGTGATGCTGGCGCCGGATATGCCGTCGATGGTGACATAGCCCTCGCGCGGTGCGCCGCCGATCTTCACCTGCTTGCGCACCGATACGCCGCGGTACTGGTCGACGTAATGTCGCAGGTCCTGGTCGGATACGCCGATCACCAGGATCGGCTCGGAGTGCCGGGTCACCTCCAGGCCGGTGATGTGGCCGGCAACGTCCACGCCCACGAGCAGCGTGATTGGCTTGCCCGAATAGGCCGGGATCGGTGCAACGTCCGTGGTGCGGAGCACGTAACCGAGCAGCCGGTCCTGCCGGTAGACCGCGGCCGCCAGCGGATCACCCTCGAACGGCCCGACACGATCGGCCTGCGGAAAATACTGCCGGGCCAGGGCCTCGACCGTGGCGGCAGCGCACGGCTGCCACCACGACAGCAGCGCCACCAGCAGGCAGGCCGGCAGCGCATGGCGCCGGCACCGCGGCGCATGGAGTGAATTTCCGTGCTGCAGGCTGCCCCCGTGTGGATCGGCTCCACGCAACCCGCTGCTCAGTTTCCGGCCGGACCTTGACACGGGTCAACTCACGCAGTCAGCCGTGCATACAGCGACGGCAATGCACGCGGCAGCTGCGAGGGCCGGTGGATGACCACGTAGCTGTTGCTGCCGAACAGGTAAGGCAGGTAATCGCCGGCCTTGCGGTCGATCGTCACGCAGAACGGCTGCAATCCCGACTCGCGCGCCTGTTGCAGGGCGTGCCGGGTATCCTCGACACCGTAGCGCCCTTCGTAGTGGTCGAGATCATTGGGCTTGCCGTCCGTCAGCAGCAGCAACAGCCGCCGGCTGGCGACCTGGTCCGCGAGCAGCCGGCTGGCATGGCGCACGGCCGCACCCATGCGCGTGTAATACCCGGGCCGGATGGCACCGATCCGGCCGCACACCCTTGCATTGTAGGGTTCGTCGAAGGTCTTGAGCTGGTGCACGCGTACCGGGTCCCGCCGGCGCGAGGAAAACCCGTACATGGCGAACCGGTCTCCGGTGGCCGACAGGCTTTCCGCAAACAGCCACAGGCTGTCGCGGATTACATCGATCACCCGCGCCGTGTCGTTGACCCAGCTGTCGGTGGAGAGCGACAGATCGGCGAGCAACAGGCACGCCAGGTCACGCGATCCGTTGCGCATGTCCCGATACAGGCGATCGCCGGCCACGGCCTGCCGCCCGCCACGTTCGGCACGGAAGCGCAGCCAGGCCTCGAGATCCGGCTCGGCGCCGTCCGGCTGTCCGGACAGCCAGCAACGTGCCGGTGCCAGTTGCCGGAACTGCGCACGCAGGCGCGCCGCGGTGCGGCGCAGGCGTGCCGGCAGCGCGCAGGGTGCTGCCCGCGCCGCCAGCAACGGCTGGACGCGGCAACGATCCGGCTGCAGGCGGCGGGTGCGGTAATCCCACTCCGGCAACAGGATGCCTGCTCCCAGCGGCCGGTCATCGCATTCGGCCGCGGGCAGGTCGAGATCGAAGCGCAGGCGCGCGGCCCGGGTCCTGCCATCCCGGGTCACGCTGAAGGTGTCGATCGATGCCGCCGCGTCGGCGGCTTCCTGCAGATCCTCGTTGTCCTCCCCGGCACGATCCACGCGCGCGTACTCGCCCCAGGTAAAAATGTTCTCCATGCGCACCGTGACCAGGCCCCGGTCGGTGTCCGGTTGCGCGACCCGCTCCGCCCGGCGCCGGCGCTGCTCCTGCAGTGCCCGTACGGGAGTGTCGCGCGCGGCGGCGGCGGAATCCGCGTCGGCCGCGGTGGCGGACACGACCGGCGCCGCCGGGTGCAGCCACAGCAGGACCGGTTGCGGCGGGCGGCGGCAGGCCGGCAGCACCGGCACGCTGCCGGGCTCCCGCAGGGCGCTGCGGATCGCGTGCTCCTGCGCCGCCTCGTCGGGCGGCAACCGTGCCGGCGCGCTGCGCCCCGCGAGGTGGGCA
>Ga0315540_10002101_pt1 | contig 11281 bp, 12 predicted proteins | sample SalMarSW160110MG_FD_203677 | JGI IMG/M metagenome (GOLD analysis project Ga0315540, IMG submission 203677) | Salt marsh sediment microbial communities from the Plum Island Ecosystem LTER, Massachusetts, United States - Salt Marsh Sediment SW1601-10 ... | reverse complement strand
AGCGGATCGGGATGGCGGGCTTGGTTGAGCCTTTTGGCAATCTCGAAGCGTTTCGGATCTGCCCAGAAGCGAAGCAGTTCGGCTTGCGTTTCCCTTTCGCGTTGATTTGCTTTCTCGGTACCCTGGCTGGCGGACTCCCAGCTGGCCAAACCGTAGGCGCGTTCGAGCGGCTGCAATTGCTGGCTGCATTCATCGATGAAGGATAAGAATTCGCTGGACACGTGTACCTCTCAGGGTTGGAAATCGGGGCCGCGAAAAGTATAGCACCGGGTCCCAGGCTGCGGTCTGGCGTCCTGAGCCGGCGTTGTACAATAGGCGGGACACAGGCTGCGAGGACCAGGCGAAATGAAGCTCAGCCCCACCGATCGGGACAAACTCGAGGGACGTGAAGGCCCGGCCAGCGCTATGGCCATGTCGATTTTGGTCCGCATGGGCGAAGTGCTGGAAGCGGACCATATGATCGATATCGAGGCCGCCCATATCGACAGCACGCTCTACATGGGCCAGGCGACCCTCGATTTCGCTGAGAAGCTGGCGGAGATGGGGGCCAAAGTCTGTGTGCCAACCAGCTTGAATGTGGGTGGCGTCGATCAGCAGGGCTGGCAGTCCTGGCCGGTGCCGGCGACATGGGCTGAGCCGGCCAGGCGACAGATGGACGCGTACCAGTCGATGGGTGCCGTCCCGACCTGGACGTGCGCACCTTATCAGACCGCCTTCCGGCCCAAGTTTGGCCAGCAAATCGCTTGGGGGGAATCGAACGCGATTGTGTTCGCCAATTCCGTCATCGGCGCCCGCACCGAGCGCTACCCCGATCTGCTTGACATCTGTGCCGCTGTGACGGGACGCGTCCCGGCTGTCGGTCTGCATCTCGAATCGAATCGGGGCGGACAGCTGATGATCGAAGTATCGGGGGTGCCCGAGTCCCTGCAGTCCGAGGACAGCTTCTATCCGGTCTTTGGCCTATTGGTGGGCAAACTGGCGGGCGACAGGATACCCGTGCTCACCGGCCTCAACGTTCAACCCACGGAAGATCAACTGAAAGCCTTTGGGGCGGCCACAGCCTCCTCGGGCAGCGTGGCCCTTTTCCATTGGGTGGGCGTGACTCCCGAGGCGGGTACTTTGGAGGTGGCGCTGAAGGGCCGTCAACCCGAAGAGGTCATCAGGGTGGGCATTGCCGACCTGAAGGCGGCCTGGCGAGACCTGACCACCGATTCCGGCGGCAAGCTGGATATGGTGGTTCTTGGCAGTCCCCATTTTTCACTGGACGAGTTCCGGCGCCTGGCGCCGATGCTCGACGGGCGAAGCCGACACCCCGACGTGTCGTTTTTGGTGACCTCGAGCAGGGCGATGGCTGCTCTGGCGGAGAAGGCAGGCGTCCTGAAGCCCTTGCGCGAGTTCGGAGGCCGGGTCACGCTCGACACGTGTATCCTCACCACGCCCATGCTGCCATCAGAGGTCAAGACTCTGATGACCAACTCCGCCAAATATGCCTACTATTCGCCCGGTCTGCTCAACACGCAGGTTGTGTTTGGCAGCCTTGAGGATTGCGTCCAATCAGCCATCGAAGGCCGCGTTGTCCGGGACGAGTCACTATGGGCCGCCTGATCCGGGGCAGGGTGCTCGTGGCAGGGGAGGCCGAGGGGGAGGGTCTGATGACGAATGAGCCCCTCAGCTTCTGGGGAGGCTACGATCAGACGACGGGCGAGATCATTGATCGTCGTCACCCGTTGAGCGGTCAGATGGCCTCAGGTCGCATTCTGGGATTGCCGGGGAGCCGCGGATCGAGCACCACAACGGCTGTGCTCCTCGAAGCAGTGCGCCGAGGCACGGCCCCAGCGGCTATTTTGACGTCCACCACGGATTCCTTTCTGGCTCTGGCCTCAATTGTGGCCGATGAGCTCTACCAGCGGCCGGTGCCTGTGGTGGCGCTGTCCGCACAGAATTTTGCCGCCGTGCACACCGGAGACTGGATCACGGTTCATGCCGACGGCAGAATCGAAGTGGGAGACCATCCATGACCGATTCGACGCCGAAAAACGACATCATCCCGATTCTGCAAGGTAAGCGCATTCTGCTGGGTGTGACGGGCTCGATCTCCGTCTACAAGGCGGCCGATCTGGCTTCGCGCCTCACTCAGGCCGGGGCAGAAGTGGACGTCTTGATGACCCGCGCCGCCGAATCCTTCGTCTCGCCCCTGACTTTCCGGACCGTGACCGGCCGCCAGGCCTACACCGAGGCCAATCTGTGGGGACAAAAGGAACATGTACTGCATGTGGAACTGGCCCGTATGGCGGATGCGTACGTGATTGCACCGGCCACAGCCAACACGATCTTCAAGTTGGCGTACGGCGTCTCCGATTCGCTGGTCTCGCTGGCGGCGCTGGCCTGCGAGTGCCCGATCATGGTCGCCCCGGCGATGGATGTCGGCATGTACCAGCACACCGCCGTGCGCGCCAATGTCGAGATTCTGCATGCCCGCGGGGTTACCTTGGCCGGTCCGGCCGAGGGACGAATGGCATCCGGGCTGGTGGGCAAGGGACGCCTGCTCGAGCCGGTCGCACTGATCGGCCACCTGCGGTTGATGCTCGGCCGCTCGGGGGCCTTGGCGCGCGAAAAGGTGGTTGTGACGGCAGGCGGCACTCACGAGGCGATCGATCCTGTGCGGGTGATCGCCAACCGGTCGTCAGGCAAGCAGGGCTTCGCCCTGGCGCAGGCGGCCCTCGATCGGGGGGCCGATGTAACCTTGATCGCCGGGCCCACGACGCTGGAGACGCCGGTGGGCGCCAAGCGTCTGGACGTGACCAGCGCCGCCGAGATGGAAGAGGCCGTCGTCGAGCACGCCGACAAGGCCAGCGTTCTGCTGATGGCCGCCGCCGTGGCGGATTTTCGGCCGGCGAGCGAGGCGTCTGAGAAGATCAAAAAGGCAGCCAGGCCCGAGACCCTGACGCTGGAAGCGACGGATGACATCCTGCAAGCGGTGGCTGAGCGCCGCAAGGCCACCGGCCGGCCGGCGGTGGTAGTCGGATTTGCAGCCGAAAGCGAGGACCTGGTGGCCCATGCATCCGAGAAACTGGAAGCCAAGGGCCTGTCATTGATCGTTGCCAATGATGTCACCGATCCCGACGCCGGTTTCGGCGTCGACACCAACCGGGTGACCTTGATCGACCCTGACGGCGGCGTGCAGGAGCTTCCGCTGCTCTCGAAGGCGGGCGTGGCGGAACGTGTGCTCGAACGCGTCGAATCTCTCTTGGATGGCCGGGATTAGGGAACCTCTGGGCGCATCTACGCGTGGCTGAACCAGGCAGAATCCTGATCGGTACGCAGGGCTTTTCGTTCGACGACTGGGTTGGATCTTTCTATCCCCCCGGCACCTCGAAGCGCGGCTATCTGGAAGCCTATGCCGCCAAATTCCCCACCGTGGAGATCGATTCCACTTTCTATGCTGCCCCTCGGCCTTCGGTCGTCGAGGGCTGGCGTGACCGCACGCCGGAAGGCTTTGTCTTCGCCGCCAAGTTTCCCCGGAGCATCACCCATGACAAGAAGCTCGATCGCGCGCTTCCCGAAGCGGAGAGCTTTGTGGAGCGCATGCGTTTGCTCGAGGACAAACTGGGGGTGCTCACCCTCCAGTTCGCCTACGATTTCTCACCGGACTACTTTGACGCGCTCGACGCGTTCCTGACCCGCCTCCCGACAGGGGTGCGCTACGCGGTCGAAGTGCGCAATCGAAAATGGTTTGAGGGACCCTTGGCGGAGATGCTCTCCGGGCACAATGTCGCCTTGGTCCTCCAGGATCTGTATTACATGCCCAGGTTAGATTGGGTTACCGCAGACTTCAGCGTTGTGCGTTGGCTTGGGCGTCGCAAAGATGTCGAGAAATTCGACCACATCCAGATCGACCGCACGGATGAGATGCGCGACTGGTCCGAGACCGTGATGGGCTTCATCCGCCAGGGCATTGACCTCTACGGCTACTTCAACAACCACTATGCCGGGCACAGTCCGGCGAGCGCCCGCGCCTTCGCCGAGATGCTGGGGTTTGAACTTCAACCGGCGGGTGATCCCGACAACAGGCCGCACCAAATGGGGCTGGACTTGGATGGGGACGGCGGACCACGGTCGGCCACTTGATTTGTGATGAATTTCACAATATGGGCCAAGTGCCGGCTTCCCCTGCTCGGAAGGATGGCGAGTGTAGATGGGTGATGTTGAGCTACGCCCACCGCTTCCGCAGGATGCGGAGGTGCTGTTTCCGCTTGTGGATGGAACAAGCGTCTGTGACACGCTGGCTTGGGACGGCCCGGAGTCGGCCGAGGAGTACAGCCAGGGGCTGGCGCTGCGTTCGCTCCAAGTGCTTGCTGGCGACAAACATTTCTTCACCATCGTCCTGCGCAAGTCTGGGCAGCCCATCGGGTCTTGCGATCTGCGCCTGGAGCATGACGACGCGGCCCAAGCCAATGTGGGCCTGTGGATCGGCGAGCCGTTTCAGGGCAAAGGATACGGCACGCAAGTTGTGGGAGGCTTGACAGCGTATGGATTCGAAAAACTGGGGCTGCAGAAGATCGTGGCCGATATCTTCGTCGGGAACTGGGCGAGCCGGCGGGCCTTTGAGAAGAACGGCTTCCAACTGGAGGAGATCCAACCAGCGGCGCTGGTCAAACGAGGTTTGCCTATCGACGAATGGTTGGTTGGATTGACCCGGGAGGCCTATCTGAGAGGCAAGCCGGAGGGCTGACTTGCGCCTATACCGTCCGCAGATACTGATGGGCGAATTGAACGCAGGCGGAGCCTTCGCCGATAGCGGCGGCCACACGCTTGATGGATCCGTGCCGCACATCACCGGCGGCGAAGATTCCGGGCACGCTGGTTTCAAGCAAGAAGGGATCTCGCTTTAGCGTCCAGGTGGCAGGCCGTTTGTCGTCCTGGACCAAATCAGCCCCGGTCAGGATAAAGCCGGCTCGATCGCGCGCCAGGACATCTCCTATGATCTCCGTTCTCGGAATGGCGCCGATGAAGACGAAGATGGCTGCCCCTTCTAGTCTGCGAGTCCCCCCCGAATCCCGATCTTTCACCTGAACGGCCTCAAGCTGATCCTGGCCGTCAAGCCCGACGATCTCGGTCCCGGTGTGCACCTCAATGTTATCGACGGCTTCGACCTGGTCCACAAGGTATTGGGACATTCCGTTGGTGAGGGCCGAGCCGCGCACCAAGAGTTGAACACGGCTGGCGTAGCGAGAGAGAAAGACCGCGCCCTGCCCGGCTGAATTGCCCCCTCCCACGACGAAGACTGTCCGATCACGAAAATTGGCGGCCTCGGTGACGGCAGCGCCGTAGAAGAGAGAACTGCCGGTGAGGGCTTCGGCACCGGGGACCTTAAGCTCGCGTGTTTCAACTCCCGTTGCCACGATCAGGGTGTGGCAGGAGATCTCCTGCCCACCTGCGAGCTGCACAAATCGGTAGTTGTCGTCCACCCGCAAGCCGGTGACTTCTTGGGCGGCCAGCAGCTCGGCGCCGAATCGACGTGCCTGGGTGACAGCGCGGCGGGCCAAGTCGGCGCCGCTTAGTCCCTTGGGGAAGCCGAGGTAGTTTTCAATCCGGGCGCTGGTTCCCGCTTGACCACCGGTGCCCTCCTTTTCCACCAGCACTGTGCGCAAACCCTCAGATGCGCCGTAGACCGCGGCCGCGAGCCCGGCGGGGCCGGCCCCGACGATCACCAGATCGTAAAAGGGCTGGCTGGGCTCCGTCGTCAAGCCAGCTTTCTTGGCCAAGGTGATGTTGTCCGGCTGAGTGAGATACTCTCCATCCGGGAAAAACACCAGCGGCAGCTTGCGCTCCTCCTGCGGCAGGCTCTCCCAAAGGGCGCGGCCCTGCGGATCGTCCTCCAAGCTCACCCATCGGTAAGGGATTTGGTTGCGGGCCAAGAAGTCTTTCACCCGGTGGCTGTCAGGGGTGAGCAGGTGCCCAAGCACGCGAATCCCCTCGTAGGGCAGCACGGCCATCGCTGCCCAATCGCCCAACAGGTCATCCAGAATGGGATATAGGTGCTGTTCAGGCGGATCCCACGGCTTGAGCAGGTAGTAGTCGAGGCCGATGCTGTTGATGCTGTCGATGGCGGCCTCGGTGTCGGCGTAGGCGGTGAGGAGGACCTTGCGCGCTTCGGGATAGTGATCTCGCGCCTGGGTCAGGAATTCAGTGCCCGACATGCGCGGCATGCGTTGGTCGACCAGAAACAGGGCCACCGGGTCATCCCGCCGACGCAGCTCAACGATCGTCTCCATCGCCTCGTCACCCGATTTTGCCTTCAGGATACGATATCGATCGCGATAGTGTTTGCGCAGGTCGCGTTCGATAGCGTTTAGCACTTGTGGCTCATCGTCAACGGTGAGGATGGCTGGTTTGGGCAAAACGTGCTCTCCTGATCCGCAACCTCTCGGTGGGGGTTGGCAGGGGTGATTGTATCCCACCCGATGTCGGTCACCAAATTGTAAAGGTTGCCGACCGGTGGGGGAGCCGCGTGGGGTATCATCCGAGCATGCCCGCGTCTCTTCGCCCTCGAACGACCACGATCCTGATCATGCTGCTTACGGCTTTGGCGTGCAGTTCGACGCCATCGATTTTGACCGCCGAGCGGACGCGCCGCGCTTCCCAGACCCAGCAAGCGGTTCCCACAGATACCCTTCGCCCGACGCGCCGGGTGCAGTCCGACAGCCCGTCGCCCGTTCCTACCGTGGCCACAACGACCTACCGAAGGATCGGACCGAGTGGATTCCCGGCAGATGTAAGTCCTCTTACGGGCCTAAAGGTTGCCTCGCCGGCACTGTTGGAGCGGCGGCCCGTAGGTTTGGAGTATGCGAACTTTCCGGTCAAGATCCGGCCGCAGTCTGGCTTGTCCAGAGCGGATTTGGTCTTCGAGCACGCCTCGGGTCAGGGTACGACGCGTTTTCTTGCTTTCTTCTACGGAAGGAATGCTGCCGGCGCTGGCCCGATAACGTCCGGCCAATGGGTAGATGGTGAGCTCGTACGTCTCTACGGGGGAATCCTGGGGGTCAATGGCGCCATTCCGGAGGTAGACAAGACCCTTCGTAGTCAGCTTCCCGGGCGCCTGTTCAACGCCGGGCCTTCGCTCTGCCCTGGTCTCTGTCCGCAAGACCAGGCCAGGGCCAGCGCCGCTTTCGCCGACACAAGGGCGCTCAGCCGCTATGTCAATGGGTTGACCAACGGAGGTATGAAGCCCGACCTGAGCGGCTACGTCTTTGACGACCGAGTCCCGCCCGGAGGTGAGCTGGCTGAGCATGTGCGCGTGACCTATGCCCAGCTCAACAGTGTTGGGTGGGATTATGATCAGGAACTTGGTGCCTACGTGCGCTTGCAGGACAAAACCGGCGGCCAGCTGGCGCCGGCGGTGGATGCTCTCACCGGAGAGCAGTTGGCATTCCCGAACGTGATAGTCATGTTCGCCGCGCATGACGCCGTTCGACCCAATCTGCTCGATATCAGCCTGTGGTTCGAGCCACCTCGCCCCATATTGTTGTTGCGGAACGGCCGCCTGTACCGTGGTACCTGGGCCGTCACCGACCAGGATTCTCCCCTTCAATGGCTGGACGCCAATGGGCTTCGCATGCCGCTGGCGTTTGGGCCCACTTGGGTCGAGATTGTCAGCCTGGGGAGTGAGATCTCTCAACCTGACCAAGGTGCCTGGCAGATTGACTTCGCCCGCTGATGGGCGGATGCCGCGGGCTTGCTCGATTGGCTCGGCTAGAATGGAAATGTCAGCCCAAAAGTGCCTCACCGCGCTGGCCCATTGAGGAGGAAGCGAGATGGAGATCCAAGTTGTTCCTCTAGAGAATCCAGAGTCCGTGAACGTGATTCTCGGTCAATCCCATTTCATCAAGACAGTCGAAGATCTGCATGAAGCCATGGTCAACAGTGTCCCCGGGATCCAGTTTGGGCTTGCCTTCTGTGAAGCTTCGGGGGAGGCCTTGGTCCGTAAAACGGGTACATCGGATGCCCTGGTCTCCCTGGCGGTTGAGAACGCATTGGCGATCGGGGCCGGCCACGTTTTCGTGCTCTTCGTCGGCAACGCGTTTCCGGTGAATGTGCTCAACGCCGTCAAAGGCGTGCCGGAGGTTTGCCGCATATATTGCGCCACCGCCAATCCGGTCCAGGTGCTGGTGGCTGAAACCGAGCAGGGAAGAGGCGTTGTAGGGGTCGTGGACGGCATCAGCCCCAAAGGCGTCGAGGACGACGCTGCCACGCAAGCGCGCATGGGCCTGCTGAGGCAGATCGGATACAAGCTGGCATGAAGGCCGTCCTGGCGCTGCTGGTGGCGTTGACCCTGACGTCAGCCTGCAGCGGGCACCCCCTGCCGGCGGCGCCGACTGCGAGTCCGGCGGTTTCCGAGTCGGGGATCATGGGCCAGGTCACAATTGGCCCGGCGTGTCCCGTGGTGCGGGTTGAGTCGCCCTGCCCCGACAGGCCCTATCAGACGACCCTGACTGTGACCGGCCCACTCGGAGAGCAGGTCATCGCCAAGATTGAGACGGATGCATCTGGCAGATACCGGCTGGCGCTGGCGCCCGGCGATTATCGGCTGGTTCCCACAACGCCGTCACCGGCTGTCCCGCCCCAGGCGCAGCCCATGCCGTTTCATCTGGATGCCGGCCAGTGGCTCGAGCTCGATGTCGTCTACGATAGCGGAATCCGCTGATAGAAGGGGGGCTCACATGACCGGCAGCATCACCGATGTCCCAGGAATCAAGGTTGGCCACGCCCAAGATGAACTGGCTGCCACAGGCTGTACCGTCGTCCTATGCGAGGAGGGTGCGGTGGGCGGCGTCGACCAGCGCGGCGGTGCGCCCGGAACGCGTGAGACCGACCCTCTGCGCCCGATGCACCTGGTCCAGCAGGTTCACGCCATCGTCCTTTCTGGAGGTTCAGCTTTTGGGCTGGACGCCGCCACGGGGGTTGTCCGCTGGTTGGAGGCGCGCGGCGTCGGCTTCGATGTGGGTGTGGCCCGCGTCCCCATTGTGCCGGCCGCCATTCTCTTCGATCTCGGTCTGGGAAGTGCTGCAGTTCGGCCTACGGCGGATATGGGCTTTCAGGCCTGCGAGGCCGCCAGTGGAGAAGCGCCGGCTGAAGGCAGCGTGGGCGTGGGCACGGGAGCCAGCGTCGGCAAGATCTTGGGGATGGATCGTGCCGTCAAATCGGGTGTCGGGACGGCAAGCGCCCACCTGAACGATGAACTGGTGGTTGGAGCTTTGGTGGCTGTCAATGCCATGGGCGACGTGGTCGACCCCGCGTCGGGAGCGTCGCTGGCCGGACCCAGAGCCGAAAAAGGCTCAGGCCGGCCATTTCTTAGGACGCTGGATATCATGCAGCAAATGGCACAGCGGGAGGATATGACCTTTGGAGGCGGCGACAACACGGTGATCGGAGTGGTGGCCACCAATGCCCGTCTTGACAAGGAAGGCGCCAACAAGGTCGCCCAGATGGCCCAGGACGGTGTCGCGCGGACGGTGCGGCCGGCGCACACGATGGTGGACGGAGACACGCTGTTTGCACTTGCTACCGGCGCTGTCTCAACAGACGTCAATCTGATTGGTGCCTTTGCCGCCGAGGTTGTGGCACAGGCCATCGTGCGGGCAGTGAGAAGTGCGCGATCGTTGGCAGGCCTTCCGAGCGTCGCCGAACTTGAAGTATGATCGCTCAACGGAGATCAGTTTGTGAAGATTTTCACTAAGCGACCTCTCGCCCAAGAATCCGGCCATTTCGCCGATGCGGGCAACAGCCTGCGTGCCGGCGGACAACTCACGTAAGGAGCCAGGAATGTTTCGAAGAGGCAGCGACCATGCACCCGAGGAGTCAAATGCTCCAGATCGCGTCGATTCGGTGCTGGGGCCGGGACTTACCTGGCGGGGGAACCTGTCGGGGACGGGCGGCATTCGTATCGAAGGCGCCTTCGATGGCGACATCCATCTGCACGGCCTGGTGGTCATCGGAGAACAAGGACGGGTGACCTGTGATGATATCCAGGCGGTCACCGTGGTTGTCTCTGGATCGGTCAAGGGAAACATACAGGCCCAGCGGCTGGAAATCATGGGCACCGGTCGCGTTTGGGGTGATGTGACCACCGTGGCGCTGTCCACGGAAGAGGGTGCTTTCTTGAGGGGCCAGATTACCATGGAAGAGTCTTTGGATTTGGGTTTCCGCTCGGAGCCGGAGGGCGTCGAAGACAACGCCGATGGGAAGGACGAAGATGGTGACAATGAGGGCCTGCCCGGGGCGCCATGACGGCTGGCTCATAGGCCAGCCGTGATCTGGGCCGCGCAGGCAGGTGACCGGTCACCCACTTGGGGTGGCCGTTTTGTTTGTCGATCAAGGCTTGGGCTGGGCAAAGGTCAGCTCAACGGAGCCGGGGAAAGTCGTCCCGTCTTCGGCAGTGCATGCTTGCGAAGAGATACCGGTCACCGGGTTGGCCGAGTCCTTCAACTGGACGGTGTAGGTAACCCCCTCGGTCATCGTGAAATCACCGTAGCCCAGGCCAAGTTCGGGCTTAAGCCCAGTGAAGAAGTGGTCCTGCCCGTTGTCCCACACGACCAGGACTTCCACCCCGGGCACCGGATCAGAGGCGGCATCCAGCACCACCACTTCGATGAGCGGCGCTGGCGCTTCGGGATCACATATCGCTTGGCGGGATGACAGCTCAAACGGTGCACCTGGGGTGGCGGTTGGCGTTGGGGTTCGCCTCGGTGTGGGCGTTGGGGTGAAGGTGGCTGGGCGTGAAGTGGTGCTGGCGGTGACGGTGCCCAGCGATGTCGCCTGGGGGGCTTGACTGCTCGCCGGCGAGGCCGTTTCCTCGATCCGTGCTGCCAGTGCGGCCAGCGCCTGGGCCTCTTGCTCAGAACTGCCCCTTGCCAGCTCCCGCTGGGCCAAGGCGGCGAGCGTGTCGTGCATATGTGGGTCATCGAACAAGGAGAGGCGGGCACGGGCGCGGGCCAAATCGCCGGTCTGAGCATAGGCGGATGCGATGAGAATCAAGTAGTTTTCACGGTAGGGTTCACGAAGGGAATCGGGGGCCGAGTCCACGTATTCAACCGGATTGACACCCCAGGCATAGTAGAGACCCCCGATCAGTCCGAGGACGAAAGCGGCCGCTAGAACAACCCACGTGCGGCGCATCATGGGCCGCCGATATCGGGAGCCGACGGCAGCGCTGCAACAGCCTTCGCCAGGGTTGAAAGCCGCTGCAGATCCTGCTGGCTGAAGTGATTCTTGCGGGCGTAGT
>Ga0315540_10002099_pt1 | contig 11286 bp, 10 predicted proteins | sample SalMarSW160110MG_FD_203677 | JGI IMG/M metagenome (GOLD analysis project Ga0315540, IMG submission 203677) | Salt marsh sediment microbial communities from the Plum Island Ecosystem LTER, Massachusetts, United States - Salt Marsh Sediment SW1601-10 ... | reverse complement strand
AACGGATTTTATGTTGGTCCAACTGTGATAGATTATGTAAGACCCGATATGAAAATTGCAAAGGAAGAAGTGTTTGGTCCCGTTCTTTCAATTATGCGTTCAGACGATCTTGATAAAGCGCTTGAGATCGAAAACAGTTCAACTTATGGTAATGCAGCCGCGGTATTTACCCAGAGCGGCGGAATGGCTCGTTATGTTGCAGAACGTGCAAATGCCGGAATGATCGGAGTTAACATTGGTGTACCGGTTCCGAGAGAACCATTCTCATTCGGCGGATGGAATGAATCGAAATTTGGTGTCGGTGATATAACAGGTAAAAGTTCGATCGAATTCTGGACACGAATCAAAAAAATAACAACCAAATGGAATCCTGAATCCAGAACAAACTGGATGAGTTAAATTAAACGAATTGATTTTATTGATAATATAGTAATTGCCTTTTAGAACTATTCAATTACTAAATGAAAGCTATTTAAAGAATTCGAATATTGACCATTTAATATTAAAGAAGTTGAACCTCTACGAGGTTCACAAGAATTGGGGATTTGATAGTTATAAATATTAAATCCCTAACGGGATTTTAATCAGAATTCCTTTAGGAATTCAATGTTTATATCAAAAAAAATATAGTTAAAGTAAGGACACCAGAGGTGTTCAATGTTTGTAAAACTAGAAAAGGAAAAACAATGAGTAAAATAGTTCGCGGCGGTTTGATCCAGGCAACACTTGCGGGTTCAACCGAAGAACCAATTGAGAAAATAAAAAATGCAATGATAGAAAAACACCTAAAGATGATCGATGAAGCTGCAAAGAAAGGTGTTCAGGTTTTATGCTTACAGGAATTATTTTACGGACCATATTTCTGTGCTGAGCAAAAAACAAAGTGGTATGCTATGGTTGAAAAAATTCCCGACGGACCAACAACAAAGCTCATGCAGGAAGTGGCAAAGAAACATAACATGGTTATCGTTGTTCCGATTTATGAAGAAGAGATAACAGGCATTTATTATAATACTGCTACCGTAATAAACGCCGATGGAAAATATCTCGGTAAATACCGCAAGCATCACATTCCGCACTGCGATCCGGGCTTCTGGGAAAAATTTTATTTCAAACCGGGTAACCTTGGCTTCCCTGTTTTCCAAACGGCTTATGCAGATATAGGCGTTTACATTTGTTATGATCGTCATTTTCCCGAAGGTGCTCGTGCTTTGGGATTAAATGGTGCGGAAATAGTTCTTAATCCTTCAGCAACAGTTGCAGGATTATCGGAATATCTCTGGGAACTTGAACAACCCGCTCACGCTGTTGCTAACGGATATTTTGTCGGTGCGATTAATCGAGTTGGTAAAGAAGCACCCTGGAACATTGGTGAATTTTATGGAAGCAGTTATTTTTGTTCACCCCGTGGAAAAATTATTGCTCAAGCCAGCCGTGATAAGGATGAACTCGTTGTTGCTGATCTCGATCTTGATGAAATTCAGGAAGTGAGAAATGTTTGGCAGTTTTACCGTGATCGTCGTCCTGAAACTTATGAAGAACTTGTAAAGATTTAAAAATATTTAAAGGAAATTCCAATGGCACAGGTCAACACAAAAGTTAGAGAAGAAAAAAAATTAGGCTCCGCAGAAATTCGGGCAAAACATAAAGAGTTTCTGTTCCCGAGTGTTGCAAACTATTATAAAGAATCTCTTGTGATCGATCACGGCGATGGAATGTATGTTTACGATCCCGAAGGAAACAAGTATCTTGATTTCTTTGGAGGAATTCTAACCATCAGCGTAGGACACTGCAATCCAAAAGTAACATCTAAAATTGCAGAACAAGTTGGTAAACTCCAGCATACATCGACTTTATATCCTAATGAAAAAATAGTTGCACTTGCGGAAAAGCTTGCCGAAATCACTCCCGGTAAATTGAAAAAAACTTACTTTACAAGCAGCGGCACCGAAGCTGATGAAACCGCTGTCTTTTTAGCTCAGCATTATACCGGCAACCAGGAAGTTATTGCTCTGCGTCACAGTTATAGCGGTCGTTCTTTACTCGCTATGAGCATGACGGGACACGCTCCCTGGCGGCATGGTGGAACTCACGTACCTGGAATTAAGCATGCAATGAGTCCATATTGTTATCGTTGTCCGTTAGGACTTTCATATCCATCTTGTGAAATCAAATGTGCACAAGATATCGAAGAATTAATTATGACAACAACCACAGGCAGCATTGCAGGATTTATTGCGGAACCAATTCAGGGTGTTGGCGGATTTATCACTCCTCCAAAAGAGTATTTTCAGGTTGCCGTTCCAATCATAAAAAAATACGGCGGCGTATTCATTGCCGATGAAGTTCAAACAGGATTTGGAAGAACAGGAAAGAGAATGTTTGGGATCAAGCACTGGGAAGTTGAGCCTGATATAATGACTGCGGCTAAAGGAATTGCAAATGGTACTCCACTCGGTGTTACGATAGCACGAACAGAAATTGCAGACAGCTTTACCGGATTAACGATTTCTACTTTCGGAGGTAACCCGGTTTCAATGGCAGCAGCACTAGCAACAATTGAAGTGATGGAAGATGAAAACCTAGCAGAAAATTCTTATGTAGTTGGACAGCATTTAAGAGAAGGCTTGGAAGATCTTCAGAAAAAATATCCTTCGATCGGAGATGTAAGAGGTATGGGATTAATGCAGGCTTGTGAATTTGTAAAAGAAAATAAAGTGCCCGATGCGGCTCTGGTTGTAAAACTTTTTGAAGAGATGAAAAAAGAAGGTGTGCTGATTGGTAAAGGCGGATTGTATGGAAACGTTGTAAGAATTTCTCCACCGCTTACCGTAACAAAAAGCGAAGTTGATGATTTTATTCAAGCTATGGATAAGTCACTATCCAGATGCTGAATTCTATTTGTTGATTTGGTGATCTGTCGATTTGGTGATTTTTTTTCAAAGGCATTTAAATAAAAATTATTTGGCAAGAATCTTTTGATTTTTTTTATATAATTATTTGATGAGAATTGAATAAAATAATGGTAGGATATCTAACGTTATTCAATAGTATTATAAATCAACAAATCCATAAATCATTAAATCGCCAAATCAACAAACGATATGAACATAGCTGACAAACTAACTGACGAACAGTACAAAGAAAATTTTAAAGAGATTACTCCCCCGTTTTCAAGAAACGCAGCAATCAATGAAGCAAACCGATGTTTATTTTGTTATGATTCACCCTGTACTAAAGCTTGCCCGACGCATATCGATATTCCAACATTCATAAAAAAAATTGCGACAGAAAACATAATTGGTTCTGCAAAAACTATATTAAGCTCTAACTGGGCAGCACTTACCTGTGCAAAAGCTTGTCCTGTAGAAATTCTTTGTGAAGGCTCCTGTGTTTATGTTGAGAAAGGGGAAAAAGCAATTGAGATTGGAAGATTACAGAGATATGCTATAGATAATTACTTTGAATCTGGGACACCTAAATTATTTACGCCGAAAAAGAAGAATGGAAAATCGGTAGGGATTGTTGGTTCTGGTCCTGCGGGATTAGCTTGTGCAGCAGAGTTAGCTTTGATTGGTTATGATGTTCAAATATATGAATCGAAAGAAACTCCCGGTGGTTTGGATACGTGGGGAATTGCACCGTACAAAACAATTCAAGCCGATAGCTTGAAAGAGGTAGAATTGGTTAAAAGTTTTGGCGTGAAAATTCAAACCGGTATTAGAGTAGGTGATGATATTACAATTGATGAACTGCTAAAAAAACACAACAGCATTTTTATAGGAATTGGCTTGGGTGAAAGCGGAAAGCTGAGAATTCCCGGAGAAAATCTTAAAGGTGTTGTTGATGCTCTTGAGTTCATCGAAGAGGTTAAAAAAGAAAAATATAAAACTGTGGACGTTGGAAAAAATGTTGCGATAATTGGTGCAGGCAATACAGCAATCGATGCAGCAACGGAAGCGAAAAGATTAGGTGCAGAAAAAGTGATGATCATTTACAGAAGAACTGCTGAAGAAATGCCTGCAAATAGTTTTGAATATCGTCTAGCAAAAAATGACGGGATAATTTTTCACTTCTTAACATCACCTGTAGAATTTATCGGGAAGAAAAATATTGAAAGCATAAAGTGCATAAAAGTGGAATTAGGAAAAAAAGATGAAAGCGGAAGAAGAAGACCTGTTCCGGTTAAAAATTCTGAATTTGAAATTCCGGTTGATATGGTAATTTATGCGTTGGGACAACTAGCTAATTCGGATTTCCTAAAAACTATTCCCGGTTTAAAAGTAAATAATGGTTGTGTAATAGTTAACGAAGAAACATACCAGACAAATAATCCAAAAGTATTTGCCGGCGGCGATTGCATCAATGGTGGTAAAGAAGTAGTTAACGCAGCTTACGATGGAAAACGCGCTGCAGATGGAATTGATAAATATTTGAATAAAATCAATTGAATTTCGAATAATGACTTATGATCTTAAAAACTCATTTCGATATTCATCATTCCTTGTTCATTATTCAATATTCTTAATACGAGGTAATAATGGTTGATCTATCAATCGATTGCGGAGGAATTAAATCTCCAAATCCATTCTGGCTGGCATCTGCACCGCCTTCAAATTCTGCTTATCAAAATTGCAAAGCATTCGAGCAAGGCTGGGGCGGAACAGTTTGGAAGACAATTGGAGAACCCGTGATGAACGTATGCAACAGGTACGGCGGTCTCGATTTAAATGGAGATAAAATAGTTGGATTAAATAATATTGAATTGATAAGCGATCGTCCCATCGAAGTAAATCTGAAGGAAATTGCCGAAACAAAAAAATTATGGCCCGACCGGGCAGTTGTTGTTTCATTAATGGTTGAATCAAAAAAAGAAACCTGGCACGACATTGTAAAAAGAACGATCGATACCGGTGCGGATGGAATCGAACTCAATTATGGCTGTCCACACGGAATGAGTGAAAGAGGAATGGGTGCTGCAGTTGGACAGGTACCGGACTACTGCAAAATGATAACCGAATGGGTAACCGAAGTTTCAACAATTCCTGTACTCGTTAAGCTTACCCCAAATGTAACAGATATAAGATATCCAGCGCGTGCTGCAAAAGTCGCCAACGCATCAGGCATATCATTAATAAATACTATCAACAGTATCATCGGTGTTGATATAGATACGCTGAAAATTCAACCGACTGTTGCGGGAAAAAGCAGTCACGGAGGATTTGCAGGTCCCGCCGTAAAACCAATTGCTCTTCATATGATTTCACAGGTTGCCAGCGATCCCGAAGTTAAACTTCCAATTTCGGGAATAGGTGGAATCAGCACATGGAGAGATGCAGTCGAATTTATTTTACTCGGATCGACAAGTGTACAACTTTGTACTGCAGTTATGCATTACGGATTCCGAATTATTAATGACTTAGTTGAAGGTTTGACAAACTGGATGGAATCGAAAGGTTTTACTTCTATTGAAGATTTCAGAGGAAAAGCAATTGAACAAATAGAAGACTTCGGAAACTTTAATCTTCTTCATAAAACAGTTGCAAGAATCGATCAATCGAAATGTATCCATTGCAATCTTTGCCACATCGCTTGTGAAGATGGTGCACACCAATGTATAGATTTAATTCCCGTAAACGGACACAATAAAACTGAAGTGCGAGAAGAAGATTGTGTAGGATGCTGTCTGTGTTCGCTTGTTTGCCCTGTTGAAGGATGTATTTCAATGGTAAGAGTTGATGATGAAACAAAAAGCAAAACATGGAATGAATTGATTAAAGATTTTGAAAAGCAAGGAAAACCATTGACCTGGGAAAATCTTGCAGAGTTTCAAAAAGAACACGGAATAGTAATACATTAGTTTTTAGCTATCAGCTTTTTAGTAATATTATAATAAGTATTGATCTTGAAAGACTTTATAAACTTAAAGGTATGGGAAAAGTCTCATAAGTTAGTTCTAAGGATTTATGAACTAACAAATGATTTTCCTAAAAGTGAATTATACGGATTGATATCACAACTTGGGCGGGCAGCGATTTCAATACCTACAAACATTTCGGAAGGATGTGGAAAATATAGTGGAAATGATTTTGCACGATTTCTTCAAATTTCAATGGGATCGTCAAGTGAGCTTGAGTATTTAATTTTTCTTTCAAATGAATTGAAATTAATTGAATCTTCAAGTTTTAAAGAACTTAATTCCAACATAGTAGAAATTAAAAAAATGTTAACTTCACTAATCAAAAGGGTAAGAGCTAAAAACTGATTGCTGAAAGCTAGCAGATAAAATTTGAAAGGAGTACTTCATGTCAACATTAATAAAAAACGGACGCATCATAACTGCTGAGCAGGATTATGTGGCGGATATTTTCATCGAAAAAGAAAAAATCACAACTATAGGTAACGATCTAAAATATAAAGCCGACACTGTCATCGATGCAAAAAGTAAATATGTTATCCCCGGCGGAATAGATGTTCATACTCATCTCGATATGCCATTCGGTGGAACAATGTCAAGCGATGATTTTGAAACCGGGACAAAAGCCGCCGCCTTCGGAGGAACAACTTCGTTTATAGATTTTGCTATTCAGCCAAAAGGTGGGAGCCTGCGTGAAGGACTCGATACCTGGAGAGCAAAAGCTGAAGGAAAGGCTACTATCGATTATAGTTTTCATATGATCATTACCGATTTACCGGATAAACGCCTAAGCGAAATGGATGATATGGTAAAAGAAGGTATAACAAGCTTTAAATTATTTTTAGCATACCCCGGTGTTTTAATGGTAGATGATGCTACGATTTATAAAGCGATGCAGCAAACAAAAAAGAACGGCGGACTTGTTTGTATGCATGCAGAAAACGGAATGACGATAGATATAATTGTAAAGCAAATGGTAGCCGAAGGTAAACTGGCTCCGAAGTATCATGCATTCAGCCGTCCTGCTGCTGCAGAAGGTGAATCGACAAACAGGGCAATTGCTTTGGCTGAAATGGCTGGAACTCCTGTTTATATTGTTCACCTAACTTGTAATGACGCACTTACAAAAGTTTCTGAAGCACGTGATAGAGGTTTACCCGCTTATGCAGAAACCTGTACTCAATATCTTTACCTCTCCACAGACGATATAAGTAAACCCGGCTTTGAAGGAGCGAAATATGTTTTCTCTCCCCCGGTAAGAGAAAAATGGCACCAGGAAAAATTATGGGCGGGACTTCAGCAAAATGATTTGCAGGTTGTTTCAACAGACCATTGCCCGTTTAATTTTAAAGGGCAAAAAGAACTTGGTAAAGATGACTTCACAAAAATTCCCAATGGCGGTCCCGGAATAGAAAACCGCGTACAATTATTATATGATGGTGGTGTAAATGATGGAAGGATTTCTGTTAACCGCTGGGTTGAATTGATTTCTACTAACCCGGCAAAGCTCTTCGGAATGTACCCGCGTAAGGGTGCTATCTCTATCGGTTCTGATGCAGACATTGTTATCTGGGATCCAAATAAAGAGCATACAATCTCGGCTAAGACACATCATATGAATGTTGACTACTCGATGTTCGAAGGAAAGAAAGTAAAAGGTAATGCTGAAACTGTTCTTTCACGCGGCGAGGTTATTGTTCAGAATAACGAATTTAAAGGTAAAAAAGGAAGAGGTAATTTTATTAAGCGTGATGCGTTTGCAGGTGCATGGGAATAAACATTTTATGATCTGGATATTTTCGATTTGATGAATTTAACACATTAAACATGTGTGAGTAATACAAACAAATAACTAAACATTAAAATCTTCAAATCAACAAATCACTAATTCGACATATTTTATGAAAAGTTTTTATGACCCCGAACTTTTTGAAACCGATGTTTCTACAATAGAAAATCAAAGCCTGATCAATCCTGATATTTCTCCTACAAAAATTTCTCAACGATCATGGGGAACTTATAACATTGCCGCACTCTGGATTGGAATGAGTGTTTGCATTCCAACCTATATGCTTGCAAGCGGATTGATAGCGGGTGGAATGAACTGGTGGCAGGCGATGTTAACTATCGCACTTGGGAATGTGATTGTTTTAATCCCGATGATCTTAAACGCACACGCCGGAACAAAATATGGTATCCCCTTCCCTGTTCTTTCAAGAGCATCCTTTGGAACGAAAGGCTCGAATATCCCTGCATTATTAAGAGCCATTGTTGCTTGTGGTTGGTTCGGAATTCAAACGTGGATTGGAGGACAGGCATTTAACTCTTTGATCATTCTCATTCTGCCAAGCTGGGCTGTTTTTTCATTCGGACCGGCGATTGGCTTTTTAATTTTCTGGGGCTTGAATGTTTACTTTATTGTGAAAGGAATCGATTCGATAAAATGGCTGGAATCTTTTGGTGCACCATTTTTGCTTTTGGTTGGATTGGGATTATTGATCTGGGCTTATGTTAATGCAGATGGATTCGGACCTATCTTAAGTCAACCGAGTACTTTTACTTCTGCCGGTGATTTCTGGAAATTTTTCATTCCTTCACTAACAGGAATGGTTGGATTCTGGGCAACGTTATCGCTTAACATTCCCGACTTTACTCGTTTTGCAAAAAGTCAGAAATCACAAATGCTTGGGCAAGCCCTAGGACTACCTCCAGCGATGATTGTCTTTTCCTTTATAGGGATTGCGGTTACTTCGGCTACGGTTATTATTTATGGAGAAGCAATCTGGGATCCTGTTGTTTTACTTTCGAAATTTGATAACCCGGTAGTTGTAGTTATTTCTTTACTTTCATTGATGATTGCCACGCTAACAACAAACATTGCTGCAAATGTCGTTTCCCCTGCAAATGATTTTACAAATCTTTCTCCCAAACATATTAATTTTGTTAAAGGTGGTTTGATCACTGCTTTTATGGGAATTGCAATGATGCCATGGAAACTTCTTTCAGATTACAGTTCTTATATTTTCGGATGGCTGATCGGGTACTCTAGTTTTCTTGGTCCCATAGCCGGAATACTCATATGCGATTACTTTATTTTAAGAAAAAGAATTTTAGCTTCAAAAGATTTATATGATCCCGCGGGAGTCTATAAATATAAAAAAGGATTCAACCCAAAAGCTGTGTATGCACTTCTTGCAGGAGTAATTGTTGCACTGATTGGATTGATCGTTCCAGCGCTCGGATTTCTATATGATTACGCGTGGTTTGTTGGGTTTGCAGTTTCGTTTTTGGTTTATTTGATACTAATGAAGAATACAATTAAAGAGACCACTGCTACACGAAAATTTTCAAACATAAGCTGAATTAACTTGAGTATAGGTTTCAGCATAACAAAAAGAAGATTATGGACGCTGGTACTACTTCTGATAATCATTCCTATCGGTTTTGCTACCAAACTTTATTCCGGGCCGGGTAAGGATTGGGTAAACAATTCGCTTGGTGGTGTATTTTATGAAATGTTTTGGTGTTTGTTTATTTATTTTGTTTTCATAAAACTAAAGAATTGGGAAATTGCAATTTCTGTATTTATTGCAACCGGCATAATAGAAATTATTCAACTCTGGCATCCACCGTTTTTAGAATTTATCAGAAGTTACTTCATTGGCAGAACTATACTCGGTACCTCATTTAGCTGGCTTGATTTTATTTATTATTTTATCGGGTGTGGAATCGGTTATTTGTTATTAAATAGGTTACATAGATTAAACAATTAGAAAATTTTTATCAATTTATTAATATGAAATATCACTCATAAAACTGGAATTAATAAAATGGATAAATTCTTACAGGTCGCACTTGAAGAAGCAAAAAAAGGATTGGAAGAAGGAGGAATTCCAATAGGTTCTGTTTTAGTAATTGATGGAAAAATTGTTGGTCGTGGACATAACCGGCGTGTTCAAAAAGGAAGTGCCATCCTTCACGCTGAAATGGATTGTCTTGAAAATACTGGCAGGTTAAAAGCAAGAGATTATAAAAAGGCAATTCTCTATTCTACTCTTTCTCCCTGCGATATGTGCAGCGGTACAGCTTTGCTATATAAAATTCCAAAAGTAGTAATTGGAGAAAATAAAACTTTCCAAGGACCGGAAGACTACGTTCGTTCACGCGGAGTGGAAATAAAAATATTAAACGATCCGGAATGCATAAAACTTATGGAAGATTTCATTTCTGCTAAACCTGAACTATGGAATGAAGATATCGGCGAAGATTGATCAGTCACGAATGCACGAATTATTCGTAAATTAGCGGCTTAATTACATGAGAAATCAAGCTTTTTCTTTTTTCCTATAATAATAACGTTTTGCTTTATCAATGCTGCCGCAGGTTTGCATATTGCACCAAACCCTGCTGTTGTTTTTGCTTCTATCCAAAAAAAGCCAGCCGCATGCATTACATTCCTTATACCTGTTTACAGAAACTGCAGTGAAAATATCAAAAGCATCTTTAAAGATGATCCACAAAGGTTCCATCAAATTAATTTTGCTTTCATTCCAGCCTAAATCAATTTTCCCCTTATTAAACTTAAAAGCCAAATTGGATAACGAATCTGACAAAGCAGAATTAAAATCTTCAATAAAGGTCTCATCTATCAGCTTATTATGAATAATTGATGAAAAGATTTTATATAGTAATTCCCTTTTTAATTTTATTTCTAAAAGCATTTTTTCGGCGTTTTTATTATTTCCCATTGCAAAATCTCTTAGCTTTTTAATTCTGTCTTTTGGAAACAGCTTAACTTTTTCACACCAATCAAGAAGACTATCATACGTTTCCAGATAGTCATAAATACCTTCCTCTTTTCTGGAATGAATTGTATTAGTGAAATTAAAACAGTGGCAACCACCATCCAGCAATAGTGTTTTGATACTTCTTTCTTTGCTCATTTTAATAAGGATTATTTTTCATCATAAAAAAATAACGATTTTACCATCAATATACAGTTTGACAGTGAGAATATTTTTATTATATTCTTACCAGTATAACTAATATTACTGGTAATATGATTTTTTTATATAAAACGTTTTTATTTCTTTATCTATCTTCTGAGATCCTTTTTTCACAAAATGTCTTAACAGCTAAGCTTGTACAAAGTAATTTGGATATAGATGGAAAACTGGATGAAAAGGAGTGGGTGAATGCGGACAGTATTAATAACTTAGTCCAGATTGAACCTGATAACGGTAGGCTTTCTGAATTTCCAACCGTTGTAAAGGTTTTATACAATTCTGAATTTCTTTTCATCGGTGGTAAATGTTATTTCAATGGAAAAGAGAATAGTGTGCGTGTACCGGATTTTAAGCGTGATTTTG
>Ga0315540_10002096_pt1 | contig 11290 bp, 8 predicted proteins | sample SalMarSW160110MG_FD_203677 | JGI IMG/M metagenome (GOLD analysis project Ga0315540, IMG submission 203677) | Salt marsh sediment microbial communities from the Plum Island Ecosystem LTER, Massachusetts, United States - Salt Marsh Sediment SW1601-10 ... | reverse complement strand
CGACCAAATCGCCGCTCTCCGCACAGGGGATTTGGCGTCATCCAGCAGCTCAATCAAAGATGCAACGGCGCTGCGGGCTTCAAGTTCTCCGGCTGCTCGCGCTGCTTCTTCTCGAATGAGGGGAGATGGGTTGTGGAGTTCGTCGGTCACCGCCGACACCCATCGTTCGTGCGCTGAGCGGCCCATGGCCATCACACTGGCACGCTTGACCGCCTCGTCGGATGACGCGTAAGCAGCTTCGATTAGTCCGCTCACTTCCGGGCGAGACGAGTATCCCAAAGATTCAAGGGCGCGCAGTCCGAGTTCGCCGGAGCTGTCGGTCTGCGCCAATGCCAGAAGATGGTCCTCGACCGATTTGAGCAGATCGGAGTCAATCTTGTCCACCTCGCCCAAATAGACAAATCGGCCCAAGGCCTCAGTGGCTCGAGCCCGCACGGCTTCGTCACTGTCATCTTTTGTCAGCTGAAGGAACTGTCGGGCGAGGTCGGGGTCTTCGCACTCCCAAAGGTTCGCCACCGCCTGGCGCCGTACGTCCGGGTCGGGGTCGCCCAAAGCGATGCGGTTGACGATCTCAAAGTCCAGTTCGATGTGATCTTCGGCGAGTTTGCCCAAGTGACGCATGACGGCCTGGCGGTTCGAAGCAGGAGCATGGTGCCAGTGCTTGTCGATGGTCTCCGCCTGGGCGCTGGTGAGATCTGAAAGCTGAGCCAGATCCAGCGTAGGAACTGGTTGATCTTCGTCCATGAGCGAGTCGAGTAGTTTCTGAAGGTCTTCAGGCATGGCAGGCGCTCGGCTCAGTGCGGAAGTGCGATGGGATTGATGAAATCCTGGAAGTTGACATAGAGCATAAGGATGAGAAGGACAGCGAATCCGATAGCGTGGGCCAGCCCCTCGTATCGGGGGGCGATTCTGCGGCCTGCAACAGCTTCGTAGGCGACGAACGTCAACCGGCCGCCGTCCAACGCGGGAAAGGGGAGCAGATTGGCGATGGCCAGCCCGATGCTTATGACGCCTATCAGGTTAAGCGTCAGGAATGGACGCTGGGTGGTTCGATCGATCCGTCCAGCCCAAGCGAGCATGTCGTACATGCCCTTGAGTCCACTCACGCGAGCCTGAGACGGCTGAACCTGACCTTCCATCAGTCGGGCAGGAAGTCGGACAATCATGGCCACTTGCGCGGCTGTCGAATCCCAGCCAAGCCGGACCGCATCTGTGAGGGGTTCAGGTTTGGATGGGTTGCCAAGCGTGATGCCAATTGGACCCTCGTTGGCGGGTGGATTGGCGCGGGGTATGAGGCTGACGTTTACGGTCTTGCCGTTCCGATCAAGGGTCAGGCTGATGGGTTGACCAAGATGATTGTTGACTACGGTTTGAAGCGTGTCAAACCCATCCACGGCTCGACCTCCGGCTGCCACGATCAGATCGTCCGCCTGCAGGCCGGCCTGCGCCGCAGGTGATCCCGGGTCGACTGTGGTGACGATCACCTTGGACGGGTCAGGGGCGGCGAACTTGTAGGCAGCCGTGAACGCCAAAAAGGCGAGCAGGATATTGGCAATCGGTCCTGCCAGAAGAACGATCGTGCGGACCCGCTTGGGCGCGCTTGCCAAACCGCCCGGGACGTCCGGATCGTCCTCCCCGGCTGGGCGGACAAAGCCTCCCAGCGGGATAGCGTTGAGCGTAAATCGCGTCCCGTGGAAGTTGAACAAAGTGGCCAGGCGCGGGGGGAAACCCAGGCCGAACTCCTCGACCTTGACACCAGTTGCCTTGGCGGCCAGGAAGTGGCCGAGTTCATGGCCGAAGATCAGGACGGCCAGCACAACGACAAACAACACAAAATCAAACAAGCGAACCCACCTCGCTCCGAGATCTCAGATTCTCAGTCAATCGCGAGGATTATATCATTCAGAGGCCCTGGCAAATCTCAGGAGGCCACCAAGTGGGCTGGGGGACCAGGAACGCCGCGGTAGAGTTCGAGAACGTCTGCATCTGATTGAAGCAGCGCTTCTACCTGGGATGCATGTTCGGCAGTGGTGATGCAGTGTACTGTAGGTCCAGCATCCAACGTGTAGCAGACATCGATCCCTTCGGCGCGCCATCCGGCGACCTTCTTCATCAGTTGGATGCTTCCAGCCGACCAATAAAGCAGCGGGGGGAAGGACGTCATCATGACGGCATGCATGATGTGGCTGTCCAGTTCTACGACGGCCGCCAGACGTTGAAAATCCCGTGCCATCAAGGCGGACCGGCATTCGTCCAGCCTCTCGGGAGCGCTGGCGACGCGGGTCTCTTGGAGCGGGCTCGTGCTCGCCAATCGGTGCCCTTCATGGGATCCGGTCAACTTGGGATGGCGGTCGACGACGGCAATCCAATCCACCAGGTCCCAGTGATCGGGTGGCCAGATCTGCTCGGCAAAGGACGTGGGGTCATCTTCCCCCTTGTGCCACTCCGCGAAGCCGCCAAAGATCGAGCGCGCCGCCGAACCGGAGCCCTTGCGAGCGAGAATGGAGAGTTCTTTGGGCGAGAGATCGAGCCCCAGGGCGGCAGCGGCTGCCACGGTCAACGCGGCGAAGCCGGATGCGGATGAAGCAATCCCGGCTGAGGTGGGAAAGCTGTTCTGGCTGACGACCCGAGCGGGGACATTGGACCCTGCCAAGTGTCGGATGCGGTCCAAATGGGCAGAAGCACGGGCTGTGGCTTGGGGCTTGGCTGTCTGTCCGTCGAGTTCGAGAGTGTCCGCGGGAAGGGTGCTGTCGAATGTGACCCTGGTGCGGGTTTCAAGCCCGTCAAGCGTTATCGACAACGAACCGGAGGCCGGCAGATTGAGGGCGTCGTCCCGCACACCCCAGTATTTGATCAAGGCGATGTTGGGGTGTGCGATGGCGGTTGCCGAGGCCATGGGGGTCAAGTTCCGCAGAAATGAGGTGGTCGGCGTCTAGGCCGAGTGCCTGCCCTGGCACTCCGAGAGTGCCCGGACCGCTGCCCGGTAGCGGCGTTTGGCCGCCTCCATGCGCCCAACGGATTCGTAGAATCGGCTCCCCATGTCGCCGCCCTGGATAGGGGTGGTCTGGACCGCACCGGCGGCAGCCGCCACGGGTTGGCTGCTGGTTTGAATGGCCTTGAGTTCAGCCAAGGCCGCCTCAACCTCAAGCTGGTATTCTGCGCAGTTGTCTTGGGGCATCGCTTTCTCCCGTATTGGATAGTGCGGACAGGCATCATTATATGCGACAAGCTCGGGGATCAACGAATTTAACGCACAAGGTCGCCGTTCGGCGACCAAGGCGAGAGTGGAATACGGGCGGAGGTTGCCCGTGTTAAGGTGCAGGGCCATTAAAACATGTTTTGGGGGGAGTCGGAAAGGTTGAAAGGTGTGTGTAAGGTCGAATTCGTTCAAAGGGTGCTAACCTAAGTCTGGGTAAAGCCTCACCATCACAACCGAATTACCCAGACCAGCCCGTCCGTACCTTATCTCTTCCTCCCTCCGGCAAAGGTACGGGCGGCGGTCATTTAAGGGGGAAGCCTCAAAGAATCAAGCCACTCGTGAGAATTTTCACAAAGAGAACAGAAGGTACGGCGGGCGCTGTTTCGGGTGAGAGGAGGGGTGGCTGACGGGGCTCGAACCCGCAACCCCTTGATCCACAGTCAAGTGCTCTGCCATTGAGCTACAGCCACCATGGGCCGGACGGGCCGGCCGCCGGCCATTGTAACATGCGGTGGCTCACCTGCCAACAGCGCATGACCAAGGCGTTATGCTCTCCGGCGAGCTTGGGCATGATCAAAGTCTTCCAATGACCCTTCTGACGCTTCTATCCCACTTTGAATCCCTTGTCCCAGACGCCATTCTGTGTCTCCAGAAAACCCCAAGTGCCGATGAGAAGCCCAGAGGTCCAGATGCTGCCCTCTGATTGTCCGAGGGAAGCTGGAAGACATCAGCAAGGCGCTTGAGACCCTGGGCCGGGTCCTAGGGGAGACTCCAAGGCATTTCACAAGGACAGGCGACGTGTTCGGCAGGCTCGGCGGGCTTGTCCGCGACAGTCCGTTTGTGTTTCCGTCAGATGAGCGAGGGTGTGATTCGAATGAGCTGGGCCGTCGTGCAGAGATGTGCCGCCGTCTTGGCTGGCAGATGCAGGAGATAGCCGCACCTGGGCCGGCGGCCAAATGCTAGGTGGCGCGAGGGGTCTTCTTCAGGCAATCCTCCAGGTTCTCCTTGGCCCTCAACAGCTCCTCTCTAATCTGTCTTTGTTCCTTTTGAATGCGCATCCGTCGAGGTATGTCCTTCGTCCCTGAAACGGTCGAGGCGAGCTCTTGTCTCTTCTGATCGTACATCGATTGCAGTGCACGGAGCGCTGCTTTCTCCTCTGAACAGTTGTCGGTCATCTTAGCCCCCAAGTATGTCTAACGAGCCAGCAAGTCCTCAAAGAGCCGAGCCTCACTCTGGAAATCGCTCCTGTGACTTGTTAGTTACAGAGGAAGAGATGGCCCGCTGGTCCCGGAAGATGGCTACAAGCTCTTCGTGACCGGGAGAGGGGCCCAGAGGCGGCCGGTGAGATGGATTCATCTTAGAGTCTTGCCTGCACAAGCTGGGGTCAGGCAAGGCGATGTTGGATTTCGTCCTTGAGGGCTTGGCGCGAGATAGTCGCCTGGTCGCCGGTCTGCATATCTTTGAGCGTGATGGTTGCAGCCGCGTCTTCCTCGGGCCCGAGAATGGCCACCAAGGGGATGCCATACCGGTTGGCGTATTTTAGCTGCTTGCCCATGCGGGCGCTCTCAGGGTACCACTCGGCTCGGAATCCTGCTTGACGAAGTTCGTTGGCCAGCGACAGACTCTTGGCTTCCAGCGATGGGTCGAAGTTGGTCACCAGAACTTGGGCAGGGGCAGGTTTTAGGCTGGGCATGGCGCCCGCGGCCTCGAGAACCAGTTCGATGACGACATCGCCCATCGCGAATCCCGTTGCCGGGACGGAGTCGCCGCCAACATCGGCCACCAGATTGTCATAGCGCCCGCCGCCCAAGATTGCACGTTGTTCCCCTTTGACATCCCGGGCTTCAAAGACGATGCCCGTGTAATAGTCCAGCCCGCGGATGATGCTCGGGTCGAAGCGCAAATAGCGGTCCGTTCCCATCGCTTTGGACGCCTCGAAGAATGCCGTGAGGTCTTCGGATTTCTTCCAGGCGCCCTCATCGGCGAGCATGTCGTGGATACCAGAAAGGAGGGCGCCATCCACACCATTCTCTTGCGCATAGGCATCCCAGGCGGTGGACGTCATCCGATCGCGCCGATCGATCAGGTGATAAAGGTCGGGACGTTGTTCGGGGGGCACGCCCAATACAGCCAGTTGCTGGTCCACCAACCTTCGGCTGTTGACCATGATCTGAACGTCATTGGGCGATAGCCCGATAAGTTCGAAGAAGGTCGCCGCGATGCCCGCAAGTTCGGCATCGATGGCGGGAGTGTCCAGACCTATCAGATCGATGTTCCATTGAAAAAACTCGCGCGTGCGGCCCTTCTGGGGTTTTTCGTATCGCCAGCACGGTCCAAAGGACCACCAACGGATGGGGGCAGGCAACGTTTTAACGCGAGCCGCTACCATGCGCGCCAGGCTGGGTGTGAGCTCCGGGCGGAGCGCAAGCATGTCGCCGCCCCGGTCGGGGAAGACAAAGGACTGCTCTTTGACAAGCTCTTCGCCAGATTTGGCGGCATAGAGCTCAAGCCGCTCCAAGAAAGGCGCGTCGTATTCCTGATAGCCGTAGCTGGTCGAAACCTGGCGAATTCGGTCATAGAGCCAGGTCCGGAAGGCCATCTCTTTGGGATAGAAGTCTCGGGTGCCTTTGACGGGTTGAATATCGGGCATGGTCCCTCGAAGAAGTATGGGAAGAGTGTGACGGTGTTCGGCGGTTCGGCGCCCGATTATAGCATGCACGCAATTGTGACCGCGGCGCCAGGCCGGTAAACGGCCCGGAGGCGCGCTGCGACAGAACGCGATGGGACTAGATGTCGATTTTCAGGCTTGGCTGACCAGGCCAAGTGCCTCGATACGAGAGCTCTCGGCTGGATGTTTTGGAGGCAGTTGGCCCGGTTGGCAGGGGGGGATTGCAGATGCGCCGGGCGGCTCATGAGCGATGGGGAGCATGGTATCCTAAGTCTCGCCCAACGGCGAATTGTCTTCTTCCCTTGTTAGACCTAGTTGAGGCCTCGCCTTGCCCTTCTTGCCATCCGTTCTGCTGCTTGTGTTGGGACTCTTAGTGTGGCTTCTCCGCAACCGATCAGAGCGGGCGGTTTGGTCGGTGTCCGTGACGGGCCAGTGGCTTGTCTGGCTGGTGTTTCTTGTCCTCCACCGTTTCATTCCCAGCAACCTGAGCCTCTCAGTTTGGCGGCCGGCGGAGTTGTTCCGCACGCCGCTTGTCCTCACTCTGGATCCCATCGGCTGGACGATGGGGTTTTCCATTGCCACGCTTCTACTGGCGATCGGATTGACGTCGGCAGCTCGAGGGGGCAGCGCGACACCTGCCACGCGCGCGTTCCTGTCCGTGTATGGCGCTCTCGGCATGGCCGCCGTGGTGGCCGGCAACCTTCTTACCCTCGCCGTTTTGTGGGCCATGATGGAAGTTGTGGCTTTTTCCACAAGCTTGGTTCTCATTCGAAAACGAGACATCATCCCCCGAGAGATCCTACGCTTGGCGGTCCAGGGAACGAGTGTTGTTCTTCTCTTGGGTGCCGCTGTCCTGCTGGGGGCGGGCCGAATCTCCCCGGCCGCGTCGCGGATTGTGGATTGGGGCTATCTGTTTGGTTTGGGCGCTGCTTTCATCCGCTGGGGCCTGTTCCCGGCCCATTATCCTCTGCCATCCCTTCCCGGCATTCGGAGGGGTTTGGGGACCTGTCTTCGCTTGCTTCCGGCTGCGATGGGCATGGTGTTGGTCACACGGTTGTTGCACGACAATCCGCCATCGGAGATACTCTCGGCTTTGGCTTGGGTCGGCGGGTTATTGACGCTGGGCAGTGGCATTGCGTGGGCGCTGCATACTCACCCGGTTCGACGTCGGCCGATGCTGGTTTTGGGATTGGCCGGGATGACGATTTGCGCTGCTGGGCTGTCCCCGGCAGGGGTCTCCGAGCACGTTGCCTTGGCTGGCTCCGCGTCGCTGGTGCTCATTGGTGGGATGGTCTCCCTGGCTGAACCACACGAAGGCTGGCATAGGCGCTGGGTGCTCCTGGCCGGCTTCATGCTCCTGGGGGGACCGTTCATGCCTGGCGTCGCCGTGATACAAGCCTTGCTTGGGACAGGCGGACTCAGCTCGACAATCGCTGGCGTGCTGGGTTTGCTGGGGGGCGTGGGGTTAACCCTCGGGATTCTGAGGGGGGCGGAGGTGGAACCGACTCCATGGCCCAGCGGGGAGCAGCTGGTCAGGGTTTCCTACGTTGTGGGAATTGTTCTCATCCCCGTAGCCGGGATCGGCCTATCGGTTGGTGCGTCATCTCTGCCTAGTGTGCGCTCCTTGGGGGTGTTCGTCGCGATGAGCGGCGCCACCGCGCTTGCCTACTATGCCTATGTGCGTGCAGGTTCAGCTGCGAGGCAAGTCATTGCGAAGGCGGTCAATTGGGTCACGTGGCCTCGTCCACCTGGAGATGTGCCGACCCTCCTGACGGCTCCGTTGAATGGCCTGCTTTGGGTCGGGGATCTCGTCCAGGGCGAGGCCGGGCTGCTTTGGATCTTGTTTCTGCTCTTGGTTCTCGCTGCCATCGTTGGGAGGACTTCGTGAGTGCAGTGTTGACCGCCTATGCGCCTTGGGCCGTCGCAGGGGCCGCCGTCGCGGGAGTCATGCTTGTCGTTCTGAACGATCGGCGGTGGCTGACGGTCGCTCTGGTCGCCCAATACCTGGCTGCGGGCTGGCTGGTTGCGGATGTGCTGGGCGTAGGCGTTGCCGGCGCCCAGATCTTGGGCGGGTTCCTCGTGGCCATCATCGTCTGGCTCACGCGGAGGAACCTCGAAGTTGCCCACCAAGCAGTGCCCCGGGGAAATGATCTGATGGCGCTGCGTTCGTTTCGCTGGGTCGTGGTTCTGCTGGTTCTTTTCGCCGGTTGGGGGCTGGGCGTCAGAGATTGGATGGGCTTGCCTGGGCTGACTTCCTCCGGGGCCCTCGGGGCAACCTTTCTCATGTTGCTGGGGTTGCTTCAAGCCAGCTTGTACCGGGCTCCAATGCGGGTTGTCATCGGAATCATTTCCCTGCTTTCGGGATTCGGCATTGCGTATGCGGCTGTCGAGTCATCTCTTGCAGTGATCGCCCTCTTGATCATAGTTCACCTGGGCCTGGCCCTGGCTGGAAGCTACCTGACAATCCTTCAAGCCGCACCAGCAGAGGGAGGTGTTGAAGGGTGAGCGCGCCGGTCATCATAAGCCTGGTCAGCTTGATGGTGTTTGGGCTGGGCATCGTGCTTCGCCATCGTCCGATAGCATCGTCAATGGTCACCGCAACTGGCGCAATGGCCCTGGCGCTGTTCGCGCTGAGGGCACCAATAGACCAACCAACGGAAATCTTCGGACTGGCCGTCAAGATAGGGGGTTCGTTCCAGGTGTTGGGCCGATCTCTGACGCTTTCAGCAGGCAATCGCGCCGTAGTGGGGTTCCTGTTTGTTGTTGCCGGCTTCGTTTTCGGGGCGGGATGGGCGGCGAGACCGGGTGCGTATTTCTTTCCGGCCGGAATGGTCGTTGTAGGCACAGTGGTAGCGGCGCTGATGATCAGTCCGTTTCTGTATGCAGCGGCTTTTCTTGAAATCGCAGCGTTGGCAGGCGTGCTGCTGATCGCTCCCCCAGGCCAGGCATCAATCCGGGGAAGTGAGCGCTTGCTGCTTTTCTACACGATGGCCATGCTCGCAATTTTGGTGACCGGCTGGATGTTGCCCTCGGTCGGGGTCACGCGCGCAACGCCGGAGCTTGCCGCAAGGGCCATTCGGTTGCTGGCTTTGGGTTTCGCAGTCCTGATTCTCGTGCCTCCCTTCCATATCTGGTTGTTGGACGCGATCGAGGAAAGCAGCCCCTATGCGGTTGTGCTGCTCGTGGGCGTGCTGCAAAGTGCCGGTTTGTTCTTCATGCTCCGGTTCTTGGACAACTACGAATGGCTGCGTACCGACTTGGGGCTGATGGCTGATATCAGATTGGTGGGGGCGGCGTTGGTTGTGATCGGGGGGCTGTTCGCACTTGCCGAACGGTCAATGGCCAGGTCGGTGGTTTATGTCCTTATGGGAGATTTGGGCGTGACGCTCTTGGCGGTCAGCCTTAACACACCGGTGGGCTATCAGCTGGCCCTGGGCTTGTCGGCGGTGCGCGTGATCGGCCTCGCCGTTTGGGGACTGGGGATTTCTCTCCTGCAGCGTGAACAGTCAGATCGCAAGACGGCAGCGCTTGCAGGTCGGGGCTTGGATACGCCTATCGCCTCTGCCGCCGCGCTGGTGGGATTGGCATCTCTCAGTGGACTGCCCATGACGGCCGGTTTTCCTGCGCGATGGGGCGTGATGATGGCTCTGGCCGGTCAGGCGCCAGGGGTGGCCCTGCTGGTGATTGCCTCAGTGATGGCCGAAGGCCTGGCCTGTGTCAAGTGGCTTCGGGTGTTGTTGTCACCTGCCGGGCCTCAGCCGCCGCGAGGGCACACTCGGGCCGAGAAAGCTTTTCTAGGTCTGGGAATCTCCCTGGTGTTGTCTTTAGGATTGTTCCCTCAGCTGGTCTTTCCGTGGGTCGTGCAGGCGCTGAGCGGTTTGAAGAATCTTCTGCTTTGAGTCCCAAGAGCGCCGTCAAATCTGGGGTGGACCACCTGCTATACTGGGGCAGGCCATGCCATGGAGGCGTCGAATGGAAGCTGGTCAGATTGAGAAGAAGGTCACCTGGCTCGACGAACAGCGTCGCAAGGACATCGAGAGCCTGGAGAAGATCGATGGTCGGTTATCGCGTCTTGAAGAGGAACTCGACTCGAGAAGCGAGCAGCTTAAGTCTTTGTCGAGCGATGTAACTCGGCTGTCGGCTCTTTCGACCAGGATCAATCAATTCGACGATAGTCTGCACAAGCACCGGCAAGAGATCACCCGCCATCTTGATGACATCGACTCGCAACGCAGCGATCACGAGAAGCAGCTTGAGCAGTTGCGAAAAAGCGAACAAGAAGACACATCTCGGCGGATTGAAGAGTTGCACGGAGAGCTCAAGGATTTGCCTGAGATGGCAAGGGCGATTGAGGCGCGCAAGGACGAAGAAGTTCGTCTGACTCGTGAGATCGATGGCCTAAAGAAGAAGATGGATGACCTGTCTCATACTGTCCAGGACAACCTTCGCGCCATGACGGCAGCTGAAGACTCTCGGAAGCTGGAGGGCCGGCGCGTCACAGAACTCCAAAGCGAGACTTCTGATCTTCGCGAGAAGATCGATTCGTCACATGGATCGATGGATGCCATAGAGGATCGCATCCGGCGACTGGAGACCCGCATTGGAGAGCTCGCCAGCGGTGAAAGTGAGCGTCGAGAAACACTGACCGCATGGACCGAGAATCAAGAACGCAAGCTGGTGGATTTCGAACGCAATTGGCGCGAATGGGATGAACACTTCGAGCGATTCAATGAACAAGCGAAGGCGTTCGACGAGCGAATGAAAGCATATGAAGAAACGTATCGTGGCATTAAGCAGCTCCACAAAGAGATGGAACAGGTGATTGAAAGGTTGGATCGAAGGATCAATGAGATCACGGAGATGCAGCGGCTTGCAGAAGATCGGACAAAGCAGGAGTGGTCCGGCTTTCGGGCAGACGACCAAAAACGTTGGAATACGTACAAGCTGACAAATGATGAACAGTGGCGGGAGCACTCCCGTCAGCATGAGAAGATATCCAAGCAGCTCGAGGACTTGCAGGCGCGGCTCGCCGACGTCGTATCCGGAATTGACTCCCTCTCAGAGTCCCAAGAGCGCAAGGTCTTGGATCTGATTGGTGTGATTAGGGGTTGGGCAGACGAATTGGAGTCCAAGCCGCGCGGCTGATGGACACATGCTATTCCCCACCATTCTCCGACGGCTTCACAATCTGACCGCGGATTGGATTTGACGATGCGCGTTATTGGCACGGCCGGCCACGTCGATCATGGCAAGTCGACGCTCGTCCAGGCCCTAACCGGCATCAACCCTGATCGGTTGCGTGAGGAACAAGAGCGTCAAATGACGATCGATCTTGGATTCGCCTGGCTTGACTTGCCGGGTGGTCAGACTGCTGGGATCGTCGACGTCCCCGGCCACATTGATTTCATCGAAAACATGCTGGC
>Ga0315540_10002095_pt1 | contig 11295 bp, 10 predicted proteins | sample SalMarSW160110MG_FD_203677 | JGI IMG/M metagenome (GOLD analysis project Ga0315540, IMG submission 203677) | Salt marsh sediment microbial communities from the Plum Island Ecosystem LTER, Massachusetts, United States - Salt Marsh Sediment SW1601-10 ... | reverse complement strand
TCACACCGTTACATCTTGCACAGATTTACCACGAGAATGACGCTTCTAAATGTCTAATCGGTTATGGCGCCGACACTACAGTCAAAATGCCTGCGCCGGCAGATCCCGAACATATTCCCGAGTACCTAGATCAGTTAGTTCCCAAGTTGATGGCTATATATAATGTTCCTGGCGTATCAATCGTAGGAATCAAAAATCGGGAGATTGCATGGGATCGACAGTACGGTGTTCTTCGTGCAGGAAGTGAAAAAAAAGTTGATCGGAATACAATATTTGAAGCTTGTTCAATGAGCAAACCGGTTTTGGCATATCTGGCATTGAAACTTGTAGAACAAGGCAAACTGGATCTTGACCGTCCTCTGGTTGAATACTTAGACAAACCATATCTGAACGACCAGCCAATACATACACGGATTACGGCGCGTATAGTATTATCGCATACCACTGGTTTTCCAAACTGGCGACCCGGCGGATGGCAAAGTAGTAATCCTTTAGTCGTTGGGTTCGAACCGGGAACACAGTTCGGATATTCCGGTGAAGGTTTTCTTTATTTACAACGGGTTATCGAATACATTACGGGTACACCATATTGTGAATATGTTGACACAAAATTGTTTAAGCCTCTGGGACTGATGCTCAGCAGCCACGTGTGGCAGGATTTCTATCGTAATATCGCCTCCGTTCACCACAATGCACAGGGGCAAGCCCAGGCAGATAATAATCGTTATGTTTTTAATGATGCTGTGTCTGCTTCTACTCTCTATTGTACACCAACTGAGTATGCTAAATTTATAGTCGAGATTCTCAAAACAGATCGATCGGCTGCTTATTCATTGAGTAAACAATCACTCGATATGATGTTCACACGGGTAATCAATACAGGTTGGAATTCAAGCTTCCGTTCCGGTTCTACAGTAGATGATAAAATGTGGTTTGGACTCGGTTGGGCAATCGAGAGAACTAAAAGCGGCGATCGTTTCTCCCATAGTGGCTCTAATGGCGATACTTTTCGCCAAATATGTTATACGGAATTCGATCGTAACAATGGTACGGGCATAGTTATAATGACCAACGCTATTGGCGGTTATCCACTGTACAAAGAGATCATAGCTCTGGTTTCAACTCCTTAAAAGACAGCAAATAAAATTATCATTTGGTTAGATGGATTCATTTTATCAGTTTATCCGTCGCTATTACCAAAAGACTACTAATTACGCTAAGCACAGTAAAATAACCAACAGCTTTAGGCTTTAGTTTTAAAATATAACTGCTTCTCCAGATAATGAGAGCTAATATCAACAGTATAATAGCAGCTACACTATAAGCACCTATATTAAGTATTGCAGATATTTTGGCTTCGTCCTGCAAATTAAATCCTCCGAATAAAATTGAAAAGAAACGGATAAATCCTGCAAAGAAAACAGCAGGATAAGCATAAATGGATCCTGTTTTTTCAATTATTATCAAAAAAATAATTGCCTGTAGAATTGTAAATGCCGGTCCGCCCATGAGAACAAATAAGTTATCATTTTTGTGAAGGTAGTTGCCGCTAAGAGGAGCAGAATTGTTTAAGCTTAAGAGCATTTTATTTCCTAACAACTCCCCGACAATCCAATGTCCAAATTCGTGAAAGAGATAAGTAAGAAAAGCAACCGGAATCATTAGCAAAGCAACTTTCCAGTTTATTTTGCTTTCAGTTAAATCGTCCTTTATCTTGTCAGCAAGAAACATATTTTACTCACTCCCCTTCCTGTTGTTAGTTGACAAATAGTTGTCTTTTGATATCGTTTATTTTATTTGTTACAATATTAAAAAGACAAAACAAGTAATGAAGCATATAATTGGTGGAATTTTAGATACATTTTTACTAATACCGGTGACTTCATCATTCTTTCAAAAGGAAACAACAAAGGAAATGATTTTTTGAAATAAAGAGTTAACGAATCAGTTTTAAAAACCAATCGACCATTTCCTTTTCATCCACAATACTCCAGCTATGTGGATGTCTTGTGCCATCTGGCAGGTAACCTTTATTCTCTGTAATGATTAATTCAGCATTTTTGTTCCCGGCAATTTTTAATTCATTTATTAAAGCTGCCAGGTCAATTGAGTTCATCGAATAGTAATCTTTTCTTCTTGTATCAATCCACCAGTTTACATCAGGTTCTGTATATGCACGGATTGCGATGTCTTTAAAGGTAAGATAATATTTTATTTTTTCGTCAGAGTAACAATACGGTGAATAATTAATATAAGCTTGCATGTTTTCTTCCGGTGTTCCGCCAAGATTTACTTCAAGGTAACCTGAAACCCAGGTTCCTTCATTTGCTGCTATTGGGTTAAAATTTAATTCTTTTGCTTTTACCATTTCTTTATGAAAGCGGATCATATCAAGAGGCGAATCACAAAGTACGATTGCTTTTGGTTTTAAATTGTATTTTGAATCGGGACTATCAGCAAACATTGCAAGCCTCATTGCTCGCGTACCTTCCAATGACATTCCACAATAAAGTAAATTTTCTTTCGGAATTTTATTTTTTGCGATTACCTTATTTATATAACTCTCAATTTCCAGCATTTTGTTTTTATCGAAGAAAAATTCCAGACGGTTGTCTGTAGTTGCATAAAGTATCCCAAGTTTATTTTGAAGAGCATAGTTAATAATAGTATCGGAGTTTATCGTGTCCCTTCGTGCATGTGTAAAGACAATCAGCCCGTTAATATCTCCTTCGTCAGGAATCCAGACAGTATATCCAGAATTTATTTTGGGAATTGCAATCTCTGAAGTCAGGTAAATATCTCCCTCTGAAGGAACTTCGAAATTAGTAACAGTCTGACCAAACGAGACTGAACTAATAAATATTAAAATAACAAAAACAAAGAATTTCATTTTTCAAACTAACACATCTCTGATCGATTCAGTTTTATCAAAAACAGATTTAGCATATGGACAGAGAGGAATTATTTTTATATTATTCTCGCGTGCGAACTCAACAATTTTCATTAATATTTTTTTGCCAATGCTTTGTCCGCGATAAGCATCATTCACTTCAGTATGCTCTAAAATCATTTTTGATTCTCCAGCAGAGGTGTAGAATATTGCGCCCGCTTCTTTACCATCATCAATTGCGGCAAAGCGACCTTTCGTTCCATCTTTTGTTTGTTTAATCTCAATCATATTAATCATCCTTTATGCTTAATGCACCGGAAGGACATTTGGCAACCTGGTTGATTAGTCCATCTGTTGTTGCATTTTCCGGTTTTATCCAAGGTCTTTCTTTCGGATTGTAAACCAACGGCAAAGTTTTCACGCACACACCTGAATGCTGACATAGCTTAGGTTTCCAGACAATTGTAATCTCTCCGTTTGATATTCTTTTATTTTCATATCTTATGCTTTATTTTTTTACAGCTATGGTTATAATCAAACCTGAACAGCCTCACTGTTGATCAAATTTACCCTTTCGTTCTCATCCTTCAAAACCAGAGCATTATAAAAAGACAGTAAAGCAAAAATGCGAACAGATCGCTTCGCTGTTTGTATAAAATTTAGATTTTCAGCAATCCGCGAAAACCCCTGGCGGCATAGTAGGATTCTGCTCCGTTGTGATAAACAAAGACCGTGTTATAGCGGCGATCACAAAAGATGGCTCCGCCGAGTTTTCTGATAGCAGCAGGTGTTTTTACCCAGCTCGATGTTTTTAAATCGAACTCGCCAAGTTTCTGCAGTTCACGGTATTGCTCTTCCGTTAAAAGCTCAATGCCCATGGCAGCAGCCATATTAACAGCACTGTCTTTGGGTTTATGTTCTTTCCTTTTCTCCAAAGCTTCATGGTCGTAACAAAGACTTTTGCGTCCTTTAGGACTTTCCTCAGAACAATCATAAAAAATATATTCATCTGTTTCGCTATTATAACTCACAACATCCGGTTCACCGCCGGTTCTTTCCATCTCATTTAACGTCCACAATTTCTGTTTATTTTTTCCCAGCTTTGCTTGTAGTTTAACCCAATCAATACCTTTGTGGCGATTCATGTTTTTCTCAAATCGAATTTTCAATACCCGGAGTATTTCTTCACTTTGTTTTGATGACAACTCTCTTTTAGTGTTATTATTTTTTTTCATTATCATTCCTGTTTTCTTGTCTTCAAAATATCAATATAAAATAACAACAGAAAGCTAATCTGCCTAGCATGCTTTATTGACTGAAATTTTGTAATAGACCGCAATAAAAAAAATCAACCACGCTGTAATCTATTATTTAGCTTCAATAAGCTATATATGTTATCGGAATTTTTTGATTGCTAATTATCAAGTGTCTATTGCTATTATGGTTTTGATGATATAACATTATTTTGTATCAATAATTATTAGAAAGGAAACGGGATATGAGTTTCAAAAATCTAATGGTTATTAAAGCAGTTGTCTGTCTTGCGTTTGGGATTCTGTTACTTGCTATACCTGATAAACTACTTTCAATTTTCGGTGCAACCCTAAGCGTTGGCGGCATGTTCACAGCCAAGGAATATGGTTCTTCTTTATTTGGTAATTTATTTCTTTGCTGGTTTGCCAGAAATGCAGCAGAATCTGACGCAAGAAGAGCAATTATAATTGCTTTATTTGTTTACGACCTTATAGCATTTGTTATGACTGTAATTACAGTTATTTCAGGAGTGCTTAATCCATTGGGTTGGTTAATTGTTTTTGTATACCTGTTCTTCACATTGGGATTTGGATACTTTTTGATTAAATCCCCTGTTGCTAAATCGGTTTAGTAGAATATTATAAATTCAAGACAGGTAACTTTGATGAAACAAAAACTATAGTGCTGATGCAGTAATGACAGTGAACAAAGCGCAATTAGTTGATTTGATTTTTTAATCATTAATAAATAGTCCCCTGTAAATCGGGAGGAAATTAAAGAGAGTCACTAAGTGTCCCTAAATTTTCAGTTGCCCACCCCTTGTCCCCTCTGTAGGCAGGGACTTTGTATCTCAAAATACATTATCATCGATTAGTTGTTCGCTCAAGACTTTCAGGGTAACGGGCTCCTTCTATTTTAATCTTAGCGGCAGCCTCATCAATCTCATTTAGATCATCTTCTGTAAGTTCTATCGACACTGATCCCATATTTTCTTCAAGCCGGTTTAGTTTTGTTGTGCCGGGTATAGGAACGATCCACGGTTTCTGTGCAAGCAGCCAGGCTAATGCTATTTGTGCAGGTGTTATATTCTTTTGTTTTGCGAATTTGTTTATCAAATCAACTAAAGCCTGGTTTGCTTTACGTGCTTCCTGTGTAAAACGCGGAAGAGCGCTTCGGAAATCGGTACTTTCAAATTTAGTATTTTCATTTATCTTTCCTGTAAGAAATCCCCTGCCCAGAGGGCTGAATGTAACGAATCCGATCCCAAGTTCTTCAAGTGTTTGTAAAGTTTCCTCTTCCGGTTTTCTCCACCAGAGAGAGTATTCACTTTGTAAAGCTGTAACCGGCTGCACTGTATGTGCCCGGCGGATTGTTTGAACGCCAGCTTCAGAAAGACCGAAGTATTTTACTTTTCCTTCCTTTATTAAATCTTTTACGGTTCCTGCTACATCTTCTATCAGCACTTTAGGATCGACACGATGCTGATATAACATATCGATAACATCGGTTCTTAATCTTTTAAGCGAACCTTCAACTGCTTTTCTTATGTGTTCAGGACGGCTATCTAGTTCAGACCAGCGCGAGTTTGCTTCACTTTCATTTGCAGGTTTGAATCCGAACTTGGTAGCAATTATAACCTGGTCGCGTAAAGGAGCAAGTGCTTCACCTACAAGTTCTTCATTCGAATAAGGACCATAAACCTCCGCAGTATCAAAAAATGTTACTCCGCGTTCAACAGCAGTACGAAGTAAAGACATCATCTCTTTCTTTTCAGGAAACGGAGGAAAAGCAAATGTCATTCCCATACAACCAAGTCCAATTGCGGATACTTCTAAGCCGCTCTTCCCAAGCTTACGTTTTTGCATTGTTCATCCTTTTCTTTTTAATATTAAACATACAACTCAAAAATAATGAAACAAATGATAGCCAGACATAGATAGAAGGCATATTTACGGATTCATTTTTTACTAAATAGATTATTATCATATCTAGAAAATTATAAATTCAGTTTCCTCCTGTTATTGAGTTCTGCATACATAGCTGAAAATGTTTGGCTGAAGCTTTAGGTAACTAAGCACCTTTTTTGAAATAGAACCTTAAATAGCTATACTACTATTATAAAAAACCTGTTTTAAATTCTTAAGATTAAGTTGTATTAATTTAGAACTTGGTTGTTCAATGGCAATAGGATTATAAATAGAATTTTCAAACACAAGTTGCTGAAATTCGCTACTCAGACTGGCTTCTAATAATAGAAAAAAATATGGACAGGATCGGAACAGATTTTATCGATATAGCAAATGGTCTTTTAGTCTTGTTTGCAGGACTAATCGCTATTGTAATTTCTCTGTTTCGATTAAAAAGTAAGGATTTCTCACTTTTCAATTTAGGTCTCTTCTGCACCATTTATGGCTTACGATGGTTAATGGAAACCCCAACTATGGTAACCTTGGTAGGATTCCCATTTACAGTTCCTTATTTCCATGCAGTTCTTACATACATTGTGGTTATTCCGCTTTCAGCATTTCTTGTTGAAGTATTTGGACGTGGATTATATGACTCTTTAATATGGTTTTTTCGCTCCACGATTTTATACGCAGTTGCTGCTGTAACTTTTGACTTTTTTAATGCGCGAACTGTATCAGATGCTTCCATCAATCCAATTGTGGTAGTTGTTTGGTGCCTTGTGACACTGGTTAATCTGGCATTCATAAAAAAACAAAAACAAAGTGAGTTAAATGTAGTACGAGCGGGATTTATTTTTCTTTTTATAACAGTAACCATTGATAACCTGATGAATATCAACTTTATAAGCTCAAATAGGCATCTGGAACACGGTGGTTTTATTGTTTTAATTTTTGCTTTAGGATATGTAGCGGTTAGACATTTCATATCCAACGAAAAAAAATTGCTTGCAATCAACCAGGAAATGGAAATTGCACGAAGAATACAGCATTTCAATCTTCCCGGTAATCTTCCTTCAATTGAAGGTCTGGATATTGCTGCCAGATACATTCCAATGTCAGCTATTGCAGGGGACTTCTATGATATTCAGCTTCAAGATAGAACTGGTGTCGGAATTTTGATTGCTGACGTATCCGGGCATGGTGTAGGCGCTGCACTAATTAGCTCTATGCTCAAGATAGCATTTGCTTCTCAGGCACATCACATAGCCGATTGCGCACTAGTGTTAAACGAAATAAACAATATCCTTCTGGGCAAGATAGAGGACTCATTTGTTACAGCATGTTCTCTCTTCATTGATTTAGAACAAGGAGTTATTCGTTATTCGAATGCGGGGCATCCACCACCTATCTTGTGGAAAAAATCTAAAAAGGAATTTCATAGTCTTTCACAAGCAGGGATAATCCTGGGTCCATTCCCTGATTCGTCCTACGAAAACTATGAACTGGATATTACGAAGGAAGATAGAATCGTCTTGTATACTGATGGAATGGCTGAAACAAAAAACAAAAGTGGCGAATACTTTGGAGATGATCGGATCCGGGAATTTGTTAAGGAACATTCTTCTGATTCAGCGGATCTTACCGCAAATAAATTTATCGATTTCCTTTTCAAGTGGTCGGGCAAAGCACCAGAAACATCACTTGATGATGATCTGACATTAATTATTATAGATATCATCAGCCTGCAACGCTAGCAAGCTTGTACGAATAATGTCGTTACGAACTTGTTTCGGAATCTCACTCAATGGTTTTGGATAGATCAGATTTATCTTTAAACCAACTATCGAAGCTAAGTTTTTTATGATGTTCATAAATTAATTTCCCTAACCAGACTTCCCAAAGATAACAACGGAAAAGCCTATAAAAATTAATTGAACTTTCTATCGAGTGTTATAGGTTTACTCTTCTCGCTTTTCTTTTCTCTTTTAGCGGCTTTCTTTTCCTTTAAAGTTTTTTGCGGTGCTTTCTTAGTTACTTTTTTAGTGTTGCGACCTTTACTCATTTTATTTTCTCCTTTTTGTTAAAATTAATTTCTTTTGTCAAGGTTTTGATTAATTTTATGTTTATTAATTATTCTGTTCAAATACTCATGCAGACTAACGAATTAACTTTTAATAACCAAAGAAAACGGTGATATAAAAGATATAGATCAAGAGACAAGCTCAATCTAAACTTATATTGGAATTGTAAAAATTTTAATGACTTTTAACTAAGTCTTACACAATCCGACTACTTAAAATAGATCGATCGGAATCCTCTTTAAATGGTTAGTCAAGTGAATAAATCAACATTAAATAGTGAACTTAATGTTGATAATTAGTAACTATCTGGTAAACCTTATTACTATAATTCACCAAAATTAGTTTGCCAGTGAGTGCATGCAGCTAATCAATTCACTTACCTCAACGGTTGCTATACCGGACATGATATCAGACATTGCATAGGGAATAACCAACGTGTTATTATGGATAAGCGAACCACAACTGTAAACTACATTGGGTACATAACCTTCACGCTCACCCTCACGCGGGGTGATTAGTGGTTCATTAAGGCGCCCAATTATTTTTTCCGGATTCTCAAGATCAAGAAGTATTGCCCCTATACAATACTGCCGCATAGGACCGACACCATGTGTGAGTACCAACCAGCCTTCGCTGGTTTCAAGTGGTGAACCGCAGTTACCGATCTGAATGAATTCCCAGGGACTGTTGGGCTCCTGGATGATTTTAGACTCCTGCCAGAAATGTAAGTGATCGGAAAACATTATACGGTTGTTCTCGCCGTCCTGGCGAGAAAGCATAACATACTTACCGTTAATCATACGCGGAAAAAGTGCCATGCCCTTGTTTTGAACCGCTTTGCCGTTTAAAGTAATAATATTAAAAGTGATAAAATCTTTTGTTTTTATTAATTGAGGTAGAATACTAAAGCCGCTGTAAGCTGTATATGTTGCATAATATGTAGATTCACCATTATCATCAAAAAATTGGACAAACCTCGCGTCTTCTATGCCGCTCTTTTCACTTGAAGAGGTAGGAAATATCACGCGCTCAGATATTCCGTATTCGGTGTGGAATTTTACTTCATAATTGGATTTAGCCAGCCAGTAAACGATTCCTATTGTTTCTCTATCGAGGGGAAAATCTGAATGTAATCTAAGCTCGTTAATTCTTTCTTTAAGATTGTTATAACTAAACTCATCAGGTAATTGTTCGAGAACCCGGCTTGTTGTCTCGTTACAAACGTTCATTTCATTCAGCTTGAGCTGAAAGAGATGGAGGTCATAAACAGGGTTAAGTTGCATATTAGGAGTTTCTACAAATTCGCTTACGGGATCAAAAATAAACGAATTATTGCTGTCAATAATTCCGCTGCGAAAGCTAATAGATGAGATATGACCTTCCCCAACAGAGCGAAGGCTTATGATAAAACGAAGACTGCCACCAGGAACATTGGTTTGATCCGGATGCTGCACAATAGAGGGATTGAAAAGCCCCGCAGATTCAACCGAGTATTCCATTGTAAAATAGGCACCAATGAGCATTTTTTTTGTTTCGCTCAGCTCTTCATCCCGGGGAATATATTCGGCTACCGCATCATAGTGGTTTTTTAGCGCATGAGTGATATCCCTGTGACGATCAAAGAATTCGAAATGAATTCTTTTCATTAATTCCTCGGCTTCGTTTTCATTGAGACTCAAGACCCGATTAATGATTTTGGGAGTTCGGGAATTTTCAGGAACATGAAGACGTGTTATAACACGGGATACGTCACGATTAATTTTAGTCTTTTTCCTTCTAACTTGTGGTTTGCTATATTTTTTAGAGTCCATATCTCAGCTTTATTAAATTGGTTTATATTTCAGGCTTTATGTCAATAGTTTGCACTTCGATGTTGATTTTAAATCCTACTATATTCTCGAAATATCTAATTATATAATTTAATCAGGGAATTAATGATTTAAAAATACGGTTATGATATTTGGTGTCCACCTACAACGGCGATCTGGAATCTGACAGACAAAGTTGGACTAAGTCATCAATCACTGCTGTGCCGCAACACATTACTGTATCAGCACCGCCCCAATAAATTTTTACAGTACCATTGTCTTCAGGGACAACCCCACAAGTAAAGACAACATTTGGCACATAGCCGCTCACTTCCCAGGGATCCTCAGGCTGCAGTATCCACTTATCTGAAACCCCAATTATTTTTGCAGGATCATAAAGATCATGCAATGCCGCCCCTAAACGATATACTGCTCCAGCCATTGTCTTAAAAACTCCATGGTAAATATGTAGCCATCCCTTGTTGGTTTTGAAGGGCGGTGCTCCGGGCCCGATTTTCATTTCATCCCAATGATAGGGAACCGGTTTCATAATCACGCGAGAATCTCCCCAGTGAACCAGGTCGGGGGAATGGGAAATCCAGATAGACCATGGTGAAATTTCGGAATGCGGACGGTCAAGGCGTACATATTTTCCACCAAACTTTTGAGGAAAAATTACCACATTGCGAAGGTCGGCCTGGGTTATAAGAGCAATGCGTTCAACTTTTTCAAAATCTATGGTACGTGCCAAAGCAATTCGAACTCCATGAGGTGAATAAGCACTGTATGTAAGTAAGTAATAATCCTCTACTGGACAGATTCTCATATCCTCGATTCCGAACTCTTCATATTCTGCAAAAATGCTTTCGGTTGAAGGTTTAAGAAATGGTTTGGGACGAACCGTAAATAAAAAACCATCATCACTATCAGCCCTACCTATAATAGAGCGTCCATTGTGTTGATGCGATCTAAAAAGCATAATGTAACTACCATTGTGCTTCACTACTCCTGCATTGTGGACAGTGGCTACTGGATAGGGCACATCGTCTTTTGTGAGTATAGGATTTTTATCGTAACGTTTTATAATGGTATCTTGATTAGCCATATTCATTTTCGGTACTCCCTTTCTTTTTTCTTTTCAAGAATCATCTCATAGACCTGAACATATTCTTCAACCATCCGGTTGACTGTAAAATATTGTTCAACACGATGACGGCAGTATGCTCGATCAATATCTTTTAAGCGTGCAACAGCGGCTATTGCTTCACTTACTGTATTTACGAGAAAACCGTCCTTACCGTTTTCAATAAGTTCTGGCATGCTTCCCTTATTAAAAGCGATAACCGGAGTACCGC